>Ga0307288_10000379_pt1 | contig 15232 bp, 14 predicted proteins | sample ER_DNA_142_FD_194469 | JGI IMG/M metagenome (GOLD analysis project Ga0307288, IMG submission 194469) | Bulk soil microbial communities from the East River watershed near Crested Butte, Colorado, United States - ER_DNA_142 | ecosystem: Environmental > Terrestrial > Soil > Floodplain | place... | reverse complement strand
GCGGGTCGCTCGGCGGTTGCTCAACGATGACGAGCTCGTCGATGCCGACATCGGCAAGCCTGGTGAGGTCTTGGGGCTGTGGGTCTCGCAGCGCCACCGCCAAATGCAGGTCGGCCATGTCGCGCCCGGCCTCGTCACAGCACGTCCGCAGGTAGCCAACCCGCTCGGCGACGTCGGCAACGCCGTCCACATTGAACCCGTACCAGCCGTCACCCCAGCGGGCCACGCGTCGTAGCGCCAAATCGCTGTTCCCGCCGAGGACGATGGGGATGACCCTGCCGCCCAACGGCTTCGGGTTCACCCGGATGGCGTCGAACCGGACGAACTCACCCTCGAAGGAGGCGACGTCCTGGTGCCAGATGGTCCGCATGGCGGAGACGTACTCCCTGGTGCGCGCGGCGCGTCGGCCGAACGGCACTCCCAGGGCCGCGAACTCCTCCGACGACCACCCCACGCCGACGCCGAGGACCAATCGGCCGTCGGACAGGACGTCCAGCGTCGCGGCCTTCTTCGCGATGACGACGGGATTGTGCTCCGGCAACAACAGCACCCCGCTGGCGATCGTGATGGTCGACGTGGCGGCGGCGGCGAAGCTGAGACAGATCAGCGGGTCGAGCCAGTCGGCTGTGGCGGGCACGGCGATCTGTCCGTCGGGGGCGTAGGGATACCGGGACGACGACCGGTCGACCATGACCACGTGCTCGCCGGCCCACAACGTGGAGAAGCCCTGCTGCTCGGCTGTCGTCGCCACCGCGTCGATGACCGCGCGATGAGCCCCCCAACCGATACCCAAGGCGTGCAGACCGATTCGCATCTCAAGATCCCGTCACTCGTTGAGTACCGTCGGGCGGTTGTCCTGCGCACGGTGCGCCGGCGCGCCGCCGCTAGAGCAGCGCCATCACCTGCTGCATGACCTCCGGCACGAATCCCGAGACGTGACCGCCGGGAAAGACGTGCAGCGTCGCCCCGGCCCTCTCGAGGCGCTCCGCGAACGGCCGGAACAGGTCACCGTCCCCGGTGAACACGTCGACGGGCACCGGGAACTCGTCCAGCCGGAAGCCCCACGGCTGGTTCCAGATCATGAGGGCCTCGTTCGTGTATGCCCGTGGCTGCCGGCCGCCTTCGAGCGCGGCGGCGCGGAAGTCAGGTTCGACGTCCGGTCGGTGGAGTACCTCGACGTCCATGGGGTGCTGGCCTCGCATTCGCATCGACTCGAGCAACTCGGCGACCTTCCCCTGGCCGCGGTACTGCATCACCTGCGAGACCACGGTGAAGGCCATCGGATGGTCGCGCGCCAGCCGCATGAACCGGGAGATCCGTCCCGGCAGGGCGGCCAGCAGGTCGTCCTCGGCCGGCGGCCCGGGATTCACCGCCACGGCGCCCCGCACCAGAGGCGCGCCGGCGGCGGCCAGCGCAAGCACATGCGAACCGCCTCCCGATATCCCGGCAACGCGAACCGCGTTCACTCCTAGGTGCTCCGCCACCGCCCGCGTGTCCCCGACGACATCGACCAGTTTTCGGCCGGGTTGCGCCGGTGAGCCGCCCGCTCCGGGCCGGTCCCACCCCAGCAGCCGAACACCGGCCGCGGCGGCGGTTGACGCATACAGGCCCGTCTCCAGCCGCGAGCTGCCGGTGCCGTGGAAGTAGAACGCGATCCGCCCGGAGGGGTCCCCAACCTCGCACAGCGCGAGACGCCGGCCGCCGGGAAGCACGACGTCGTCGAGCTCGCGGACGGTCATTGCTTCCCGCGGGCGCGGGCCCGGCGCTTACCCTCGTGCATCGCGACGACCCGAGCGATGGGGATCTCGTGGCCCTCGGCGACGAGGTCGATGGGCAGCACCTGCGGCTCGGGCATCAACCTCGCCCAGGCGTCGCCTTTGCGCAGCAGACCGGGCGCCGTGTGGATCGTGAAATCCCGCGGACCGATCGAGTCGAGGTCGTCCCAGCCGACCGGGAACGACACCGGAACCCCGGGACGGATGCGCGGGCTGTAGACCGCGATCACCGTTGCACCCCCAGCGCGGGTCGAGTCGACGAAGACCTTGCCGTGCCGCTGCTCGACGACGAAGGCGGTGGTGGCCAGAGCAGGGTCGATCCTCTCGGCGCGGGCGGCGATGGCGCGCGTCGCGGCGGCGACATCGGGCAGCTCCGCCGCGGCGAGAGGGACGAACACGTGCATTCCCTTGGCACCGCTGGTCTTCGCGGCACCGGCGAGACCAGCTTCGTCCAAGACCTGCTGGACCAACTGCGTCGCGCGGACGGCGAGCCGGAAGCCCTGCTCGGCGTCGACGTCGGACGGCGGGTCGAGGTCCAGGATCAGGTGCGTCTGGTGGAGCGGGTCGTCCGTGGTCATCAGGCCGGGGTGGTACTCGACCGCCCGCTGGTTGGCGAACCAGACCAGCGTGCGGCGGTCGTTGGCCATCGCGTACGTGACGTCGCGCTTCGTCCGCTCGGCCCAGATCGTGACGGACTGCACCCAATCGGGCGTGTACGTCGGGAGGTTCTTCTGCATGAACGGTGCCTGGCCGGCGCGGACCCGGATGACCGACAACGGCCGGTCGCGCAGGTGTGGAACCATCCGGTCGGCCATCTGCTCGACGTAGTCGACGAGGTCGCGCTTGGTGGCCTCGGCCCCATCGAAGAGCGGCTCGTCGAGGTGGGTCAGCGGCACTCCGTCGCGAGACTCCTCGGCCGTCACGCCGGTCACGTTACGCCAGCCGCGAGAGGATCCACCGGTGACGGCGTTCGAGTTCGAGGCCGAGCTGTGGCAGTGGGACGCTCGGCGCGAGACCGTCCTGTTGGTCAGTCTGCCGCCCGATGTCTCGGAGGAGATCGCCGAGCGGGCGCTGGCCCTTCCGCGGGCCGGTTTCGGTGCGATCCGGGTGGCCGTCACGGTGGGCGAGACGTCGTGGCGGACGTCGATCTTCCCGGCAGCGCCCGACCGGTACGTCCTTCCGGTCAAGAAGGCGGTGCGCACCGCCGAGGACCTCGAGCTCGGCGACAGCGTCGCGATACGACTCGAGCTGGTTGACCTCTGACGGTCGGCCTCACCACACCTTGCCAGGGTTGAAGATCCCCAACGGGTCCAGAGCGTCCTTGACGGCGCGCTGCATCGCGATAGACCCAGGGTCCAGCTCGCGGTGCATTCCGGCCCGCTTGAGCAGGCCGACGCCGTGCTCGCCCGTGACCGTGCCGCCCAGCTCGATCGCCGCGTCCAGCATCTCCTCGAACGCGGCCTGCGCGGCCACGCGCGCCGCGTCGTCGCCGGGCGGGGTGAGCAGCAGCGGGTGCAGGTTGCCGTCGCCCGCGTGGGCGATGGTGGCCATCCGCACGCCATGGCGGTCGGCGATCTCGACCAGCCGCGCCAGCATCGCTGGGACGGCCGAGCGCGGGACACAGACGTCCTCCGTGAGCACCGGACTCAGCCGCTCCAGGGCGGGGTATGCGAGTCGTCGCGCCGCGAACAGCGCCTCGGCCTCCGTGTCGTCGCTGGATTCTACCGCCCACAGCGGGTTTCCGTCCTCGAAGGCGGCGACGATGCCGCGAGCCTCAGCGGCGCCGGCCTCGCCCGGAGTGTCGACCCGGGCCAGCAGCAGGACTTGCGCCTCGGCCTCCAGGCCCAGGTGCTTCCACTCCTCGACGGCCCTCAGGCACTCGCGGTCGAGCAGCTCCAGCGCATAGGGCGTCAGCCCGCGCCGCGTCACCGAGGCAACGGCGACCCCCGCGTCGACCAGGCTGTCGAAGGCGCCGACGATGGTCCGAGGGGTGCCGCTCAGCGCCGGCCGCAGGCGGAGGGTGACCTCGGTAACGACGCCGAGAGTGCCCTCGGATCCGACCATCAGACCGCAAAGGTCAAGTCCCGCAACCCCTTTCGCGGTCCGCCGACCCAAGCGGACGACGTTCCCGTAGCCCGCGGGTCCTCCGGCGACGACTCGCATACCGAGGACGTAGTCGCGGGTGACGCCGTACTTGAGACAGCACAGTCCGCCGGCGTTGGTCGCGACGTTGCCGCCGATCGTCGACCACGGTGCGCTCGCGGGGTCGGGCGGGTACCAGAGCCCCTGCTCGTGGAGGAGCGCCTTGAGGTTGTCGTTGACGATGCCCGGCTGGACCACGCACACCAGGTTGTCGGCGTCGATGTCGACGACCTGGTTCATCTGAGAGAGGTCGAGGACGAGGCAGCCGTCGACGGCGTTGGCGCCGCCGGAGAGTCCGGTTCCCGCGCCGCGCGGCACGACCGGCACGTTGAGGTCGGCGCAGACCCGCACCGCCTCCTGGACCTCCGCCTCGGACCGCGCGCGCAGCGCGAGGGCCGCCTCGCCCACCGGTGCCCACTCGGCGTCGTCGGCAGAGAGGCTCGCGACGACGTCGCGGTCGGTGACAAGCCGCTGCGCCGGGATGGTGCGTGAGAGCGCCTCGACCAGCTGGCCGGTGGTCATTCCATCGCCTCGTGGACCAGAGCCGCGATGGCTTTGGCACCGGCCGGGCTCATGATCGAGGCGGCGTGGTCGAGGCCGTCGAGGCCGACTACGGTGGTGCACTGCGGCGCATAACGCTCGACGGCGTCAAGGGAGTACATCGGAGTCGAGTCGGGACCCACGCCCCACTCTGCGTACAGCCAGCGCACGGGCACCCCGACGTCCTGCCACGGCACGCTGCCGAAGAAGGTGTCTCGGCCGTCGCCCACAAGCGCCTCGGGCGAGAGCCGGACGAGTCCGTCGCGCAGGTCGTGTTCGACGTAGTGCCGCAGCAGCGGGTCGTCACGGTCGAGGAGCATGCCGGTCGTCGCGCAGAAGTAGTCGAGGTATGCGTCGGGACTCTCCCAGCGCCGGCCGAGCCGGCCGAGACGGTCGGCGAAGCCGAGCTCGGCGTTGTCGGGAGTCAGGCCGGGTGGCGGCTCCAGCGGAAAGCCACCGTCGACGAGGACGAGGCTCGCGACTCGGCCCGGGTGGCGGTGGTGCAGCGCCAGGGCGACGAAGCCGCCCATGGACATTCCGATCACCGGGACCCGCTCGAGGCCGAGGGCGTCGAGTACCAAGGACATGTCGTCGGCGTGCCGGGCAAGGTCGTACGGGCCGGGGACGTCGACGCTGTCCGCCCGCCCCCGCAGGTCCGGCGTGACGAGGGTCAGATCTGGAGCCTCCGCGTGCAGCCACGACCAGAGCCGGCGGTGGCTGCTGATGCCGTGGATCGCGAGGACCGGGCCGCTGGTCCCCTCGAGGACCTCGTACGCGAGGTCGCCGCCGGGGACGGCCACCGACCCGACCTCGGACGGGGACGTCGTCGTCATGGCCCCACCGTAGGTGGTGGGCGTTGTGCAGCGACCCGGGCGTCGCGATCGGGAATGCTGCTCCGCGCACGCGCGACGGCACGGGTACGCGCCGGCATCCGGCTGTGAACTGACCCATTCCAGCAGCCGCGCCACGGTGACTCTGCGGCAGCCGGTGTTGCCCGGCCGTTGTTGGGGTCGGGTGTGGGGCGGGGTCATCGTCGTTCTCGGTCGTAGGAGCCGGGGGTCAGGTCCCAGGCAACCTTTCCCTCAGGGCTGATGGTGGCGGTGAGCCGGTGATCGTGGACCCAGCGGTGGTGGTATCCGCACAGCAGGGTGGCGTTGCCCAGATTCGTGGCCGCCGTCGGCGTAGTGGCGGATGTGATGTCCGTCGCACCATTGCGCGGGCATCCCGCAGCCGGGGATCGTGCAGTGCCGGTCTCGCAGCCACAGCGCCTTGGTTTGGCCGGGGGTGAACCAGCGGGTGGCGTGGCCAAGGTCCAGGACGTGTCCTGGTCCGCCCATGACGGCCGGGAGAATGCCCGCGTCACAGCCGATTCGGCGCACCGTCTCGGGGGCCAGAAGCGTCCCGGTGTCGGCGGACCCGATCGTGGTGGCGGCGCCGACCCGGGCAACCAGGTCGTCCACGTCCACGGTGAGGAACAGCTGCGCCTTGGCCGCCGTGGGCACCCCGTCCGGGCAGGACACGGCTCGGCGGACCAGCTCGACCAGCGCGTCGGCGCGTCGCCGGTCCGACCCGCGCCGGTCCGGGATCCCATCGGCGGGTCGAGGTGCGGCCAGTGGGCCCAGGGCCGCCTCGAGGACAGTCCTGCCTTCGACGTCCAGGCGCAATGCGTACTCGAACACGCCGTCGCCCCGGTCATAGGGCTGGGACAACGCCACCCGCCGCGCGGCCGCTTCCTGGTCGGCCTGCAGTTCACCGTCGGCGCCGTAGTCGGCCAGCAGCCGCGGCCGGACGGCGCGTATCTCCCGTGGCCCGAACCGGGCGGCGAGGTCGATCAGTGCCCGCCACACCGTCGGCACCGCCGGCGGGCACAGCCGGGGTCAACCGGTCCATCTCTGCCAGGCACACGACCGCGTTGCCGACGCCGACCCGGCCGGACTCGACCGCCTCGCGGAGCTGGTCGGCCTTGGGATCGCGCAGTCGTTCGGTCAGCCGCATAAGCCGACCCGCCCCACCGGCGCGCAAGCTCGGCGCCCACTCCCGGACCCACGGCACACCCGCCAACCCCGCCGCGACCGCTCCTACGTCGCCGGCGTCTGCGTGGCCGCCCTGCTCGGGCTCATCCGAGTCGGTCGCCAGCCCTGGGGTCGGGCCGGTGTAGCTGGACGCCTCGCCGCGCTCTAACGCCTCCCCGACCACCGCGACTCGAGCGGCCTCCCCGAGCCGGATCAGGTCGTCGATCTCGGTCATCATCGGCCCCAGCTCGGCGCCGCCGAGCTGCCACAACACCGATCCGATGCCGGTCAGGGCTTCCCGGGCAGCGGCCAGCGCGTCCCGCCGCTGACCAGCCGCCGCAACCGCCTCCATGGCCTCAAGTTAGACGCCACCACTGACAGCCAGCCCTGACCTCGAACCGTGAATGACGTTTGGTTGCAAGTACATCGCGCTGGTCTGACCTCCCGACGCCGGCTGGCGCCGAGGCGATGGTTCAGCCCTCGCGCAGCTCCGAGGGCAAGTCCGAGGTCCGCATCAGGACGCAGAACTCGTTGCCCTCGGGGTCGGCCAGCACCGCCCAGCCGCGGTCGGGTTTGCGCAGGTCATTAACGATCGTGGCCCCGAGTCCGAGCAGCCGCTCAATCTCCTCGTCCCGCGTGCGATCGGTCGGGCGGAGGCAGATGTGCATCCGGTTCTTCACAGTCTTGGGCTCGGGGACTTTGAGGAAGAGCAACCAGTGGCCGTCCGGCGCTTCGAGGCCGCACTCCTCGTCGCCAGGCTTCTGATCCTCGTCGGTGAGCCGGAAATCCTCGAGGACGTCCTTCCACCACATCGTCTGCGCGTAGGGGTCGGCGGCGTCGATGCAGAAGTTGCTGGTCTGGGAAGCCATGAGCCGAACCGTGTCATCCGGGTCGGACCGGCGCCACTCGTTTACCGCGCGACACGCATACCCCTTTCTGCGTCAATCTCGGGGGGCGACTAGACGCGCGCATACAGTCCGATCCATGGACCCCGTGCGGAACCCGTATGCGCCTGGTGCCGGCCAGCGACCCCCTGAGCTGGCGGGGCGGGACGAGCAACTCGCGGCGTTCGACGTGACGCTGGAGCGGGTGGCGGCCGGGCGCCCCGAGCGTTCGGTCGTGCTGACCGGCTTGCGCGGTGTGGGCAAGACCGTGCTGCTCAATGCCCTGCGGTCGGCCGCGGTCCGGGCCGACTGGGGCACCGGCAAGCTCGAGGCGCGTCCCGAGCAGCCGCTGCGACGGCCGCTGGCCGCGAGCCTGCACATGGCGATCCGCGAGCTGGGCCATCCGCGGTCCGACGAGGTGTTGGGGACGGTGAAGGCGTTCGCCTCCCGCGAGGCCGGATCGGGCTCGAGGCTGCGCGATCGGTGGAATCCGGGTATCGACGTCCCGGCGATATCGGGTCGGGCCGACTCCGGTGACATGGAGATCGATCTCGTCGAGCTGCTCACCGACGTCGGCGGGCTTGCGGCTGACGTGGGTCGTGGCGTCGCGGTCTTCGTGGACGAGATGCAGGACCTGCGGGCTGATGACGTGTCGGCGCTGTGCGCGGCCTCCCACGAGCTGTCGCAGAACCGGCTGCCGGTGGTGGTCGTCGGGGCCGGGCTGCCGCACCTTCCGACGGTGCTCAGCGCGAGCAAGTCGTACAGCGAGCGGTTGTTCCGCTACTCACGGATCGACCGGCTCGACCGAACCGCGGCGGACCAGGCGCTGGTCACGCCGGCGCGTGAGGAGGGCGTCGAGTTCACGCCGGGTGCGCTCGCCGAGATGTATGCGGTGACCGCCGGCTACCCCTACTTCGTGCAGGCGTACGGCAAGGCGGTCTGGGACGCCGCGTCGAGGTCGCCGATCTCGGTGGACGACGTGCGGGTGGCGGCGCCAGAGGCGGAGACGGAGCTGGGCGTCGGGTTCTTCGGGTCGCGGTACGAGCGGGCCACGCCGGCGGAGCGTGAGTACTTGAGGGCCATGGCCGAGGCGGCGGTGCTGGCGGACCTGGGTGAGCCAGAGATCGACTCGGTGCCGACCGCGGCGGTAGCCGCCCATCTGGACCGGAAGCCGCAGTCGCTGTCACCAGCGCGGGACGCGTTGCTCAAGAAGGGCCTGATCTACTCCGGAGAACGCGGCCGGATCGCCTTTACCGTGCCTCACTTCGGCCGATACCTGCGCGCGACGGCAAGCTGACGGGCTCAACTGCTCCGGCCGGAGCTGCTGCACGTGAATCGGCCGGACGCCCATCAGCGCGATACATGACGCGGGGTACTGCCTGGGGGTTCAGGGTCCTTCAGTGCGAGCGGTCCACGAGCCGGCGAGTTGCCCCTCGTCATCGACCCGCCCGAGCGGGGTCTCTCTGGTGAAGGGCGGCCGACCACACGGCGGACGGGTCGCGACAGCTGATCACGAGGAGCATCACCGTGGTGTTCACCCACCCTGGCTCGGGCAACCTGCGCGGGAACCCCTTGTTGCCGGGTTGCCCGATGGAGGCGGTCAGGTGTAGGACAAGCCGGCTCTGCTGAACCGCCTCCTGAACGGTCTCGGCCTCTGACCACCGAGACCGACCAAGGGAGGGCAGCGCCTCATCCCAAGGGGGGCGAGGCGCTGCCCGCTGGTCCTCCCAACGCACGAGAAGAGGAGATGCGCTGTGACAGCCCTCGATGCGTCCGCCTCGAGTGACGAGGATCCTCCTGGCGCCGGCCGTGGCCGCACGTCCGTGGACCACGTCCCGGTGACAACGCAGAGGTCAACCCGTGCGGAGCCGGCGGCGGCGACCGCTTGGCCTTCCATGCGACTCGTCGTCCCGTACTTCGGTGATCGGCCGGCATACTTCCCTTTGGTCGTGCGCAGCATGAGTGAGAACCCGGACGTCTCCTGGCTGCTGCTGACCGATCAGCCCCTGCCGGACGCGCCGCCCAACGTCGCCGTGCAGCTGTGCTCGTTCGATGACCTCGCCAAGCGGATCCAAGGGTTTTTCGGGTTCGAGATCTCGTTGGAGCGTCCGTACAAGCTGTGCGATTTTCGGCCCGCCTTCGGCGAGATCTTCGCCGAAGAGCTGGCCGGATTCGACTTCTGGGGGCACAGCGACCTCGACCTCATCTTCGGCCAGATTCGCGAGCACCTGCCGGCCGACGCCTTTGAGACGGACAAGATCCTGTTCAACGGCAGTTTCAGCCTTTACCGCAACACCCCGCAGACGGCGAGCTGGTATCGCCACACCGTGGGCAAGGTCAACTACCGGGACGCCATGACAAACCCAGCTGCCATGCACTTCGACGAGTGGGCGGGCATCTACTACATCGTCGAGGATCTCGGTGCACCCGCTTGGCACGAGGACGTCATCTTCGACATCTCCTTCCGCCGATATCGTCCCCGGGCGGAGGACGCGGGGGGTCACGGACCACATCGGTACGCATGGGAGAACGGCGACGTCTGCGAGTACCGACTGGAGCAGGGTCGTCTGGTGCGCCGGACCGCTCTCTTGATTCACCTGCAGAAGCGAGAACTGCGGGCACCGACCATAGACGTGCTCGCCGCGGAGCGGTACTGGATCCTGCCGAACGGGTTCGGCGTTCAGAAGCGGGTGACGCCGTGGTCGGTTCGTGCTGCCTGGATCCCACGCGGCCATGAACTGCTGCCCTTTCACCTACGCCGCGCACAACGCTGGCACCGGCGGCGAGCAACCCGCCGCGCGGCAGCCGCAGGCCTCACCACCGTGCAGGTCTAGAGGCTCAGACGCGAAACACCGCGCAGACGGTCCGGCCGGCCCGGCGCGACGGGCCACCTACCCCTAACGAGTCGAGGCGGCGGCGTCGGAAATCCGCCACCGCGGCGGCGTAACGCCCGCGGTGGTGCGCCCGATGGAGGAGATGTCGTGGCGCCACCCGGACCCCCGAGCGGGTGGTGCCACGGCATACCAAAGGCGAGACCGTCCTGGCCGCGTTCGGGACATATCCATACGGCTGAATCCTGAGGATCGCGTCCTCAGCGTGATCACAACACGACGGGCGCCGTCAGCCGCGCCGCTCTTGGGCGGTGCAGATGCACGCCTCATTGCCCTCAGGGTCGGCCAGCACCCAGAACGACGGCGCTTCCGTGTCGGAGACCAGGCGACCGCCGGCCTCGAGGGCGCGGGCGATCCGTGGCTCCGCCTCGTCGGGTGCCACCCACACGTCAAAGTGCACCCGGTTGCGCTGCGGCCGCGGCTCATCCATCTGTTGGAACCACAGGAGGGGCCGCACCGACTCAGGGTCGACGAGATTCTGGCCGTGGCCCTCGTCGTAGCCGAGCACTGCCGCCCAGAACGGCCGCACCGCCGGGATGTCCATGGCGTCGATGGCGATCTCGATCTCGGCGACGCGCAGAATCTCCGGCTCGAGACCCATCTCGTCGAGGACCTCATTCACCGCGGTGGCCAGTCGGACGTCGCGGTCGGTGATGCCGCCGACGTCGTGACTCCTGGTGGAGACGTGGACCCGGCCCCACCGGAGGTCGAGATCCGGATGGTGTTGCTGCTCCTCCGCAATCGCTCCGACCCGGTCGACGAGCGCCAGCGCGGTCGCGAAGTCGGCTGTCGCGACCGTGGCGTGCAGGCCACTGGCGAGTGCTCGCCAACCGGGGACTGCCTGGTTCGCCTCGTGGAGGTTCAGTGTCTCGGCCATGACCGCGACGCTACCGGTGAGTCAGCCGCACGCGAACCGCGTCATGTGGGCAACACGACGGCGTCGACTCTCAGTGAAGGGCGCGAACGAGCCAGTGAGGAGTCATCGATGGTCATCACCTGCAGCGCGCCGACTCGAGGATCACGTTCCGGAGCCACTGTTACGAACCAGTGCGACCCGGGTATACATGTGATCTCGGGGGAGCGTGATTAACGGCCGTGCTGTCGGGGGAGCGCGAGCAGCGGCCTTTCACCTGTCCGACCGGGACTTTCGGTCGGGCGCCTCACGTTTCGAGGTGTCTGACTTATGTCAATCCGTTGTCCTTTGACCCGTTCCGGGACGAACGGGTACGTCGCCGCGCTCCCACCGAGCCCGGCCAGCGACCGCAATAACGGCACGATCGAGTCCGCTTCGGCGGAGACCGGCGACCATCCGGCACTTCCGGATCCGCCTGATGAGGAAGCGCCGATCGGCGTGCCGGCTTCGCACCGCTCCGACGTGCGCACCGCGATATTCGTCCTCGCGGACGGCTCAGCCGCGGCCCTTGCGGTCGGCGTCGCGGGTGGGATGGTTGGCGCCATCGTCGCGTTCGCGGCTGCTGCCATCGCGATAGACCTCCTGGACCGCCGCCGCGCCCACCAGCTGGGGATGTCGGTCCTGGACGACCTCCCCACACTCGCCACCCGCGCGGTCATCATCGCCAGCGTGGTGGCACTCCTCGGCCTGCCGGTATCCGGGAGCCGCACACCGAACATGCACCAGGTGCTCCAGCTGATGGTTGTTCCCGCCAGCTTCGTGGTGATGGCCGCCATCCTCCGGGCCTGCGGATACGCAGTCCTGCGGCGACTGCACGGCGGTGGGCGGCTGGTGAGCCGGACCCTGATCGTCGGGGCGGGATCGGTCGGCGCCCAGATCGGCCGCCGACTCTCGGAGCATCCGGAATTCGGCCTCGTTCCCATCGGGTACGTCGATACCTCTGCGAAGGTCGAGTCAGACCTGCCACAGCCGCTGTTGGCCGGCGTGGAAGACCTGCCCGGCATCATCCCCGAGTACGGCATCCATCACGTCTTCGTCGCCTTCAGTAGCCGCCGCGACGACGAGCTGGTCAGCTTGCTGCGCGAATGTGACCGTCTGAACTGCGAGATCTTCGTCGTGCCCCGCCTGTTCGAGCTGGGCGTCGGTACCTCGTCGTCGGGTGAACACATCTGGGGTGTGCCGCTCGTCCGGTTGCACCGGGCTGCGTTCCGCTCGCACATGTGGGCCTTCAAGCGGCCCCTGGATGTCATCGTCTCCGCGATCGGAATCATCATGAGTGCGCCGTTGATGCTGGCGATTGCGTTGGCCGTTCGTATCGAGTGTGGACCTGGAGTGCTGTTTCGTCAGGAGAGGATCGGTCTGAACGGCCACCCCTTCCAGCTGATCAAGTTCCGGAGCATGCGGCCGGCGGCCCTCAACGAGGCGGTCACCTGGAGCGAGGTCAACGCCGATCGGGTGGGTCCGGTCGGTCGGTTCCTGCGGCGCAGCTCACTCGACGAGCTGCCCCAACTGTGGAACATCCTGCGCGGAAACATGAGCCTGGTCGGCCCTCGGCCGGAGCAGCCTCGATTCGTACGCGAGTTTGCGCGGATATATCCGCGATACCGGCACCGACTGCGGGTTCCCGCGGGTCTTACCGGGTTGTCACAAGTACACGATCTCCGCGGCGCCACGCCCATCGAGGAGCGCGTCTCCATCGACAACTTCTACATCGAGCACTGGTCTCTCTGGGAGGACGCGAAGATTCTTCTTCGCACGGTCGGCTCCGTCATCCGAATGCGGGGCCATTGACCGTGGTCGCGCTCGCTCGCTCGGCACACATCCGAGATCACGCCGCCTCTGTACCGGCGCTGAATGATGCCCTTGGACCTCGTCGTCGGCCACTGACCGGTGCTGTGGAGGACGTGCTGTTCGGTCCGCTCGAGGGACTCGTCGTCGTGGTGCGTACGGTGGTGTCTCGGCCCGCGTGGCTCGCGGCGCTGTCCCTGCTTCTGATGTGTGTCCCGATGAGCCGGGACCTGTCTGCGTCGGCGAACATCACACCGGGAGACCTTGGGTTCGCTGCTCTCGCGGTGGCGGTCGTGCCAGCCGTCCTGAACGGCGCTCGGCTGCCGCGCAGTCGACTCTGGCTGGCGATGGCCGCGGCCATCGTCGGGTTCGGGGTCGCCACGCTCACCTCAATGGATCCGGGGACGAGCATGTGGGGCTTTGTCCGGTACGTAGAGATCTTCGTCGTCGTCCCGGTCGCTGTGGTCCTCGCTGTGCGCGACCGGCGTGACCTTCGGCTGGTTTGTGCGGCGCTGCTCACCGCCGCGGTGATCCAAGCCACGATCGGGACGTGGCAGTACGTCACCAAGACCGGTGCCTCGTTCGCGGGAAGCAATGTACGGGCCGTCGGCACGTTCGGGGCCATGGACGTGATGGGCCTTGCCACGGTCGTCGGCATCGGCATCGTCGTGGCGATCGGGCTCGCCCTGGTTCTCCGGGGACGGGCCCGACTAGGGCTGGTCGCCCTTGCCGCGCTGCTGGTCGTGCCCCTTCTCCTCTCCCTCAGCCGCGGTGCGCTGGTGGCCACCATCGGCGCGACAGTGGTGATGTTGCTGACCGTGGCTCCGCGGGCCACCCTGCGGGCAGCACCCTTCGTCGCCGCAGCGGTGATCGTGCTGGGCGGGACGCTCGCAGCGGACTCCACTAGCGGTGTGGGCACCCGCGTCGCCACGATCGCAACCTCGATCAGCGACCCGGACCGGTCGGTGAGTGACCGGTACGACCTCTGGGCGACGGCGACCGGCATGTGGCGGGACCAGCCGCTTACCGGGGTTGGCCTGAAGATGTTCCCGTCCTATCGCGACTCGTACGCGCCCCTGCATCTGTCCTCCGGCAGCGATGTCGAAGATCCCGCCTCGGGCTATCACCGCCAGGCACTGCTGTCCCCACACAACATGTACTTGCTCGTGGTCAGCGAACAGGGCCTGATCGGAGCGCTTGGACTGGGCGGATTCCTCCTGGGGCTTGCCATGCTGACCTGGCGCCGCACCCGCTGGGAGGCTGGGCCACTCGGGTCGCCGGACGGGCGCCTTCCAGATGGGCGCCTGATCAGCGCCGTGGCCGTCGGCATGCTGAGCTGGGCGCTCATCAACTCCCTCTTCGGCGACATCGGTGGCCAGGGCACCGTCCTGATGTCAGTCTCCATCGGCCTGGCTTTGTGGTGGGCGATGCAACCCATCCCGCGACGAGGCCAGGAAGCGTCGACGTGAGCGTCCGAGACGGCGACGTACGTGAGGCGACGACCGGCTTGATCGCGCGGGCGACTCTGCTCGCCGCGACCTTGACGGTGCTTGGCAACCTCTTGGGCATGCTGCGCGACCTGCTGCTGGCCCGGTTCTTCGGCGCCACCGGCGAAACCGATGCGTTCCTCGTCGCGTGGACGGTGCCGGAAACGGCCTCGCCGCTGCTCATCGAGGGCGCGATGACGTTTCTGATGGTGCCGATCTTCGTCCGGGCGCTGGCCCAGCATGGAAGCTTGGGGGCGGTCGTCCGATCCACCCTTCCGCGGATTGCGGCCGTACTCGCTGTCACCGCCGCTGCCGTGGGCCTCGCCGCTCCCGTGCTGGTCCGCCTGCTCGCACCCGGCCTCGTCGAGCCGGATCTCGCCGTGCAGTGCATGCGCGTGACGTCGATCACGGTGCTGGCCTTCGGGCTCGCGGGCTACTTTGGTGCCGCGCTGCGCTCGGTGCACGTCTTCGGGTGGCCCGCGGCCATCTACATCGCATACAACGTAGGCATCCTCGCCTCGCTCGTGCTGCTGCACCGCCAAATCGGCGTGCTGGCCGCGGCGATCGGCGTTGCCGTGGGCAGCCTGCTGATGGTCGCCGTTCAGGCGCCCAGCTTCCTCCGTCGGTTTGACCTCCGGTCTCTTACCAGCGGCCTCAGCCGACCCGAGGTCGCCCTCGTCGCGTTTGTTTAGATCGGCATCTTCACCCTCAGCCGCCACGCTCAGGTCTTCGTGGAGAGGATCCTCGGTTCCGAGCTGGCTGCCGGCACCATCTCTCACCTCAACTACGCCCAAAAGGTC
>Ga0307288_10000378_pt1 | contig 15250 bp, 14 predicted proteins | sample ER_DNA_142_FD_194469 | JGI IMG/M metagenome (GOLD analysis project Ga0307288, IMG submission 194469) | Bulk soil microbial communities from the East River watershed near Crested Butte, Colorado, United States - ER_DNA_142 | ecosystem: Environmental > Terrestrial > Soil > Floodplain | place... | reverse complement strand
CGGACGGCCGGCTGAGGATGCGGCGACGATGGTCCAGAACTATCCCCACAATGACGTCTGGCCAGACCCACCGGAGACGACGAGCATCGAGGTGCTCGACGAGTTGGCGAAAGGACTTGGGGACGCATTGGAGCGCGCCCATGCCGCGCGGCAACTGCTCTATGGCTTTGCAGAGCATGCCGTGGAGACGACATACCTGGGCAGCAGCACCGGCTTGCGGCGGCGCGGCGTACAGCCGACCGGCCGGCTGGAGCTCAATGCCAAGACGGCTGATCGCACAGCATCAGCATGGCTGGGGCGTACCACCCGGGACTTCCTTGACGTCGACGTCGTCGAGGCGGTCGAGGAACTCAATACTCGATTGGGTTGGGCATCGACCACGGTGGATCTGCCTCCGGGACGCTACGAGACCCTGCTGCCGCCCGGCGCCATTGCCGACTTGATGATCTATGCGTACTGGACGGCCAATGCGCGCGACGCGGAAGAGGGTCGCAATGTCTACGCCGCCGGGGACGGGGCGACCAAGATCGGCCAGCGGATCGCAGAGCTTCCGATCACACTCCGCTCGGATCCGCTGTATCCCGGCCTGGAGACGGTCCCGTTCGTCGACTTCACCTCTTCTCTCGACGACACCTCGTGGGCGTTCGACGGGGGTCTGCCGATTGACGCGACGACGTGGATCGATCGCGGGGTGCTGAACGAACTGATCCGCAATCGCGGGCATGCCATCCGGACCGGCGCCCAGCCGACCCCGCCAGCAGACAACCTGATCATGGACGGAGGCGGTATGGCCAGCCTGCAGGAGATGATCTCGACTACCAAGCGTGGACTGCTGCTGACCTGTCTGTGGTATATCCGGGAGGTCGATCCGGAGCGACTGCTGCTGACCGGACTGACCCGCGACGGGGTCTATCTGATCGAGGACGGTGAGGTAGTTGGCGCGGTCAACAACTTCCGCTTCAACGAGTCTCCGATCGAACTCTTGGGCCGGATCAGCGAGATCGGCGTTGCCGAACTCACCCTGTGCCGGGAATGGAATGACTACTTCAACCGGACGATCATGCCGACCATCAGAGTGCCCGACTTCAATATGTCGACCGTCAGCCAGGCCTCCTAAACGCTGTCGGTCGTTCCGGCGGTATATGTGGCTGAGCTTGTCGAAGCGCGCCCTTCGACTGGCTCAGGGCGCATTAAGCTGGCTCAGCGCGCATTACGGCAGGTCTGCGCCGGTCAGGTCGTCGCCCTCGTCGGCGTCCATCTCTGCGGCATAACTCACGACCCCACGGCGCATCGAACGCAGCAGCAGGCGGGCAGTGTCGCGGAGGTCCCCGGGGCCGGCCGCATCGGCGATCTGTCCCGCGAAGTCGGCGACCTGGCGCACCCATCGGACGAAATCCCCCGCGGTGAGGTCGCTATTGTGCAACACCGCCTGCAGTGACCGGCCGGCCGCCCAGCTGTACGCCGCCTCACTGAATCCGATATCCGGCTCTGGTCCCCGGTCCAACCGGGCGTCGCGCTCGACCAGCGACACCTCGTGCCAGATCCGACGGACCTCGATCACCGCGGCGTTGCTGCGTGCATCGGGCATTCGTGGCCGCCGACCTGCCTCATCGCTTCGCCTAGCCTCGAAAATCAGCGACGCCAAGATCGCCGCCAGCTGCGGATGGGTGAGGTCGTCGAACACTCCCGCGCGGATGCACTCCGCCGTCACCAGATCCAGCTCCGCATAGATCCGGGCGAGCATCCTGCCGTACTCACTGACGTTGTGGCCACCGTCCCCGGTGAGATAGCCGAGCGACTCCAGCACCAGGCAGATCTTGTCGAAGTGGTTGGCGATGGTATTACTACGTGAGTCCATCCGGGCCTTGAGCCGCGCGCTCTCCTGCTCCAGTCGTAGCGCGCGGTCGGCCCAACGAGCATGCGTCTCCCGATCGGGACAGCCATGGCAGCGATGGCGTCGCAGTGTCGTGCGAAGTTGATCAATGCGTGCCTGGAGCTCCGGGTCGGCACTTGACCGCCGTCCGCGCTTGGCAGCAAGATCGATATCGTTCAGCCGGGCACGCAGCGCGGCGGCCAGGTTACGCCGGGAAGCCGCATCCTTGGGGTTGAAGTGCTTGCCGATCTTCATCCGGCCGGCAACCAGCGGTGCTGCGGGAAAGTCGGTGACCGAGAGTCGCCGGACGTGGCGCTCCTCAGTCAGCACCAATGGTCGAGGCGTCGCCTCATCACGAGACGATTGATGATCATGGCGAATACCTGGGTCGATGATCACCGCCCAGCCCCGGTTCTTGCCGCTGGGTACCTGGATGATGTCGCCCGGCTTCAAGATCGACAGCGATTGCAGGGCTTCGGCACGACGATCCGAGCGACGTTCCCGGGCGGCGGAAGCCTCGAGATTCGAGATCTCTGCGCGCAGCCGCGAATACTCCTGAAAGTCACCGAGCTCGCAATCTGCTGCCGCCCAGTAGGCCTCGATGCCTTCCTCGTTCTTGGCCAGCGTACGGGCCGCGCCGACCACCGAGCGGTCGGACTGGAATTGGGCGAAAGACTGCTCCAGCAGCGTACGGGCACGCTCCCGTCCGACGCTGGCCACGAGATTGACGGCCATGTTGTACGTCGGCGCAAAGGAGGATCGCAGCGGATAGGTTCGCCTCGATGCCAACCCAGCGACAGCCCGCGGATCCGCCCCCGGCTGCCAGAGCACGACCGCGTGACCTTCCACGTCGATACCGCGCCGCCCGGCGCGTCCGGTCAGCTGGGTGTACTCCCCCGGGGTGATGTCGGCATGGGTTTCGCCGTCGAACTTGACGAGCTTCTCCAGCACCACCGACCTGGCCGGCATGTTGATACCCAACGCCAACGTCTCGGTCGCGAAGACGACCTTGATCAGCCCGCGTACGAAGGCCTCCTCGACGCATTCCTTGAACGTGGGGAGCATGCCCGCATGATGCGCTGCGACTCCCCTGCTGAGCGCCTCGGCAAAGACGTCGTAGTTGAGCGCGTGCAGATCGCTGTCGGAAAGTCCGGCAACATGCCGCTCGAGAATTGCCGCAATCTGCTGCTGCTCTACCGTGCTGGTGAGCCGCACCCCGGACTCGAGTAGCTGTTGGACAGCGGCATCGCAGCCAACCCGGGAGAAGATGAACACGATCGCCGGCAGCAGCGCCTCGTCGTCGAGTAACTCGACGAGCTCAGGACGGCTCGGCCCGCGCAGCGAACGGGGCCCGCGGCCGCCGGCGTAGTGAGACCGTTGAGCGGCGCCGCCATAGGCACCACTGCCGTAGCTCACGGTCCTTCTGCCTCGGCCGCTTCGGCCGCGTGGGCGCCGCGCGTCGTCACGGACGAGCCGCGACTCCTCCCGGGCGATCTTGATCAACATCGGGTTGACGTCGGGCCTCGCCTCACCCGGCAGCTCACGCGCCGTGGGAGCCAGCTCAGCGAACAGGTCGTGGAGCCGATGACCGACGAGGATGTGCTGGTACAGCGGCACCGGCCGTCGCTCCGAGACCACCACGGCCATCTCGCCGCGCACCTCCGACAGCCACTCTCCGAACTCCTCGGCATTGCTGACTGTTGCCGAGAGTGCGACCAGTTGAATGGCGTCGGCCAGACCGATGATCACCTCTTCCCATACGGCACCCCGGAAGCGATCGGCCAGGTAGTGCACTTCATCCAATACCACGTAGCCGAGGTTCGCGAGCGTGGCCGACCTCGCGTAGATCATGTTGCGCAACACCTCAGTGGTCATCACCACGATCGGCGCCTCGGAATTCACCGACGTGTCGCCGGTGAGCAACCCCACGTTGCCAGCACCGTGCCGGCGCACCAGATCGGCGTACTTCTGGTTGGACAACGCCTTGATCGGGGTGGTGTAGAAGCATTTGCGGCCGGTGCGAAGCGCCAGGAAGACCGCGAACTCGCCAACAATGGTCTTGCCCGCGCCAGTGGGCGCCGCGACGAGCACTCCCGAGCCGGCCTCGACATGCCCGCATGCCTCGCGCTGATAATCGTCCAGCCCAAATGGGTAGCCGTCGGCGAAAGCCGCGAGCAAAGGTGAGCTTTGCCTCTGCCGGAACCGCGCGTACGCGTCGGACGGGCTGGGTGATCCTTCGTTGGGCGATGCGGGGTCGATCGAGGGGTCGGCCATAGTGCGGCCCAAATTACCCGCGAGCTGAGCCTGAATGCGTGCTGCGCCCGTCGAAGCGCGCCCTTCGACAGGCTCAGGGCGCATGCATCGGCACGAAGACCGGTAGCGCGCCCGGCACGGAGCAGACCTTTAGCGGCGCGGCGCCGAGCATCTCGCCGTCACCGAAGCCGACCAGCCCGGGACCCTCGACTGTCAACTCACGAACCCTTAGCTGCTCAACGCACGGGTCTCGGACGAACTTTCCCGAGTACATCTCGGGAAACAGTCTGAGCAACTTCAGGCGGCCTACGGGATGAATGATCGTGACATCGAGCAGACCGTCATAGGGGTCGGCCTGAGGACAGATCAGCATTCCGCCGCCGTACGAGCTGGTATTGCCGATGGCCACCAACATGGCGTCCAGCTCTCGGACTTGGCCATCCAGAGTGAGCCGGTACTGCAGCGGAGAGAACACCCGAAGCTCTGCCATTACAGCGATTGCATACCGCGTCGAGCCGCGCGGCCAGGGCATCTGGTTGGCGCGGCGATTGACCAAAGCATCGAAGCCGGTGGCAAGCACCGCTGCGACATAGGTCTCGGCCACTCGAGCAAGGTCGATCGAGCGGGTGTAGCCGGCGGCAATGACCTCCGCCGCCGCCACCGCGTCTTTTGCTGGCAGGCCGATGCCGCGGCACAGATCGTTGCCGGTTCCGGCAGGAATCAGGCCCAGAGCGGTACGGCTGCCATCGGAAAAATGCGCCGCGGCCGAGGTGTTGACGCCGAGATGCATCATGCCGTCGCCGCCCATCACGGCAAGCACGTCGACGCCGTCCTCAATCGCCTGGCGTGCCATCGACCTCGCTTCGGCGAAGTCGCGGCTCAGCAAGATCTCGAGGTTGACGCCACCATCGCGCAGGGTGCCGGCGACCTGCGGCAGCATTTCCAGCGCACGGCCCTTTCCGGCCGACGGATTGACGACCAGCCTGATCTGGCGCGTCACCGCGGAGGCTCGAGCGCGTCGCCATCGCCGTCGGAGAGCTCGCGCAGCGCCTTATCGTCCGCAACGCTGCGCCGAAGCATCCAATCGTCACCGGCCAGCGCGATGCGACGCTCCTTGCGCCGGTCCAAAATGTGCGCGATCACCTCGGCGGCGAGGAACAGCACCGTCATGGGCAACGCCAAGGCCAACATGGAAAACGGATCGGTGGACGGGGTGGCAACGGCGCCGAACACGAAGGTGCCGAAGATCACCAGAGTGCGGTACTTCGAGAGCTGCTTGGCCTTGATCACTCCGACGATGTTCAACATCAACACCACGAGCGGAATCAGGAACGCAATGCCGAATACCACCATGAGGCGCAGCAGGAAAGACAGATAGGCATTGATGTCCTGCAGGTTGCTCACGCCGGACTGGGTGAAGCTGAGCAGCACCGTGATGGCCTTGGGCAAGACGACGTAGCCGACGACCACGCCTCCGACGAACATCGGAGTGGCGGCGCCGATGAAGATCAGCGCCCACTTCTTCTCCTTCGCTAGCAGGCCAGGGGTGATGAAGGCCCATAGCTGGTAGAGCCAGAAAGGTGCGGTCACCAGAACACCGGCCAGCGCGGATACCTTCAAGGCCAAGGTCAGCGGTGAGGTCAGGTTGATGTTCACCAGGAGTGTGCTGGCATCCGGGTTCTTCACCTTCAGGGCGTCGATGGCCTCGAAATATGGCCGCTGCAGGATGTCCATCAGCTGGTAGCGGAAGAACCAGGCAACGATCATGCCCACCAGGATCGCGAGTGCCGAGACGACCAACCGGTAGCGCAGTTCGCGCAGATGCTCGAACAACGTCATCGTGCCGTCCGGTGGTACAGGCGGCGGCTTGAGCCACTTCAAGCTGAAGTGGATCGGCCGGCCCTTGATTGTCAAAGACACGGCAACTCAGCGAGAGACCTCAGGCGTCGTTGCGCCGGTCGGTGCCAGAGGGGTCCTGGTTGGCACGCGGCGGCTGCTGATAGCTGGCGCCGTTCGGGGGTTGCAACGGGGTGTTGGCCTGCGGCGGTTGCTGGTAGTCGATCGCAGCCGGCGCATTCGAGCTCGACGCCGGGTTGGGCGGCTGCGGCTGGCTCTCCTCAGACTTGAGACCCTTGGTTTCCTCCTTGAACTCCCTCAGCGCACGCCCGGTGCTCTTGCCCAAGCCGGCGAGCCGCGCCCCGCCGAACAACAGCAGCACGACCGCCAAGATGATCAACAGCTCGGGGACGCCAAGGCCCAGTACCAGCGGAGTCATGATTCCTCTTTTCCTGCACCCGTGTGCTTCGGTGTCATCCTACGTCGCGGATGCCTGATCAATTCTGAGAAGAGATCGTGCGATCCCTCTGCCCGTCGGGTTGAAAAGCACGTTCCGGAACCTCGATCTGGTTGACGAGTTCAGCCAGCTCGTCGGCCCGTACGGCGAGCATCTCAAGTTCGCTGAAGACATCGCTCGCCTTGTGCGCGAGCCACACCGCGTAACAGATGAGCATGATGGCACCCGCCAGCGCAATGCTCCCGAACACGATGACCCAGACCACCTCTGAACGATATCTCCCTCTGTACGGATCGTGCGCTAACCGACGTACCCTCGCGCAGCCCACACACGAGCCTGGATGGTGAACGGCCCATTCCCAAGGGCGGCCAGGCAACGTACCCGCACGGCGGCCTGACGATCGCGGTCGATTGACTCGAGGTACGCGCCCGCCGGACCGACTCCGAGGGTGAACGGCTCCCACCAGGCTGCGAAGGTGTCGTGCTCGACCAGGACGGCTAGCGCTTCCTCGGCCACGTCGGTCAGGCCCGCCTCGGTGATCAATTCGGTGAGGTGTCCCTGATGTCCACCGGCCATCCGGGACTCATCTGGCACCGCGGGGTCGAGCTGGCGCACCGCATCCCAGAACGGTGCGAGCGGGGATTGCTTCCCGGCGTGATCCCAGACACATGCGGCAACCAGTCCGCCGTCGCGTGTGACGCGCGCCATCTCTGCCAATCCGCGTACCGGGTTCGCCATGAAATGAACGACGAGCTGGGCCAGCGTCGCGTCGAACTCGCCGTCCTCAAACGGCAGCTGCTCCGCAGCGCCGACCTGCACCTCAACTCCGGGATGCCGGTCTCGGGCAGCGGCGGCGAACTGTTCCGCCGGATCAACCGCAGCAACCGATGAGGCCCCGAGACGTTTGACCAGTTCGGTGGTGAGCGCACCCGGGCCGCAGCCGACGTCGAGTACGCGTTGACCGGGCGAGACTCGGGCAAAGTCGGCGAAGGACGGCGCGAGGTGCACCGAGTATCGGCCCATGAAGCGGTCGTAGGCATCGGCTGATGCAGCGAAGCGCATAAGGACACTCCTAGGCGATGGCTAGCGGGCGCCGACGGTCGACCCGAGGAGCACCGAGTACTGATCGAGAGCTTCCCGTGCCGCCTCGGCGGCGGAGTCTCCGGCACCCTCTGGCGCGAGCACGCGCGCGCCGCCCTGGAGCCGCAACAGCAGACTCCGCAGCCACGCTGGATTTGTCACGTGCAACGAGACGATGAGACCGCCGCCCGGACGACCCGAGACTGACTCGGTCGGGTAGTACTCCGCCACCCACGTCGCCCACGGCTGCAACTCGAGCGTGACCAGCGGGGCATCCTTGAGTGCCTCCCACCAGCCGGTCGACAGATCCTTGAGCTTGACGTCGTGCATCGCGACATCGATCGAGGTGACCTCGACAGCGGCGATTCGATCAAGGCGGAACGTCCTGAGTGCCTTGGCCGAATAACACCACGCCTCGAGGTAGCCGTAGCCCTCCAACACGAAGACTCGTAATGGGTCCACCAGCCGCCGGGTAGTTTCCGCCCGCGAGGCAACGTCGTAGGTGAGGTCCAGCCGCTTGCCGCGCTGCAGCCCGTCGTTGACGCGTGCCTGGATGTCATCGCGTGCAGCGGTGACCGCGACAGACGCCTGGTCGGTCGCCGGCACGTTTCCGGCGACAGCCTCCAGCTTCTTCATGGCGCGGTCGACGGCCTCCCGCTTGCCGGGTCCGGCAATTTCACGCAGCGTACGCAGCGCGAGGATGAGTGCCAGCGCCTCATCGGTGGACAGCCGCAACGGCCGAGTGAGGTAGTCGGCGTTACTGAGGTGGATCACGCCCTCGCCGTCCACTGCGTCCATGTCGATGTCGATCAGATCGCCGGGGGTGAGCCCGGGCATCCCGCACATCCAGAGCACGCTCAGGTCTTCGCGCAGGGTCTTCAGGCTGATTCCAAATGCCGCGGCAACCTGGGTCATGGCGATGCCGTCATGTTCGCGGAGGTAGGGCACGAGGCTGAGCAACCGTCGCACCTGCGCTCGAGATGTCACGCTGCACCCACCGATTGAGCGACAGCCGTGAGGCCGCGTACCACGAAATCGCGCAGCTCGGCAGGTTCCAGAACCACCACGTCGGCGGCATACTGGGTGATTTCCTCCGCCGCTGAATGAAGATCACCGAAGCTCACCGCGTACACCGCAAAGCCGGCTGGGAGCTTGACATCGGTGATCGCCGGCTCGCCGCGACGAGCCAAGGCGGGTGCCTTGCCGGCGCGGATTGCCAGCAGCACCGTCTCGGTCGGCTCCCGCGGAACGAGTGCGCGAGCCAGCGTCCGTAGGTCAAGATCAGCTGGCACCTGATAGGACCCGGCTCGGGAGACCCTCCTCGGCTGGCTGGTCATCCGCGACAGCTTGAACATCCTGGTTGCCGCACGATCGAGGTCGCGACCGATGACGTACCAGCGACCCTTGTAGGAGGTCAGCCCCCACGGCTCGAGCGTGCGGGCGCTGCCGTCACGGTAGGTGAAGCTGACCCGAGCGCGGTCCAGCACCGCGTTCCACAAGACGTCGAATCCGGGCTCGGACGCCTGCACCGAGGGCTCAAGTGAGGCAAGTTGCGAGGTGTCCGGCTCCACGCCTGCCGCTCGCAGCTTGCTGAGCGCGCTTCTGGTGGACTCGGCCATGCTCGCGTGTTGCCAGACTCGGGCAGCAACTCCTACGACTGCGGCTTCCTCCGCGTCCAACTCGATCGCGGGGAGTGCAAACTCTGAGGACAAGATCCGGTAGCCGGGTTCGTCGTCAAAGAGCGGATCAAAGCTACCTACCTCGATCGGCACACCGAGCGAGCGCAACTCATCCTTGTCACGCTCGAAGGTGCGCTCGAACGCGGCGTCGCTGAGATTGTGGTAGCCCTCGACCGCCTCCCGGATCCGACTCTTGGGAAGATAGCGGCCTGACACGAGCAGGCAAATGGTGAGGTTGAGAATTCTCTCGGTCTTGCGGGGTGCCATGGCGTGCGATCACTTTCTCACCGGAGCATCGATGAGCACGGTACCAGCAGATGTTTGATAACCCGCCTAGCTCGGCGAGCGCGGCGGCAGATGATCGCGCGCTGCCTGCTGAAGGTCTCGGTGCCGGTCGTTACGCACCGAGCCCCACCGGGAGTCTGCATCTGGGAAACCTCCGTACGGCGTTGCTTGGGTGGCTCTTTGCTCGATCGACGAGCCGCCGTTACCTGCTCCGCATCGAGGACCTCGACATCGGACGGGTGCGGCAAGGAATAGCCGAGCAACAGCTGTCAGACCTCAGCGCATTAGGCATCACCTTCGATGGCGAGCCGGTAGTGCAGTCGCAGCGGCTGGCCGCGTACCAGGAGGCACTACTGAGCCTGAAGGACTGGACGTATGAGTGCTTCTGCAGCCGGCGCGAGATCGCCCAAGCCGCATCGGCTCCCCACGGGTCCGTGCCACGATATCCCGGAACGTGCCGCAGTCTTACCGCGGCTGAGCGGAGGACTCGGCGTCTGGCGCGGCAGCCGGCGCTTCGGCTGCGGGCCTCCGGTGCGCGGCAGACCATCTCTGACCTGATGCACGGGGAGGTCACGGCGGAGGTCGATGATGTAGTGCTGCGGCGTAACGATGGCGTCCCTGCCTACAACCTTGCGGTCGTGGTCGACGATGCCTTCTCGGGCATCGACCAGGTGGTGCGCGGCGAGGATCTGTTGCCGGCGGCAGCCTCGCAGGCATTTCTCACCGAACTCCTCGGGCACCGTCCACCGACCTACGCACACCTACCGCTAGCGGTCAACGTCGAGGGCCGACGGCTTGCGAAGAGGGACGGCGCGGTGACGTTGCCCGAACTGGCTGCACTGGGCATCACTCCTGGCACCGTGCTGAGTGTCATCGCGCAGTCCCTAGACCTAGCGGCGCCGGGCGAGCACGTGACCCTCGACGGCATCCGCAAGCGCTTCGATCCTGAACGACTGCCTCGCGAATCCTGGGTGGTCGTCCCTCGAAAGCTCACCCGAGAGGAACGGCCGACCTGAGATTCATGCGTGAACAGAGATCGCCGCGTCGCGCTGGAGTGATCTTTGCGGGGGTCTAAGGTCAGGCACGTGATCATTTGGGCGGACGGCACCGTCACCGGCCTGCAAGCTGAGTGGCAGGGAGCCGTCGAACTCACGGTGGCGCGGCGGGACGCCGATGAGGAGGAGGTCCGCGCGCTCGCCTACACCGATCTTGTTGCGATGCCAACGGTCGGTGATCGGGTACTGCTGAACGTCGCAGCTTTGGAACGCGGCCTGGGCACCGGCGGATACGCCCTAGTCATCGCTGTATTGGATGCGGCGGGCCGCGTGACAGCGCAGCCGCCGCAGCCCGCTGGCCACCTCGTTAAGGCGCGATACCTGCCCTTGCAGGCGATGGTCGCCGGAGCCGACGAGCAAGGCTCGGCGTATCACGAGCTGCTGGCCGACGCCGACTCCATCGACGCGATGCCGGTCGTCGTCGCCGATCTGCACTCAGCCTTGGCACCGATTCTGTTGGCGATCGAGTACGACCGTCCCGGCACCAGGGTCGCGTACGTGATGAGCGACCAGGGCGCCTTGCCGCTTGCCTTCTCCCGATCGGTGGCCGAAATGCGCGGCGGTGGCCTGCTCGCCGGTACGGTGACCGTCGGTCAGGCGTTCGGCGGCGACTTGGAGGCAGTGACCCTGCATTCAGGTCTGCTTGCGGCGCGACTCGCGCTCGACGCGGAGGTCGTCGTAGTTAGCCAGGGGCCAGGAAACCTCGGCACCGGAACCCGCTGGGGATTCTCCGGTGTCAATGCCGGCGAGGCCATCAACGCCGCCGCCACGTTGGGCGGACGCCCAGTGGCCACCTTGCGTATCTCAGGAGCAGACGCGCGCGAGCGGCATCGTGGCGTCTCCCATCACAGCCTGACCGCGTACGGGCGTGTGGCGCTCTACCCCGCCGATATCGCCGTGCCGGATCTGGCAGCTGACCCCTCGCCTGCGATGGCTCAGCTAGCTCAGGCTGTCGCTGCAGGCGTACGGGAGTTGTCGCGGCATCGGCTGGTGATGGTGGATCTCACCGGCCTGAGGACGGTTCTTGCCGCGTCGCCTCTCCGGCTCTCCAGCATGGGCCGCGGCCTTGACGAGGATCCCGCTTACTTTCTCGCCGCCGCCGCTGCTGGCCGGCACGCCGCCACTTTGCTGGGCGCCGCTACTGACTCTGCGCAAAAAGCAGATCGACCACGAGCACCAGGGTCTCGCCCGGCTTGATCGACGGCGTCGCGTTGCCGTCCGGGTATCCATCGGCCGGCGGAATGACGAGTAGTACTCGACTACCCACTGTCTGGCCTTCAAGCCCTTTGACCATTCCGGGCAGCAACCCGGAAAGCGCGGTGGTGGCCGGCTGGCCGCCGTACGACTGCTCCAGCACCTTGCCATCACTCCATCGCGCCCAGGCGTAGTTGAACGTGACGACGTCGTTGGCACCAACCTTCTTGCCCTTGCCCTTGATCAGCGGCTGGACTTCGAGCGCGGTCGGCGGTGCGGACTCCGGAATGGTGATCTCGGGTTTCCCACCCTGGTCCGCGACCGTAGGGAGCCCTGCCTTGGGCTGCACCCTGGTGCCCTCAGGGCCGGGAAGCTGCAGGTCGACGAGATCGACCACGAAGATCAAGGTGTCGCCGACCTCAATGCCAGCTTGTGGGTTGCCGCCCGCCGCGTCGTAGCCGTCCTTGCCGGGCATGGCGATCAGCACCCGGCTGCCCTGCCGCTGGCCAGTCAGGCCCTTGCTGAAGCCGGGCACGACCTGAGCCAGGCTGAACGCGATCGGCTGTCCCCTCTTGAACGACTCGTCGAACGTCTTGCCGGTTCGGCCATTCACTCCGTAGTAGTTGACCTCGACGCTCTGGCCTTCGCCGACCACGGGCCCTTTACCTGGCTCAAGCACCTTGCTCCGGGTCTTGTCGATCGCCCACGGTGAGTCAACCTTGACCTTCGGCTCCTTGCCGTAACTGCCGGTCACGCTGACCTTGTCGAAGTTGTTCGACACCTTGATCGGCTTGGGCTTCGGCGTCTTTGAGGCGGAAGGCGTGGGTGACGGCGCGGAGGGCGAGGCAGCAGGTGTCGAGGGGGCCGCCGAAGCAGGTGTCTCCGCGGGCTTGTCCTTGCTGCATCCGAACAGAAACAGCACTGAGGAGGCGAGTCCAAGAGCGACTGCGACCCTGAACGGCGAAGAAGGCACCGGAGAACCCTACAGGCTCATGCCATGAGTCGGATGTGAGTGTTAGCCACGCATAGAGGCGATCAAGCGCTCCACCCGGTCGTCGGTGGAAACGAAGGGATCCTTGCAGAGCACTGTCCGCTGCGCTTGGTCGTTGAGCTTCAGATGCACCCAGTCGACCGTGTAGTCGTGACGGCCCTCCTGCGCAGCCCGGATGAAGTCGCCGCGGAGCTTGGCCCTGGTCGTTTGTGGCGGCACGGCTTTGGCACGGAAGATCGCCGGCTCCGTGGTGACGCGGGCGGCCAGTCCGCGCTGCTCGAGCAGCGAGAACACGCCGCGTGACCGCCGGATGTCGTGGTACGCCAAGTCCAGTTGGGCGATGCGAGGGTCGGCAAATCCGAGCTTGTGCTTGACGGCGTAGCGATCCAGCAGCTTGAGCTTGATCGCCCAGTCGATCTCAGTGTCGATGAGCGCAAGCTTGTCTTCGGCGACCGCACGCAGCGTCCGCTCCCACAGGTCGAGCACTCGATCGACGGTCCGGGTGGCGAGGCTCTCGCGGCGGACGAATTCCGACACCTTCTCGTAGTACTCGGTCTGCAGCTCCAGCGCCGAAATCCTCCGGCCGTTGGATAGCGCGACCTTCACTTGCCCGGATCGGTCGCGGCTCATGTCGCGGATGGCCCGGATGGGGTTCTCCAAGGTGAAGTCCCGCATCGGGACCCCGGCCTCGATCAGCCGCAGCACCAGCTCGGCGCTGCCAACCTTCAGCAGTGTTGTCGTCTCGCTCATGTTCGAGTCGCCGACAATGACGTGTAGACGCCGGTAGCGCTCGGGGTCGGCGTGGGGCTCGTCGCGAGTGTTGATGATCGGCCGGCTGCGGGTAGTGGCCGACGACACGCTCTCCCAGATGTGCTCGGCGCGCTGGCTCACGCTGTACTCCGCCCCTCGGGCGGTATGCAGCACCTTGCCGGCACCGCAGATCAGCTGCCGCGAGACGAGGAACGGCACCAGCACATCGGTGATCTTGGAGAAGTCGCCGATCCGTGAGATCAAGTAGTTCTCGTGGCAGCCGTAGGAGTTGCCGTGGCTATCGGTGTTGTTCTTGAACAGATAGATGTCGCCGGTAATGCCCTCGCTCGCCAGCCGGTGTTCGGCGTCAACGATCAGGTCCTCCAGGATCCGCTCCCCGGCGCGGTCGTGGTTGATGAGCTGCACGAGATCATCGCATTCGGCAGTCGCGTACTCCGGATGGGAGCCGACATCGAGGTAGATCCGGGATCCGTTGCGAAGGAAGACGTTGCTGCTACGTCCCCAGGTCACGACCCGCCGGAACAGGTAGCGCGCGACTTCATCCGGAGTGAGTCGTCGCGTGCCGCCAGAGGTGCACGCGACGCCGTACTCCGTTTCGAGTCCGAAGATTCTGCGGTCCACTGCCCTCCTCTACGTCCCCCGGCCAGTTCTTCCGCCAGTCAGCCACCAGTGAGGTCCAGTAACCCGCCGAGCTCCTCGCGGGTCAACTCCCGGTACTCCCCGACCTTCAGGTTCCCGAGCCGGACCGGTCCGATTCCGATCCGTGACAGGCGCCGGACCGGATGGCCAGCTGCCTCCATCGTACGGCGCACAATGCGATTCCGACCCTCTTGCAATGTGATCTTGATAAGGGTACGCTCCGCCGCGCTGGAGCTGATCTTGACCGATGTAGGTCGCACCGGCCCATCGTCGAGCGTGACGCCATGGCGTAACCGCCGCAAGGTTTCTGTGCTCACCACTCCGGTTACTTCGACCATGTATGTTTTCGGCACTTCATAGGAGGGGTGGGCCAGCTTGTTGGCCAACTCGCCGTCGTTGGTCAAGATCAACAGGCCTTCGCTGTCGGTGTCCAGCCGACCGACATGAAACAGTCGCTCGTTCCTGACCAGGCGTCGTATCCCTGGCGGTCCGGACCGTCGGTCCGCGCTTTCGGCGAGGAGGTCGGCAATCGTACGCCGGCCCTCCGGATCATCCATCGTGACGACGACGCCGCGAGGCTTGTTCAGCGCCAGATAGAGATGCCGGCGGGGTGGCGGAATGCGGGCGCCGTCGACTCGGATCACATCTCGTTCCGGATCGACCCGGCGGCCTTGCTCCACAACGACCTCGGAGTTCACTTCGACGCGCCCCTCGCTGATCAGGACTTCGCAGGCTCTACGCGAGGCAATGCCGGCTTGGGCGAGGACCTTCTGGAGGCGTACGCCTGCTGCAGGTTCGGTCATTGAGGCGATTCTTGACCGGGTTCCTGCGCCACGTCGGCAGGATCGGGACCGGTGGCGGGGGAGTTTGCAACGGCTGCCTCCGCCAGCTGACCGAGCTCGGCCTCCAGTTCCTCCACCTCAGGCAGCTGCGGCGCCAGGGGCGGGAGATCGTCCAGTGACTTCAGGCCCATCCGTTCCAGGAAGTAGCTGGTGGTGGCGAACAACACAGCTCCGGACTCGTGATCGTTGCCGGACTCCTCGATCAGTCCACGAGCCAGCAGGGTTCTCATGACCCCGTCGACATTGACCCCGCGTACCGCCGACACCCGGCCACGCGAGATGGGCTGGGTGTAGG
>Ga0307288_10000371_pt1 | contig 15392 bp, 15 predicted proteins | sample ER_DNA_142_FD_194469 | JGI IMG/M metagenome (GOLD analysis project Ga0307288, IMG submission 194469) | Bulk soil microbial communities from the East River watershed near Crested Butte, Colorado, United States - ER_DNA_142 | ecosystem: Environmental > Terrestrial > Soil > Floodplain | place... | reverse complement strand
CAGGGCCAGCACGTCGGGGTTGAAACGGCGAATAGTCTCCAGCAGCCCGGGCTGCCGCTCCGTCCAGCGCGGTCCAAAGCGCCACCAAATGTTCCAGGTCATCGCCCGAATTCGACCGCCGTCCATCTTGCCTCCTCAATCGCTGTTGATGTGTCCTGGTGCGAGCCCTCGTCGGCATGATCCGCCGCGCAATAGAGCCGTGAACTATCAGCCTTTGAGGACGTGCCAGATGATCACCGCTCCCCCTAGGAAGCAGGCGCCGATCGAGATCCGCTGGGTAGCCGTCTGGATCCTGCGTCGGGTCTCCGGTCTGATCCCAGAGTGCTTTGGGGCGACAGCTCGGAGCCCGACGGGGAACCAGACAGGGGTCGCCACAACGACTATTACCAAGATCAGCAGCAGCGCCCGTGTCCACCACGGGGCTGTGACGGTGCCGATGCGTTGCGCGACGCTTAGATAGAGCGGCAGAGTCGTAAAGTTCGTGATCATTCCCAGCAATCCAGCGGCGAACAACGCGTGACCGCCCGTCGGCAGCGCGTCATCTTTGGTGCCACTCGTTGCGCCAGCACCAGTCCGGTTCCGGCGGCTCCGCACGACTTGCCAGGCGCCGTACGCGATCAGCACCAGCGCGAGCGCCAGGTCGACGCCACGGGATGCTAGATCGGCAGCGACCCGCTGCGACGTCGCGGCACCCATCAGACCCATTGTCGGGATACCCAGACCGACAAGGCAGAGGACGGCCCCGCCCGCGAAGTAGAGCCCCGCGGAGATGCCCGCGGCCTCGACGACCCGTGAGGCGTTGAGGAACAGCACGGGGCTCACCGCTGCGATCAGCACGAGCGGCAGGCTGTGTACCAAGAAGGCCTCGACGGTCACTGGAGAATCGTAGAAGCCAACTGGCGATGGCCATCCGCAGCCGCACTCGAGCTCCTCGGAAGGGAACCGGCGATGACACGAGACACTTGGCCGCCGACTCGCTGAGGGGTCGGGTCCCGTCCAGGCTGGCGTGAGACAGTTTGATCACTCCGAACATCGGCGACCAAGCACCGGCAACCCGGACGGAAGGGAGGGGCGTGAATCTCGAGAAGGTCATCTTCGGCTTCTTCGTGCTGCTCGCGGCAACGCTGAACTTCGGGTTCTTCATCGGCGACATCGCTAATCCTGATCTGCACAACATCTACGAGCTGTTTGCGGCGCTCGCTGTCAGCCTGATCGCCACCGTGCTGAAGTTCGGCGACCGTACGCAGATCGGCGCGGTGCACCTCGCGACCAGTCTGGTAGCGGATCTGCAGCTGATCGCGGCCAGCGTCGTCTGGGTCTGGGCCAGAGAGATTTCGGCACAGGGCATGACTGCGGTCCATACGGCCAGCATGGTCTCCCTATCCGGTGGCGCACTGCTGGCCAATCTGGTCTCGGTCGTACTGCTGGTGACGGAGACCGTCACGTTCCACCGCGGTTGAGGCTGGTGCCCCAGTGAGCAACCCGCTGCTGATCTTCTGGGCTCAGCTGTTCGGCCGCCGCGGGCCGATAAGCCGCGCCCCGTCGCGCGTACACATCGAGTCGTCGAGCCAGGCATCCTCGACGATCTTCCTGGTTATGCGACGCATGCGGGCGCCGCTGATCATCCTCATTGTCATCTTCTCCGTGAGCGTTGTCGGTCTCACGCTGATCCCCGGGATCGGTCCTGATGGCCAGCCGGCGCGCATCAGTCTCTTTGAGGCGTTTTACTTTATGAGCTACACGGCGACCACGATCGGGTTCGGTGAGCTGCCGTGGCCGTTCACACCGGCGCAACGGCTCTGGGTGACCGTGTCGATCTACCTTTCCGTGATCGGCTGGGCTTACGCCATCGGCTCTTTGCTGACACTTGTCCAGGACCGGTCGTTCCGGCAGGCGCTCGCGCTGCGGCGGTTCACTCGGAAGGTGACGCGGCTGCGTGAGCCCTTTCTGTTAATGGTCGGCTACGGACGCGCGGGCGAGCTGCTTGCCAAGGACTTCGATGCGCTCGGGCAGCAGCTCGTGGTGATCGACGAGTCTTCCGACCGGGTCGACGCCCTCGATCTTGGGTCCTACCACGCGGACATCCCCGGCCTCGTGGCCGACGCCGCCAATCCGCACCACCTGAGCGCAGCAGGTCTCGAGCATCCCTCCTGCGCCGGCGTGCTGGCGCTCACCAACGACGACGAGACCAATCTCGCCGTCACAATGACAGCCGCGCTGCTGCGTCCTGACCTGCCCGTCGTCTCACGGACTATCTCGGCCCCAATCGCGGACCGGATGCGTGCCTTCGGGAATCCGGCGGTAGTCAATCCGTTCGACCGATTCGGCGAGCATCTGCGGCTCGCGCTGAACGCGCCAGCGTCCTACCAGTTGCTCACCTGGCTTGAGGCCGGACCGGGCGCTGAACTGCCCGAGCGCGGCCATCCACCAGCCGTCGGCCGATGGGTGATGTGTGGGTACGGTCGCTTCGGTCGGGAGCTCACCGCGGATCTCCGGGCGGCGAACCTCGAGGTCACCATCATTGAACCGGCCGAGCAAGGGGCGCCTGAGCCAGGAGTGATCGTCGGGGACGCCTCCGAACCAGAAGTGCTGGTACGGGCCGACCTGCCGAGCGCCGTCGGGCTGGTAGCCGGCACCGACAACGACACGACCAACCTCTCCATGCTGGCCACCGCACGCCGTCTGAACCCACAACTGTTTCTCGCCGCGCGACAAAACCAGCCGACCAGTGCAGCCTTGTTCGAGGCCATGCGGGTGGACGCGCTCCTGGTGCCGACCGAGGTGGTTGCGCATGAGGTGTACGCCCAGATCAGCACGCCGATGCTGTGGCGCTTCATCCAGGAGATGCCCGCGCGGGGCGACCAGTGGGCGGCCGATCTCATTCAGCGGCTGCGACACAACTGCGGTCGCGAGCTCCCCGCCCTCTGGAAGGTCAAGCTGGACGGAGAACAGGCGCCGGCCCTCAGCAGCTGGCTCGCGGAAGGCAGGGTCGTCCTCGGGGACCTGCTGCGGAGCCCTGAAGATCGGGAGCGGCGACTCCGGGTGGTGCCGTTGCTGCTGCTCCGCGACGGCGAAGCCGTCCTCACGCCCGACGGTGCGACCGTGCTGGCCCGCGACGATGAGCTGTTGTTCGCCGGGCACGGCTCCGAGAGGCGAGAACTCGAGAGCACTCTGGTTGTCGACTCGACCGGAGCGTACGTACTGTTCGATCAGCACATTCCATCGAGCTGGGTGTGGCGCAAGTTGTCCCGGAAGAGTCCCACGCCGAGCACGCCTGCCGACCGTGGAGGCATGACCAGCCACCGCGGCTAGCGTGCGCCCGGGGGTTTCAGGGTCAGGGCCGCCGAATGTAGTACTCGGTGAACTCCCGGCATCGCCCTTCGTTGTCGAAACGCATCACAAAGCAGTTGTCATACGTACGAACAATGGGCCCGTCCGGCCGCTCGCTATAGCGAGAGGTGCCTGTCGCGACCACCACATCGTCGTCGACGGCGATCGGCGCGTAACGCGCCGAGTAAGTGCCTGGTGCATCACGGGTCGACGCACCGTCGGAATCGGACTCGCCTAACCAGGACGCGACGACCGCCTCTCGGCCAACGATTGGGTCCTCAGAAGGGTGGTACCGGTACGCGATGTCCTCGGTGAAGAGCGCCCTGATCTCATCGGCGTCGTAGGACAGCCACGCCGCGACGTAGCTGTCAAGCCAGGTCTGGGCGCCAGCATGGTCCACGGTGTCACCCTAATCCGTACGCCTTTTGAGCTTAGATCTGGTCACTGGGGGTCGAATTTCCGACCACTGCGGAGTTCTAGAGATCAAATGTGGTGAGTGAGTGTCGAATTTCCGACCGGTGCGGACTTATCAACGCCGTGAGAAACGATGGCCTGATCACCAAAGCTGATGACAGGCAACACCGCGAGGACGAGCTAATCAGCGGGTGAGCGAAGCCAATTCCTCTAGCTCGATCTGACGGACGAGCGGGTCGGCGTGCCGGTGCACCAATTGCCAATCTGATCCGTCGCGGCGGTACACATGGGTTACCCGCAGCGAACAGTCCTGGTCGGGCAAGCCGCCGAATTGGCTGTGCTGCCGCTCGATCATGGCAACCACTACGGTGTCGCCCCAGGCGTGCGTCTCAACGTGCTCCAACCTCGCCTCGCCGCCTTTAAAGAGGTCGGCCGAGGCCTTGACGCCCTCCTTCCGGTCCTCGTAGCGCCGGGCTGGGCCGCCATATGGGGGCAATAGCGTGAAGCCACGAGCATGGTGCACCAGGGTCAGATAGGTATCCATATCCCCACGCACGTACGCGTCGGCGGCATGCTCCGTACGCCGGATTAGCTCGGCGAGCTGCTCATCAGTGATGGTCGATTCCACAGCAGCAGTATCGACCTTGCTCGCCGCCGAAAGCCTGAACCCAATCCCGTCTCAGGCCGGCCGGATGTTCTGGTTCAAGTGGAAGACGTTGTCCGGGTCGTACCGGCGCTTGATGTCGCGCAGCCGGTCGAGGTTAGGTCCGTAGAAGGCGACGACCTCGTCGGGCTGGTCGGCCCCCGCGTAATTCACCAACGTGCGCGGCGCCGTGTACGGCTCGAGGGCGGCGAAAGTGTCCCGTACCCACTGCACGTTGACCTCTGTGTCTGCCGGATCCGCCCACTGGCCGGCCAGCACGAGGTTGAAGCCGGGTTCGCGGTGGGGGAAGGCGGTAGCCGTCGGGTCGACGCGGCACGCGGCGCCGTGGTAGTACTCGATGAAGATGGCTGTCATCGGGGACGGCACGGCCTCATAGGCGTCGATGAGCACCTGGACGGCGGCATCGCCGAGCTGGGTGAAGAATGCCGAGCGCCAGTAGTTCAGCGCTCCCCGGGGGAAGCTGTTATCCAGCATGGTGTTGATCGCCGGGTACGGCATTGGGGCCACCAGGTCCATCGCCGGCGGACCGAACCCGCGCAGCGGCCGCAGTTCAGCCTCGGCTTCGGCGATCGCGCCGGCATGGCACAGCGCTATCGCGCACAGCTTCATGCCGCTGCCGTCCGGCGCATGCGTGAAACTGCAGTACACCGTGGCATCGTCGGTTAGTTCCATGGCGAACTGCCTGTACATGCTGATCACATCACCGGCAGCGGCCAGCGGGTGGGCCAGGATGCCACCGAGGATTGTGTCCAATGGGTGTGTCACGAACTCGAATGAGGCGGCGACGCCGAAGTTGCCACCGCCCCCGCGCAACGCCCAGAACAAGTCGGGCTCTTGATCGTCATCGACGATGCGCACAGCACCATCGGCGGTGACCAGCTCGACGGCCCTGAGGTTGTCAATCGACAGGCCGTACTTGCCCAATAACCAACCAACCCCGCCACCCAGCGTCAGCCCGGCGACCCCGGTCGTCGAGATGACGCCGCCGGTGGTGGCCTGCCCATAGACGTGGGTGGCACGGTTGTACTCGTTCCACGTGACGCCGCCTTGCGCCCGCGCTCGACGGCGGCTCGGGTCAACGTCGACGCCGCGCATTAGCGACAGGTCGATCATCAGACCGCCGTCGGTGACGGCCCGGCCGGCCACATTGTGCCCACCGCCGCGGACCGAAATCTCCAGCCCCGCATCGCGGCCGAACGCCACAGCGTCGCGTACGTCGGCGACATTGTGGCAGCGGGCAATCAGGCCGGGACGCCTGTCGATTAGGCCGTTGTGCACAGCTCGCACCTCGTCGTACCGGACATCATCAGGCCCGACCAGCGACCCGTTGAAGGCGGTCACGAACTCCTCAGGCACCACTACCGCGACCATCGGCCCGCCTCCTCTGCCTCGCCGTAACCTGCCTCCTTTTGACGATAGGCGGCCCATCAGGATCGCGGCAAGGCCCCCCCGTATGAGTGGTGCAGCGCTTGAGCCCAGCTTGGTCAGTCGTTTTCGATTCGCCAGCCGCCCGATGGCTACTGAGCGGCGGTGCGGCGGATGGCTTCAAGATCATTCCAGAGCGCTTGTACGCGGTCTGCGCCAATAACTTGCCGGATCTGATCCTCCAGTTCCGGGACGAGTTCTTGAGCGATCGCGAACACCTCAAGGCCGCGTTCGGTGGGCTGTACGAGCTTTGCTCGCCGGTCGGTCGGATCGGGCACACGTACGACGTAACCGTGGGTCTCAAGGTGGTTGGTGAGAGCGATGAAGCGTTTTCGGCTCGGACTGGACGAGATCACGGTCCTCGCAACCAGCGCTCAGACCAACGGCGACCTGTTCGCCATCGAAGTCCGGATGCCGCCTGGGGGAGGTCCGCCAGCAATTCACCGACATAGTCCCAGCGAGATCTATTACGTCCTCGAAGGCGAGTTCACCTTCTATGTCGGCGATGCGGACACTACGCCGCGGCCGTGACTGCCATTGCAGGTGACGTAGTGCGCTGCCCGGAGGCACTCCGCACACCATCCGAAATCAGTCCGACGTGGATGCCGTGGCGTTCGTGGTACACGCGCCGGGGCCGGTCATGGAGGGCTTCTCGCGCGCCGTAGCAGCTACTGCCACCGAACGCAGCATGGGCATCGAGGACGTACTGTCTTTGGCGGAGCGGCATGGAATCGAGATGCTGGGCCCTGTCCCGGCATGAGTGCTTCCCATTGGCGCTGCCCCGCCACAGTCCTGGATCCGCGTACGAGCAGAGGCGTCAAGCCGGACTGATCGTAATCACTCGTGCGGCAAATGCAGGGCCGCCGGAGTACGCATGTCTCCCCGCCCCGACACCCCGAACTTGCGGAGCAGGGCGGAAATGTGGACCGAAACCGTCTTGGGACTAATGAACAGCGCCTCTGCGATGTCACGGTTGGACGCGCCACTCGCGACGAAGCTCAGGATTTCGCGCTCCCGCGGAGTGAGTCCATCCTCGACCGGCTGGGGTGCGGCATCGAGACCAGCTCGCAGGCGGACATCGGCCACGAAGGCTGCCAGCGGCGCTGCACCAAGCTCCTGGGCAACCGATGCGGAATGACGTAACGCCGCCTCTGCCTCACGCCGCGAACCGGCAGCAAGCTTCGCCTCCGACCACCGGACCTCCGCGTATGCCTCGTCATACCGGTGCCCGAGCGCACGCCAACGGTCGCGAACCGCAGCCCACATCTCGAACTCGAGTAGCTCTGTCTCCCCGCCCGCGATCCGAGCGAACTCCGCGTGGGCTTGGGCGATCCAGGCACCGATCGGGCCTTCGCGAGTGCCGACGGTCTCGGCCGTCACCGCAAGCTCGCGGGCGCGTCGGCGGGCTGCACTCTCCTCGGTGCGGGCTCGCCGCCGGCGGGCCGACAAACAACGGTCCGCCTCAAGCCGTATTCCGACCGGACACAGCTGGGCCGTAAGCCAGGCGTCCACCCCAGCCACCAGCTCGAGGCCAGCACCAACTGCGGCTCGGCCCTCGTCGAAGAGCTCAGACCAGCAGCACAGCTCGGCCAGCGTCAGCCATGCCGGGCCCACCACTTGCGGTTCATCGCGTACGCGGCCCGAGCGTGGGACTTCCGACAGTAAGCGACGGGCCAGCTCCGGATCGCCTCCGAACACGGCTATCCGCGCTTGGATCTGCTTGGCCATCCGAGCCGCCTCGCCGTCTTCGGTGAGCGTGAGAACCGCCTCGGTCTGCGACGCCGCCTCTGGCCAGCGACCGAGCGCGAACAATGCATCGGCAGCCGTGTTCCGGCAGAGGGCGCCGTACGGCAGGGCGAGACCCATCGACGTGGCCTCATCGACGCCGATTTCGCAGAGCGCCAGCGCTTGCTCATAACGACCGGCCTGGACCAGGTCGAAGGCAAGATTGAGCGTCGCCCGGGCGACATCCTGGTGGGTTCCGTGACTGCGAGCTAGCCCCAGAGCCTGGTGGAAGTCGCTAATTGCCTGCTCGCTATTGCCGGTTGCGCTCCGTACACAGCCGCGAGCGTTCAGCGCGAGACCAAGAGCACCCAGGTCCCCCTCGATTTCAGCCAGACTAAGTGCACGCTCGGCCTGCGCCAGCGCTTCGGCACCCTGGGACCAAATCGCTCGCGCGAGCGCATCCTCTGCTACCAGACGCGCTAGTCCAAGTGCCTGTGGTGTGGACTCCAAAGCGGCCGCGGCTGCCTCGTACGCGGCAAAGAGCTCGGGCCCATCGCTGGCCATAAGCCGGTACCAGGCGATGCGGCGCCACACCTGGGCGCGACGCTCGGGATGTGCGGCGACTTCCGGTTCGGCAAGAGCCGCCTTAGCGAGTGCGGTGGCGCGGTCGAACTCTCCGGCGAGGGCGGCATACTCAGCAGCCCCACTCAGCAGGTCGGCTCGAGACTTGCCTGAGCGCCCGACCGGGTCAGTGACCCGGCTCCAAAGCTCGAGGGCGCGTTCGAGGAACTCGCCGGCGTCGCCGAAGGCGTAGATCCGGGCCGCGGCGTCCGCGGCCTCCAGATAAGAGAGCAGTGCGGCCTCGAGGTCGCCGGCAACGGCTTGGTGATAGCCCACCTCGCCAGGCCCGGTCGACAGAGCCGGATCATTCGTCAGCGAGCGAGCGATGACTTGGTGCAGCGACGCCCGTTCACCCGGCAGGAAGTCAGATCTGACCGCCTCGGCCAGCAGCGAATGACGGAACCGGTACGCCGCCGTCTGTGCGTCGACCGTGAACAGTCCTGCCTCCACGGCTCGCCGGAGCGTCCCGAGGAGTTCCGTAGGCGGGCGACCGGACAGGACCTGGATGAATTCGAAGGTTGCCGGCCGGCCAAGTGCAGCAAGTAGCCGCACAACATCGAGATCATCGGCTGGCAGCGACGCTACTCGGACCTCTGCAGCGTCGCGTACGACCTCCGGCACCCTTGGCTGCCCAGTGGTCCAGAGCGCCGCCAGTTCCTCCACATAGAACGGGTTGCCCTCGGAGTGAAGAAAGATCTCCTGCGCCGCGTGCGAGTCGAAGGTTCCAAGGGCGTTCAACTGCTGGCCAACTTCAGCTCTGCCGAGGGGTGCGACATCAACCCGTGAGACCGAGGGTCGGCGGGCCAGTTCGCCGAGCCAGCGGCGTATCGGAGATCCGCGCTGGAAGTCGTCTGAGCGATAGGTCAGAATGATCAACACGCGGGCTCGGGCGGTGGGTGCTGTGAATGCACGTACCAAGTAGCTGAGTAGGTCCCGCGTACCGCGATCTGCCCAGTGCACGTCTTCGACAACGAGCGCAAGCGGGGAATTGGGGCTGCTGGCGCGAAGCACTTCGAGGTACGCCGCGTAAACCCGGCCGCGCGCGGCATCCTCCGAATGCTGTGGCGATGGTTCCTCGGCCACTCCACTAAGCCAGCGCGTAAGCAGCGGAGACAACGTATCGATGGGCAGGTCATGCAGCGCGTCCATCAGCGGAAGGTACGGCACCGAGCCCTCGGCGAGGTCCAGACAGCCGCCGCTCAACACCTGCCAGCCGTCGGCTCTGGCTCGGTTGGCCGCCTCCGCGGTCAGCCGGCTCTTGCCGATCCCGGCCTCACCCGCTATGAGCACGACTGCCGCAGTGCCATCCGCGGCGGCGCGCATGGCCTCATCGAGGGTGGCCAGCTCGGCTGCCCTGCCGACCAACGGAGCGTCCCACGCCCGCCTGGGCATGGGGTCATTATTGCGCTCCGGCTCCTGGCGCTCCGCCACGACTGCGCGATCGTTCGGACAAAGCCGAATCGGTTCGTGACCTCACAACTCCGGGACGTACGACGGGGCTGGAACACCGGCACCGGTCAGGTTGTCGCATCGGACGAACTGCCGGTCAAGTCGTCGCAGTGGGCAATTTTGGTCTGCATTGAGTACAACAATCCGGTGTGCTCCGGGTCCGGTACGGCCATCATCAGGTCCGGCGGCCGCCGGCAGCGCGCCGACACCAGCCAGAGCCGCGCTAACGGCGAGCGTCGCGGCCAGCCGGGAGATTGAGATCTTGATCATGGCTGTTACCTCCTTGAGTCGATAACAACCAGACTCGGACTACGAGGCGCCGAGCCACATCGGGCGACGTACTCAGAAAAGCTCACGGAGGCCTCAGATTTTCGACTCGTGGTCTTACCCAATGCCCGCGGACGTAACAGGCAGACGACCGGCGCAGCAACGCCGGGCCTTCTGCGCATCCGGGCAAGTTGCCAGTTTATTGCCAATATGACAGTATGTTGTCTATGACTGGCGCTACTGCTCACCTTGCCATCTACGACACACTTGCCGATTGGGAGGTCGGCTACCTGCTCGTCGAGTTGCGAACTGGGCGTTTCACGGGCACTCCTTGGAACATCGTGACCGTTGCAGAACAGCGCGAGCCCATTACAACTATGGGCGGCGTACGCATCCTGCCCGACATGCTGCTCGATGACCTCGACCCGGCCTCAAGTGACCTCCTCATCCTTCCTGGCGCTGACCTCTGGGATGCCGGCGACGGACAGCCATTCGCCAAAGCTGCCTCACGCTTCTTGGACGCCGGAGTTCCAGTTGCAGCAATCTGCGGTGCCACGGCTGGCCTCGCTCGAGCCGGCGTGCTCGACACTCGCCACCACACCAGCGGGGCGGCCGAGTACCTCATGGCGACCGGGTACGCCGGTGGCGATTACTACGTCAACGCGCGCGCGGTCGGCGACGGCGATCTGATTACCGCCGGCCCCCAGTCGCCGGTTCAGTTCGCCCGCGCCACACTCGGGCGTCTCGGCCTGGCATCGGAACAGACATTGGAGGCGTACGAGGCTCTCTTCCATCGAGGGGATCCAGCCGCCTTCCCGATCCTCATGCAGGCTCAAAACGCCGCGTGAACGCTGCCCGGAACAGCGATGCGGCCGCCATTCCGCCCCGGGCTGACTGGCCGGAGCCGGTGCCTCAAACCGAGGCCGGTGCGCTGCTGACCGATGCCATCCTCACCACCTTCCGTCTCAACGCCCGTCTCATGGAGGCGGCTCAAGAGCTCGGCGCCCACGGCGGGCTTACCGCCTCTTGGTGGCAGGTGCTCGGTGGGGTCCTCGATCAGCCCCGCAGCGTGGCTGGGGTAGCGCGTCGCATGGGCATGACCCGCCAGGGGGTGCAACGTGTCGCCGATCTGCTAGTCGAGCGCGGTCTGGCCGAGTATCGCCCCAATCCTGATCACCGGCGCGCAAAGTTGCTCGCCTGTACGGAGGCGGGGTATTGGGCGATCCGGCAGATTTCCCTTGTGCAGCATCCGTGGGCAAACCGGATTGGGGCCGAAGTCGGGGCTGAACAATTGCGAAGTGCAGTAGAAACGATGCGTCGCCTCGCTGGAATTCTCGAAGCCGCTGAGGCGTCGTCTGGGAGCATGGACCGATGACTGAGTCCAATGAGCCGACAACGCCAACTCTTCGTCAGGTCGTACTGGACTGCGAAGACGCCCGGGCGCTGGCCGAGTTCTATCGACAGTTGCTCGGCTTCCAGTACCGCCCGGGCGACGAACCGCCTGCTGACGGGGCGCCCGACACCAATGGCCAGGAGTGGCTGGTGCTCTGTGATGCCAATGGCTTCCGGCAGCTGGCGTTCCAGCAGGTAGCTCATCTGCCAGAGCCGACCTGGCCGGAGGGCCCGCGGCCGCAAATGCTGCACCTGGACACCACAGTGCCGACGAACGAAGAGCTGTACGTCCAACATCAGCGGGCACTGGACCTGGGAGCGCGCTTGCTCTTCGATCGATCCGACGATCCCGAGGAGCCACTCATCGTGTACGCCGATCCGGCTGGACATCCCTTCTGCATCTTCGTAGCTGCTGACTGACCGGGGAGTCAGCCTCTCCGCGGGACGATTGATCATGACCGTTGGCGGCGTGTGACGCAGGCTCTCCGCATGGAGGTGCGTAGCGTTGATGCAGCCCACCTGCTAGGAGGCACCGATGTCTAGCTTCCTGAACTTCTTGCAGAGTTTCGGCCTGCTCATTGCCCGGCTGGGATTAGGCGGCATCCTGCTACTGCACGGCTGGATGCGCTGGAACGCTGGCGTTCAACGACAGATCGACTACCTCACCCAGTTCCGTACGCCGTACGCCGAAGTGGCGGCCTGGGGCGCCATCATCTTCGAACTGATCGGCGGTGTGCTGCTGATCGTCGGCGCGCTCACCCGCCTCGTCGGATTGGGTGTACTCATCGAGCAGATCTTGATCATCTGCTACACCAACTGGTACAAGTGGCCGCCAACTCTGCTGAATACAGACGGCACGTACAAGGGCGGCTATGAGTACAACGTGGCCCTCGGGCTGCTTGGCTTGCTGTTGTTTGTGATGGGCGGCGGGGCGGTTTCCATTGACCGCTTATTCCGGCGTAAGAAGCCGGACGAGGATGAAGCGGATGAATACGCATCTCAATCCACCGCTCGCACTGCGACTTGATCAAATACCCATGCACGAGCGCAGGACCGGGATTCACAGGAAAGCCACAGCTAGCACATAGGGCGGCCGTGAGATCTGGTGTCACGCTTGACGCATGATTCGCACCGATGGAAACACAGCACCTCTCACTCGGCCCGACGGCTCCCCTATCCGCATTCTCGCCGTCGACGACGAGTCCAGCCTGACCGAACTGCTCTCAATGGCCATGCGGTACGAGGGCTGGCAGGTAGCCACTGCGGCCTCGGGCGGACAGGCCGTCAAGGTGGCTCGTGAGACGAGGCCGGATGCCATCGTGTTGGACATGATGCTGCCGGACTTCGATGGGCTTGAGGTGATGCGCCGGATCCGTTCCGAAGATCCTGACGTACCGGTGATCTTCCTTACCGCCAAGGACTCCGTCGAAGATCGCATCGGCGGGCTCACCGCGGGCGGCGATGATTACGTCACCAAGCCGTTCAGCCTGGAGGAAGTGATCGCCCGATTACGCGCGCTGCTCCGCCGCAGCGGTGCCGCGCTGGCCAGGAGCGACTCGACCCTGGTTGTCGGCGATCTCACCCTCGACGAGGACAGCCACGAGGTACGCCGTGGCGGCATCGAGATCCAGCTCACCGCGACCGAGTTCGAACTGCTCCGCTACCTGATGCGCAACCCGAAGCGAGTGCTCAGCAAGGCCCAGATCCTGGACCGAGTCTGGAACTATGACTTCGGTGGCCAGGCGAACGTAGTCGAGCTCTACATCTCCTATCTCCGCAAGAAGATCGACGCCAACCGCCCGCCGATGATTCACACGCTGCGCGGCGCGGGATACGTGCTCCGCCCGGCCGCGGCATGAGCCACAGCGGCCCGGCTAGGGCCGCCCCGATGGGCGGGCAACCAGCTCCAGTTCCCATTGCCAGCGCTCCGGGTACGCCGGAGGCGCTGCGACGCCCAGACCCCTTCGGCCGCCGCACGCTCGGCCGCCAGCTCGTCATTAGAGTGACGGTGCTCGTGGCAATTGCCGCATTGTTGATCACGACAGCCACAGCGTTGGCAACCCGGCAACTCCTGATGTCGCAGCTCGATCGGCAGCTCGACGCGGTCACCGCCCGAGTACGGAATCCAGACGCCTGGCCCATCGGCGGTCCGGACACCGGTCTGCTCCGTCCTGGTCAGCCGATCGGCACGCTGGCAGTGCTCTACGCCGATGACGGAACACCCCAAGCCGGCGGTCGGCTCACCGAGCGGGGCGCGGCCGGGCGTGGGGGCGCGGCCGTCACAGACCTGCCCGACGCGGCCGTCGAGCAGCTCAGCGACGTACCCACCGACGGGACCAAGAGCTCGATTTCCCTCAGCGGGCTAGGACACTACCGCGTCGTCGGCTATCGGGTCGTTGTCGGCGGTACGGACCCGGCCACGTTGGTGGTCGGTGTGCCGCTGCATGAGGTCGACGAAACGATCGCTCAACTAGTGGGCTTGGCGGCACTGTTCTCTCTGTTCGCCATTGCAGGAACCGTCTTCGCCTCCCGGTCCCTGGTAGTACGCAGTTTGCGCCCACTGAATCGGGTGGCGGCAACGGCCCAGCAGGTGTCCCAGCTGAAGCTGGATCGCGGTGAAGTGGCGTTGGCCGTACGAGTTCCACCCGAGGATGCAAATCCCGCCTCGGAAGTCGGTCAGGTCGGGCAGGCGATCAATCACATGCTCAACAACGTCGAGGAGGCGCTGGCCGCTCGCCAGGCGTCAGAGACCAAGGTGCGCCAGTTCGTGGCCGATGCCTCACATGAGCTGCGCAATCCGCTGGCAGCCATCCGCGGGTATGCGGAACTGACCCGGCGCGACCGCGAACAGCTGCCCACCGAGGCGGCGTACGCGATGTCCCGCGTAGAGTCCGAAGCCGATCGCATGTCTCATCTCGTCGAAGACATGCTGCTGCTGGCACGCCTGGACTCCGGACCTGATCTTGATCTGCAGCCGTGCGACCTTAGCGAGGTTGTGATCAATGCGGTCAGCGACGCCCGTGCGGCCGGTCCTGATCATGTCTGGCAGCTCAACCTTCCGCACTATCCGGTGATCGCCTACGGCGACCGGCACCGGCTGCAGCAGGTGATGGCCAACCTGCTGGCGAACGCGCGTACCCACACCCCGCCCGGGACGTATGTGCACACCGAGGTCTCAGTAAGCGGCCCGGATGCGGTTGTCACGGTCACCGACAACGGACCGGGCATCCCGCCCGAGGTCTCCAATCGAATCTTCGAGCGGTTCGCGCGCGGCGACGAAAGTCGGAGGCGTACGCCCGGTACGGACGCGGGCGGTAGCACGGGACTCGGGCTGGCCATCGTGGCCGCGGTCGTCGCTGCCCATCATGGCAATGTCGCGGTCAGCAGCCAGCCTGGTTATACCCAATTCACGGTGCGGCTGCCGCTTGCTCAGCTCATGCCGACGCCACACGCTGGGGCTGGGCCGGATATGCGTACGCCGTCAATGAGCTAGACCTTTTCTTGCCCACGGCTGCGGCGCAGCATCACCATCCCGGTAGTCAGGAGCCATAACTGCGCCACAACCGAGGCCAGCACCCCGTACAGCAGGAAGCCAGGAAACAGGCTGGGAACAAGGAAGAGCCCAACAGCGGCAAGAGTTGTCACACCTCCGATGACGACTCCGGCCCAGGCCAGCCAGGATGGGTACTCATCCAGCAGCATCGCGATCCCGAACAGCAGCAGCGGCGCGCCGATCAGCAGCGCAATTGCTACTAGGGACGGCCCGTAGGTCACAGCTGCCACGGCGCGGGCCGCCCGTACCAGTTCAGCTTGTTGGCTCGGATCGGCATTCGAAGCGGCACGGGCAAGCTCCGGCAAAGCCAGTCCTTCACTAGTGCTTTCCACGCCGAAGATTGCCAACCCGACCGTTCCACTGATAACGGCTGCCTGTCCCATCAACCACGACGCCGGCCGGCCCAACGATCGGGTCAGCGCGAGTAGTCCTATCAGTGAAACCAAAGCGGCCAGCACCGCAAAGATGTGGACAGCCGGGTAGATCGGGCGGTTTCGCACAAAGTTCAACGCCGCTTCGGCATCCGCAGCCGGCGTATCGCCGTGAAGCACC
>Ga0307288_10000368_pt1 | contig 15473 bp, 15 predicted proteins | sample ER_DNA_142_FD_194469 | JGI IMG/M metagenome (GOLD analysis project Ga0307288, IMG submission 194469) | Bulk soil microbial communities from the East River watershed near Crested Butte, Colorado, United States - ER_DNA_142 | ecosystem: Environmental > Terrestrial > Soil > Floodplain | place... | reverse complement strand
CCGACGACTTCGGCATGGTGGTGGCCGCCGGCGGGCAGCCCTCGCTGGGCAATCTGCTGCTGGTCAGCCTGCGGGTCAAGGTGCACGACGCGTGGTGCCTGCGCTATCCGTTGACCCCCGGCCGGCATCTGCGCGGGGCCGCGTTCGCCCGCTGCTCGGTGCGCGGCGCCCGGTTCACGGTTTCCGGCTCGCACCTGGCCACCGACGCCGGGGAGCGGCCGGATCAGGCCGCCCGGTGGAAGGACGCGCTGATGGCGGTCGACGGTCCGCTGATCGCGGCCGGCGACCTCAACGAGGGGCCGGGCGGGGGCGCCTGGCGGACGGTCGCCGACGGGCTGGTGGACGCCGCCGGCGCCGGCGCGCCGGCGCTGACGTTCCCGGCCACGCTGCCCCGGCTGCGCCTCGACGCGCTGTTCGTCTCGCCCGGCATCGAGGTCCAGCGGTACGAGGTCCTGGACACCGATCAGTCCCGCCGGGCCAGCGATCACCTGCCCGTCCTCGCCGAGCTGGCCCTGCCTTCCGAGTAACTCTCGCTTCTGCGAGGATCTCCGGGTGCCCGACACCCCTGACATCGCCGACCGGCACGACGCGGTCTGTGTGATCGGCGCCGGCGGCAGCGGCCTGACGGCGATCAAGAACCTGCGCGAGCACGGCTTCGCCGTCGACTGCTACGAGCGGGAGACCTCGGTCGGCGGCGCCTGGAACTGGCGGCACGACCGCAGCCCGGTGTACGCCTCCACCCACCTCATCTCGTCGCGCCCGCTCACCGAGTTCCCCGACTTCCCGATGCCCGACGACTGGCCGGACTACCCGCACCACAGCAGGCTGCTCGGCTACCTGGAGCGCTACGCGGAGCACTTCGGCCTCGGCGACAGCATCTGGTTCGGCACCGAGGTCGTCGCCGTGACCCCGGTCGGCGACGGCCGCTGGGACGTCACCACGCGCAGCACGGGCGGCGGCGTCGAGCGGGTCCAGCGGTACGCGGCCGTGATCGTCGCCAACGGACACAACTGGTCGCCGAAGCCGCTGCCCGTCGACGCGTCGGCGTACCGCGGCGAGCTGATCCACGCCTCGGCGTACAAGGACCCGGCGCAGCTGCGCGGGCGCAAGGTGCTGGTCGTCGGTGGTGGCAACACCGGCTGTGACATCGCCGTCGAGGCGGCCCAGCAGGCGAGCGCGGTCTGGCACTCGACCCGCCGCGGCTACTGGTACGCCCCCAAGTATCTGTTCGGCCGCCCCGCCGACCAGGTCGACAACCGCATGCTGCAGTTGCGCCTACCCCTGTGGCTGCGCCAGTGGATCTACCACCGCACGCTGCGGCTGACCGTCGGCGACGTCACCCGGTACGGCCTGCCCGTGCCCGACCACCGCCCGTACGAGAGTCACCCGGTGGTCAACAGCCAGCTCGTGTACTACCTGGGCCACGGCCGGATCACCCCGGTGCCGGACGTGAAGGGCCTCCAGGGCCCGGCCGTGGAGCTGGCCGACGGCAGCCGCATCGAGCCGGACCTGGTCATCACGGCGACCGGTTACCTGCCCCGGTTCGAGTTCCTCGCTCCGGAGCTGGTCGACATGGACGACGACGGCAAGCCCGACCTGCACCTGCATGCGTTCGCCCGCAAGCACCCGACGCTCGCCGTGATCGGCCTGGTGCAGCCGGACGCCGGGCTGTTCCCGCTCGCGCACTGGCAGAGCGTCGCGGTGGCCCGCTGGCTGCGCCTGCGGGTGAGTGATCCGGACCGCGCCGCCGCGGTGCAGCAGAAGGAGTCGGCGCGGCCGCTACGGTCGTGGACCCGGCTGCGCGTGGTGCCCTCGTCGCGGCACTGGTTCGAGGTCAGCCACACCAGCTATCTGCGGACGTTGGAGGACCTTTTGCGACAGATGGAGCCGGCATGAGTTCGCAGCTGCTGCGGTTCGCGGACTGGACCTCGCCGGTGCCGCCGGTCGAGCGGGAGGTGCTCAGCGCGCTGCCGGAGGGTCCCGAGGACAATCCGCCGGTGCTGTTCGTGCCGGGTCTGGGCCACGGGGCGTGGGCGTTCGCCGAGCACTGGCTGGGCCACGCCGCGTCCCGGGGCTTCCCGGCGTACTCGGTGAGCCCGCGGGCGGAGGGGTCGTTGCGGGCGTACGTGCACGACGTCGTCCAGGTCGCGGCGGGACTGCCGCGGCAGGCGGTGCTGGTGGGCCACGGCGCGGGCGCGCTGGTGGTGTCGCACGCGCTGGCCCGCTATCCCGCCCGAGCGGCCGTGCTCGTCTCGCCGGTGCCGGAGGGCTGGTCGGCGCTGGGTGCGGCGCTGCGGGCCAATCCGATCGGCACGTTGCCGGCCCTGGTCGGCGCGGCGCCCCGGCTCAGCCGCAGGCAGCTCTTCGGCGCCGACCTGCCGCAGGCCGACGCCTACCACGCCCGCCTGCGGGCCGTCCCGGCCCGCATCTACCGGCAGGTGTTGTTCGCGACCTCGCCGACCTCGCCGGTCGGCGACCCGCCGACCCTGGTGGTGGGCAGCCCGGACGACCGGGTGGTGCCTCGCGCGGCGCTGGACCGTACGGCGGCCCGCCGCGGCGGTGCGCCGCTGCTGTTCCCCGGCATGGCCCACGACCTGATGCTGGACACCAACTGGCGGGAGCCGATCGACGCCGTCCTGGACTGGCTCACCAAGGAGCTGGCGGTGTGATCAGGTCGCTGCGGGCACTGCTTCAGCGGCGCAGTCCCTCCGCCAGCCGGCCGGACTGGTCCAGAGCGGTCAGGTAGGCGCGGGCCCAGGCCAGGATGTCGTGGCGGGCCAGGTGCTCCCGCATCGCCCGCATCCGGCGTCGCAGGTCGGCCGGGTCGGCGTCGAGCGCTTCCAGCAGCGTCGCCTTCAGTCCGTCCACGTCGTGCGGGTTCACCAGGAACGCGTCCTCGAGCTCGGCGGCCGCCCCGGCGAACTCGCTGAGCACCAGGGCCCCCGTGTCGCTGGAGCGAGCGGCCACGTACTCCTTCGCGACCAGGTTCATGCCGTCGCGCAGCGGGGTGACCACCATGACGTCCGCGGTCAGGTAGAGCGCGGCGAGGTCGGCGCGGTCGAACGGCTGGGTCAGGTAGTGGATGGCGGGCTCGCCGACGCGGCCGTACTCGCCGTTGATCCGGCCGACCTCGCCCTCGATCCGGTCCCGTAGCTGACGGTAGCTGTCCACCCGTTCCCGGCTCGGCACGGCCACCTGCACCATGACGGTGTCCCGGGCCTTGACCCGGCCGTCGCGCAGCAACTCGCTGTACGCCGTCAGCCGGTGCTCGATGCCCTTGGTGTGGTCCAGCCGGTCGATGCTGAGCAGCACCCGCCGCGGCAGGCCCAGATCCGCGCGGAGCTGCCGGGCATGCGCCACGACGTCGGGGCGCGCGGACAGCGCCTGCATCTCGGTGACGTCGATCGAGACCGGGAAGGCGCCGGTGCGCACCAGCCGGCCGTCCAGCGTGATCTGGTCGTCGGTCGAGCGGGCCGCCAGCAGCTTGGTGGCCAGCTGGGCGACGTTGTGCGCCGCCTGCGGGCGCTGGAAGCCGACCAGGTCCGCGCCGAGCATCCCGCGCAGCAGCTCGACCCGTCGGGGGAGCTGCATGAACAGCTCCGGCGGCGGGAACGGCACGTGCAGGAAGAAGCCGATGCGCACGTCCGGGCGCAGCTCGCGCAGCAGCTGGGGGACGAGCTGAAGGTGGTAGTCCTGCACCCAGATCGCGGCGCCGGGCTCGGCGACCTCGGCGGCGGTCTCGGCGAAGCGCCGGTTGATGTCCCGGTACGTCTCCCACCAGCCGCGGTCGAAGACGGGTTGCTCGACGGCGTCGTGGTAGAGCGGCCAGAGGGTCGAGGTGGCGAATCCCTCGTAGTAGCCGCGCAGCTCTTGTTCGGACAGGGCGATCGGCCGGATCCGCAGGGTGCCGATGTCCGGCAGGACGGGCGCGCTGTCGATGCCGCCGTTCCAGCCGACCCAGGTCGCCGGGGTCTGCTGCAGGATCGCGTGCAGTGCGCTGGCGAGGCCTCCGGGGCTGCGTCGCCACTCACAGGCGCCGTCGGAGGCCGCGCTGTCGTCGAGCGGGAGCCGGTTGGCCACGACCACGAGGGAGCTCTGACGCATCCACGAGAGGTTACGCGATGACTACCGAGCGAAACAATGGAGGTGATCTATGGATCAGACGACCGCGCCGTCGTCGAAGTCGTCGTCGTCGTCGCCCGACCGCAACCGCCAGACCAGCGTCACCGCCCCGCCGACGATCGCGGTGAAGCCGATCAGGGTGACGAAGTTGCCCTCGATCGGCAACAGCCGGGGAAACAGGAACAGCAAGAACCCGAACACGACGCCCAGCACGCCGGCGACCGCGTACTTCGAGATGTGCGGCAGTGGTGGCGGTGGCGGCGGGGTGTACCGCTCCTCGTCCTCGTCGTCGCCACCGCCGCCGTCCAGGCCGGTGCCGAAGGTGTCCAGCCCGTCCAGCAGGGACGGCTCGTCGGTGCGGCGGCGGTTCAGCGAGACGCCGGAGAAGTCGGCGGCCGACGGCAGCTTGCCCCCCGGCTGCCGCGGCTGCTCCGGCGGGTCGTTCGGCGGCAGGTCCGGGGCGCGGGTCGGGTCGACCCCCTCGGCGGGGGGCCACGGCGGGGCGGTGGGGTCGATCGCGGTGTGGAAGCCCGCGACGATCTTGGCCCACTCGGCGTCCACGGAACTCTGGTCGGTGCGCGGCTCGGGCCGGGGTGCCGGCGGTGTCGGGCCGGTGCCCCCGGTGAGCCGGTCGAGGTGTTCGCGCGCGGTCGCCAGGTGGATGCGGTCGACGTAGAGCCGGTCGGTGGGCCGGGCCGGGAAGGTGGTGGCGCGCAGGATGGGGTTGAGGTCCGCGGACGGCTGCAGGTACGCGGCGATGCCGCCCGCGGCCAGCACGTCGAGAAGGTGTTCGCCGACGCGGGGATCCACGTCGCCCGCAGCCGCGTAGTCGGCCGCGTCGAGCCCGTTGTCCCGCCGCCCGCGGCGGGCTCCACCCGCTGACACCCTGCTCACTCCTCGCTTCGCGCTCATCTGCGCCGTGCCCGCCCTTCCGGCGGGTCTGAAACCCGTTCAGCTGCGCCCGGCCGACCGTGCCTTGAATGGTGACACGTGACATGCCGGTTCCGGGAGTGCGTTGTGGCGTGCCGCTCCCGCTTCGTACGCTTTCGTTGCCGCAACGACCGTGGCGCATGGGAAAGGACACCGGTGTTCTACTGGCTGCTCAAGTACGTGGTGCTCGGACCCGTCCTGAAATGCCTCTTCCGTCCTGATGTGGACGGTTTGGCGAACGTGCCGGAAAGCGGACCGGTGATTCTGGCCTGCAATCATCTCTCCTTCTCCGACTCGATCTTCACACCGCTGCTGGTGAAACGGAGGGTGACGTTCGTCGCCAAAGCGGAGTACTTCACCGGTAAGGGGATCAAAGGCTGGCTCATGCGACAGTTCTTCGTCAGCACGGGGACGATTCCGGTGGACCGTTCGGGCGGCAAGGCAGCCCGCGCAGCCCTGGACACCCAGTTGCGGGTGCTGCGCGGCGGGGGCATCGCGGGCATCTACCCGGAGGGCACCCGCTCGCCCGACGGCAGGCTCTACCGCGGCAAGACCGGGGTGGCCCGCCTGGCCCTGGAGAGCGGCGCGCCCGTGGTGCCCGTCGCGCTGCTCAACACCGACGAGATCCAGCCGACCGGCACCCTCGTTCCGAAGATCAAGCGGGTGCGGATCCACTTCGGCAAGCCGCTGGACCTCACCCGGTACGCCGGGTCGGCCGGCGACCGCTTCGTCGAGCGCGCGGTCACCGACGAGATCATGTACGAGCTGATGACCCTCACCGGGCGCCCCTACGTGGACGTCTACGCCGCGTCCCTGAAGACCGCCATCGTCGCCCCCACCCCGGCGGCCCATGGCCGCAACCGGGCCCGCACTGCGCCGGTCGGTCCCGAGGGCGCCGAAAAACGCTAGGCGCCCTCTGCCGTGGGGCCTTTCGGCGCCCTCGACGCCGATCGGGGGCGCAGGACCGTCGAGCCGCAGGCGAGACCTATCGCTCGGCCATTCCGGCGCGTCGCCGCAGTGCCGAAACGTCGGTGACGACGATGCGGCGGCCTTCCGTGCGCAGCCACCCGCGGCTGGCGAACGAGCCGATCGCCTGGTTGACGCTCTGCCGGGAGCCGCCCGCCATCTCGGCGAGCTGACTCTGGTTCAGTTCGATAGTGATCATCGGGGCCTGGCTCTCGCCGGCGAGCCGGACCAGCGTCTTGGCCACCCGGCCGGGCAGGTCGAGGAACACGTGATCGGCGTTCTGCTCGGTCAGCCGGCGGATCAGCGCCCCCACCGAGCGCATGACCGCGTCCAGGATCCTCGGATTGGAGTGCACCAGGTCGATGAACGCGACCCGGGACAGGGCGAGCGCCTGGCTGTCCTCGATCGCCTCGGCCGACGCCGAGCGGGTCAGCGCGTCGAGCAGGGAGACCTCGCCGAGCACGTCGGGCGGGCGCACCACGGTCAGCACCGCCCGCTCGCCGGTCGGCGCGGTGCGGAACACGGCGATGGCGCCGCGGCGGAGGATGATCAGCGAATCGCCGGGGTCGTGCTCGACGAAAAGAATCTGACCTTTGCGGTACGTGCGCGGAACGGCGGCCGCGATGACCCGCTGGCGGACATCAGGCTCCAGTCCGGCGAACATCTCCACGCCGGTGAGCGCGTCCCCCTGCTCTGCCAGTCGATGATCCACGGTCACAGTCCCTCCCCATCGGGACCCCCGTGGACACAGTTGTCCGGCGCCGGCCCCACGACGCGAACGATCACTCTTAGCATGAAGAGCCACGTCGACGCCATTTGATACATCCAGCAGACGCTTACGATCATCCCGCGCGCGTTGCTATCTGTACACCCTCTATTGCCGGCTGTGACTGTCGCCCACGGTGTCCGTCGTCATTACCGTCCGTACCGGGATAATCGCCGCCGTGCCCGATGACGACCTTCTGCAATCGACGTTGCGCGACCAGTGGCACCTCGTAGCCGCCGAGATCACGGCGTTGCCCGGAGGCCTGCTCTCGCACGGCTGGGAGGTGACCGCGGGTGGCGAACGCTTCGTGGCCCGCCTGACCGACCCCGCCGCGCGACACCCCGTCGAGGCGGGGCTGGCCGCGGCCGGGCACCTGCGAGGCGGCGGCATCGAGGCAGGCGAGCCCCTGCGTACGCTTGCGGGCGGGCTCACCGCGGAGACGTCGGCGGGCGCGCTGGCCGTGCTGCGCCGGGCCCCGGGCCGTATCCTCGACGGCCGTGACCCGGTCGACCAGCAGTTCTGGGGCGACCGCCTGGGCGCGGTGCACAGCAGGCTGCAGGGCTTCCACCACCCGGGCCTGCGGCCGTGGAACCTGCTGAACCCGGAGGCGGCATACCTGGCGATCGAGCCCTGGCTACGCCCCGCGGTCACCGAGGCGGTGACGGCGATGACCCGGCTGACGGTCACCGACCGGCTGACCTACGGAGTGCTGCACGGCGACCCGGCGCCGGAGATCTTCCTGGTCGACCCGGCAACCGGCCGGGCGGGACTGCTCGACTGCGGGGCGAGCGGCACCGGCCCGCTGCTCTACGACGTGGCGGCGGCCGTGCTCTACGCCGGCGGCACGGAGACCTCGGCGGAGCTGCTGGACGGCTACCTCGCCGCCGGCCCGGTCACCGGGGACGAATTGCATGCGGCGCTGCCGGTGATGTTGCGTTTCCGTTGGGCGGTGCAGGCCGACTGGTCGGCGCGGCGCCTGGCCCACGGCGAGCAGGACGGCGCCGGGGAAGCGCTGGAGCGGGCGAGACAGGCCCTGGCGGAGACCGCGGGCGACCGATAGGCAAGGATGTCCGCGATGGCCTACCGGTATTTCTACGACTGCGAATTCATCGAGGACGGCCGTACCGTCGACCTCGTCTCGATCGGCATGGTCGACGAGTTCGGCCGCGAGTTCTACGCGGTCTCGACCGAGTTCGACGATTCCCGGGCCGTGCCCTGGGTGCGCCGCAACGTGCTGGACAAGCTGCCGTCCCCGGCGGACCCGGCCTGGCGCTCCCGCGAGCGCATCCGCGATGACCTCTACGAGTTCCTGCGCGAACCGATCCAGGGCCGCGACGAGCAGATCGAGCTGTGGGCCTGGTACGCGGCCTACGACCATGTGGCCCTGGCCCAGCTGTGGGGAGCGATGCCGGCGCTGCCGCGCGAGATCCCCCGATTCACGAAGGATCTCCGTCAGCGCTGGGACGACCTGGGCCGGCCGCCGTTGCCGACGGCGCAGGGCCGCCACGATGCCCTGGTGGACGCGAAGCACAACCTGGCCCGCTGGCGCGCCATGGGCGGGTAGCCCAGTTCGTTTCGGGCCGCGGTGCGAGGGCACTTCTTCGCCGTAACTCCTCGACGGTGAAGGGATTGCCATGGCGGACGCGGACAAGACCGAGCAGGACAAGCGCGAGACCCTCAAGCGGCTGGTCAAGGACGCGCGGATCGGCATGCTCACCACGATGACCGCCGACGGGCGGCACGTCAGCCGGCCGATGGCCGTGCAGGACGTCGAGTTCGACGGTGATCTCTGGTTCTTCGCCTTCGCCGACTCCGACCTGGTCACGCAGGTGCGCACCCACCCGCAGGTGAACGTGTCGTTCAGTGACGACAAGCAGCAGGCCTGGGTGTCGATCGCCGGCACCGCCAGTCGCCTCGACGACCGGGCCAAGGCCGAGGAGCTGTGGAATCCGATGCTCAAGGCCTGGTTCCCCGACGGGCTGGAAACGCCGAACCTGACGCTGGTCAAGGTGCATGCTGATACGGCCGAGTACTGGGAATCGGCACACAGCTCGCGCGTGGTGACCCTGCTGGGGTACGCCAAGGCCGCGGTCACCGGAAAGACGCCCGATGCGGGGGAGAACGAAACCGTGCGGTTGTAGCGGGGCGCTTTGGCCCGGGCGGGGCGCGGCGACTACAGTGCGCTTGCGGCCCGCCCCGGGACCCCGGCAGTGCAGCCGGACGACCGATTTCTCCTTTCAGGAGCGGGCATCTCGCGACCCGATCAGGGAGGACGAGCAATCATGCGTATCGGCGTGCTCACCGGCGGCGGCGACTGCCCCGGTCTGAACGCGGTGATCCGGGCGGTGGTCCGTAAGGGCGTCGCCACGTACGGACACGAGTTCGTCGGATTCCGCGACGGGTGGAAGGGCCCCCTGGAGGGCCTGACGAAGCCCCTCGGCATCGCCGAGGTCCGGGGAATCCTGCCCCGCGGCGGCACCATCCTCGGCTCTTCCCGCACCAACCCCTTCAAGATCGAGGGCGGTGTCGAGCGGATCAAGGTCAACCTGGCCGAGCAGGGTGTGGAGGCGCTCGTCGCGATCGGCGGTGAGGACACCCTCGGCGTCGCGACCAAGCTCAACGACCTCGGCGTGAACGTCGTCGGCGTGCCGAAGACGATCGACAACGACCTCAACGCGACCGACTACACCTTCGGCTTCGACACCGCGGTCAACATCGCGATGGAGGCCATCGACCGGCTGCACACCACGGCCGAGTCGCACCACCGCACGCTGGTGGTCGAGGTCATGGGCCGGCACGCCGGCTGGATCGCGCTGCACGCCGGCCTCGCCGGTGGCGCGAACGTCATCCTGCTGCCCGAGCGCAACTTCGACGTGGAGCAGGTCGCCACGTACGTGACCAAGCGCTTCCAGGTCGAGTACGCCCCCATCGTCGTGGTCGCCGAGGGCGCGCAGCCGCTCGAGGGCCAGATGGTGCTGCACAACCAGGAGCTCGACGCGTTCGGTCACGTCCGCCTCGGCGGCATCGGCCAGTGGCTCGCGCAGCAGCTGGAGGAGAAGACCGGCAAGGAGGCCCGTACGGTCGTCCTCGGTCACATCCAGCGCGGTGGCACGCCGACCGCGTTCGACCGCGTGCTGGCGACCCGCTTCGGACTGCAGGCCATCGATGCCGTCAACGAGGGTGATTTCGGTAAGATGATGGCGCTGCGTGGCACCGACATCGTCCGCGTCCCGCTCGCCGACGGCACGGGTGAGCTCAAGACCGTCCCGATCTCGCGGTATGACGAGGCCGAGGTCTTCTTCGGCAGCTGAGCCGACCTCGATCGAAAAGGGGGCGGCCGACGGTCGCCCCCTTTCCCATTTCCGAAGGGTCCCGATGGGCACTCACATGATCGCGGTGATCGGCGCCGGCAAGCTCGGCGAGCTGGTCCTGTCCGGCCTGCTGCGGGCCGGCTGGCCCGCCGACCGGCTCGTCGCCACCACCCGGCGCCCGGAGCGTGCCGCCGAGCTGGCCGAGCGCTACGGCATCCGGCCGACCGTGAACCTCACCGCCGTGACCGAGGCCGACGTGCTGCTGGTGGCGGTCAAGCCGCAGGACGCGGGCAAGCTGCTGGACGAGTTCGGGATGAAGGTGCCGCCCGGCAAGCTCGTGGTCTCGCTCTGCGCGGGGCTGCCGACCAGCTTCTTCACCGAGCGGCTGCCTGACGGCATCCCGGTGGTCCGTGTCATGACCAACACCCCGGCGCTGGTGGACCAGGCGATGACAGTGATCTCCGCGGGCCCGCACGCGACGGACGAGCACCTCGCGCTGACCGAGGAGATCTTCCAGCCGTTGGGCAAGACCCTGCGGGTGCCGGAGAACCAGCAGGACGCCGTGACCGCCCTGTCCGGCTCCGGCCCGGCATACTTCTACCTGCTGGTCGAGGCCATGATCGACGCCGGGATCCTGCTCGGGCTGCCGCGGCAGGTGGCCCACGACCTGATCGTGCAGACCGCGATCGGCTCGGCGGTGATGCTGCGCGACTCCGGCGAGCACCCGGTGAAGCTGCGCGAGGCGGTCACCTCACCGGCCGGCACGACCATCTCGGCCATCCGTGAGCTGGAGAAACACGGGGTCCGGGCGGCGCTGCTCGCCGCCCTGGAGGCCGCCCGCGACCGGGCCAGGGAGATCGCTGCCCAGTCCGCCTAGCGGGGGAGAGACCGCGGTAGGCCGAACCAGGGCAGCACGCTGCTCTCGAACCGCGACAGGGCGCAGATCCGGTCGCCGGCGAGCGTGAGAGTGATGAGCCCGGTGCCCTGCCGGCCGCCGTCGGCGGTGCGCAGGTAGGCCCCGAACGCCGGCTGACCGTTGGCTCGCGTCGGCACCAGGTCGAACCTTCGGCCCGCACCGAAGATCCCGGCACAGAAGCGGATCACCACGTCCCGGCCCTCGTACTCCAGCGGCATCGGCGGCATCGACATGAAGACGTCGTCCGTCAGCAGGGCGACCAGCGCGTCGAGGTCGGCGGACTCGTACGCCCGGACGAACCGCGCCACGACCGCGTCGCCGGACGGCGACTCGCAGGGCGTCGGCCGGCGGCGCCGCAGGGCGGCGCGGGCCCGTTTGAGGGCGCTGGTGACCGAGTCGACGCTCGTGTCCAGCATCCCGGCCACCTCGCCCGCGGGGAAACCGAGGACGTCCCGCAGGACGAGAACGGCGAGCTGGCGGGGCGGCAGCACCTGCAGGGCGGTCACGAAGGCCAAGGAGATGGCCTCGCTCTGCTCGTAGCGGGCCTCCGGTCCCAGCGGCACGCCTATCGCGCCGTCGAGCAGGGCATCGGGGAACGGCTCGAGCCAGACGACCTCGCCGAGCCGGGTCGGCTCGGGCGGCTCGACCCCGGGGATGTTCCACGCGCGGGCGGGCCGCCGGCCCGCGGCGCGGCGCGCGTTGAGGCACCGGGTGGTGGCGATCCGGTAGAGCCAGGTACGGATCGAGGCGCGGCCCTCGAACCCGGCGATACCCTGCCAGGCGGCCAGCAGCGCGTCCTGCAGGGCGTCCTCGGCGTCCTGCAGCGAGCCCAGCATCCGGTAGCAGTGCACGTGCAGTTCCCTGCGGTGCGGCTCGGTCAACGCCCGGAACGCGTCGCCGTCCCCGGCTCTCGCCCTCGAGATCAGATCGGCTGTCACTGTCGCATCACCCTCTTCCCTCCGGGGTGGACACCGCCCGGAGGACGAACTGGGCGGTCCTGGGCGACCGATCTTCGGGCGTCGCGGTGTCTGCCCCTTCGACGGCTCTGACCGACAGGGCCCGAAAGGGGAACAGCGATGATTCTGCAGGACAAGGTGGCCGTGATCTACGGAGCCGGCGGCGCGATCGGCGGCGCGGTGGCCGGTGCCTTCGCTGCCGAGGGTGCCCGGCTCTTTCTCACCGGGCACCACCGGGCATCGGTCGACGTGGTCGCCAAGGAGCTCGGGGACGCCGACGTGGCCGAGGTGGACGCGCTGGACGAGCGGGCGGTGGACGAGCATCTGCAGTCCGTGGTCGACCGGGCGGGCCGCGTCGACATCTCGTTCAACGCGATCGGCACCCCCAACGCGGAGATCTTGGGCGTGCCGTTCACCGAGATGGACGCCGAGCTGTTCGCCCGGCCGCTCGCGGCGTACCCGATGTCGTACTTCCTGACCGCGCGGCTGGCCGCGCGGCGCATGATCCCGGCCGGCTCGGGGGTGATCATGACGGTCACCGCGCTGCCCGCACGGATGGGTTCCCGCCTGAACGGCGGCTACGGTCCCTCGCAGGCCGCCAAGGAGGCGCTCACCCGGGATCTCTCCGCCGAGCTCGCCCCGAAGGGCATCCGCGTGGTGGGCCTGCGGCCGCACGGCATGCCGGAGACCCGCACCATGCGCGAGGCGTTCGACGCCAAGACCACGGGTGCGACCTGGGAGGAGTTCCAGGCGTACCTGGCCGGTACGACCCACCCGCGCCGGGTCATGACGCTGGCGGACGTCGCCGGCGCGGCGGTCCTCATGGCCTCCGACCAGGCCTGCGGGATGACCGGCAGCACCGTCAACCTGACCATGGGCAGCCTCGACGACTGACAGGGCTAATACCAGATGGCGATCCGGGCGCCGTTGCTCTCCTCCGGCGGGCTGGGGTGGCTCTGCGCCGCCCCGGTCGCCATCCGGTGGGCGCTCCAGGCCACCGCGGCCGCGTCCAGGATGTCGTCGGGCGGCGCCTGGCCGGCCGGGCCGAGCTGGTCGGGGAGCACGATGCCGTGCCGGGCCAGCAGTTGCCGGCGGCGGGCCTGCCCGGTCCAGGTCTTCTTGGCGTACGCGAGTGGCTCGCCGGCCATCTGCCGGAACGAGACCTCGGGGTGGGCCTCGAACAGCAGGCCGGGGTGCCGTTCCCAGATGGCGTTCGCCTCGAGCAGCTTGGGTCGCAGCGCCCAGGACTGGCGGCTGAGCCCGGCGCCGGTGAGCTCGCGGCAGAGCCGGTTGGCGGCGGCGAAGTCGCCCTCCTGCCAGACCGCGCGCGGCGGCACCCGGAAGACGCTGCCGCGGCGCGGGCCGAGCTGGTCGGCGGCGAGGGTGTCGGCGGCACGCCAGCGGTCGGGCAGCATGCCGAGCGGGATGTCGACGCCGATCACGGCCGCGCCGGAGCTGCCGGCGACGATCTCGTACAGGGTGGACGCGAGCATCGCCCGGCCGAAGGCACCGTCGCGGAGCTCGACCCCGACCCAACCGAGGGCGTACGCGTCGACGCCGATCACGTTGATGCTCATCAGCGGTCGGACGGGCAGTCTTCAGTCAGGTCAAGGGTGGTGGTGGGGTGGTTGGACGGGCAGTCTTCAGTCCGGTCAAGGGTGGTGGTGGGGAGCAGCTTCTCGATGACCGCGATCAGTTCCTCGTCCTGCGGGTCGGTCTGCGGGCCGAACCGGGCGGCGACCGCACCGTCCGGGCCGATCACGAACTTCTCGAAGTTCCACTGGATGTCGGCGCCGTCGCCGACCAGCTCGCGGTAGAGCGGGTGGCGCCCCGGCCCGTTCACCTCCACCTTCTCCGTCAGCGGAAACGTCACGCCGTAGTTCACCTGGCAGAAGTCCTCGATCTCCGCGGCAGTGCCCGGCTCCTGGCCGGCGAACTGGTTGCACGGCACCCCGAGGACGATCAGCCCACGGTCCGCATAGGTGTCCGCGAGGGCCTGCAGTCCGGCGTACTGCGGGGTGAGGCCGCAGCGGGAGGCCACATTGACCACCAGGACGACGTGACCGCCGTACCGATCCATATCGGCCGGTCCGCCCGAGAGCGCCTGGATGTCGACGGCAAAGATGGTCATGACGGCAGACTACGCGCTGTGCCCGAGCGTGTGCACGCCGTCGCGCCGTCTCCGGAAAAGTTAAGGAGGCGCTTAATCTGCGATGACCTTCTTGACTGATGTTCATAGATGTGACTACCGTCTCTTCAACTTCCCTTTGGAAAGTTTCCTAACTGTTCTTGAGGAGACGCAGTGAAGAAATCCCTCCGCCGCGCCCTATGGGCCGGGGCCATCGTGGCGGTCGCCTCCGCTGCGGTTCCCGTGGTCCAGGCATCTGCCGCCGTCGCCTGTGCCCCCGCCTGGAGCGCCTCGGCGGTGTACGTCAAGGACAACACCGTCTCGTACCAGTCGAAGAACTACACCGCGAAGTGGTGGACCCAGAACGAGGTCCCCACGGCCAGCGGCGAGTGGGGCGTCTGGGCGGACAAGGGAGCTTGTGGCGGCGGCACCACCCCGCCGACCACCCCGCCGACCACCCCGCCGACCAAGCCGCCGACGACGCCGCCGACCACCCCGACGACGCCGCCGACCAACAACCCGGGCGCCGGCAAGAACGTCGTCGGCTACTTCGCCGAGTGGGGCGTGTACGGCCGCAACTACCACGTGAAGAACCTCGTGACGAGCGGCTCGGCCGCCAAGCTGACCCACCTTCTGTACGCCTTCGGCAACACCACCGGCGGCCAGTGCTCGATCGGTGACGCGTACGCCGACTACGACAAGGCGTACACCGCGGCCGACAGTGTGGACGGCGTCGCCGACACGTGGGACGCCGGCGCGCTGCGCGGCTCGTTCAACCAGCTGCGCAAGCTCAAGAAGCTGTACCCGAACATCAAGGTGATCTGGTCGTTCGGCGGCTGGACCTGGTCCGGTGGCTTCACCCAGGCCGCCGCGAACCCGACCGCGTTCGCCAACTCCTGCTACAACCTGGTCAAGGACTCCCGCTGGTCGGACGTCTTCGACGGCATCGACGTCGACTGGGAGTACCCGAACGCCTGCGGCCTGAGCTGCGACACCAGCGGCCCGGACGCGTACAACAAGGTGATCTCGGCGCTGCGCACCAAGTTCGGCAGCAGCGCGGTCATCACCTCGGCGATCTCGGCCGACGGCTCCAACGGCGGCAAGCTGGACGCGGCGGACTACGCCTCGGGCATCTCGAAGCTGAACCTGGTCTTCCCGATGACCTACGACTACTTCGGCGCCTTCGCCCCGCAGGGCCCGACCGCCCCGCACTCGCCGCTGACCTCGTACGCCGGCATCCCGCAGCAGGGCTTCTGGTCCGACGCGGCGATCCAGAAGCTGAAGAGCAAGGGCGTGCCCGCCAACAAGATGCTGCTCGGCATCGGCTTCTACGGCCGCGGCTGGACCGGCGTCACCCAGGCCGCACCGGGCGGCACGG
>Ga0307288_10000366_pt1 | contig 15496 bp, 15 predicted proteins | sample ER_DNA_142_FD_194469 | JGI IMG/M metagenome (GOLD analysis project Ga0307288, IMG submission 194469) | Bulk soil microbial communities from the East River watershed near Crested Butte, Colorado, United States - ER_DNA_142 | ecosystem: Environmental > Terrestrial > Soil > Floodplain | place... | reverse complement strand
ATAGAGTTTCGGTGATCATGGCGAAAGGGAAACACCCGGCTCCATTCCGAACCCGGAAGTTAAGCCTTTCAGCGCCGATGGTACTGCACGGGGGACCGTGTGGGAGACTAGGACGTCGCCGGACAAATAACACCTCAGGGTCGGTCATTCGTGACCGGCCCTGAGGTGTTTTGCGCGGTAACTTGGCGCAGGAGAAGGAGAAATGGACCCAGGAGACATTAGAGGCCGAGCTGATCAGACCTCGCCAGCCGACCATGCCGGCGGTCATCCGTGGCCGGCGTGGGCGGGCGCTCCAGAAATTCACTACGTGAAGACCGAAGATGGATACGTCGCCTATCAGATCTTCGGCGAGGGGCCTTACGACGTACTCTTCATCGGCAACTGGGCGAGCAATATCGAGGTGATGTGGGAGCATCCATCGATGGCGCGCTACCTGGAGCGGCTGGGCCGCTTCGCCCGCGTCATCTGCTTCGACAAGCGAGGCGCCGGGCTCTCAGACCCCGTACCACTCGGCGCGCTGCCTACTCTGGAGCACTGGATGGACGACGCGCGCATCGTCTTGGACGCTGCTGGCTCAGAGCAGACAGCACTTATCGGCGATGCCGAAGGTGGCCTGATGGCCATGATGTTCGCGGCCACGTATCCGCAACGCACTCGAGCCCTGGTACTGGTAAACGCGTTTGCCAAGATGCTACGGGCAGGCGACTACTCCATCGGAATGCCTGAGGAGGCCGCAGAGCGGTTCCTTGAAATCTGGGAACGCGCCTGGGGTACGGGAATCGTGTTGGAGCTTTCGGCCCCCAGTGTGGCGACGGACCCACAGATGCAGTACTGGGTCGGCCGCTATATGCGACTCTCAGCGCCGCCCGCAGCCTGTACCCGCATGTACCGATGGGTGCTTCAGGTGGACGTACGCTCGGTGCTGCCGAGCATCCAGGGCCCGACGCTGATTTTGCACCGGGCCGACAACCGGCATTACCGCGCGCCGATGGGCCGGTATCTTGCCGAGCACATTCCGGACGCGAAATACCTAGAGCTTCCAGGTGCTGACTGGTACCCGCCCTTTGTAAGCGCGGAACCGGTTCTCGACGAGATCGAGGAGTTCCTAACTGGGACGCGTCCGGTGCCGGCACAAGATCGCGTCCTAGCCACCGTGTTGTTTACCGACATCGTGAACTCGACCGATCTGGCCGCCAGGCTTGGTGATCAGCGCTGGCTTGATCTGAGGGCTGCGCACGATGGGCTGGTGCGAACCCAGCTCGACCGTTATCGCGGCAGAGTGGTTGCAACGACGGGCGACGGATTTCTTGCAACCTTCGACGGTCCGGCTCGCGCCGTCAGGTGCGCCTCAGAGATCGCCTCAGCGGTCCGATCGTTAGGAATCCAGATCCGGGCCGGCTTGCACAGCGGCGAGGTTGAGATCCAGGACGGACAGATCGCAGGGATTGCCGTCCATATCGCCGCCCGCGTCGTGGCGCTTGCCAGCGAGGGTTGTGTCCTGGTATCCGGGACAGTGAAGGATCTCGTTGTCGGCTCGGCCATCCGGTTCGCCGACCGCGGATCTCACCTGCTCAGAGGCATCCCCGGCGAGTGGCGCCTGTTTGAAGTCATCGAGATCCCTTAATCACGCGATGGGGATCACAAGCCCGAGGTATCCGGTGCCCGCCAGATCAACGTATGCAGCAGGTCTGCTGGGTCCCGTTCGACGGTGTTGCGGCGCTTCGGACGCGACCGTCGACCCAACGAGTCGTCGCCTAGCCAGCTAGGTACGCCGAAAGGCAGGTCGGCTGGGGGTATCCGTGCGTAGTCAGTTTCCGCAAACTTGTCACCGTAGTTGAGGCTTGCATTGCTCCCATCCGGATCGGGAACGACCACGGTTCGCAGGTCGGCCACCGCAATTCGCCATTCGTTGATCAGCTTGGCCGCGTCTCGGCTGGACGGGTGTGGCACTTTCTTGATCATGACCGGCGGCGCCTGAGCCCATTGTTCGACCGCAATCCTGGCCTGTAGCCCAAATGTGACGATCGCCTGCAGTTCTGGGCCAGTGATCATGGAGAACAGCTCATTGCGCCAGGTCTGCTGCTCAGGCTCGGACAGGATCGGAATCGCAGTCATCGAGCGTGACGGCAAGAGCGCGTACGCGTAGGCGTTGACGCAGACGTAGCTGCGGGTCAAGCCAAGCTTGCTGAGGAAGCCTTGTACCCGTTGGCCGGCATCACCGACCAATGTGCGGCCGGCAATCCGCTCTGTAGGTCCGGGATCAGAGGCGATGCACAGCAGCCTGGCCGACCGGTCAAGCTGACCACGATAGAAGATTGGTCCCCAGTCGTACCAGAAGAGATCTCGATGGGCTGCGTAGCTCGGCACCTTCTCGAAGTGGTCGGCTACTTCCGGTGGAGGTCCCGGATCGAACGTGACCATGATCAACTCCTAATTGGGGCGTTAGCGCAGCATGTCAGTGCAGAAGCCAAGCAGGTCCTTGTTGCCGTTCATCAGATCGGCTCTGGTCATCTTGTACGGGATCCCTGCTATGCCGAGATCCTCGATCGGGATCCTGTCGCCGGCTGCAGATCGCATCGCGCGCCGCGGCGTCGACGACGGCGACCGACGGACCGGGGTATTTGCGACCTTGGTCATCGCACCAGGACGGATCCGCGAGAGGCAGCGTTGGGCGTAAAGCTCTCCGGTCGAGACGGCATCTTGCAACGACTGGCTCCACGCCTCCAATTCCAGCCGATTGAACGGGCTGTCTGCCATCTGGTGGGTCAGCGGTGTGGCTAGCAGCGTCGCGACCCAGGGCCGTACTGCTCGTCCAGGATCTGGAAGCGTTGCCCGCCGTCAAGATCGACTTGCCGCCCACCATCCTGCTCTGCCAGCGCTTAAGACATCAAGACGCCGCGGCGGGCCCGCCGCACCGCTTCGGGAGACCGTGCGGCAGTGTCCATGATCATCCCCTTACTACAGCCGGTAATACTTACCAACACCATCAAGTACGCCGGCGTGGAATCCGCGCCCAACGATGGAGTCCAGCCATTCATCGTCGTGAGTCAAGCTCTGCAGCGGCGGAATAACCAGATCGTTGAGATCCTCGGGCAAAGCGCCAATCGGTGCCAGCCCAGTTGGCATATCGAGGGCCAGTCGCAGCGGCGCTTCCCGATCGTCGAGTCGACCGGCCCAGCGCGCGTACATCGCGTTGGCGGCGTCCACCTCCCGCTTGGGATGGGCTCGCACCTCTTCGAGCCTGTCGATCACCTCCGACCATTCCCACGCTTTGCTGGCCTCGCTTGGCTGGCTGAGCGAGAGCTGCATGGGGCGTCCGGCCACCGTAAGCGTGGTCGCCGTGCTGGCCCCGGACATCAGCTTTGCGGTGCCGTAACGCCGTTGTCCGCTGATGACGACGAGGTCGACGTCGTCCTCAGTGGCTTGCACGATGGTGGAAAATGCGCTCACTCCGCGCTTGGCGTTGATCACCACAATGTCGGCCTGCGCGCCGGGCTGCAGCCGGCCGATCTGTCGTGCCCAGGCGCGGGCCAGGATGTCGCCCGGCAAGCAGGTCGCCATCATCACAAGGTCCTGGTCACTCAGAGACCAGCCCAAGTGGTCGGCGGTGAGCCGTGCCGATTTCAGCTCGCCAAGTACCTGCTTGGTGCCCGACGGCGCCCAATCTGAGCCGAGACAGACGCTGATTCCCTGGGCTCGCGCTGCCGGGACATCGGTGGTCTGCCCGTATAGCCACAAATTGGAGAACGGCGACCACGCGATGGCGCCGGGGGATTTCCAATGTGAGTAGACAGCCGGGTCAACGGCATTGGCATGTACCGCTATGAACCGCGGCTGCAAGCACCCTGCGGCCTCTGCATCGCTAAACTCCCGCGCCACAAGACTGCCGCGCTGGCCCTCAGAGCAGTGATAGATGAAGGCTGAACCGGCTCTCATCTTGTTGGCGCGCTCGGCCAGTGCGGCTGGCGTCGCGGTCAAGACAGAGGCATAGATCAGATTGGCATCGTGCGAGCCAAAGGTCTCATCCTCAATGTTGCGGACCAGCCAGCCATCTCGCGGCCGATTCTTTGGCGGAGATCCCTGGATCGACGTAGTACCACCGACGATGGCCTTGGCCTCCACGTACGCCAACAGTTCTTCTGGGCATGCGGTGATCAGCGCGTACGCCGGCCACGTGGTGCTGGCCGCATAGGTCTTGGCTCGGGTCCAGGAGTTGTGATGCAGAAACGGCGTCTGCTGTCCTGGCTCGGTCCACAGCGGCAGTGTGTTGTAGGCGAGGTGGTTGTGAAGGTCGATCAGTCCGGGGAATACGAGCGAGCTGCCAACGTCAATGATCGCCGCAGCCTCGGAACCGGGTGGGCCGGGCTGGGAGCCTCTTGTCACCGCGATAATGATTCCGTCGTCGCTCATCCAAACCTTGCCGGTGAAGACCGCGGTCTCGTTCGGGGCCACCGTCGGATCGGAGGTCAGGGGCACAAGCCGCCCGCGGATGGCCCACATTGTTAAACGCCGAAATTGGCGCTAAGCACCGAACGATAGCGGTCCATGATCTCCCCGGCAGCGCGCTGGTCATCCGCTGTGGGTTCTTGCTGACTAAGGATGGGCACCTGCCAGTCGGGGAGCGTGCCCGTCAACGCCCAGGCCGCTTGCCGTGCGGCGCCGACGGCCACGCTTTCAAAGGTGTCGGTGATCACAACGGGCAAGCCGAACACCGCCGTAGCGATCTGGCGTACCGCCTCGGATTGAGATGCCCCGCCGGTCAGAGTGATCGAGGAAATTTCGCCGATCTGTTCTCGCAGTACTTCGACACCGTAGGCGAGGCTCCACAGCACGCCCTCGATGGTGGCGCGCGCGATATTGGCCGGAGTCATATTGGCCAGGGTGAGACCGACGAGCTGACCACGTGCATCTGGCAAGGGGGGCGTCCGCTCACCCTCCAGGTACGGCACGAAAGTGACGCCTTGACTGGCGGGTTCGGCGCTCTTAGCGAGATCGCTCAGCTCGGTCAGGGTAACGCCGAGGACCTGCGCAGTTGCAACAAGATTGCGAGCGCCGTTGAGGGTGCAGACGAGTGGAAGGAACTCGCCGGTTGCGTCGGCAAAGCCGGCCACGGTTCCAGTCGGCTCGTGTGTTTGTTGGTTGCTCTTGGTGAACGCCGTTCCGCTGGTGCCCAGAGAAACAATGGCGTCGCCGGTCGTGACGCCTAGGCCCAAACCTCCCGCCATGTTGTCGCCGGTTCCCGGAGCGATAGCAATACCGCCCGGCGTATATCCGATGACCTCGCTAGGAGCAGCGACACGCGGTAAATCAAGATCATGTCCTATGGCGAGTTTCACAAGATCATTTCGATAGCGGTTGCTGGTCGCGTCGAAGTAGCAGGTGCCCGATGCATCTCCACGGTCGGTCGTCGGTGCAAAGCTTCGACCACCGATCTGCCAGCTCAACCAGTCATGCGGGAGGACGACTGCGGCCGTTCGCGCCGCGTTCTCAGGCTCTGCCCGAGCCATCCACCTGACCTTGGCGACGGTCATTGATGCCACCGGAACCGACCCGACCGCGTCAGCCCACACCGTTGGGCCGCCGAGCTCGGCGATCAAATCCTTGGCGTCGGGGGCAGACCTATTGTCGTTCCACAACAGGGCGTCGCGCACCAGCTCACCGTTCTCGTCGAGGGTGACCATGCCGTGCTGCTGGCCGCCGACAGCCAACGCAGCGACCCCATCCAGGAGCGCCGGATCAGCAGTCGCCTCTTGATAGGCCTGCAGCCAGGCGGAGGCTGGCACCTCCGTGCCGTCTGGGTGTGCGGCCCGCCCGACGCGTACGACCGCTCCAGTCTCAAGATCACAAACGACGATCTTGACTGACTGGGTTGAGGAGTCGACTCCGGCCACGAGTGTCATGAGGTGCCTCCAACGGTGATGGTGATGCCGCATTCTAGGAATTGCTGCAAAACAGCCTGGCTGGGTGAGCCAGCGACGGCAATGGCATCGATCTGATCAACTGGTGCGAACTGGATGAAGGCTGAGACCCCGAAGCTGCCGGGACCGGCGAGCGCGATCACCTGGTCACCGGCGGCAACGACGACCTGCGACACGGCGGCGGTCGCCGGGGTGGCTTCGGTCAGGCCGCGTTCGACGCTAACTCCGGCCGGATTAACCACGCTGACGTCGACATGCAGCCGTTCAATCTCGTGTACAGCCCAGTCGCCCTCCTGAGCCCGGGAGGCCGCCGACACGGTCCCGCCGATGTTGTACACCTCAAGCCGGCTCGCTCGGGAGAGCACGATAGCGGCGTCGAGGGAGTTGGTGGCAACGGTCAATCCGTGCCCGTTAGGCGGGGAGCCGACTATGGCGTGTGCCAGCGCGAGTGTCAGGCTGCCCGTGCCGAGCAGAATGGTGCCCCGGCGCGGGAGCTGTTCCCATACCCGACCCGCGAGGACGAGATCATCCTGTGCGGTCAGCTGGTGACTGTTCATCAGTGCTAGTGGGCCGGCGGCGATCCGCACAGCGCCACCATGGACGCGTTGCAGCTTCCCAGCGTTTTCCATCGCTCGAAGGTCACGACGGATGGTCTCTTGGGCCACACCGAGTCGATTGGCGATGTCGACAACATCTACGCGTCCCTCAGCGGTGAGCAAGTCGGTGATCGCCTGGTAACGAGCCACGGCCTGCGCGTTCTGGACGGTCATTGTGTCCTCTCGCTCGTACGGCGCTGATGGTCGCCGGCTACAACAGTGTTATTGATTCTGTTGCCTGTGGTCTGATCTGCAGCTTCCGCCCGGTGCCTGCCCGGAAGGTATCAATCGCCTCCCCGTAATCAGCAAGGGCGAACGCATGGCTGATCATGGGTTTGGCATTGAGGGCGCCGGCGGCGAACATCTCTACTGCTCGGGCGTAGGAATGCAGCACCGCCATCGAGCCGACCACCGTCACCTCATCGTTGTAGATGCGGAACGGAGAGAACGCGGCCTGTGCCTCGTTCGCGGCGACGCCGAATTGCTGGAAGGTGCCACCGCGACGTACCCGCTGGAGGCCGTCTTCGATCGCCTGGACGGCGCCTGTGCAATCGATGACCGTATCCCAGCCGCCTGATCGGGCGACTTCCTCCGCGTTACTGCCGACGAGTTCGATCCCCACATCGCGAGCCGCCTGCCGTCGCTTCGGATTCGGGTCCACGACGCTGACCGAGGCTGCGCCAGCGCGGGGCGCGAGCTGAGCCATGATCAAACCCATGGTGCCCGCACCGTATATCAGATAATGCGCTCCAATCCAGCGGGGCAATAGATCGTAGGCATGAATCGCACAGGACAGCGGCTCAATCAGCGCCGCCAAAGCAAGATCAACAGAACCCGACAGGCGATGCAGGTTTTTGGCCGGAGACAGCACTAGTTCGGCTGTGGAACCGTCGGTGCGCCCGACCCCGGCACCGTCCCAGTTCTCACAGAGATTGCCGTGTCCGGCCATACAAAACGAGCATTCGCCGCAGTAGAAAGAAGGATCGATGGCCACCGGGTCTCCGGGCGCCACCTTGGTGACCTCATCACCAACGCTGACAACAGTCCCAGATGCCTCGTGCCCAGGCACTATCGGATAGACCGTGGGTGCGAATTCACCATCGAGTACGTGGAGATCGGTTCCACAGATACCGACCGCCTCGACCTGAACTACACAATCTCGCGGACCGGGGACGGGATCAGGAAGCTCAGTCAGGGAGAACTCACCGGGTCTCGCGAAGACGATCGCTCGCACTATCGCGTCCAGATCCAGCAGTGTGCGTATGTCACCGATGCACCTCGTCTGCCTTGACCGAATGCCTGTAAAACATCTTTGAATCGCTTCCTAGCCGGAGGCTAGCGCAGCCGGAATGGGAGATCTAGTGTCCGGTTCTGCGCTCCGGCTCCGACGCGTTGCCCGTTTGCGACTGGAGTACGTCGTGAGGCGACGTTCGGTCATCCATGTGAAGATGGGGCCAGAAAGGCAGCCATGACGATGTATCCGCCCGAGCGGCAGCGGGCGATCACCGACCTGTTGATCCAACATGACGGTCGACGCGCCAGCGTCACCCAAATCAGCGAGCAGCTCAAGGTCACCACCGAGACGGTGCGCCGTGATCTTGACGTACTGGAGCGGCGTGGCGTGTTACGCCGGATCCGGGGCGGTGCCGAGCTGCTGGATTCCACACCGTTCGAGCAGGCGCTCGCGGCGCGGCATGCGGAGCAGCTCGACGACAAGCTGACAATCGCCCGCCGGGTCGCTGAGGAGTTGCCCCAGGACGGTGTCGTCGTGCTTGATTCCGGTTCTCTGACCTTGTTCTGCGCCCACGCGATGCCAAAGGATCGCGCCCTCGCAGTGGTGACGAACAACCTTCCTGCCGCTCGGTATCTGGTCGACTACGAGGATCTTCGCATTTTCACACTGCCGGGAACGATCAGGGGCTTAACCTCCGCCGCGGTCGATGCCTGGACCAGCCGGCGACTCAGCACCTTGACTGTTGATCTTGCGATCATCGGCGTCAATGGCATGACGCCGACACATGGCTTGACGACGACAAATCCGGAAGAAGCGGCGACTAAACGCGCCATGCTGCTGGCTGCTAGGCGGCGGATCGTACCGGTGATCTCCGGCAGGATCGGCCGAAACTCCTTCTGCTCTTTTGCTGCCATCAATGAAGTGGATTTGGTGATCACCGATGCCGCGGCGAATCCGGAGATTGTGAGCGAATTAGCCGCCGCCGGGCCTGAAGTGGTTATTGCTGAGTAGCGCCCCATATGCGGGCGAGCGTCGGGTAGGGAGGGCGACGGATCCTGTCTGGACGACAAAGTGAGCACTACCCGCAGAAAGCGAGCGACTCCGCGCATCGATCGTCGTGCGAGTGCTGGAGGAAGACAGGATCTGTGGAGGCCGACCGGGGCGCGAGCCCGCAATAATGGGGCGGGTGGCAGAGCAAGGGCGGCCCGATCGGTCGCGACACAAGGCGTCGGCGGGGCGTGAGTCGGCAGGACGCCGTTCGGAGCGTAAGCCGCCATCCCAGCGCGGTGATCGGCCGCCGCGGGAGTCTGCTAGCCGAGGCAAACGCGCGCCCGCTGGTGACAGACCCGGCCTGGCACGTCGCGAGAATGAGCCGCCTGTTCCGGAGGGCGTTGACTCCCGTTCTTTGCACGCGTCAGTTCGTGCGGAGCTGCGGGGCTTGCCCAAGGAACTTGCCGAAATCGTCGCCGCACATCTGGTGGTAGCGGGCAGGCTGGTGGATGAAGATCCTGAGCTGGCGTACGCCCATGCTGAAGCCGCGCGGCGGCGGGCTGCGCGGTTGCCGATCGTTCGTGAGGCCGCAGCTGAGACCGCCTACGCCGCTGGTCGATATGAGGTCGCACTGAGTGAGTTCCGCGCCTTACGACGGATGACCGGGTCGCAGGACTACCTGCCGGTGATGGCTGATTGCGAGCGCGCTCTGGGCCGACCGCACAACGCCCTCAAGCTGGCGCGGGAGGCCGACCGGGTTGGCTTGGATCCGGCGCTACGCATCGAGATGATCATCGTCGAGGCTGGCGCGCGGCGCGATCTTGGTCAAGATGAGGAGGCACGGCGGCTTCTGGAACGTGCGGTTGCCGCCGTACGACCCGGACGTGTGGCTCCACTGCCTGTGGCTCGGTTGCGTTATGCCTACGCGGATGCATTGCTCCATGCGGGCCAGGATGTCGAAGCGCGAGAGTTGTTTGCCGCCGCAGCAGAGCTTGATCAAGATCAAGAGACCGACGCGCAGCTACGAGTCGACGAGCTCGACGGGCTCTTGATCGACTATGACGAGGAGGATGAAACAGGGCCGTTGGGGGAACCGCCGCAGGGGAGTCAGCGATGAGCGCATCCGCGGCGGTCATCGATTCCTACGACGCGGTGCTGTTCGATCTTGATGGAGTCATCTATCTGGGTCCAGTCGCGGTAGCTGGTGCCGCCGAAGGCATTGCGGAACTGCGTGGTCGCGGTACCAACATCGGCTTCGTCACCAACAATGCGGCCCGGCCGCCCGTTGCTGTAGCCGATCATCTGGTAGAGCTTGGCATCCGGGCCACGGCTGCGGACGTGGTCACATCCGCTCAAGCTGCCGCGCATCTGTTGATCAACACCTTTGGCGCCGGCGCAAGAATCCTCGCTGTCGGCGGCGAGGGAGTGACGGTGGCACTGAGCGAAGTAGGCCTTGTTCCGGTGCATTCTGCCGATGATCATCCAGTGGCAGTGATTCAGGGCTATGGCGTTGACCTGAAATGGCAGGAGCTCAACGAGGCGGCAGTTGCGATCCAGCGCGGCGCGCACTGGGTCGCCACGAACATCGATCCGACACGCCCGACCGACCGTGGGCTGGTTCCAGGGAACGGCGCGGCGGTTGCCGCAGTGCAGATGGCTGTGCAGGCCGAGCCCGAAGTAGCCGGCAAGCCGTATCGCCCGCTGTTAGACGACACGGTCAGCCGGCTTGGCGCATACCATCCGCTATTCGTCGGTGATCGGCTCGACACCGATATCGCCGGAGCGGTGAACGCGGGCCTGGACAGCATGCTGGTGCTCTCAGGCTCGCATCGCGCCGAACAGCTGTTCAGCGCAACACCGGGAGAGCGGCCAACCTATGTTGGAGAAGATCTGCGTGCATTGCTTCGGCCGCCGTTGGACCTCAGCCAGTCCGATGGTGAATTTCGCTGCGGTGCGGCGACTGCTTCGGCAGCGGAGGGCACACTCATCATCCACCGCAACGGCGCCACAGAGGTCGAGGCGATCTGGGCGACAGCGCACGCAGCGTGGTGGGGTGCTGATCATGGACTGGTGTTCGACGTGCGCGACGCGCTAGCGCAGCTCAACAGGTAGTGATCACCTAGTCGCCGCTGCGGTAGCGTGGCACTGCGGCGCTCCCTTTGCCGACACTTCGTCAGTACACGGTAGAAAGGCGTCAACATGACCGATGCGTTTCAGGCTTATATCAACATGGTGACCGGCGTCACCAAGACCACTCAGGCAAAGGCTGCCGCCACAGCTCGGGCGATGGTGAAGCAGGCCGGCTTGGAAGATGTGGCGACGGAGGCCAGCGAGCGAGTCACCAAACTGGCCGAAGAGATCATGAATGCCAGTCGCACCAACCGGGAGCTACTGCAGCACTTCGTGACCACTGAGGTCGACAAGGCGGCGGCCCGGCTTGGCTTCGCGCGAGCCGAGGAGGTTGAGGCGCTGCGTGAGGAGATTGCATCGTTGCGGACACAGCTCAATGAGGCGACGATGCGCGCCGGAAAAACGGCGGCAACGAAGAAGGCTGCGAAGAAGGCACCAGCCAGAAAGACTGCGGCAACAATGACGGCTACCAAGAAGTCAACAGCGACGAAGTCTCCTGGTCGGAAACCGCCGCGCAAGAAGGCGGCAACTGCTGAGCGCTCGTCGTAGCCGGAGTAAGACGTGACCGAGCGAGACGATAATCAGCTCAATGAGGCTGATCCGACGCCCAGCCGTCCTGATACCGGGGATCGCGCCGTCGATCACGCACTTCGTGGGCTCGCAGATCTGGACTCCGCTCCGCTTGCCGAGCATCACGACCGGCTCGCCAAAGTTCACGAGGTGCTACAGGAGGCACTGGATCGAACCGATGACAGCCGAGAACGAGCGCCTTGATCGCGAGCTGGTGAGGCGCGGGCTGGCCCGATCGCGTAGTCAGGCTCAGGCCATGATCAATGCGGGCGAAGTCCTTGTCGACGGCTCAGTTGTCGAGCGGCCGGACGGCCGGGTAACTGCGTCAGCGGCCATTGAGGCTCCAAGTGATCACTATGTGTCACGCGCTGCCCACAAGCTGATTGCCGCATTAGACGATCTTCAACTCAGCGTTGCGGGTCGCGCTCTCGACGCCGGCGCCTCCACCGGCGGTTTCACTCAAGTTCTCTTGGAGCGTGGTTGCCAGCAAGTCATCGCGGTAGATGTTGGCAGCGGTCAATTGGCCCTCGGTCTACGCTCCGATCCTCGGGTCCGGCTGCTGGAGCGTACAAACCTTCGCGATCTTGAACTCGACCATGTCGGGGGAGTTCCAGTTGACCTGGTCGTCGCAGATGTCTCATTCATCTCGCTGACGCTGCTGATTGGTCCACTTGTCGGGGTCGTCCGAGATGATGGCTGGCTGCTGTTGCTCGTCAAGCCTCAGTTCGAGGTGGGCCGTGAGCTGTTGGGCAGGGACGGTGTGGTCCGGACGCCGGCGCATCAGCGCCAAGCCATCGCGAACGTGATCAAATCGGCCGGCGAGTACGGCTGGCACTGCGTGGCCGCGGTTCCCAGCCGACTCCCAGGCGCGTCTGGCAATCGCGAGTTCTTCGTGCTGTTACGCCGAACCGAGTCTGTGCCAGACCTCGACTTGACTGGCCTTGTCCAAACATGACGAGACTTCTACGCCCTGACGTCCGTGGGTCGCCGCCTACCCCTGAATATGCTGTGGCAGGTGACCAAGGCATCAGCCCAGGGTGAGGGTCAGCCGGGCAACGTGAACGCAGATTCGGCGCGACGAGTTGCGGTGCTCACGCATATGGGTCGCCCGGCTGCGATCGCTGCGGCGACCCGGTTGGTCGAAGGGCTGAGTGCGGCCGGCATCGTCTCAGCACTGCCTGCCGGTGACCTGCCCGCACTGGACGACCGGTTTGCGGATGCCGTGATGCCGCTCTCCAAGCCTGTCAAGCCTGAGGACGGGATTGAGCTAATGCTGGTGCTCGGCGGCGACGGCACCATCCTGCGTGGTGCCGAGTGGGTTCTGGACAGCGAGATTCCGCTTCTCGGGGTCAATCTGGGACACGTCGGTTTCCTGGCCGAGGCCGAATCCTCTGAGATCGACAGCATCGTCGCCCGCGTGGTGGAGCGCTCATACACCGTCGAGGAGCGATTCACCATCGACATCACGCTGCGCGACTCCAAGACTTTCCAGCCGGCATGGTCTTCCTACGCCATCAACGAGGTGTCGATCGAGAAAGCCGCCCGGGAGCGGATGCTCGAGGTGTTAGTGGAAATCGATGGCCGGCCACTGTCGCGATGGGCCTGCGACGGCATGCTGGTTGCCACCCCCACTGGCTCAACGGCGTACGCCTTCTCCGCCGGTGGCCCGGTGCTCTGGCCCGGTGTGGAAGCACTTCTGGTTGTACCGCTCAGCGCCCACGCCCTCTTCGCCCGGCCGCTCGTGCTCAGCCCGACCTCGACAGTGGTGGTCGAAGTGCTCGACGTTTCACAGACGCACGGCGTCGTCTGGTGTGACGGCCGCCGTTCAGTCGAATTGCTGGCGGGCATGGAGATCGAGGTGGTCCGCGGACGGCAACGACTCCGGCTGGCCCGCTTATCTGAGGCGCCGTTCACCGACCGTTTGGTTCACAAGTTCGGTCTCCGGGTGGAAGGTTGGCGTGGAGCTGCTGATCCAGCCATCACCATGATCGACACGTCTGCATGATCACAGAGCTTCGCATCGCTGATCTCGGCGTGATCAACGATGCGACGATCAACCTGCATCCTGGTCTTACGGTGGTCACTGGGGAGACCGGTGCGGGCAAGACCATGATCGTCACTGGGCTGGGTTTGCTGCTCGGCGGCCGCGCGGATCCGCGCTCAGTTCGTCGTGGCTCAGAGCGGGCTCGGGTGGAGGGCCGATTGAAGATCGAAAATGCCGAGCTGCTGCAACAAGTAAAGGCCGTCGGCGGAGAGCTGGACGATGACGAGCTGATCGTGGCGCGTCATGTGACAGCAGCGGGCCGCTCTCGGGCGTATCTAGGCGGTGCTCAGGTGCCGGCCAATGTCTGTGCCGAGCTGACTGCGACGCTGGTGAAGATCCACGGGCAGGCGGAGCAGGAACGTCTTACTGAGGCCGATCGGCAGCGCGAACTGCTCGATCGATTTGCCGGCACCCCCGTACTCGAACCGCTTGCCAAGTACTCGACTCTGTGGGCTGAGGAGCGCGGCGCACAGACTGAGCTTGCACAACTACGCAAACAAGCCCAGAGCCGGGCTCGCGAAATTGACCTGCTGAAGTTCGGCCTGCAGGAAATCGAGCGGATCGGACCTGCTCCGGGTGAAGACATTGCGCTTGCCGCCGAGGCCGTCCGGCTGCAGTCGGCCGACGATCTTCGCGATTCGGCGCAGTCGGCCGTTCATGCACTTGCCGGCCCTGAGGATGAGGCAGGCGGCGCATTGGCCATGCTGTACGCGGCCCGCAAGGCCTTTGAATCGGCAACCTCGCAAGATCCCGCGGCCGCTCAGCTGGGTGATCGATTGGCGGAAGCGAGTTACCAGCTGACCGATCTAACAGCCGACCTGGCGCGTTATCTGGACAGTCTGGAGAGCCAACCCGGGCGACTGGAGCAGATCGCAGAACGTCGAGCTCAGCTCAATGCGCTCACCCGGAAGTACGGGACGACCTGCGATGAGGTGTTGCAATGGGCCACCGAGTCGGCAGTTCGACTCACCGACCTGGAGCAAAGCGACGAGCGCATCGCCATCCTGGAGACGCGGATCGAGGAGGTCAAAACCGAGCTCACCTCACTGGCTGCCGACATCGGCACTGCGCGCCGCGCCGCCGCAACCAGATTCACTGAGCTGGTGCTCCCTGAACTCGCCGCGCTCGCAATGCCTCATGCCCGGCTGAACTTCGAGGTCAGCAGTGCCGATCTTGGGTCCTCGGGTGCTGACCGGATTGACCTGGTATTTGCCGCTAATCCTGGCAGCGAGCTGCGCAGTCTGGGCCGGGTGGCATCCGGCGGGGAGCTTTCGCGTGTCCGCCTGGCTCTGGAGGTCGTATTGGCAGCCGGTCAAGACGCGGCAACGCTGGTCTTCGATGAGGTTGACGCTGGTGTGGGCGGCAAGGTTGCTGTGGAGGTTGGTCGCCGTCTGGCCCGGCTCTCTCGACACACCCAAGTTGTCGTGGTGACTCATCTTGCCCAAGTCGCGGCTTTCGCGGACCGGCATTACGTGGTGGTCAAAGCCGACGACGGGCAAGTCACCACTAGCGGTGTGGTCCAGGTTGCCGATGAGGATCGAGCAATCGAGCTGGCCCGCATGATGGCTGGCCTCGATACCACAGAATCGGCCCTGGCCCACGCCGGTGAACTCGTGGAGCTCGCCGCCTCGGCGCGAGCGTCGGTAATCGCGCCCCGATGAATGGAGGATCGATGAGCGGGCCCGGTTCGCGAGCTCAGTCAGTCGGGGCTCTAGCGTAGGGTCCGCGAAGAGGGACGACATCATCGGACTCAAGGCGCGATGCGCGAGCGCCGCCCAAACGAGGGGCGCGAGCGTCGGTAATCGCGCCCCGATGAATGGAGGAGCGATGAGCAGACCCAGCTGGCGAGCTCTTCGGTCTTGGTTGAGTTGGGTGGTCTGCAAGGGCGACGACATCATCGGGTTCAAGCGCGATGCGCGAGCGCCGTAAGAATCGCGCGAGCTTCAGGAATCGTGGGCTCAGTCTCATAAGGCTCTCATCAGTGGCTGCGTAGCTTTCGCTGCATGCGGGTGCT
>Ga0307288_10000362_pt1 | contig 15656 bp, 14 predicted proteins | sample ER_DNA_142_FD_194469 | JGI IMG/M metagenome (GOLD analysis project Ga0307288, IMG submission 194469) | Bulk soil microbial communities from the East River watershed near Crested Butte, Colorado, United States - ER_DNA_142 | ecosystem: Environmental > Terrestrial > Soil > Floodplain | place... | reverse complement strand
CGTACCCGATGACCGGGACCAGCAGCGAGGCGGCGACGACGAGGAGGCAGACCGGCATACCGGCGCCCGACGTCGCGAGGAGCACGGCCGCCGCGAGAACCACCAGCACCCCGATCGCGATCCAGACGTGGAACGCGTCGACGGTCCCCAGCAGCAGCGACCAGAGCGCGAGGACCGAGAGGACGTACAGACCGACCGGGAGGGCGACGGACAGCACCGCCCCGAGCCCGCTGATGTGGCCGGGTTCCTCGAGGCTCAGCGCGGCGACGTGGAGTCCGGCGCCGGTGGCGATGATCGCGCCGAAGACGAACATCTGGCCGTAGCCCCAGATGAACCCGCGCTCCCGGTGGACGTGCAGCACCTCGCCCGACGGGAGCATGAAGTAGGTCCACCACATGCCAAAGGTCATCCCGATCCCTGCGGCCCCCACGAGGAGGACGTCGGTGGAGATGCCGCCCGAGATCTCCTCCACCGAGGACAACGCAGCCACCGTGCCGACGACTCCCTCGCCGAGGGCGATGATCGCGAAGAGGGCGTAGCGCTCGGCGATGTGGTGCGCGTGCCACGGCGTGCCGCCGCCGGGCAGGTGTTCGGCACGCCACGGACCGTAGAACTCGATGAGGTTGAGGACGACGATCGCGACGAGCGTTGGCACCAGGGCCAGATTGGCGATAGCGAGGGCCACCCAGCCGACCTGCGCGGCCGAGACCCAGGTCGCATAGGCGAGGCAGCAGGCCCGGTGCTGGGGCGACTGGCGCGCCGCCCGCAGCCACTGCGAGACCATGGCCAGGCGCATGATCACGTACCCGACGACGAGGATGCGGTTGTCGACGTGACCGCCCTCGTCGATCGAGTGGAAGAGGTTGGGCAGCCCCAGAGCGGCGATGCACACGCCGACCATCTGGACCATCGTCACGACGCGGAACACCCAGTCGTCGGTGTCGAACGCCGAGGCGAACCACGAGAAGTTGATCCAGGCCCAGACGATCGCGAAGACCCCGATCGCGAAGGCGATCAACCCGGTCCAGGTGTGGCCCTCGAAGACGCTGTGCGCGAAGAGGTTCGCCGCCTGGCCGACGGCTACGACGAAGGTCAGGTCGAACAGCAGCTCCAACGGCGTCGAGGCCCGGCCGCGCTCGCGCGGATCGCGGCCGGCCATCCGTCGCATGGGGTGGGCGAGAGAGGGCGCCTCACTCATGTGGACATCCTGCCAGCGCGGTCACGGAGCCGGCTCAGCCCGGCACCCGTCGAGCGAGTGCGAACGGCACGGAGAGATGGACATCACCGGTGCGCACGACGTAACGGCTCCGGTTGCGCTTGAGGACGACCCCTCGGACCCCTGAGTAGGGTCCGGCGCCGACGAGCGTGACCACCGTCCCCGGCGACAACCGCTCGACGGCGACAACGGCCCGGGTCGCTGCTGTGGCCGCCAACCCATGCTGACGCTGGATCTGCGCCAGCTCCGCGAGATACGTCGGAAGCATCGGTGCCGGCTGTCCCCCGCAGGTCCACTCGAAGATCGCCTGGTGGTCGAACCGTCCGGGCGAGCAGGTGGAGCAGGACATCACCCGGGACGGGCGTCGATGTCGGCGGACGAGGTGGCCGGCTGGACAGCGTCCGGTCCATCGGCCTTCGGCTCCTACGGGACCGTCGTCGGTGCGCTTGCCGTCCGAACCGATGGCCAGCGCGGTGCGGCGCCAGACCTCGTCGTGCCCGTGCGCCCGGCCCACGAGGGCATGGGCGATCTCGTGGAGCAGAGTGTTGCGCACCTCCGCCTCCGAGCACAGCCGGGTGAGGTGCCGGCTGAGGCTGATCTGGCGACCTTGGTAGCGGCAGGCTCCGAAGCGCGCGCGGGCGTTGTCGAACCGGAACGTCCAGCCGCCCAGGCCGTGCTGAGCCATCAGGTCGGTGGCCAGTCGATGGGCCGCCATGAGCTCCATGTCGGGTCCTCCGGTCGCTCGGCTGCGGTGTCGACCACATGACACCGCACGGGTCCGACACCCGTCACGTGGCGCACTCCGACGGCCCCGGGCGCTGGTCGGTCGAGGTGACAACGGCCGAAATTCCGGTCGTTGTCACCTCGAACCCGTCGCCCCCGTGAAGGCGGTCAGTCCAGCTTGGCCGCGCTGAAACCCTGCTCGAGGTCGGCGAGGATGTCGTCGATGTGCTCGATGCCCACGGCGAGCCGCACGAGCCCGGGAGTCACGCCGGCCAGCAGCCGGTCGTCGTCACCGCCCTGAGAGTGGGTCGTCGAGGCCGGGTGGATAGCCAGCGAACGGACGTCACCGATGTTGGCGACGTGGCTGTGCAGCGTGAGGCCCTCGACGAACTTCTTGCCGGCCGGAAGGCCGCCCTTGATCTCGAACGCGAGCACCGCTCCGGCGCCACGCGGCGTGTACTTCTGCGCGAGCTCGTAGTTCGGGTCGCCCTCGAGCGACGCCCAGACGACCTTCTCCACCTGAGGGTGCGACGACAGGTATGCGGCGACCTTGTGGGTGTTCTCGACGTGCCGCTCCACGCGGAGCGACAGCGTCTCAAGCCCCTGGGCGATGAGGAAGGCGTTGAATGGCGAGATCGCCGACCCGAGGTCGCGCAGCAGCTGCACCCGGGCCTTGAGGATGAACGCGAGGTTCGCGCCGAGGATCCCGTTCACCCCGAGGTCGCGCGCGAAGACGAGCCCGTGGTAGCTCTCCTCCGGGGTGTTGTAGTTCGGAAACTTCTCGGGGTCCTTGCCGAAGTCGAACGTCCCGCCGTCGACGATCACGCCGGCGATGGTGGTGCCGTGGCCGCCGAGGTACTTCGTGGCCGAGTGCAGCACGACGTCGGCGCCCCACTCGAGCGGGCGCAGCAGGTACGGCGTCGCGATGGTGTTGTCGACGATGAGCGGCACGCCCACCTCGTGGGCGATCGCGGCCACACCCTCGATGTCGAGGATCTCCGACTTCGGGTTGGCGATGGTCTCGCCGAAGAACACCTTGGTGTTCGGACGCACGGCGGCCCGCCATGAGTCCAGCGACGTCGGGTCCTCGACGAAGGTCGCCTGGATGCCGAACTTGGGCAGCGTGTACTTCAGGAGGTTGAACGTCCCGCCGTAGAGCGACGGCGACGCCACGACGTGGTCTCCGGACTCTGCGACGTTGAGGATCGCGATCGTCTCAGACGCCTGACCGCTGGCGACCAGCAGCGCTCCCACGCCCCCCTCGAGAGACGCGATCCGCTGCTCCACCGCGTCCTGGGTCGGGTTCATGATCCGGGTGTAGATGTTCCCGAACTCCTTGAGCGCGAACAGGTTCGCCGCGTGGTCGGTGTCCTTGAACACGTACGACGTGGTCTGGTAGATCGGCAGCGCTCTCGCGCCGGTCTGGCTGTCCGGTACCTGCCCGACGTGGATCTGACGGGTCTCGAAGGACCAGTTCGGGGTGTCACTCATGACGGAAGCTCCTTGGTGCTCGTCGACAACGACGCGCGAGCGGTGGTGCTGCGCGCTTGCCGGCCCCCACGTCGGGGTATGCCGGCCCGGTCCTCACCCGGGGCACCCCACCGCGGTTGGAGGGTTGCCGGTCAGCGAGCCGGGGCTTGGCGCTGACACTCATGACCTGGTGAGCACGGTACCTGCGAGGGCTCGCATACCGGAACGCTGGTCTTGTCATCCGGACTCGAGTCGGAACGGGCAGGATGAGCGCATGACCTTCCACGTCGACGACTACCAGGCGCTGCGGACCCGCTATTCCTCGACCCCCTACCGGCGCTGCGGCGCGAGCGGACTCGACCTGCCGGTGGTGTCCGTCGGGCTGTGGCACAACTTCGGCGACGACGCTCCTGTCGATAACCAGCGAGCGATTTTGCGCCGTGCGTTCGACCTGGGGGTCACCCACTTCGACCTGGCCAACAACTACGGACCGCCTTACGGCTCGGCCGAGCGCAACTTCGGGACGATCTTCGCCCAGGACTTCCGGCGCTACCGTGACGAGCTGGTCATCTCCTCCAAGGCCGGTTACGACATGTGGCCGGGTCCGTACGGGCAGGGCGGCGGCTCGCGCAAGTACCTGTTGTCCTCGCTCGACCAGTCCCTGAAGCGGCTGGGCCTCGACTACGTCGACATCTTCTACTCGCACCGGTTCGACGAGACCACGCCGCTCGAGGAGACGATGGGCGCCCTCGACACGGCCGTGCGGCAGGGCAAGGCGCTCTACGTCGGCATCTCGTCGTACTCGGGTCAGCGCACTCAGGCGGCGGTCGACATCCTGCGGCAGATGGGGACCCCCCTTCTCATCCACCAGCCGTCGTACTCGATGCTCAACCGCTGGGTCGAGGAGGACCTCCTCGACGTCCTCGGCGTCAACGGCGTCGGGTGCATCGCGTTCTCCCCCCTGGCCCAGGGCATGCTCACGGACAAGTACCTCAAGGGCATCCCCGCGGGTTCCCGCGCCGCACAAGGCAAGTCACTCGACCCGTCCCTACTGTCGGACACGGCGATGAAGCACATCCGCTCCCTCAACAAGCTGGCCAAGGCCCGCGGCCAGTCACTCGCCCAGATGGCCCTCGCCTGGGTGCTGCGCGACGAGCGGGTCACGTCGGTGCTCATCGGTGCGTCGAGCGTCGCGCAGCTCGAGAACAGCCTCGCCTGCACCACGAACCTCGATTTCTCTTCGCAGGAGCTCACGAAGATCAACCGGTATGCGGTCGACGCAGGCATCAACCTTTGGCAGCGGTCCTCCAGCCTCTAGTCCTCGTTCCCGGCCGGCTGCTCCTTGGTGAGGTGCACCAGCCAGTCCTCCCCCGTCTGGATGAGGGCGTAGCGCCGTGACCCCCGAAGGCCGTGCAGAACGAAGACGATGCGGCGGTTGTCGCGCGACTCCTCCTCCCACCAGCCGGTATCGGCGATGAACTTGGTCTCGTCGGTGTAGTCGACGTGGTCGAGGTCATGGTCGGGAACGGCGATGGCCAGCCGGTTCTGGCGCGCCGTGGTCGGCAGGCCACGCGGGACGGCCCACGATCTCAGCACGCCGCGCTCCTCGAGCCGCAGGTCGAAGTGCGGCTGCGGCTTCCGGTGGTCGTGCAGCACGAACACCGGACGGCGGCGTCGAGGCACCGGCTCAGCTCGGCGGCGTGTATCGGCCGTCGACCGCCGTCCAGCCGCCGTCCACGACGATCTGGGCGCCGGTGACGTAGGACGAGGCGTCCGAGGCCAGGAAGACGATGGCCCCGGCGAGCTCGTCCGGTGTCGCCCACCGGCCGAAGGCGTTCTTCTGCGCGTAGGCGTCGGCCCAGCCCTGGTTGGCCATGATCTGCCCGGTGAGCGGGGTGCGGACCACGCCGGGGGCGATGGTGTTGGCCCGGACGCCGCTCGGCCCGAGCTCCGCGGCCAGGGTGCGCAACATCTGCAGCAGACCGGCCTTCGTCGCCGCGTACATGCTCTGGCCCGGCTCGACCGTCACCGACCGGATGGAGCCGAGTCCGATGATGCTGCCGCGACCCCTCTCGACCATGCCCGGAGCGAACGCGCGGAGGGTCGTGAACGCGGCGCGCAGGTTGAGCCCGATCACCAGGTCGAACTCCTCGGTCGTGTAGTCGAGCACGCGCTTGCGCACGTTCCGCCCGGCGCTGTAGACGAGGACGTCCACGTCGCCGAGGTCCGACGCGGCGCGGCGCACCGCGTCCTCGTTCAGGACGTCGAGCTCGTATGCCTCCAGGCTCCCGTTTCCGGCGCCCAGCGTCGTGGTCTCATCCGCGGCTTCCCGGTTCATGTCGGCGACGACGACGCGAGCACCGTTGGCCGCCAACGCGAGCGCACCCTCGCGGCCGATGCCGCTGCCACCCCCGACGACGACGGCGGTCCGGCCGTCCAGGCGGAAGAGCCGGCTGTAGTCGGGGCGCGGCGTACCGGGGGCGGTTTCGGACATCCGAGTCTCCTTCAGTGGGTTGGTGGTCAGGCGTTCTCGAGCGACGCGAGCTCGGTCGCGGCCAGGTCCGCGGTGGTCTCGCCCGACAGAGCGCGCTCCATGGTCGGGACAGCGGCGAGGAGCCGCTGGGTGTACGGATGTTGAGGGTTGCGCCAGAGCTGCTCGACCGGTCCGATCTCGACGATCTGCCCGGCGCTCATCACGGCAACGCGGTCGCAGAGGTGGCGCACCACGGACAGGTCGTGGGAGACGAACACCAAGGTCAGCTCGAGCTCGTCGACGAGGTCGCTGATGAGGTTGAGCACCTGCGCCCGCACCGACACGTCGAGCGCGCTGACCGGCTCGTCGGCGAGAAGGATGTCCGGTGCCGGCGCCAGAGCTCGGGCGATCGAGATGCGCTGACGTTGCCCGCCCGAGAACTGGTGGGGATAACGGTGGAGCGCGGTCTCCGGCAGCCCGACACCTTTCAACAGCTCGGCCACACGTGCTCGTGGTGCCCGGTTGCCTTGCGCAACAAGCGGTTCGGCCACGATGTCCCGGACCCGCATCCGGGGGTCGAGCGAGCTCATCGGGTCCTGGAAGACCATCTGCAGCTGGTCGCGGAGGAACCGCAGCCGGCGCTCGGGCAGCGGCGCGATATCGGTGCCCTCCACGACGATCCGGCCCGCTGTCGGCTGGTCCAGACCGGCCAGCAGGCGCAGCAGCGTGGACTTGCCGCAGCCCGACTCGCCGACGATCCCGAACCGCTCCCCCGCCGCGACCTCGAAGCTCACGCCTCTCAGCGCGTGCACGACCGGTCCGGGGCGGGTTAACGAGGTGCGCGGCCGTTGGTAGTCGCGAACCAGGTCCTCGACCAGGATGAGCCGCTCGCGAGCGCCGGCCGGCCGGTCCTGTGGAGAAGGTTGCCCCGCCGCGGGATTCGTCGGGGCGGCGTCTTGAGGTCCGACCGATCCCATGCCTGCCGGGTGAAAACACGCATACCCTCTTTGTCCGTTTCCGGTCCACAGAGGGAGCCGCATGCACTGCTCGGTCGCGAAGGCGCAGCGGTTCCGGAACACGCAGCCGCCCGGAAAGTCTCCGGCCGCCGGTACCGAGCCGGGTATGGTCCGCAACCGCCGACGGGTACCGCTGGCGAGGTCGGAGGCCGCGATCAGCCCTTCCGTGTACCGGTGCCGCGGGCGCCGGAACACCTCCTCCACCGGACCGGCCTCGACGATCCGCCCGCCATACATGACGAGGACCCGCTCGCAGGCCGTGGCTACGACGGACAGGTCGTGGGTGATGAGCAGCAGTGCCGCGTCACGCGCCTCCACACCCCGGACGATGAGATCCAGAACCAGTGCCTGGACCGTGACGTCGAGCGCGGTCGTCGGTTCGTCACAGATGAGCAGTGCCGGGTCGTTCGCGAGGGCGATGGCGAGGACGACGCGCTGCCGCTGGCCGCCGGACAGCTGGTGCGGATAGGCGCGCGCGGTGTCGGCGGGCTCGGGTAGCCGCACCTGACCGAGCAGCTCCATGGCCCGGCGCCGTGCCGCATTCCGGTCGGTCTTGGTGCGGTGAATGAGCAGCGCCTCGGCGACCTGGTCGCCGACCCGCATCGTCGGGTTCAGGGCGGTCATCGGCTCCTGGAACACCATGGCCACGTCGCGGCCGCGGATCCGGGACATCGCATCGTCGTCGGCACCGACGACGTTAAGGTCCGGTCCGGGCAGCCGCACCGATCCGCTGGCGACGAGGTCCTCGGGCAGCAGGCCCATCAGGGAGAGCCCGGTGAGCGACTTGCCCGACCCCGACTCCCCGATGAGCCCGACGCGCTCGCCGCGGCCGATCTCGAACGTTACGTCGGAGACGAGGTTGGTCTCGCCGACCCGCACGGTGAGGTCGCGAACGTCGAGAACGACGTCCTCGTCTCGGAAAGCGGGTAGAGCGCTCATCTCCTGTCCTCGAGCCGAGGGTCGAGGTAGTCGCGCAGGCCGTCGCCGAGCAGGTTGAACCCGAGCACGGCGATCGCGATAGCGATGCCGGGGATGATGCAGAGCCGCGGCGCGATGAACAACAGCTCCTGCGACTCCTGCAGCATCCGTCCCCACGACGGCGTGGGCGCCGGCGTCCCGAGGCCGAGGAACGACAACGCAGCTTCGGCCAGCACGGCGATGGCGAAGGCGACCGACGCCTGGACGATGATGAGGCTGCCGACGTTGGGGAGCACGTGCCGGACGCCGATCGCGAACGGCCGGCGGCCGGCGGCACGCGCCGCCAGTACGTAGTCCGATCGCATGACCTGCAGCGACCCAGACCGGACCAGCCGCACGAAGCTCGGCACCGTCGCGATCCCGATCGCCACCATCGCGACGAGGGTCGAGCCGCCGTAGATCGCGCTGAACATGATCGCGAGGAGCAGAGCTGGGAACGCGAGCAGCAGGTCGTTGCCCCGCATCAGCACCTCGCCGGTCCACCGCGAGGCCATCGCGGCGACGATGCCCAACGGAACCCCGATGACGGCGGCCACCCCGACTGCGACCACGCCGACGAAGAGCGTCGTCCGCGACCCCATGAGAATCTGCGAGAAGACGTCGCGTCCGAATTTGTCCGTCCCCAGCCAGTGTCGCGACGAGAACCCCTGCAGACGGTCGGCCGCGTTGACGAAGGTCGGGTCCCATGGAGTCCAGACGTATGAGACCAGCGCCATCAGCACGACGAGGGCGACGAGGATCGCGCCGGCGATCAGCGTCGGCCCGAGGGGGCGGCGACGCATACCCCGGTATGCGTCGGGTCGCGGCTCGGGGACAGGCGCCGGCCCGGCCCCGGGCACGCCGCTCATCGGTGACCCACCCGTAGGCGCGGGTCGATGAGGACGTAGAGGATCTCGACGACGACGTTCACGATGAGCACCGCCACGACGAGGACCATGACGACGTCCTGCACCATCTTGAGGTCACGTTGGGCGACCGAGTCCAGGAGCAGGCTGCCCAGGCCGGGCACGACGAACACCCGCTCGACGACGACGGCGCCCACGAGCAGCGTCGCCAGCTGCAACGCCAGGACGGTCACCACCGGGATCGCGGCGTTGCGGAGCCCGTGCCGGCGCATTGCTGCCATCGGCGAGAGCCCCTTGGCGCGGGCCGTCCGAAGGTAGTCCTCCTGCTGCACGTCGAGGACCGAACTGCGGACATACCGGGTGAGGACGGCGCCCTGTACCAGCCCGAGGGCCAGCGCGGGCAGGATCAGCTGCTTGAGGAACATCGCCGGGTCGACGACCGGCGGCGTCCAGCCGTTGGCCGGCAGCCAGCCGAGCTGCACCGCGAAGACGGTGATGAGGAGGATGCCGGCGAGGAAGGCCGGGACGGCGACGCCGACCTGTGAGACCGCCGAGATGGCCAGCCCTGACGGTTTCCGGTGCCGGACCGCCGCGAGCACTCCCAGCGGGATGGCGATGACCGTTGCGATGAGCGTCGCGGTGATGACCATCCAGAGGGTGACCTGGAGCCGGTCGGCGACCTGCGGCGCGATGGCCGCCCCACTCACATAGGAGTTGCCCAACCGGAACGTGAGCAGGCCGCTGACCCAGTCCAGGTACTGCACGACAAGGGGCCGGTCCAACCCGAACTGCTCACGCAGCCGAGCGACCGCCTCGTCGCTGGCGTTGACTCCCAAGGCGACTCGCGCCGGGTCGCCGGGAAGCACGGCCATGAACGCGAAGACCAGCACCGAGCTCGCGAACAGGCTCACGACGAGGATCCCGAGCCGTTGCAGGACTCGGAGGATCACGCCGTCGACCCTACGCGCTCACCTTTCGAACGCGGCCCGACGCCTCGGCTCACCCCTTTGAGAGCGCCGACAGGTCGAAGGACTCGGTGATCGCGTTCTTCGGAAGTCCCTTGATGCCCTGGTCGGCGACGATGAGGTTCGGCAGGAGGAAGAGGAAGTCCGCGGCCGCGTCCTGCGACAGCTCCTGCGCCGCCTTCTTCATCGACGTCACCTGCTCGTCGGTCGTGCCCGCGTCAGCCGCCTTGATGTCCGCCTGGAGCTGCGGGTTGTTGTACTGGGTGTAGTACTGCGGGTTCCCGAACACGGCCGGCAGGTCACGCGGCTCCACGTGCGCCACGATCGACATGTCGTAGTCGTGGTCCTTGAACACCGTCTGCAGCCACGCTGCCGGGAACTCGAGCTGGTCGAGGTTGACGGTGATGCCGACCTGCTCGAGCTGGCTCTTGACCACCTGGCCGCAGGCCACCGCATACGGCAGGTTGGGCACCCGCAGCCGCAGCGTCGGCGTGGCCGTACCCGACTCGGCGAGCAGCTGCTTGGCCTTGGCCTGGCTGTACGGGAAGTCGCCGGTGCGGTCCTCGTACCACGGGTCGGTCGGCGGGACCATGCTCCCGATCAGCGTGCCTTTACCGGCCCAGCAGGTGTCTATCAGGGCCTGGTGGTCGATGGCCGTGCGGATGGCCTGGCGAAGCTTGACGTTGGTCAGCGGCGCCTTGGCGTTGTTGAAGGACAGGACGACCTCCCCGTTCGTCGTCCCCTGGATGACCTGGTACTTGCTGTTGCCTTCGAACTGCTTGAGAGTCTCGGGCGCCTGCACGGTCCCGATGACGTTGATGGTGCCGGTGAGCAACGCATTGTTGAGGGCGGTGGCGTCCTTGAAGTACTTGAGGACGACGGTCGAGTATGCGGGCTGCTGGCCCCAGTAGCTCGGATTGGCCTTGAGGGTGATGGAGTCCCCGCGGTTCCAGGCGTCGAAGACGTACGGACCCGTGCCGACCGGCTTGGTCGCGAGCGCGTCGACCCCCTTGGGGTCCATCATCGCGCCGATCCGGGTGGTCATCCGGAAGAGCCAGTCATTGCTGGGCGTGCTGAGCGTCACCTGCAGCTGGTTGGGGGTGACGGCCTTGGCCTCGGCGACGACGTTCATCGCGGCCTTGAGGGAGATGGTCCAGTCGGTCTTCACCCGGTTGATGGAGAACACTGCGTCGTCGGCGGTGAACGGGTCGCCGTTGGTGAACTTCGCGTTCGGGGTCAGGTCGAAGGTGTAGGTCTTCTTGTCGTCCGAGACCTTCCACGCGGTGGCAAGGCTCGGCACGATCTTGCCGTCCTGATCCTGCTTGACCAGCGTCTCGTAGACGTTCGTGAGGAGGGCCTGCGGGATCGCCGCGCCGTCGGTCTTGGTGAAGTCGAGGCTGGCCGGCTCGGCGACCAAGCCGATCGTTACTGAACCCCCTGAACTACTCGACCCCGTCGTGCCGCCCCCGGCGCCAGGGCTCGTCGAGGACCCGGCGCTGCAGGCGCTCAGGGCGAGGGCAAGCAGCGCAACTCCGGTGGCGATTCGGCCAGTACGAGTCAACATCACGTCTCCGTCTCCGTCCGGACGCTGGCCCGGGGACCCCCCTTTGGACCGGCAACACACGTCGAGCAGGGACCAGCATGGCGTATGCGGCTGGGCAGGAGCGCGGGCCGTACCGCACCTCGACCGGATCGTGACCGAGCCGTGCCTTCCCGCGGACTTCAACCAGGGTTCAGTCCACGCGGTTATCGTGGCTGGTGGGCCGGCCGGACCGGCCCACGGAGCGGGCAGGAGGCTCGGGTGCGCGACGCGTGGGAGATCGCCCGGCTCAGCGCGGTCGAGCTGGCCGCCGCATACGCCGACGGCAGCCTTTCCCCCACTGAGGCCCTCGAGGCGGCGCTCACCGTCGTGGACGACGCCGAGCCACAGCTGAACGCGTTCTGGGATCGCGCCGACGACTCGGCGCGATTGGCGGCCCGGGAGAGTACGGAGCGCTGGCGTCGCGGGGAGCGGCTGGGCCCCCTCGACGGCGTGCCGGTCACGGTGAAGGAAAACCTCGCCCGAGCCGGCGTACCCATGCCAGCAGGCACCGCCAGCGTCGTTCCGGTTGTACCTGACCGTGACTCCCCTGTCGTGGAGCGACTCACCGAGGCGGGCGCCGTCATTCTCGGCTCCACGGTGATGCCGGACTGGGGAATGCTCTCGTCCGGCGTCTCCAGCCTGCACGGCATCACTCGCAGCCCCTGGAATCCGGCCCTCACCACCGGCGGGTCATCGTCCGGTGCCGGCGCTGCGGCCGCCGCGGGCTACGCCCCGCTCAACGTCGGCACCGACATCGGCGGGTCGATACGGCTGCCCGGCACCTGGCTGGGGCTGGCCGCGTTCAAGCCCAGCTCTGGGCGAGTCCCGCTCGACACGCCCTACTTGGGCCGCGCCGCCGGTCCGATGACCCGCTCCGTGGCGGACGCGGCTGTCCTGATGTCGGCGCTCAGCCGGCCGGACGTTCGGGACTGGACGGCGCTGGCCCCGACGGACCTGCCCTGGACCGACGTCGGTCGGGCGGGTGTCGACGTCAGCGGGCTGCGCATCGGGATGCTGCTCGAGGCGGGGTGCGGCATGGCCGTCGACCCTGAAGTGACCCACGTCGTGACCGACGCCGCCCGGCTGTTCGAGGACGCGGGTGCCGTCGTCGAACCGCTCGGGCCGTTCCTCACCGAGGAGCTGCTCCACGACCTCGACACGTTCTGGCGAGTCAGGTCGCTGCGCGACTTCCAGGCTTTGACTCCGGAGGGGCAGGTGCGGGTCCTCCCGTTCATCCGGCGCTGGGTGGAGGCGGCCGCCGACGTGTCGGGCACGCAGGTCCTGGGCTGCTACCAGAGCATTCTGGAGATCCAGAAGCGGTCCGTGGCTGCCACGCTGCCCTTCGACCTGGTGCTATCGCCGGTCGCCCCGGTCGCCGCGTTTCCGGCCGAGTGGCCCATGCCGTTCGGGGATCAGGACCGCGGCATGATCCACATCGGCTTCACCGCCCCGTGCAACCTGTCCGGTCAGCCGTCGATCACGGTCAACGGCGGGTTCACCCGTGACGGTCGCACCGTGGGAATCGGGCTGTCCGGACGCCGGTTCGACGATCTGGGCGTCCTCCGGGGCGCGGCCTGGTACGAGGCGGCCCGACCGGGGTCGGCGCGGCCCGACTGGCCCATCCGACCACGAGCCGCAGCCACCGTCACGCCGATCGACGAGAGGCGGCGCCAGAAGGCAGCGGCCGGATGACCTCCGGGGTCACCAGCCAGACCCCGAGCAGGGTGACCCCGTAGCTCTGGCAGCTCTGCTCAGCCGTGTCGCGCCAGCGCAGGTCGCCGGAGGTGACCAGCGGCGCACCGGACCGGGCCAAGGCGACCAAGATGCCGAGGTCGGCGTTCACCCCCCCGGCTGTGGGTTCACCTACGTGGCAGAAGGCGGCGCAGATGTTGTCGAATCCCCGCCGTCGCTCGGCGGCGCTGAGCCGGTAGCCGGGCATCTCGACGACGAGGGGCTGGAGCAGGCGCTCGTCCCGTCCGCAGAGCAGGACGCCGAGCGCGCCTGCGGCCCGGTCCCGTTCGGTGACGATGAGGTCCAGCAGGTCCGCCGTGATCGTGGCGTCGGTGACGGGCCGCTGCGGCCAGTCTGAAGGGAGGTCCTCGAAGGTCATGCCGACACCCTTCCGCTCTCGACCCGCACGGCTCCTCGGTTGTCCACAGACCTCCGACTGCGCGGAATGGTTGGATGACGCCATGAGCCTCGAGAGCGACTACGTCCCGAGCCCCCGCGGCGAAACACGCGACGACGTGGAGAAGATCGAGAAGGCCGGTAACACCGACGTCGTGGACCGGCAAGGACGACCAGTGGTCCTCGTGACGATGCGCGGCGCCAGGACAGGGGCGCTGCGCAAGGTGCCCCTCATGCGGGTCGAGCACGAGGGTGAGTTCGTCGTCGTGGCGAGCCAGGGAGGAGCCCCCGAGCACCCGCACTGGTACTGGAACCTCAAGGCCAACCCCGACGTCGACGTGCAGGTCGGCACGGAGACGTTCGCGGCGCGAGCCCGGGAGCTCGAAGGCAAGGAGCGGTTCGACTGGTGGGTGTGGGCAGTCGAGGCCTTCCCACCGTATGCGGAGTACCAGGTCCGCACGCAGCGCCTCATCCCTCTCTTTCTCCTGGAGCGCCGCTGAATCCACGAGTGGTCGTCGTCGGGTCCGTCAACCTCGACATCACGGTCCGCACCGAGCGACTTCCCTCGCCGGGCGAGACGCTCCTCGCGACCTCCATCCACCGGACCGGCGGCGGCAAGGGCGCGAACCAGGCCGTCGCCGCCGCCCGTGCGGGAGCCACGCGGACGGCTTTGATCGCTGCGGTCGGCCTGGACGGCGACGGCGACGCGCTGCTGGACGCGCTGACGCGTGACGGGATCGACGTCTCCGGCGTGCGCCGCTGCGACGACCAGCCGACCGGCGTAGCCCTCATCACCGTCGACGCCCGGGCGGAGAACACCATCGTCGTCGCGGCCGGGGCGAACCGCGCCGTCGTCCTACGCGACGCCGACCTCGAGCGTCTACGCGAAGCGGAGGTCGTGCTGGCCCAGTTGGAGATTCCGCAGCGAGTGGTTGCCGAGGCGGCGGCGGCCAGGCGGCCGGATGCGCTGTTCGTGCTCAATGCGGCGCCGGCGGCGCCGCTACTGCCCGAGCTCACGGCACAGATCGACGTGCTGGTCGTCAACGAGCATGAGGCGGTCGACCTGGCCCAGCGGCCTGACCTCGACGACGCCCTGCACCGGCTGCTCGAGGACGTGCCGGCCGTGCTCGTCACTCTGGGGGCGCAGGGCGCTCGACTGCTTCGGCGCAACGCCAGTGACGTCCACGTCGCCGCGCCGCGCGTCGTGGCCTCCGACACGGTGGCGGCCGGTGACACCTTCTGTGGCGTCTACGCGGCCGGTCTGGCCCGTGGCATCGACGAACCCTCCACCCTCGAACGGGCTTGTGCGGCAGCCTCTCTGGCGGTCCAGCGTCCCGGCGCGCAGGCATCGATCCCGACCGCGGAGGAGGTCGACGACCAGGTCCGGGCGGTCTACGAAGCCGGCCCGAGCAGCAGGTAGCCCTGGGCCAGGAGGATCACCACCACGGCCACCCATTTGCTGGGGTCCATGTGGACTCCGAAGTGGAACCGGTCGATGTGCAGCAGCCCGACCTGGAGGACAACGATCCAGCCCATCGTCACCAAGGCCAGCTCCGCGTACTGCAGCGCGGACGCATACACCCAGAACAGCAGGAGGAACGTCACGGAGCCGAGGAGGAGCGGCCCGACGTTCCCCGTGGCCACCCACTGTTTGGCCGCGAGTGCTCCGGCGACGTCGAGAGCGGCGAGGGCGATCATCGCGATAGCGCCGACCAGCCACGTCGGCCACGAATCCGGGGCCCGGAGAAGGGGAACGAACTCCAGCGTCGACATGCGGCGTCCTCGAGGGTGGTGGCGTCGTCAACGAGGAGGACCCGCTGCTCCTGGGTGATACCGGCTCTCAGGGCTGGGCGACGTCCGCCTGCCGCGCGATGGTCGCGGCCGCACGCCGTACGGCGCCGCTCGGGACGTGCGGCACGATCTCCTCGAGGAAGGCGTAGCGCCGGCGGAGCGAGCACGCATACGACGACTCGTCCGCCGTGTCACGGATTCCGCGCCACCAGTCCACGATGTCACCCCAGCCCGGTGCCGCCAGGGATCCACCGAACTGCTGCACGGCCAGCGAGGAGCAGAGGGCCGAGAAGGAGAGCCGGTCGTGCAGCGACCACCCGGCGAGTGTGCCGACTACCAGGCTGGCGCCGAACACGTCGCCAGCGCCCGTCGCGTCGAGAGCAGGCACCCGCAATGCGGGCACCGACACCTCCTCGCCGGTCGTGCTGTCGATGGCCAGCGCTCCGAGGCTGCCGTTGGTGACGACGGCC
>Ga0307288_10000361_pt1 | contig 15788 bp, 14 predicted proteins | sample ER_DNA_142_FD_194469 | JGI IMG/M metagenome (GOLD analysis project Ga0307288, IMG submission 194469) | Bulk soil microbial communities from the East River watershed near Crested Butte, Colorado, United States - ER_DNA_142 | ecosystem: Environmental > Terrestrial > Soil > Floodplain | place... | reverse complement strand
GCGGAGGTGGTGGCGGCGGTGCAGGCCCTCGACACGATCGCCGCCGAGCACGAGCAGGCGGCCAAGGCGTTCGCGGAGGGGCACGCCACCACGGGGGCGGGTCAGGCGTCCGCCCGGCTGGTCGACTGGCTACTCGCGGCGGGGCGAAAGGGAGTGGCGGTGGAGGTCGCGTGACCGCGGCCACTATCGTTTTGCCATGACCTCCATCGCGCTCGCTGAGGAACTCCTTCTCCTCGCGTACGACGACCAGACCGGCAAGGCGACCGGTTCCCGCATCGGACTCGACCTCGGCATGTCCGCGGCCGTGCTGGTAGATCTCGCGCTGGCCGGCCGGATCGCCTACGTGAACGGGAACCTGGTCGTCAACGACCCCACGCCGATCGGGGACCCGATCGCGGACCTGGTGCTCGCCAAGGCCGCCGCGGACGACCCGCACACCCCCGCCCAATGGCTGCAACGGCTGCGACACAACCTGCGCAACCGGGTTCTGCAGGATCTGATCGACCGCGGGGTGGTGCGCGACGTGGACGAGACCCAGATGGGCTACATCCACGTGCACCGCTATCCGACGGCGGATCCGGCGTACGAGGCGGAGATCCGCAAGCGGCTGGCCGAGGCGCTGATCAGCGACGCGCCGCCGGACGAGCGGACCGCGGCCCTGTGCACGCTGCTGGTGGCGACCCGGATGGAGCCCGCGCTGCGGCTGCCGCCGGAGGAGGCCGTCCGGGCTCACGAGCGGCTGGAGCAGATCGCCAGCGGTGCGGGCTTCTCCGGGACCATGAACCTCGAGGACTCGATCGTGCGCCCGAGCGTCGCGCTGGTGGTGGCGATCCTGAGCCGCGCGATCAGCGCGGCCCTGGGCACCCCGAAGGTCTGACGGGCTGATCGGAGCCGCTCGCGGCCCCGATCAGCCGGGTCAGGCCAGACCCAGCGCGGCGGAGATCTCCCGGCGCAGCCCGCTGTCCATCGCCGTGACGGCCCGCGAGCGCGCCGCGGTGAGGTCACCGTCGGTCACCGGCTCGACCACCTCCAGGTACGCCTTGAGCTTCGGCTCGGTGCCGGACGGCCGGATGACCACCCGGGCCCGCGCCGTCCGCAGGGTCAGCACGTCGGCGTCCGGCAGCCGGTCCTCGACCTCGGTGACCGGGTCGCCGAGCAGGGCGGCCGGCGGGTCCTGCCGGATCCGGGCCATCGTGGTGGTGATCAGGCTCAGGTCGTCGACCCGCATCGAGACCTGCCCGGTGCGGTGCACGCCGAACTCCGCGTCCAGCTCGTCGAGGCGGTCCGCGAGGGAGCGGCCCTCGGCCTTGAGCGTGGCTGCCAGGTCGGCGATCGTCACGGCGGCGGTGATGCCGTCCTTGTCGCGGACCAGGTCCGGTGCGACGCAGTAGCCGAGCGCCTCCTCGTAGCCGTAGGCGAGCTTCTCCGCCCCCCGCACGATCCATTTGAAGCCGGTCAGGGTCTCCGCGTACGGCACGCCCCGGGCAGCGCACAGGGCCCGCAGCAGCGTGGACGAGACGATGGTGGTCGCGTACGTACCCGCCACGCCTCGCCGGATCAGGTGGTCGGCGAGCAGCACACCGAGCTCGTCGCCGCTCAGCGGCCGCCAGCTGCCCGGCTCGGAGCCCGGGATCGCGATCGCGCACCGGTCCGCGTCGGGGTCGTTGGCGATCGCCAGGTCGGCGCCGGTCCGGGCGGCCAGGGCGACCAGCAGGTCCATCGCGCCCGGCTCCTCGGGGTTGGGGAACGCGACGGTCGGGAAGGCCGGGTCCGGTTCGGCCTGCTCGGCGACGACGGCGGGCGCGGCGAACCCGGCCGCGGTGAACGCCGCGACCAGCACCCTGCCGCCGACCCCGTGCAGCGGTGTGTACGCCACCGCCAGGTCTCGCGGGCCGGCGGCCACGACCGCTGCCGCGCTGTCCACGTACCCCTGCACGATCGTCTCGTCGAGGACCGTGCCGGGCTCGCCCAGCGGGATCTCCGCGACCGGGCCGACCGCCTGGATGGCGGCCTCGATGCCCGCGTCGGCGGGCGGGACGATCTGCGCCCCGGCGCCGGCCGGACCGCCGAGCCGGGCGCCGAGGTAGACCTTGTAGCCGTTGTCCTGGGGCGGGTTGTGGCTGGCGGTGACCATGACACCGGCCACCGCGTCCAGGTGCCGGACCGCGTACGCCAGCACCGGCGTGGGCAGCGGGCGGGGCAGCAACAGCGCCTCGTGCCCGGCGGCGGTGGCCACGCGCGCGGTCTGTTCGGCGAAGTCGCGCGAGCCGTACCGGGCGTCGTACCCGATCACCAGCGGGCCCTGCCCGCCCAGCCCGCCCTGCGCGCCCAGCCAGCCCACCAGACCGGCCGCGGCGCGGGTGACCACCGCGAGGTTCATCCCGTTCGGCCCGGCGCGCAGCCGGCCGCGCAGGCCGGCCGTCCCGAAGGTCAGCGGGCCGGCGAACCGGTCGGCGAGCTCGTCGGCGCTGTCCGGGAGCCGGGAGAGCAGCTCCAGGATCTCGTCACGCGCACCCGGGTCCGGATCGTCGGCGAGCCAGGTCTCGGCCCGCCTGCGGAGATCGTCAGTTGCCATGCTCAGTGGATAGCACGGCGGCCGCGATCAGCTCGACTTGAGGGTGAAAGTCTTGGCCATCTCGTCGAAGTACTGCCTGCTGTCGGCGAATTTCGCCTCGGTGGTGGTCAGGTAGAAGGAGTACATCCTGCCGTCGGTGGTGGTCTGCCGCCAGATGCCGTGCCGCATGCTGTCGCCCTCGCCGCAGGTGTACTCGAACTGGGCGCCGGGCAGCCCGGAGACCTCGACGTCGGTCGTGCCCAGGTGGTGGAAGGGCTTCGCGCAGGCCTTCGACCTGCGCAGCGTGCCGGGCGCGGTGGTCTCGGCGAACTTGTGAGGCGCGATCGAGCCCTTCTCGACCAGCACGCGGACCTTGGTCGACTTGTCGTCCGGGCTGACGTAGTCGACCCAGTTGCCGGTCGAGATGCGCTCCCAGCTCTTCGGCACCTTGACCGAAACCGCCTTGTCGCCCTTGTAGTCCTGGGTGGCGAACGAGGCCGGCACCACCTGGGTGCCGGCGGACGGCTGGTCGGGCGGGGTGCGGGCGTCGTTGCCGCCGCCGGTCAGCGAGAGGACCAGGATCACGGCCACGACCGCGGCCAGCGCGCCGCCACCGGCGATCAGCTGGGTGGTGCGTGCCAGCCCCGAACCGTGGTGACGGCCTTGCCGGTGGTCCCGCGGACCGAGGCGACCGTCTTGTCGATGACCGCGCGGCGCTTGGCGGCCGGGCTGGTCACGACCGTCCCGGGCGCCGTCTCCCGGGCCGCGCGGGCGCCGTCCCACTGCCGGCGCGGGGGCAGCACGCTGGTCTCGTCGCTCTCCGAGGCGCCCGACGGCGGGAAAACGCTGGTCCGGTTGCCGTCCGGGGCCGGCGGGGGCGGGTAGGAGCCGGTCGGTGCGCTCGCGGGCTGGGCCTCGGCGGCGCGCCGCCGGCCACCGCCGGCGCCGCCCTGCTTGAGCTTGGCCAGTCGCCCGGTCAGCGACTCGCCGGGCGCGAGCATGGCGCGGCCGCCGATCTGGCCGGACGGCTTCGGCTCCGCCGGCGGGATCTGCTGGGTCTCGGCCACCGGCGGGCGTTGCGACGGGACCACCGAGTAGGGGTCGGTCGTCATGTGCGGCGGCGCCTTGCTGGCCAGCGGGCCGGCGAGCTGCTGACGCAGCATCGTGCGGGCGGTCTGCACGTCGAAGCGGCGGCCCGGGTCCTTCTCGAGCAGCCCCATGAGCACCGGGGTCAGCGAGCCCGCGCGCACTGCCGGGGTGGGCGGGTCCTCGACGACCGCGTGCATCGTCTCGATCGGATCGCCCTTGTCGAACGGCGGCCGGCCCTCGATCGCCGTGTACAGCGTGACGCCGAGCGAGAACAGGTCGCTGGGCGGGCCGAAGTCGCTGCCCATCGCCCGCTCGGGGGAGATGAAGTGCGGTGAGCCGAGCACCATGCCGGGCGTGGTGAGCTGCACGTCGGTGGGCATCCGGGCGACACCGAAGTCGGTGAGCACGCAGCGGCCGTCGGTGCAGATCAGCACGTTGGCCGGCTTTACGTCGCGGTGCAGCACGCCGTGCGCGTGAGCCACCTCGAGCGCGCCGAGCAGCGCGATGCCGATCTTCGCCACCACGCGGGGGTTGACCGGGCCGTCCTCGATCACCATGTCGGCGAGGCTGCGTGCCTCGAGCAGCTCCATGACGATCCAGGGCCGGCCGTTCTCGTGCACGACGTCGTAGACCTGCACGACCGCGGGATGCTGCAGGGCCGCCGCGGCGCGGGCCTCGCGCATGGTGCGCTCGTACATCGCGTCGCGGTCGGTGGGTGCCAGACCGGGCGGGAGGATGACCTCCTTGATGGCGACGTCACGGCGCAGCAGCGTGTCCGCCGCGCGCCAGACCGTGCCCATGCCTCCGTGGCCGACCGCGGCACGCAGGGTGTACCGCCCGCCGATGAGCGTTCCCGGTGCGGCGCGTCCGCTGGTCGGAGCAGAGTTGCCACCGCTCCAGGTCGGAATCTGAGTCACGTGAGATGCCACCGAAGGGGGTGTAGGGGTGTCGGCCAACTCCGCTATCTTGCCGGTTCCCACCCCTTTTCGGAAAGTCGCCGGCGAGGTGTTCTGAGGAACTCGACCCACGGTAGCCGCACTGTCGCATAGGGTGGAACTTTTCGGACGCTGAGTGCAAAATCCCTCACAGTCATGCGCTTAACGCTGCTTTAGGATCGCCCTTGTGAATGCAGAATCCGGGTTCGAGATCAAACCGGTGTACCACCGCGGCGACGTGGCGCCGGACATCGACGACAAGCTCGGCGAGCCCGGCGCGTACCCGTACACCCGCGGCGTCTACCCGACCATGTACACCAAGCGCCCGTGGACCATGCGGCAGTACGCCGGCTTCGGCACCGCCGCCGAGTCCAACGCCCGCTACCACCAGCTGCTGGCCGCCGGCACGATGGGCCTGTCCGTCGCGTTCGACCTGCCCACCCAGATGGGGTACGACTCGGACGACCCCATCGCACACGGCGAGGTCGGCAAGGTCGGGGTCGCCATCGACTCGATCGACGACATGCGGCAGCTCTTCGCCGGGATCCCGCTCGACAAGGTCTCCACGTCGATGACGATCAACGCACCCGGATCGCTGCTCCTGCTGCTCTATCAACTGGTGGCGGAGGAGCAGGGGGTGCCCGGCGCGGCGCTGACCGGCACGATCCAGAACGACATCCTCAAGGAGTACATCGCCCGGGGGACGTACATCTTCCCGCCCAAGCCCTCGCTGCGGCTGGTCGCGGACACGTTCGCCTACTGCCGGGCCGAGATCCCCAAATGGAACACCATCTCCATCTCCGGCTACCACATGGCCGAGGCCGGGGCCACGCCCGCGCAGGAGATCGCGTTCACCCTGGCCAACGGCATCGAGTACGTGCGCGCGGCGATCGCCGCCGGGCTGGCCGTCGACGACTTCGCGCCCCGGCTCTCGTTCTTCTTCGTCGCCCGCACCACGCTGCTGGAGGAGATCGCGAAGTTCCGCGCCGCGCGCCGGATGTGGGCCCGGATCATGCGCGAGGAGTTCGGGGCGAAGGATCCGAAGTCGCTGATGCTGCGCTTCCACACGCAGACCGCGGGCGTCCAGCTCACCGCCCAGCAGCCCGAGGTCAACCTGGTCCGGGTCGCGATCCAGGCGCTGGGCGCGGTGGCCGGTGGCACCCAGTCGCTGCACACCAACGCGTACGACGAGGCGATCGCGCTGCCCACCCAGAAATCCGCCCGGCTCGCCCTGCGTACCCAGCAGGTGCTCGCCTACGAGAGCGGCCTGGTCGACACGGTGGACCCGTTCGCGGGCTCGTACGTCATCGAGGCGATGACCGACGAGGTGGAGGCGGCGGCGACCGAGCTCATCGAGCGGGTGTTCGGCTTCGGCTCCTCGGTGGACGCCATCGAGCAGGGCTTCCAGAAGCAGGAGATCGAGGCCTCGGCGTACCGGATCTCCCAGCAGATCGACGGCGGCGAGCGGGTCGTCGTCGGGGTCAACCGCTTCGGCGTCGACGAGGAGGAGAAGTACGAGCCGCTGCGCGTCGACCCGGCGATCGAGGCCGACCAGGCCGCCCGCCTGGCGAAGCTGCGGTCCGAGCGCGACTCCGCGGCGGTCGATGCCGCGCTGACCGAGGTGCGGAAGGCGGCCGAGGGCACGGCCAACGTGCTGCCGCCGATGCACGAGGCCTTGCGGCTGCGTGCCACGGTGGGAGAGGTCTGCAACAAGCTGCGCGAGGTGTGGGGAGTTCATCACCCCGTGGAACACTTTTGATCGGGACACCCTCCCGACCGGACCGCCCGCGTCACCTCTGGTAACCGTTGACCGTTGGAAACGTGGCGCCGCACAGCGCTCCCACCAGGGGCCATTGGTAACGCAGCGCGAGTCGTTCGATACCGGAATGACGTTGCACAGCGTCACAGGATGAGGTCTAAGCTTTCGCGCGTTGCGGAAACCGGTTCAAATGACGAGAGCGATAGAGAATTCGACGTGACGAGTGCATTGACCGTGCCCGACAGCTCACCGCAGGCGCCCTTCCCGGGGCCGCCGCCCGGCGCCGACCCGTTGCCGGGTCAGCTGGACCGCTGGCTCATCGCCAGGGGCGCCGAGCTGGTAGCCATCCGCCGGCACATCCATGCGCACCCGGAACCGTCGTACGCCGAGTTCGAGACCGCCGCCCTGGTCGCGCGCGAGCTCGCGGTCGCCGGCCTGAGCCCGCGGCTGCTGCCCAGGGGCAACGGGGTGATCTGCGACATCGGCGAGGGTGACCGGGTGATCGCGTTCCGGGCGGACCTGGACGCCCTGCCGTTGCAGGACACCAAGGACGTGCCGTACCGCTCGACGGTGGAGAAGGTCGCCCACGCCTGCGGTCACGACGTGCACACCACCGTCCTGCTCGGACTGGGTCTTGCCCTGGCCCAGCTCGACGAGCAGGGTGAGCTGCCCGGCCGGGTACGGCTGATCTTCCAGCCCGCCGAGGAGTTCGTGCCGTCCGGGGCTCCCGAGGTGATCGCCTCCGGCGCCCTGAAGGACGTCGCGGCGATCTACGCGCTGCACTGCTACCCGCAGCTGCCGGCCGGCCTGGTGGGGGTGCGCTCGGGCCCGTTCACGGCGGCCGCCGACACCGTCGAGGTGCGGCTGTCCGGTCCGGGCGGGCACACCGCCCGGCCGCACTTGACCGCCGACCTGGTGCACGCGCTGGGCCGGGTCATCGTCGACGTGCCCGCGCTGCTGGACCGGCGGGTTGACCCCCGCGCGGGCGTGTCCATGGTCTGGGGTGCGGTGCGGGCCGGGCAGGCCTTCAACGCGATCCCCGGCGAGGGCCACGTGTTGGGCACCGTGCGCATCCTCAACCGCGAGGCCTGGCGCGAGGCTCCGGAGCTGATCACCAAGCTCATCCGCGACGTGGTGGCGCCGACCGGCGCCGAGGTCGACGTGAAGTACAACCGCGGCGTCCCGCCGGTGATCAACGACAGGATGGCCGCGGCGGTGATCGCCGGGGCGGCCGGCGCGGCGCTGGGCGCGGACCGGGTGGTCGAGGCCGAGATCAGCATGGGCGGCGAGGATTTCGCCTTCTACCTCGACCAGGTCCCGGGCGCGATGATCCGGCTCGGCACCGGGACGCCGGGCGCGGAGGTCACCTTCGACCTCCACACCGCGAATTTCGACGTCGATGAGAAGTGCATCGGCTATGGCGTGCGGGTGATGGTGCACACCGCGTTGGCCGCCCTGTCGACCGGCGCCTTCTAGCCCCCCGCCGGGCCCTCGACCGCGTGCGTCGCTGCGTCCGCGGCCGCCGGCGAGCCGAGGGTCGGCCGGCGGGGGCGGTAGCGGCGGTAGAGCCAGATGACGCCGCACACCGGCAGGCCGATGGCGAGCAGCCAGGGCAGCAGCCAGCCCAGCACCGTCAGCAGGATCGCCAGGGAGGCCAGCAGGCCCTTCCAGCCGTTCTCCAGGCCGGCCAGGAAGCCCGGTGAGCCGTCGTCCTTCTGCGCCGCCACCGCCGCCGGGTCGAGCAGGACCACCGTGATCGTCGACAGGGCGGTCAGGTCGGCCAGGCGGCGCTTCTTGGCCTGGAGAGACGCCAGATCCGCCTCGCGGGTCGCCACCTCGCGCTCCAGCAGCACCAGGTCGCCCAGGGACTTCGCCCGGGCCAGCAGCTTGCGGCCGCTGTCCACCCGGGCCTGCTGGGTCGCGATCCGGGCGTCCAGGTCGATCGTCTGCTCGGTGACGTCCTCGGTGTTGATCCCCCGCTGCTCCTCCTTGCCCAGCCCGGCCAGTTGGTCCACCACGGGGGTGAACTTCTCGGCCGGCACCCGCAACTCCAGGGTGGCGTCCTGGGAACCCGAGCCGCTGTTGCGCTTGTCGCCGCCGACGAAGCCGCCCGCCGCCGTCGCGATGCCGGCCGCCCGGGCGGCGGCGATCGTCACGTCCTCGACCCGGACCGTGATGGCGCCCGTGTAGATGATCGAACGCTGGTATACGCGTAGATCAGGTGCCTGGGCTGCCTGGTCCCGGCCCTCGGCGCCTTGCGGCGCCGGCTGGGCGGGAGCCTTCGCCGGCGCCGCCTCGTCGAACTGGGGTGCGCTCCCCGAGGACGACGACGCGTCGTCGGCGCCGTCCGCGCAGCCTGCGAGGGCCAGTGTCACGGCCAGTCCGACGGCGCTCAGCACCGCGGTCATCCTTCGTCGAGCGCGCATGGATACTCCGTTCCCGTAGAGGTCTGCCACCTGGGACGCGCGGCGCGCGGGGGCAGGTTCCGGCAGACTGCGAGATGAGCGGTCACGATTCGGCACCGGAGGGGTCCCGTGCGCGTCACGAAGTACACGCATTCCTGCCTACGCATCGAGCAAGACGGCGCCGTGCTCGTCGTCGATCCGGGCGCGTTCAGCGAGAGAACGGCGCTGGCCGGCGCCGACGCCGTCCTGATCACCCACGAGCACATCGACCACCTGGATGTCGACGGGCTCGCCGACACCCTGGCCCAGCGGCCGGGCCTGCGCATCTACGCCCACCCGGACGTGCTGGCGAAGCTGGCGGCGTTCGAAGACGTGGTCACCGTCGTGCAGGCCGGCAGCGAGTTCTCCGCGGCGGGCCTCACCGTCCGGGCGTACGGCGGTCAGCACGCCGTCATCCACCCGGACATCCCCCGGATCGCCAACCTCGGCTTCCTGATCTCGGACGGCGCCGGCTCGGTCTACACGCCCGGCGATTCGTTCACGGTGCCGGACGAGCACGTCGACACGCTGTTCGTGCCGCTGAGCGCGCCCTGGCTCAAGCTCAGCGAGGCGATCGACTTCGTCCGCGACGTCAAGCCGGGCCGGGCGTTCGCGCTGCACGACTTCCTGCTCACCGAGACCGGCGCGCAGGTCTCGGACGGTCACCTCGCCCGCCTCGGCGGCACCCGGTACGCCCGCGTCGCGCCCGGCACGACGCTGGACTGACGTGCCGACCAGCACCGAGGACCTGATCCGGGCGCTCTACGAGGCGCCGCCGGACGGCTTCGTCGCGGGCCGGGCCGCCGCGGTCGCCGAGGCCAGGCGCGCGGGGGACAAGGAGACCGCCGGGCGGCTGGCCGCGCTGCGCAAGCCGACGGTGGCGGCGTGGCTGGTCAACCTGCTCGCGCTGCGCCGCCCGGAGCTGATCGACGAGCTGGTGGAGCTCTCGACCGCGCTGCGCTCGGCGCAGCGCAGCCTGCAGGGCGACCAGCTGCGGGAGTTGTCCACCCAACGCCGTCAGGTGGTCTCGGCGCTGGTCAACGCCGCGCAGAAGCTGGCGCTGGAGGAGGATCCCGGGCTGCGCACGGTGAAGCTGCCGATGGCCGAGGTGGAGGCGACTCTGACCGCGGCGCTGGCCGAGCCGGACATCGCCGAGCAGGTACGCAGCGGGCGGCTGGTCAAGGCCGCCACGTACGCCGGCTTCGGCGAGGTGCCCAGGCCACGGTTGCGCCTGGTCACGGCCGAGGACACCGACGAGGAGACGGACGACGAGGAGCAGGACGAGGGTCCGCCGAACCCGTTCGCGACGGCCGAGGCACCCGATCGGGCGACGCGTCCCTCCGCGCTGGAGGAGCGCAAACGCCGCGCGGCGGAGAAGGCCCGACAGGAGCGCGCGGAGCGGCGTCGGGAGCTCAAGCGCCGGTTGACCACCGCCCGTGCCGCGGATGCGAAGGCACGCACCCGCCTGGAACGGGCGGAGGCGGCGGAACGCGACGCAGCCCACGCCGTGGACGAGATCGAGGAGCAGATCGCCGAGCTGGAGCGCCAGCGGATCGTGGCGCAGGCCGAGGTGTCCCGCCGCAAACTGGCGCGACGTTCGGCGGAGCGTGACGCGTCGACCGCGCGACGCGAGGTCGGTGACGTCGAGGCGGCGCTGGAGGACCTCGACGTAGATCACCCGGAATGACAGGCCATTTCCTGAACCGGTCAGGGGGAGCAGAATCGCTCACGTGACCCCCGAACAGGCAGCCGCCAACGCCAAGCCGGGACTCGCCAACCTCGTCGGGGCGTTCGCCGAGTCCCCGCAGACGCTGCGCCGCGCGCGGCTGATGGGGTTGTCGGGGTGGGCGTACCACGTGTCGGCCCGGGCCGGCGCGCTGGGTGACGTGCGCCCCGAGACGGTCGCCGCGGCGATCGGCTTCATCGCGCCGGAGGCGGTGACCGACGGCTGGGAGGCCGCGGCCAAGACCACGCCGCCGGTCGAGGTCGCCACCTGGCACCTGCACGAGCTGTGCCGGTGGGGAGGGGACGAGCTCGGCGGTTTCCCGCGGCTGGCCCGGCTGCTGGAGCTGGCCAAGCGAGTGGTGTCCGCCGTGGACGCCGCCGGGCTGCCGCTGTTCGCGGCGTGGCGGGCGATGCCGGTGCCGGACGCGTCGGCGGGTGCGCAGGCCGCGGTGATGCTGCACCTGCTGCATGAGCACCGCCTCGGCGTGCACGTCGTGGCGATCCGGGCCAGCGGGCTCACCCCGTTGCAGGCGATCATCGCCGGCCCGGACGGCGAGACCGACGCGGTGGCGTTCGGCTGGCAGCCGCCGTACCCCTCGCCGGGGCCGATCGTGCGGCGTCTCATGTGGGCGGAGTCGGTCGCGGATGCCCTGGCCGGGCAGGCCTACGCCCAGCTGGACCGGGCCGAGCGGATCGAGCTGGTGGGCCTGCTGGAGTCGCTGTCACACCGGCTGGGCCGGTAAACCCTTTGGCCCTGTCGGAGAGCTGTGCTCGGATGCTCCGATGACGGAACTGCCCGATGGCTGGCGTACCCGCCGGCCGACCCTGGACGACCTGCCCGAACTCCTCAGGCTGGCGCACGCGAGTGACATCGCGGCGGTCGGCGAGCCGGACTTCACGGTCGAGGAGGTGCGGGAGGCGCTGACCGGACCGCACACCGACCCGGCGCGGGACTGCTGGGTGGCGCTGGACGCGGCGGGTGAGATCGTCGGTTGGGCGTACCCGCACAACGCCTCGGGTGGCGACCGGGACTTCCTCGAGGTGTACGTGTGGCCCGGGCGCGGGGTGCCCGCCCTGCGCCCGCTGCTCGCACTGATGCTGGCCCGGGTCACCGAGCGCGGGCGGGAGTTCGGGCACGACCCGTACACCGTACGGGCCGGCGCGATTCCCACCGAGCAGCCGTGGATCGCCGCGCTGACCGACGCCGGGTTCGCCTTCCTCAAGCAGCACGCGCGGATGACCATGGCGCTCGAGGGCGGCGTCACCGTGCCACAGCCACCGCCCGGTGTCGTGGTCCGGCCGCTGCGTCATCACGACGACGCCGAGCTGCGCCGCTTCCACGCCATCATCGAGGAGGCCTTCCGCGACAGTGACCACCACGCCACGGACTACGCGACGTGGCGCGCACGGGTGGCGGCCGAGTCGAGCGTCGCCTGGGACGAGTGGTTCGTCGGCGAGCTCGAAGGCGAGTGGGCGGGGGTGCTGCAGTCCTCCGACGCCGGTGTCGAGGACGACGGCGGGTGGGTTCGGGCGCTGGCGGTGCTGCGGCCGTACCGTCGGCGGGGTGTGGGTGCGGCCCTGCTGCACCGGGCGTTCGCCGCCTACGCCGCCAAGGGGCGCACCACGGCCGGCCTGGGTGTCGACCTGGCCAACCCGACCCGGGCCGCACGGCTGTACCGCGCGGTCGGGATGCATCCGCGGTACGAGGTGAACATCTACCAGCGCACGGTCTAGAACTCGGGCGTCGACGTGCGGGTCGGGCGCCGGCGCAGCTCGGCGACGTAGTCGTCGGGGGCGCCGGCCTTCTCGGCCGCGTTGGCGATCTCGGAGAGATACCACGCGGTCGGCATGCCGCCCTCGTAGCCGTCGAAGACGTAGACCCAGGCGCTGAACTCGCCCTCGAGCGTGGAGACGCGCACGGTGAGCTTCTGGTACGCACCCGCCGTCACGCCCTCGACCTCGTCGAGCTGGGCGGCGTCCCATGGGTGCACGTCGTAGAGCGAGACGAAGACCCGGTCGCCGGGGGACTCCACGATCGTGGTGACCGCGCCCTCCCAGCCCATGTCGCCCTCGCCGGCGAAGGTCAGGCGCCAGCCCTCCACCCACCCGACGCCGATCATCGGTGAGTGTGGGCAGTAGGCCCGCATCCTGGCTGGATCGAGGTTGGAACCATACGCCGCGTAGTGACCCACGGCGATGACGATAGCCCGGTCGGCCGGTGGTGGAGAATACGAGGCGGCGTGTCGGCACATCTGCGGCACGAAAGGGACAAAATACTGCAATGGAGGTCGGAACATCGTGAGCCGGATCGTGATCATCGGCGGTGGGCCGGGCGGGTACGAGGCGGCCCTGGTCGCCGCACAACTCGACGCGGACGTCACCCTCGTCGAGTCCGACGGGGCCGGCGGCGCGTGCGTGCTCTCCGACTGTGTCCCGTCGAAGACCTTCATCGCCAGCTCCGAGGTGGTGACCGGGTACCGGCACAACGAGCGCTTCGGCATCCGGTCGGCCGGGCTGGACGGCGTGACGGTCGACGCGAAGGCGGTCAACGACCGGGTCAAGCGGCTCGCCCTGGCCCAGTCCGGCGACATCCAGGCCAAGCTGATCAAGGCCGGCGTGGACGTCGTCACCGGCCGCGCCCGCCTCGGCGAGGACACCCTTGGTCACACCCACCAGGTGCTGATCACCCCGGCCGGCGGCGGTGAGTATGCCGTAGACGCCGGCACTGTGCTGATCGCGACGGGCGCCACCCCGCGCGTGCTGGCCTCCGCCGTGCCGGACGGCGAGCGCATCCTCGACTGGCGCCAGGTCTACGACCTCGACGAGCTGCCCGCCCATCTGGTGGTGATCGGCTCGGGTGTCACCGGCGCCGAGTTCGCCAGCGCCTACCTGGCCATGGGCGTGCAGGTCACACTGGTCTCCAGCCGCGAGCGGGTGATGCCGCACGAGGACGCCGACGCCGCCATGGCCATCGAGCGGGTCTTCCGCGAGCGCGGCATGACCATCCTCAACCAGTCGCGCGCCGACTCGGTCGCCAACACCGGCGACGGCGTGCTGGTCACGCTCTCGGACGGCCGTACGGTCGAGGGCTCGCACGCCCTGATGGCCGTCGGCGCCGTGCCGAACACCGCCGAGCTGGGCCTGCGCGAGTACGGCGTGGACGTGGCCGACGGCGGCTACGTGACCGTGGACCGGGTGTCGCGCACCAACGTCCCGGGCATCTACGCTGCCGGCGACTGCACCGGCGTGCTGCCGCTGGCCAGCGTCGCTGCCATGCAGGGCCGGATCGCGGTCTGGCATGCCATGGGTGAGGCCGTCGCGCCATTGCGCCTGCGGACCGTCTCCGCGAACGTCTTCACCGATCCGGAACTGGCCACGGTCGGCGTCTCGCAGAACGACGTGGACGCCGGAAAAGTGCCCGCCCGGCAGGTCATGCTGCCGCTCACCGGCAACGCCCGGGCGAAGATGGCCGGCCTCAAGGACGGCTTCGTGAAGCTCTTCTGCCGCCCGGCCACCGGCCAGATCGTCGGCGGCGTGGTGGTGGCGCCGAAGGCCAGCGAGTTGATCCTGCCGATCACGATGGCGATCGAGAACAACCTGACGGTGGACCAACTGGCCCACACGATCACGATCTACCCGTCGCTGTCCGGCTCCATCGCCGAGGCGGCCCGCCAGCTGATGCTGCACGACCTGCAGTAGTCCCCGGGCGCGCCTCAGTGCCGCAGGTGGCTGGGCAGGTCCGGCGCGGGGCCGTTCTCGCCGGCGGTGCCCTGGTCATGGTCGTCCGCCGGGTCGGCCGCGGAGGTCGCGGCTTCGGTGATCTCCTCGGCCGGCTCCTTGCGACCGCCGAACAGCGCCAGGATCCAGCCCGCTGTGCCGAAGATGACCGCGGCACAGGCCGCGATCGCGAACAGCCGCCATGCCGACTGGGTGATCGCCGTGCCGCCGACGTGCCCGACCAGGCCGCCGTACGTGGCCCAGCCCAGCGCCGCGGCGCCGTCGTAGATCACGAAGAGCTTGATCGGATAGCCGCTGCGGCCGGCGTGGTAGCCGGCCGCCATCCGGCCGCCCGGCACGAAGCGGCAGAGCAGCAGCACCAGGGGGCCCGGCTTGCGCAGCCCCCGGGTGAACCGTACGGCGGCGCGCCTGGTCTTCGACTCGGGCTTGTCCACCTGATCGCTCTTGGGCGCGAAACGCCGGCGCAGGGCGCCCAGGCGCCCGCTGAGCCAGGGCCCGCCGACGTTACCGGCCGTGCGGCCCAGCACGAACGCGATGGCGTCACCGGTGAACATGCCCAGGGCGCCGACTGCGATGGCCAGCGGCAGGCTCAGGTTGCCGTAGACGGTGAGCGCGCCGGCAGTGATCATGATGGCCTGGGTGGGCACCACCGGTGCCATGGCGTCGATCGCGAGAAACCCGAAAAGCGCAAGGTACGCCCATGCCGGTGTTGCCATCACGGTCAACAAATCGGTCATCGGTCGGCCACCTCGCGGCTCCAGGGCTCACGGCATTGTCCGCGGGCGCCACTGAGAATGAGCTGAGTACAGGATGCTCCTTGATCAGGCCCGGCTAAGCGTGATGCCGGACACGGTACGTGGTGCGCGATGCGGGGGTGGCCCGTGACGCGAGGCATTTCCGCCAATCTCTGGCGATGTAACCCTGGATAGGCGCTTCTGGTGCGGCCCGCGCACGCGTAGCCTGGGGGCAGCCCCGATACGCCGGGTCCCCCGTTCCCGGTGTCTCGGGCGAGCGGCGCCGCCGACGGCTACGGCCCGAGGTGATGCGCCCGGGCCGTCGGTAGGTCCCGTACCGGCGGCCCGCCTCTATGCGTCCTGGTCATGATTGTTCATGAAGCATCTGAGCTGGGTAAACGTTGGTAGCGGTAGTCGTCGTTGGTCATCGTTCGCGAACCTCTGACGGCCTGAGGACGGCCTGAGCCACCCAACCCAGCAGTACCGGCCGGCCTGACGAGTCATCCCGGTCGCGTGGGCGTCGCCATGCTGCCGGGCGGTGGTGTGGCATCCCTTGGGCAGGCGAGCGGGATGACTCCGCATCTGCCCCACCCACCAACGGGAAATTCCCGGCGATGAGGGTCGATGCGGCACCCATCGCAGCTCGGGAGTCGCTCGCGGACCAGTTCGCCTTGTTCGGTCTGGTCAGTTGCTGTACTTCGCTGCTGTACCGCGTCCGGCCCCCGGTCACACCCGTCCCGGGGGATGCCGATCGGCTTGTGGCCACCGATCACACTGCTTGCATGTCAGATGCCCTGGTAGCCAGACCGC
>Ga0307288_10000360_pt1 | contig 15789 bp, 16 predicted proteins | sample ER_DNA_142_FD_194469 | JGI IMG/M metagenome (GOLD analysis project Ga0307288, IMG submission 194469) | Bulk soil microbial communities from the East River watershed near Crested Butte, Colorado, United States - ER_DNA_142 | ecosystem: Environmental > Terrestrial > Soil > Floodplain | place... | reverse complement strand
GTGTTCGGGACCAACACCCGGATAGTCCAATCCTGCGGAGATGGAATGCGAGGCCTTGGTTTGGCCGTCCTCGTCTTGCAGTACGAAGGTTCGCATCCCATGCAGCACACCGATTTCTCCCGCCGAGATGGTCGCGGCATGCCGTCCGGTCTCGATGCCTTCGCCGCCGGCCTCGAAGCCGTACAGCGCGACGTCGGCGTCAGGAATGAAATCAGCAAAGATGCCCAGCGCATTGGAGCCACCGCCAACGCAGGCCGAGACCGCATCGGGCAGCCGGCCGTAGCGATCGAGAAGCTGAGCTCGGGCCTCGGTGCTAATTATCCGCTGAAACTCGCGTACCAACATCGGGAATGGGTGTGGCCCAGCGACCGTGCCGATCAGGTAGTGGGTGTTGTCGACGGAGGCGACCCAGTCGCGCATCGCATCGTTCATGGCGTCCTTCAGGGTCTGGGTGCCCGACCCGACGGCGATCACCTCAGCCCCGAGTAGCCGCATCCGGGCGACGTTGAGTGCTTGCCGCTCGGTGTCGATCTTGCCCATGTAAACCGTGCAGTCGAGTCCGAACAGCGCGGCCGCGGTAGCGGTCGCGACCCCATGTTGGCCGGCGCCGGTCTCCGCGATCACCCGGGTCTTTCCCATCCGCCGAGTGAGCAGCGCCTGGCCGAGCACGTTGTTGATCTTGTGCGAGCCGGTGTGGTTCAGATCCTCTCGCTTCAGCACGATGATCGGGAGCTGTCCAATCTGGGTTGGAGCAGCGTGTTGGCTGAACCGTTTGGCCTCAGTGATGGGGCTCGGTCGCCCGGTGTAGTCGGCCAGCAGTTCACTGAGCTCAGCGTTGAAAACCGGATCGGCCATGGCAGCGTGGAATTCCCGTTCCAGCTGCAGCAGCGCCGCGTGGAGCGCCTCAGGGACGAATCTGCCCCCAAACCGGTCGAAATGACCGCTTGCGTCCGGCAGGGAGCCACCACCGAGCGGCGGCAGCTCCGAGGTCACGTTGAACTGCCTGGACAACTCGATTCCTTACTGTGATGTGCGCGTGCGGTGACGGGTCAGGTTTAGTGCTTGTGCACCGCCGGGTGTGCCCCTGCGGCCACCAAGTCCGCCACGCCACTGCGTGGATCCCGACCTGTTACCAGGGCCTCGCCGACGAGAACCACGTCCGCGCCGGCCCGCGCCAAGTCGATCACATCGTGCGGGCCCCGTACGCCGGACTCCGCAATCCGGACGATGCCGCCGGGAATCAGCGGCGCGAGGCGCGCGAAGATCGCGGAGTCGACCTTGAGCGTCTGAAGGTTGCGGGCGTTGACACCAATGATCGAGGCACCTGCGTCCACCGCTCGTCGTACCTCATCGGCAGTGTGCACCTCGACTAACGGAGTGAGACCGATTGAGCGAGCCCGCTCGACCAGGGATACCAGTTCGGGATCGGACAGAGCGGCGACGATCAACAGCACCAGGTCGGCTCCCGCGGCACGAGCCTCGAAAAGCTGGTACGCGGTAACGATGAAGTCCTTGCGGAGAACGGGAATGTCAACTGCGCACCGTACCCGGACAAGATCATCCAGAGACCCGGCGAAGTGTCGCTGCTCGGTCAGCACAGAAATCGCAGCCGCACCGCCAGCCTCATACTCCACCGCCAAGGCGGCCGGATCGGCGATGTCAGCCAGCGTGCCCCGGCTGGGACTCGACCGCTTCACCTCCGCGATCACTGCGACCCCTGGGCCACGGAAGCGCGGCATCGGATCGATCGCGGCGTCGATGTGCTGGCATCGTTCCTTCAGCCGTTCCAGCGGGACATGGCTCTGACGGACCGCCAGATCGTCGCGGACTCCCGCCAAGATGTCGTCTAAGGCATTCATGATCTCGACCGATCAGCTAGCCCCGTAGCCCATGCGCTGCAGGACTACGGTCACGATCACTGCAATGACCGCCAGGGCGACGGCCACCCAGAACATCGGCCAGTACTGCACGACCACCGCGATTCCACCGACGATGAACGCCAACAGACCGACAGCAGTGCCGACCCACGCTGCAAGGGTGCGGCCGTGATGCACACTCTTGCCGCGCCGATTGACGATATGCGTCAGGTTTCTCATGTCTGACTGATGCGCTGTGCCTGCCATGGTTCCCTCGTTTCTGCGAATCGGGATCTGCATTCCGAGCACGTACCGGACCGCGCTACGCCTCGTTCCCCCGCCAGTCGCGCTCCACGTGTGCCGGAATGCGGCTCGTGAGCGACCAGAATGATTGCTGCGCCTGTTCGGTGGCATCCATTGTGTCTCCTGGGCTTCGATCGCGCATCTTGGGGTCATCCACGGTCGGCGTGTCGTGATCATCGGCGGTCGGATCGGCACCTGCGTCCATGGCTTTCCACAGCCCTGCCGGGTCGTCGATCTCGGCAAGCTGCATCGTGTCCTTTGCTGGGCCCACCTCGGGCCTGAATCGCTCGTTCTGCGACGGCCAGCGACCTGCGGTGACTATGGTCAATGCCGCGCCGGCGACGATCAACACTCCGGAAAGGGCGAAGGCCCAGGGCCACGCCGTCACACCTAACTGGAAGACGTCCGCCAAGCTGACCTCACGTACCTGGCTGCGTACGGCATCGGCGCTTGGCCGCAGCCGAAACGCTCCGGTCAGGACAACGCCCATGCCTACCAGGAGCAGCAGGGCGCCGACTACGCGGCGGCCCCGGGCCTTCAGCACCAGCATGAGCAGGGTTCCGGCTAGGGAGACAATTCCGAGAGCCTGGCTCAATCCGCCCGTGACCTGGGTTCCGGTGAACTTCATCACGACGCCTTCACCGGTGGCCCGCCACCAGGGTTGCGCGCTGCAGATCAGCGCCAGTGCCCCGCCGACGAGCAGGCAGCCAAACGCCAGTGCCCGACTTTTCATCCGGCTACCGGTGCGGCCGTGGGCGGCGCAGCCGACGGTTCAACCCCGACAAAGCTCTCCGCCACCGAGATGGCCTGAACGACTGCGGCGGCTTTGTTCTGGCTCTCCTGATCCTCGGTGGGTGGGTGTGAGTCCGCCACGATTCCCCCACCGGCCTGCACATAGGCCACGCCGTCGCGCAAAACGGCGGTCCGGATTGCGATCGCCGCATCGGCGTCGCCGGCGAAGTCCAGATAGCCCACCACGCCGCCGTACAGGCCCCGTCGGGTGATCTCGAGCTCATCGATGATCTCCATTGCGCGAACCTTGGGAGCACCAGACAGCGTGCCGGCTGGGAAGGCGGCTAGGACGACATCGAGGGCGGTGCGGTCCTCCGCGATGGTGCCGATGACGGTGGACTCCAGATGCATGATGTGGCTGTAGCGGCGGACTTCCATGAACTCCACCACCTCGACGGTGCCGGGCTGGCACACCCGGCCGAGATCGTTGCGGCCGAGGTCGACGAGCATCACATGCTCGGCGCGCTCCTTGGGATCGGCCAACAGGTCCGCCTCCAGGGCAGCGTCCTCGGCAGGAGTGGCGCCGCGCGGCTTCGAACCAGCGATCGGATGCGTCACGGCCGTGGGTCCCTTGACGGTGACCAGCGCTTCTGGTGAGGAGCCGACGATGTCGAAGTCGTCGAGCCGTAGCAAGTACATGTAAGGGCTCGGGTTGGTCAGGCGAAGCACGCGGTAGATATCCAGCGCGTCGGCGGTGGTATCAACCTCGAAGCGCTGGCTGACGACGATCTGAAACGCCTCGCCAGCCTTGATCTCCTCGACCGCAGAGCTGACGGCCCGCTGGTAATCCTCGGATGTACGCTGCCGCCGGATCGGAGGAGCGCTCTGATCAAAGCTCGCCGAGACCACACCGGCAGGCGCGGGCTCGATCAGCAGCTCCGTCATGGATTGCACCCGTGCCGCGGCGTCGGCGTACGCCTCATCAACTCGCTCGTCGGTGTTGTCGAAGTTGATCGCATTGGCAACCAACCACACCTCACCATTGTGATGATCTAGAACGGCAAGATCTGAAGCCAGCAGGAAAGCCAGCTCCGGAATCTTCAGGTCGTCGACGCAGGTGTCGGGTAACCGCTCCATGCGGCGTACCGCGTCGTAGCTGAGATAGCCGACCAGGCCCGAGGTAAAAGGCGGCAGGTCTTCGCTGCGCGGCGTGTGCAGCAAACGCAGCGTCTCGCGGACGGCCGCCAACGGATCCCCACCGACGGGCAGGCCGACGGGCGCAGGGCCTCTCCAGGTGGCTTGACCGTGGTGTTCGGTGAGCGTTGCGGCTGCGCGCACCCCGACGAAGGAGTAACGAGACCACACGCCGTGCTCAGCCGACTCCAGCAGGTAGCTGCCGGGCCGGTTCCTCGCCAGCTTGCGATACAGCCCGATGGCCGTCTCCGTGTCGGCGAGCAAGCGCCGGTGCACGGCGATGACGCGCCGCTCCACGGCCAGCTTGCGAAACTCCTCCAGCGTTGGGGAAAGCTCGTTCACCGCGCGGCTCCCTCGCCCCGCTGAGCGACCAGAGCAGGCAGCAGGCGTTCGTCGAAGCAGGTGCGATCGCCGGTATGGCACGCCGCACCTTCCTGGTGCACTTTGACGAGCACGGTGTCGCCGTCGCAGTCCAACCGGACCTCACGTACCCACTGCCGGTTCCCACTGGTCTCACCTTTCACCCAGTACTCACCGCGGCTGCGTGAAAAGAATGTCGAGCGTCCGGTGGTCAGTGTTTTGTGCAGGGCCAGGTCGTCCATCCAACCAACCATCAGCACCTCTCCGGTGCTCTCTTCCTGGAGGACGGCCGTGACTAGTCCGGCCGCGTCGCGCTTGAGCAGCGCGGCGACTTCCGGGTCAAGCGTGCTGCCGGCGAACACCGGCGCTGAGTCGGTCACGCGCCCATTGTTCCAACATGGCGATGCGGTGATCGTCAGGTTTCCGGCCAGTGGCGGGTTTCCCGGCTGGCGCGTCGGTGCCAGCTTGAGTATCCCCGGCTACGATGGGCGCTCGTGACGTTTGCCAAGTCCGAACGGGCGGAGCTGTGCGACCTGTTCGACAAGGTTGGCCCACATGCACCCACGTTGTGTGAGGGCTGGGAAACGCACGACCTCGCAGCGCACCTGTGGATCCGGGAAACCGACCCGGTGGGAGCGAGCGGCATTGTCGCTAAGCCGCTGTCAAGCTTGTCCGAGCGCCGGATGGCCGAAATCAAGCAACGCTGGGATTACCCCGAGCTTGTCGATCGGGTGCGGCGTGGTCCGGCGCGGTTTTCGATCTTCGCGATTCCTGGTGTCGACGAAGGCGCGAACACGACCGAATTCTTCATCCACCACGAGGACGTACGCCGAGTCGGGGACTCCCCGCAAACCTCTCGGCAACTCGGCGAAGACGTTGAGGAGTGGATGTGGCGCCGGCTCAAGCTCTTGGGCCGTGCCTGGTTCCGCCGGGTTCAGGTCGGTGTCGTTCTGGAGCGCCTTGGTTCGGAGGCGGCAGATGGAGCGCCCGAGACCATCCGAGCCGTGAGCGGCGCGTCGACGGTCACCCTGGTCGGCAATCCCAGCGAGCTGATGTTGTACGCCCACGGCAGGACGAGTGTCGCCGAGATCAAACTAGTCGGCGAGCCGGAGGCGATCGAGATCTTGAACTCGGCGGACCTACGGACGTGACATCTGCCTTGAGTGCACAGGCCAGACTGTTGTGGTGACTCCGACGTCCGCGCCAGCCAGACATCGGTGGACAATTTTCCGATCGGCAGCCGTCTGCGGAGCGCTGCTCCTGGCCACCGGCTGTACCAGCGCCGCCAACGAACCAAACGCCGAGACTCGCACGGCAGAGCCCACCCCAGCAAGCTCAGCGCCGGCGTCCTCGAGCCCGCCATCGAGCAGTCCCAGCTCCAGCGGTGTCGCCTCCCGCGGCGATCCTCGAGCACGAGTGATCGCCTCCAATCTGGCTGCGCCGTGGGGACTGATCCCCCTCAAGGACGGCAGCTTCCTGATCGCCGAACGTGACGAACAGAAGATCGTCAGAGTTGATAACGGCTCGACGTCGTCGGTGCGGACCATCGACGAAGCAGATCCGGCTGGTGAGGGCGGTTTGCTCGGGCTAGCGATCACCCCGAACGAAAAGACTGTCTTCGCGTACTACACGGCAGCGCGGGACAATCGGATCGTCTCGATGAGCTGGGACGGCCGCGAGCTGGGGACGCCGAAGGTCATTCTCAAAGGCATTCCCAAGGGTGCCATCCATAACGGTGGCCGAATGGTGATCGGTCCGGACGGCTATCTGTACGTCGGTACCGGCGAGAGCGGAACCGGGCGGCTGTCCCAGGACAAGGACTCGCTCGGTGGGAAGATCCTCCGAATTCGACTCGATGGCAGACCGGCCCCTGGGAATCCGTTCGACAACGAGGTCTTCAGCTATGGCCACCGCAATGTTCAAGGGCTCGCCTTCGACGAGGCAGGCAGGCTGTGGGCGTCGGAATTTGGCCAGAACCGCTGGGACGAACTGAACTTGATCACGAAGGGTTCCAACTACGGATGGCCTGAGGTGGAGGGGTCTGGCGACGTTCGAGGAATCACCAACCCCAAGGTCGTCTGGCGGACCGATGAAGCCTCGCCGTCTGGTTTGGCGTACTGGCAGAACTCGCTGTGGATGGCTGGGCTGCGCGGCGAGCGCCTTTGGGAGATTCCGGTTGACGGCACCAAAACCGGGGATCCAATCGCCCACTTCAGGGGAGACTACGGCCGGCTGCGGACTGTCCAAGTGGCCGCTGACGGTGGAAGTCTGCTGTTGACCAGCTCCAACACCGATGGTAGAGGCGATCCGGCGTCGAATGACGACCGCTTGTTCCAGATCACCCGCTAGGAGAAGTTTGACATGCGGTCCAAGGCTGCTCGGACAGCCAGCTTGATCGTCGGAGGCCTCGCCGTGCTGGTCGGTGGCGTCTGGATCGGTCAGGGCGCCGGACTGATCAAGGGCAGCTTCATGACAGGCAGCCGGACTTGGCTCGCGATCGGCCTGCTGTGCCTGAGCGTGGGCCTGTTGCTGATCTTCTTGGCCGTAAAGCGCCGCCCAACCGGGGGAAGCTAAGCGGGATCACCGCGATTAGCGGCGGCTGGCCGCGGGGCAGTTGATCAGGGACAGCTTGCGCCGCGATCTGCGACGCGCCGCTCGGATCCCTCAGCCGTCCCAGCCCTCATTGATGTCGCCTGAGCCGCCCCGCGCCTGTGCATAGTCGGGCAGCTGCTGCACCGCCCAACGGTTGCCGTCGGGATCGCGAAAGAACACGAAAGATCCCCACGGCAACACGTCGACGTCGCTCACGTCGACCCCGCGTCCGGAAAGCTCGTCTCGGGCCTGGTGAATGTCGGACACGACGACCTGAAGAGCATCCATCGCTCCGGGCGCGACCTGCGTCAACCCGTTGCCGATGGCGATGGAACAGGCCGAGCCGGGCGGAGTCAGCTGCACGAAGCGGATGTCCGCACTGACCGCGTGATCATGGTCGAGGGTGAAGCCAGCCTGGTCGACGTAGAAGGCCTTGGCGCGATCGACGTCAGTGACCGGCACTCCGATCAGTTCGAGTTTGAAATCCATGGATCGACATTATCGGCGGGCTCGGACAGTTTCGGTGAGCAGTTGCCTGCTGCCCCGATGCTGCTGTGGAAGCCTGGGATCATGAACGGCGGCCCCCGTATCAAGGCTTTGCCCAAGGTCTTGTCGTGGACCGTGCTTGTCCCCGTGCTGGCGGCGGTCTTGCTGGTGTTCACCTGGGGTCGCGGCATCGGCGTCCTGGTCCAGGTCCTCGTAGCTTTCGCCCTGGCTGGCGCCGTGCTCGCCGCGGTCAATCATGCCGAGATTGTTGCTCATCGCGTCGGTGAACCGTTTGGATCACTCGTGCTGGCTGTTGCCGTGACGATCATCGAGGTGGGCCTGATTGTCACGTTGATGATCGCGGGCGGCAAGGGGAGCGAATCACTGGCTCGTGACACCGTGTTCGCGGCAGTCATGATCACCTGCAACGGCATCGTCGGCCTTGCCCTGTTGATCGGTGCCGTGCGATTTCACCTCACCATCTTCAACGCGGAAGGGAATGGCGCAGCACTGGCCACGGTGGCAACGCTGGCCACCTTGAGCCTGGTGCTGCCGACCTTCACCTCGAGTCGTCCGGGGCCGGAGTTCACGCCCGCCCAATTGGCCTTTGCGGCGATCGCGTCACTTGTCCTTTACGTGATATTCGTCATCACCCAAACAGTTCGGCACCGCGACTTCTTTATTCCGCTCACCAGCGCCGGTGAGGTCGTCGAGGCCGAGGACCATGCTGACCCGCCCACTGCGCAACGAGCGCTCCTCAGCGTCGGCATGCTGGTGGTCGCGCTGGTTGCCGTCGTCGGCTTGGCCAAGGTGGAGACACCAGCAATCGAAGCGGGCGTCGCTGCGGTCGGATTTCCCCCATCATTCGTCGGTGTCGTGATCGCGCTTCTGGTGTTGCTGCCCGAGTCACTCGCGGCCGCGCGGGCCGCCAATCGGGACCGAATCCAGATCAGTCTGAACCTCGCCTTCGGCTCAGCCATGGCGAGCATCGGCCTCACTATTCCCGCCATTGCAGTCGCCTCGATCTGGCTCAAGGGGCCGCTGCTGCTCGGATTGAATGCCACCCAGATGGTGTTGCTCGCGGTGACGGTCGTGGTGGCGAGTCTGACTGTCGTACCCGGCAGGGCAACCCGACTCCAGGGCGCAGTTCATTTGGTGCTCCTTGCAGCCTTCCTCTTCCTGGCCGTCGTCCCCTAGTTGATCTTTTCCAAGATCAGCTCACGAACCCGGGCCGCGTCGGCCTGTCCACGAAGTTGTTTCATTACTGATCCGATCAGCGCGCCGGTCGCCTGTACTTTGCCGCTCTTGATCTTGTCGACGATGTCAGGATTCGCGTTGATCGCGTCGTTCACGGCTGCGGCCAGCGCATTCTCGTCGGAGACGATCGCCAGCTTGCGGGCGGCCACGACCTCAGCTGGAGAACCTTCGCCGGCGATCACGCCTTCGAAGACCTGGCGGGCCAGCTTGTCATTGATGGTGCCGTTCTGCACCAGCGCCTGAATCTCGGCCACCTGCTGCGCAGTGACCCCAACGTTTTCAAGATCAACTCCCAGCTCGTTGGCGTGCCGCGCAATCTCGGTGAGCCACCATTTGCGAGCTGACTGCGGCGAGGCGCCCGCGGCGACCGTCGCCTCGATTGCATTGACCGCGCCGGCACTGACCACATCGCGCATCTCCAGCTCGGAGAACCCCCACTCGGCGCTTACTCGGTGGAGCCTTGCTGCCGGAGGCTCCGGCAAAGTGGCGCGCAGCTGGTCCACCCACTCGCGACTCGGCGCTACCGGCACCAGGTCCGGCTCAGGGAAATAGCGGTAATCTTCCGCGGTCTCCTTGCTCCGTCCAGGGGTCGTGGTGCCGGACTCCTCGTGCCAGTGTCTGGTCTCCAGGGTGATCTTGCCGCCTTCGGTGAGCACGGCAGCCTGGCGCGTAATTTCATAACGAACCGCCCGCTCAACGCTGCGGAGAGAATTGACGTTCTTGGTCTCCGTACGGGTGCCAAAGGTCGACGTGCCGACCGGCCGCAGCGAGACATTGGCGTCACAACGCAGCGAACCCTGCTCCATTCTGACGTCGGACACGCCCAGCGCACGCAGCAGATCGCGCAGCATGGTGACGTACGCCCGCGCCACCTCGGGCGCCTGCGCGCCGGTGCCCTCGACCGGCTTCGTCACGATCTCGATCAGTGGTACGCCGGACCTGTTGTAGTCCAGCAGTGAATAGTCAGCGCCGTGGATGCGTCCGGTTGCGCCGCCCACGTGTAGTGACTTGCCGGTGTCTTCCTCCATGTGGGCCCGCTCGATGCCGATTCGATAGATCTCCCCATCAAGAACCACCTCGGTCCAGCCGTCGTACGCGATCGGCTCGTCGTACTGGGAGATCTGGTAGTTCTTCGGCATGTCCGGATAGAAGTAGTTCTTGCGGGCAAAGCGACACCACTCGGCGATGGTGCAGTTGAGTGCGAGTCCGATGCGGATCGCGGACTCGACCGCCTTCACGTTCACCACCGGCAGCGAGCCGGGCAAACCCAGACACACAGCACAGACCTGCGTGTTCGGCTCGGCACCGAAGACGGTTGAACATCCGCAGAACATTTTCGAGATGGTGTTGAGTTCGACGTGCACCTCGAGCCCGAGCACCGGGTCGTAGGCTGCGAGCGCCTCTTCGTACGACAACACCGTCATCGCACCGCTCCCGCCTCTGGACGATCAGCAGAAGTACGGTCCAGCAGCGGCCCACCCCAATCCGACTCAAGTGCGGCCTCTAGCGCGGCTCCGACCCGATAGAGCCGGTCGTCGGCGAGCGGGGGCGCGATCACCTGCAGCCCCACCGGCAACCCGTCCTCGGGTGCTAGACCTACGGGGAAAGATGCACTCGCGTTGCCGGCCAGATTGGAGGGAATCGTGCAGAGGTCGTTCATATACATGGCAAGCGGATCATTGACCTTCTCGCCGATCCTGAACGCAGTGCTTGGGGTGGACGGCGAGACCAGCACATCGACTCGGGAGAACGCCTGGTCGAAGTCGCGCGAGATCAAGGTCCTGACCTTCTGCGCCTGCCCGTAGTAGGCGTCGTAGTAGCCGCTGGACAACGCGTAGGTACCGATGATGATCCGCCGTTTGACCTCCGCGCCGAAGCCGGCCTCCCGGCTCATCCCCATCACCTGTTCCGCGCTCGCCGGCCCGTCGTCGCCCACCCGCAACCCGAATCGCATCCCGTCGAACTTCGCGAGGTTGGAGGAGCACTCGGCAGGCAAGATCAAGTAATAAGCGGGCAACGCGTATTCGAAATGCGGGCAGGAGACCTCGATGATTTCCGCGCCCAGCGAGGCCAGGAGTTCGACACCCTCGTGAAAACGCTGCTCTACCCCGCGGGCATATCCTTCGCCGCCGAGCTCACTGACCACGCCGATCTTCATGCCTGAGATGTCTGCGGATCGGGCTGCCCCCACCACGTCGGGCACCGGCTCATCGATCGATGTTGAATCGCATGGATCGTGACCGGCGATCACCTTGTGCAGCAGAGCCGCGTCGAGCACAGTACGGGCGCAGGGACCGGGTTGATCAAGACTCGAGGCCAGCGCAACGAGGCCGTATCGAGAGCTGCCGCCATAGGTTGGTTTCACCCCGACCGTCCCGGTGACAGCCGCCGGCTGCCGGATGGAGCCGCCAGTGTCAGTGCCGATGGCCAGCGGTGCTTCGAACGCAGCCACCGCGGCGGCCGACCCGCCACCGGAACCACCCGGGATCCGGCTGGTATCCCATGGATTGCGGGTTGGCCCGTACGCGGAGTTCTCGGTGGAGGAGCCCATCGCGAACTCATCGAGGTTCGTCTTGCCCAAGATCACGATGTCATGATCAAGAAGCCGCCGGGTGACGGTCGCGTCGTAGGGCGGTAGCCAGCCCTCCAAGATCTTGGAGCCACAGGTGGTTGGAGCGCCGGTGTACGTGAGAATGTCCTTGAGCGCGAGGGGCACACCTGCAAGGGCACCGACTTGCTCGCGGGCCGCGATCTTGGCATCGACTCGGGCTGCAGCTGCTAGGGCACGCTCGCCGTCAATATAGAGGAAAGCGTGTACCTCGCCATCGACCTCGGCGATTCGATCAAGGTGCGCGCGGGCTACCTCGACGGCACTCAGCTCCCCCGATTTGATCTTGGCTGCAAGATCAACAGCAGACTGCCGAATGATCTCCGAAGCCGCCGGCTGCCGGATGGTCACGCCTCTTCCCCCAGAATCCTCGGGACTCGGAATCGCATCTGCTCCGCGGCTGGCGCAGCAGCCAGCACCCAGTCGCGCGGCAATGATGGCCGGAGCTCGTCCTCGCGGAACACATTCGTCAAGGGCAGCGCGTGCGAGGTGGGGGGAATCTCTTGTGCTGCGACCTCGGACACCCGGGCGACCGATTCCAAGATCACATCCAACTGAGGTGCCAGCACGTCCAATTCGGCGTCGGTCAGCTCGATCCGCGCCAACCTCGCCAGGCTCGCCACCTCTTCAGCGGTGAGTGCCACCTGTCACCTCTCCTTGGTCCCACATCAGGGGTCATGGGGTCCGGCTCATCCTAGTGCTGCGCCGTTTTCATCCACTCATCGAACGGATCACAAACCCGGTCTTGAGCTTCGGGGTGAAGAACGTCGACTTGGGCGGCATCAGCAGGCCTTCGCGGGCGGTTCGTTCGATCTCAGCAACGCTGACGGGCCGAATAAGCACGGCCGCCGAGGCGCGGCCACCATCCACTTCCTGAAGGGTCTCGGCAAGCCCGTGTTGATAGCTCACAGTCAACGGGACGTCGGCAAGAGCCGTCTCCAGCCAGCCGCCATCGAGTGGACGTACGCCATCAAACCGCCGCGGTCTCGGCTGCATCTGCCACGCCGCGTCGCGACTGACCAAGATCAACAATCCTTGCTTGTGTAGGTCGGCAAGGTCTGCATCGCTCGGCCGTTCGGTGGGAACGAGCTCGAACGATCGGGCAAGCGCCTGAGCAAGATCACCAACCGCGATGTCGGCGTAGAGTCGATGGATCGCGGCAACGCTGAGCTGTTCCTCAATGAGCTCGTTGACGAAGGCCAAGGTGAGCTCCGCCGGTGTATCGGTACGACCGGTCGCTTCTCGAATCTCGTTCCGGTAGCTGCGTGACACCCCGTAACGGTGATGCCCGTCCGCGATCAGCACATCGTCGGCGGCCAGCTTGTCTCGGATGGCAGCAATGCGCTGCGGATCGGTGACTCGTTCCACGACATGCACAACGCCCTCGTCGGTCACAGCCCCCAGCGGCTCACCAGGCTCGGCGAGAAGCTCGGTGAGTCCGTGGGAGAGCGAGAGGCCCCAGACCGGAGACAGGTTGGCGGCGGTAGCCCGGGTGAGGTCGAGGCGATCGGTAGACGCTTTCGCAGTCGTCCGCTCGTGCGGCAAGACCCCGCCAGCCTCCAGATCAACCACCTCGAGACCGCCGAGCGCCCCAGCGATGTCGCGCCGTACGCCGGTCGAATCTGTGAAGCGCATCCGGTAGATCGTGAAGGAAGGTTCCTCGTCGACGGCAAGGATTCCCTCCTTCAACCACGCTTCCATGGTTTTCGCCGCCAGCTCGTAGCGATCCTTGCCGCCTCGCGGTACATCGATTCGCACGATATTGTGCAGCGATCTCGCCTCGAGGGAATCGACGTCAGCGTCGGACAGCACGTCGTACGGTGGAGCAACAACAGGTGCGAGGTCCTCGGTTGCAAAACGGATCGCGGGAAAGGGTTCGAAGCGCGGCACGGCACAAGGCTTCCATGCTTCGCCGCGGTATCGGACCACGGCTCAGAAGTCGCGGACACTGCCCCCTTCATGAACCCGAAACATGCCAGTAATCGAGGTAAGGAAAGATGTTCCTGTGTTCCTGATGCGGATCACCCTCCCAGACCGACCGGGGTCTTTGGGCTCGGTTGCAACTGCGATGGGCGGGGTTGGCGCTGACATCAATGCCGTCGAGATCGTGGAAAAGCGGGTTGACGGGAGTGTTGTCGACGACTTCATCGTCGACCTGACTCCCAACCAGCTACCCGAGACGCTCGTCACCGCGTGCCAGAACCTCGCTGGCGTACGCGTGGAGTGGATCGCACGCTACCCCGAGGGCGGCGGGCTTCAGTCCGACCTGGAGGCACTGGAACGGATGGCAGCCGATCCACCGCACGCTGCGGAAACACTCGTCTCGTTGTGCCCAGTGGTGTTCCGTTCGCACTGGGCAAGTCTGATTGACATCTCCGATGGCACCCCGAACCCCTGCTTCTCGACGACCCTCGCACCGGATTTGTCGCCTGAGGTGGCCGCGAAGTTCACACCGTTCGACGCCACCCACCGCATCGACCTGGAAGCGGAGTGGAGTCCCGGCTGGGCTGATACCACCGCCGTCGTGACTCCGCTGACTCGTGATCGGGTGATCATCATTGGACGGCTGGGTGGGCCCTCCTACCTTGACTCCGAGATTGCCCGACTGCATCACCTCGCCGCGCTGGTGAAGTAGCTCACATCACCTCAGGTACCTTCGGCGCGTGGACGCGTTCGGGTGGCCTGAGCTCGTCGCCCTGCTGACCTCGATCGGGTTCGGGGTCGTGTCGGCGATCGTTCCGGTCGTGAACGCGGAGGCGTATGTGATCGCCTCCCAGGTGTCCGCTGTGGTGGGGCCCATCCCTATTGCGATCGGCACCGCCATTGGCCAAACAATTGGAAAACTGGTGCTCTTCTTCGGCGTACGCGAAGGAAAAGAGCTTCCGTTCGTCAAGCATCGCCGGGATCTTCAGAGGCAGCGCCCGATCGGGCCAGCCCGAGCGCGGTTCCGCGCGGTTGTGGCGAAACTGCTTGATCTGGTCGGCCAGAAACGTTGGGGGCTGCCGATCGTCCTGATCGCCGCTATCGTCGGCTTCCCTCCGCTCTACGCGGTCGCGCTGCTGGCCGGCGCGACGACGATGCGACCGCTCTGGTTCGGACTGACCGTCTTCGCGGGCCGGCTCTGTCGCTTCCTGCTAGTTGCCACCGGATTCCAGGGACTTCATGACTGGCTTATCTAAGCTTGCGCGTACTTAGGTTGACTCTTTGAACGTCGCGAGAAGCTCCTAGTAAATTGGTGCGGTGCCGAAGATTTTCAGCAACCTCAACCTGCACGGAGCGACGCCGCCACGGGTACAGCCCTCGGTCGGCGAATGGGGTCCGGTGAAGGTGCCGAGCACCAAGCACAAGAGGCGGATGCGAATTTGGGCATCCCTCGCGCTGCTCGGAGGCCTGATCGCGATCTTTCTTCTTGGCTGGTATGTCTACTACGCCATGACCGGCAGTTGGGGCTTCGGAATCGGCGAGGAAAAGCAGTTCTTCCAGATCTTCCTGCTGTAAAGACCGACTGATCTATGATCAGCGCCCTAGCCCAGCGGGTGAAGCGGCGTCAGGTACGCATCCCCGAAAGCGCTGACACATGCCACGTAACAGTCACGACATCATGTCGTTTGCCAGCACTTTCTGGTCGTGATCAGATGGTGGAAATCTTGAGGGCCGACGCACGACGCACCGGCTACTCCCCCACCGTCGCGACCCTGCGTGCGGCCTCAGAACCCTGCTGCAGCAGCACCTCGAACGCCTCGGCTCCACTCAGGATGGGAACCTTCAACTCCACGGCCTTGTCGTACTTCGATCCCGGGGCATCGCCCACAACAACGAAGCTGGTCTTCTTCGATACCGAGGCGGCAACCTTCCCGCCGCGCGAGGTGATCGCATCGGCTGCCGAGTCGCGGGTATACCCCTCCAGTGAGCCGGTGACCACAATCGACTGGCCGGCGAGCGTCTGCTCCTTTGTGGCCCTGGGCTCGTCCCGCATGACACAGCCAGCGGCCTTCCACTTCGTGACGATCTCACGGTGCCACGGCACAGCGAACCAGTCGGTGATCGCAGTCACGAGGGTCGGTCCGATGCCCTCAACCTGTGCCAGCTGTTCGGGTGTCGCATTGGCCAGCGCGTCGATGTCGCCGAACGCAGCCGCAACGTCAGGCGCCACGCCCTTGCCGATATGCCGGATCGACAAAGCGACCAGAAACTTGTCCAACGGCCGGGTCTTCGCCAACTCCAGATTGGTGAGCAGCTTGGCGCCGTTAGCGGAGAGAGCTCCTGACTTGGTCGTAAAGAAGTCGGTCTTGTTGAGCTTTTCCTCGGTCAGGCTGAATAGGTCGCCCTCGTCGACGAGCAGCCCGGCGTCGAGCAACGCCTGACCTGACTGGTATCCCAAGACCTCGATATCAAGGGCCT
>Ga0307288_10000359_pt1 | contig 15790 bp, 9 predicted proteins | sample ER_DNA_142_FD_194469 | JGI IMG/M metagenome (GOLD analysis project Ga0307288, IMG submission 194469) | Bulk soil microbial communities from the East River watershed near Crested Butte, Colorado, United States - ER_DNA_142 | ecosystem: Environmental > Terrestrial > Soil > Floodplain | place: USA... | reverse complement strand
GTTGCCCACGCCGGCGAGATTGCGCTGGTCCAGCAGCGCCTCGCCGATCGGGACGTCCGGTTTCGCCGCGATCCGGCGCACCGCCTCGTCGGGGTCCCAGTCCGGGCCCAGCAGGTCGGGGCCCAGGTGGCCGAGCAGGCTGTGCACCTCGGCGGTGGGCAGCAGCGCCACCTCGTGCAGGTGGTAGCCGACCGCCACCGACCGCCGGGTCCGCAGCACCACCCGGATCAGGTGCGCGGGCCGGCCGCCCCAGCGCTCACCCGGCGCGTACGCCCGCCAGGCGCCGTCCATCCGCAGGTGCGAGTGCAGGGTCATGGCGCGGTCTTCGTGGGTCAACCGGAGCAGCAGATGCTTGCCCCGGCTCGCCGACTCGGCCACCGTCCAGCCGGTCAGGTCGGTCGTCGCCAGCTGCGGCACCCGGAAATCCGAGCCGGTGAGCACGTCGCCCTGCAGCGCGCGTTCCAGGGCGCGTGCGGTGTTCCATACGGTGTCGCCTTCGGGCATGGCTCTGATCCTGCCCCGCCGGCCGCATCGCAATCATCGCGGCCTCATCGCGGCCGGCGCCGCTCGGCCGTTTCCCGGGGGTGAGCGTTCGGCGACGCCGTTTCCCCGGTGGTCAGCGTTCGGCTTCCCCGGATGAGCGTTCGGCGACGCCGTTTCCCCGGGGTGAGCGTTCGGCTTCCCCGGTGGTCAGCGTTCGGCGACGCGCACCACGTCGCCGGGCCGGACCGAGAGCACGACCACCGCGCGACCGCCGTTCACCGCTATCGCCACCCGGCCGGCCGAGTCCTCGAAAACGATCATCTCGCCCTGCTGGGCGTCCGAGAAGGTCTGCGCCCGCCGCGCCTTGACGCCGCCGACCACGAGCTCGGGGCTCAGCCCGGACAGCATGCTGCCGCCGGCGGCGAGCTGCACGTTGCCGAACCGGTCCACCGTGACCACCTCGGCCTCGAGCCAGCCGTCGCCGACCGCCACGACCGGGTCGGGCAGCCGCACCAGGGTTTCCGGCGCGACCGCCGAACCGGCGTCGCTCAGCGAGGTGCCCAGCGCGAGACGCGCGGCTGCCGGTGCGAAGACATCCCGGCCGTGGAACGTCCGCGAGACGTCGCCGAGCAGCCAGTCCTTGTTGGTGATCTCGGCCACCGCGTCGATGCCGCCCATCGCCTCCGCGGCCCAGATCAGCAGGCCGTTGTCCGGGCCGACCAGGACGCCGCCGGGCGTGCCGATCACGATGCCGCGCCGCGCGGAGCCGACTCCGGGATCCACCACCGCGACGTGCACGCTGGGCGGGAGATGTGGCGCGGTCTGCGCCAGCACCGCGGCGCCCCTAGCCACGTCGGCGGGCGGTACGTGGTGGGTGATGTCGATGACGCGCACATCAGGAGCGATGCGCGCGATCACCCCGCGGCACGCGGCGGCGAAACCGTCGAACGTGCCGTAGTCGGTGGTGAGGCTGATCCATCCATAGCCGCCCATGGTGGTCAACGTTACTGCCCCAGCACGCTGAGTGTGGGAAAGGTCGCTGGCGCGTCGCCGTCCACCTGGCAGTGTGGATCTATGCGTCTAGTCATCTTCACCGAACCTCAGCAGGGTGCCTCCCACGACGACCTGCGTCGCGTGGCCCAGCTCGCGGAGCAGGCCGGGTACGACGGCTTCTTCCGCTCCGACCACTTTGTCGCGATGGCCGGGGACGGCCTGCCCGGGCCGACCGACGCCTGGCTGACCCTGGCGGCGCTGGCCGTGCAGACCTCCCGCATCCGGCTCGGCACCCTGGTCACCTCGGCGACCTTCCGGCTCCCGGGCCCGCTGGCGATCGGCGTGGCCCAGGTCGACGCGATGAGCGGCGGCCGGGTCGAGTTGGGGCTGGGCGGGGGCTGGTTCGAGCGGGAGCACGCCGCGTACGGCATCCCGTTCCCGCCGCTCGGCGAACGCTTCGACCGGCTCGAGGAGCAGCTCGAGATCATCGAAGGCCTCTGGACGACGCCGTCCGGCGAGCACTACAGCTTCGCCGGCAAGCACTACGAGGTGGTCGACTCGCCGGCGCTGCCCAAGCCGGTGCAGTCACCCCGCCCGCCGATCATCGTGGGCGGCGCCGGCAAGAAGCGCACCCCCGCCCTGGCAGCCCGGTACGCCGACGAGTTCAACGCCCCGTTCGCCAAGCCGGCGGACCTGCCGGCGATGTTCGAGCGAGTACGCACGGCGAGCGAGCAGATCGGCCGCGAACAGCCCCCGGCGCTGTCGGCCGCCGCGGTGCTGTGCGTGGGCCGCGACGACGCGGAGGTGCGTCGCCGCGCGGCGGCGATCGGCCGCGACGTGGCGGAGATGCGGGAGAACGGCGGCGTGGTGGGAACGCCCGCGGAGGCGGTGGAGATCCTCGGCCGGTACGCGGAGGTAGGGGTGTCGCGAATGTATCTCCAGGTGCTGGACCTGAGCGATCTGCCGCATGTGGAGCTGGTGGCGGGGGCGGTGGCCGCTCAGCTTCCCTGACTCTCGGGGCTCGGGGCTCGGGGCTCGGGGCTCGGCGCTCTGAGCTGGAGTTGGAGCTGGAGGTCGGGCCTCCGTGCCCGGGCTCGAGGCTCGGAGAGCGGCAGGTGCGGACCGCTGGAGGGCTGAAGGCACGGCCGCGGTGTCGCGCCGGTCGACATGGGCGTGGGGGCTCGATCCCCGTTCGCCCGGGAGCGGGCGGCTTGGCCCGGTCCCGGGAGCCGGAAGGCGCGGGCCGGTTGTGGACGGAGTGCGGGGGCGTGGTTCGTAGGCTTGCGGTGCCGGGGTCGGGTCGCGGCGGGATCGGCCCAGGTGAGGCCCGTTGTGGTGATGGCGGGGCGGAGGTGTCCCGGTCGGCGGCCTAAAGTCTGTTGCGTGGAGATTGTCACCGCGCGACTGGCTTTGCGTCGCCCCGCGGCCGCCGACCTCACCACGATCGTCGCGATCCACCGCGATCCCGAGGCCTGCCGGCACAACCCGTCGGACCTGCTCGCGACCGACGCGGACGGCGAGCACCTCTACCGCCGATGGGACGAGCACTGGCGTCGGCACGGCTTCGGCTACTGGGTGGTCGAGGCCCGCGACCGCCGGATCCTCGGTTTCGCGGGCCTGAAGGCCGTCCGCTTCCGCGAGACCGAGGCGCTGAACCTCTTCTATCGCCTCCACCCCTCCGCGTGGGGTGACGGCGTGGCCACCGAGGCGGCAACCGCCGTCGTGGCGTGGGCCGGCCGGCACCTGCCGGAATGGCCGATCATCGCTCGGGTCCGCCCGGACAACGTGGCCTCTCAGAAGGTGGCGCAGCGCGCCGGCCTGACCCGCGCCGAGCACCTGGACGACGACGGCGAGGACGGCCTGGACTGGCTGTTCGTCCTCCGCTGGCCCACCGAGGCACCCCCCGCCCGACGGTGACCTGCAACCGCGTCGTCGACCAGGCCCGCACCCGTGGCCACGCCGTCACCGTCCTCACCCGCGGCTGTGTCTGCGCCCACCAGCACGGCCGCCGGTCTCATCCGGCCCAGGATCACCCCCGCAACCGCAATCCGCGCGGCGTAGCCCGGAACCCCGCCCCCGTCAGCGCCTCGCGCAGCGGCGACGTGTGCACCGACTCCCCGTCCGCCCGTTCCACCGACATCGCCCCGAGCGCCCCCGACCGCACCGCGCCGGCCAGCGACCTGCCCGCCGCCGTCAGCGCCTCCGGATCGTCCGAGTAGGACAGCAAGGTCCGACCGCCGCGTTCGACGTACAGGACCAGGTCGCCTTCCACGAGGACCACCAAGGCTCCGGCCTTGCGGCCCGCCCGGTGGCCGGTCGCCGGCGTCGTCTCGCCGTTGCCGCTGTCCACCACCCGCTCCGGCCACGGCAGCGCCGCCCCGTACGGGTTGGCCGGGTCGGTCGCCGCCAGCACCACCGCGGCCGTCCCGGTGCGTCTGGCCGCCTCGGCCGGCTCTGCCAGGGCGCGCAACCGGTCCACCGCCCCGGGCACCGCGAATTGCGCCGCCCCCAGCCCCTCCACGAAGTACCCGCGCCGGGCTGCTCCTCGCTCCTCCAGTGCGGCCAGCACCGGATACACGGCCGCGAAGCCGCCGGTGATTCCCTCGGCCATCACCGCGCCGCGGGTCACCACGCCGTGCCGTTCGAGCAGCAGGTCGGCCAGGGCCGCCGCGCGCCGGGTGGGGTCGAGGTCGCGTTCCGGCAGACGGGACCAGCGGCCGGCCATCATCAGCGGTCCCGACCTGGCCGGCATCGTGGGCCGTCCCGGCATCGCGGGCCGGCCCGGCCGGCGGTAGCGGGTGCGTGCGGGTGCCGCCTTCGCCCGGTGCGCGCCGCTGCTGCCGAGCAGGGCGCGCAGCGGCGCGAACGTGTCGTTGGTGAGGTGGCCAGCCCACACCAGATCCCAGACCGTCGCCGCCAGGGAGGTGTCGTCGGTCGCGCGGATCTTGTCCGACAGGGTGCGGAAGAACAGCGCCTGCCCGTCCGCCAGGGCCTCCAGCACCGACCGGTGCTGCGGCGTGAGCGCGAACTCCTCGTCGGCCGGGGGCAACAGCAGTGGAGCGCTGTCGGCGTACGCGAGCGTCACCCACCCGTCGCCGCCCGGGATGGAGCCTGTGCCCGCCCACAACACCTCGCCGCTGGCGCAGAGCTCGTCGAGCTGCGGGGCCGCGTAGTCCGCCACCCGGGCCGGCAGGATCAGCCGTTCCCAGGCCGACGCCGGCGCGCTCACGCCCTGCAACTGCTCGATGCCCGCGGCCAGGGCGTCCACGCCGCGGGAGTTGGCGCCGATCTGATGCCAGCGGGGCAGGAACGCGGCCAGCGTCCGCGGCGGCACCGGCTCGATCTCCTTGCGGAGCGCGGCCAGCGAACGCCGGCGCAGCAGGCGCAACACCTCGGCATCGCACCACTCGGAGCCGGCACCGCCGGGGGAGAACTCGCCGGAGACCACCCGGCCGGTGGCGCTGAGCCGCTTGAGCGCCTGCTCGACGACGAACACGCCGAGCCCGAAGCGGGCCGCGCAGGTGGCCGCCGCGAACGGGCCGTGGGTGCGGGCGTACCGGGCGACGAGGTCGCCGAGCGGGTCGGTCACCGGCTCGAGATAGGCCTCCGCGACGCCGACCGGGAGAGCCACACCGAGCGCGTCGCGGTAGCGGCCCGCGTCCTCGACGCCGATCCAGCGCTCCTCACCCGCGACCCGGACCTGGATCGCGCGCCGGCTGGCCTGCAGGGTCGACAGCCAGTCGAGGTCGACGCCGCGGGCGGTCAGGTCGGCCGCCGAGAGGTCGCCGAGCAGCCGCAGCAGCTCGGCCACGTCCTCGGCGTCGCGGGGGCTGCGGGCGGCGGTGAGCCACTGCAGCTGGGCCTCGCTCTCGGCCACCACCGTCGGATCGAGCAGCTCTCGCAGGTCGACCCGGCCCAGCAGCTCGCCGAGCAGCGTCGAATCCAGGGCCAGCGCCGCGGCGCGACGCTCGGCCAGCGGGGCGTCGCCCTCGTAGAGGAACGCTCCCACGTACCCGAACAGCAGTGACCGGGCGAACGGCGACGGCCGGGGCGTCTCCGCCTCGACCAGCCGGACCTTGCGCCCGGCGATCTCGCGCATGAGCCCGACCAGGCCGGGCAGGTCGAAGACGTCCTGCAGGCACTCGCGGGCCGCCTCGAGAGTCACCGGGAAGTCGGCGAACTCGCGCGCCACGTCGAGCAGCTGGGCCGAGCGCTGGCGCTGCTGCCACAGCGGCTGGCGGCGGCGCGGATCGCGGCGGGGCAGCAGCAGCGAGCGGGCGGCACACTCCCGGAACCGGGACGCGAACAGGGCCGAGGTGCCCACGGACTCCTCGACGAGCTGGGAGATCTCCTCGGGGTCGAAGGCCACCAGCTCGGCGCCGGGCGGGTCCGCGGCGGTGTCCGGCAGGCGCACGACGATGCCGTCGTCGGACGGCATGACCTGGCCGTCCACGCCGTACCGCTCGCTGAGCCGGCGGCCGATCGCCAGCGCCCAGGGTGCGTTGACCCGGGCTCCCAGCACACAGTGCACGGTCATCCGCCAGTCGCCGAGCTCGTCGCGGAAGCGCTCGACCACGATGGTGCGGTCGTCGGGCAGGTTGCGGGTCGACTCCCGCTGCTCGCGCAGGTACGCCACCAGGTTGTCGGCCGCCCACTCGTCCAGCCCGGACGTGCGCAGCGAGGCGACCGCCTCGGGGTCGCCCGCCCGGGTCAGGGTGCGCAACCGGGCGCCGATGGCCCGGCCCAGCTCGATCGGGCGGCCCAGCGAGTCGCCCTTCCAGAACGGCATCCGGGCCGGCGCGCCCGGCGCGGGCGACACCAGCACCCGGTCGGGGGTGATGTCCTCGATCCGCCAGGAGGTCGAGCCGAGCAGAAAGACATCGCCGACCCGGGACTCGTAGACCATCTCCTCGTCGAGCTCGCCGACCCGCGACGCCTTCTCCGAGCCGGCCAGGAAGACGCCGAACATGCCGCGGTCGGGGATGGTGCCGCCGCTGGTGACGGCCAGGCGCTGGGCGCCGGGGCGACCGGTCAGCTCGTCGGTGGTGCGATCCCAGACCAGCCGGGGTCGCAGCTCGGCGAACGCGGTCGACGGATAGCGCCCGGACAGCATGTCCAGCACGGCGTGCAGCGCCGAGTCGGGCAGCTCGGCGTACGGCGCGGCGCGGCGCACCAGCGCGGCCAGCTCGTCGACCTGCCACGCGTCCACTGCCACCATGGCGACGATCTGCTGGGCGAGCACATCGAGCGGGTTACGGGGATAGCGCAGCTCCTCGATCGCGCCCTCGCTCATCCGTTCGGCGACCACCGCGCAGCTCACCAGGTCACCGCGGTGCTTGGGGAAGACGACACCGCGCGAGACCGCGCCGACCTGATGACCGGCGCGGCCGATGCGCTGCAACCCGGACGCGACCGAGGGTGGCGCCTCCACCTGCACCACCAGGTCGACCGCGCCCATGTCGATGCCCAGCTCCAGGCTGGAGGTGGCGACCACGGCCGGCAGCCGGCCGGACTTGAGGGCCTCCTCGATCTGCTTGCGTTCCTCGCGGGAGACGCTGCCGTGGTGGGCCCGGGCGATGACCGGTGACGCGCCGGCGGCGATCGGGGACTGGGCCATCAGCGCGGCGGGTGCCCGGGGATCCTGCTCCACCTCGGCCTCGGCGGCCAGCTCGTTGATCCGGGCGCAGAGGCGCTCGGCGCCGCGCCGCGAGTTGGTGAACACGATCGTGGACCGGTGCTGACGGATGAGCTCGAGCACGCGCTCCTCGACGGCGGGCCAGATCGACGCCGTGTGCCGGGCCGCCCCCGGATCCTCCGAGCCGGTCTCCGGCACCTCGTCGAGCCGGGTCATGTCCTCGACCGGCACCTGCACCGAGACCTCGATCGTCTTGGCGCTGCGCGGCTGGACGATCTCGACGTCGCCGGCGCCGCCGAGGAACCGGGCCGTCTCGTCGATCGGGCGCACGGTCGCGGAGAGGCCGACCCGCTGCGCCGGGCGGCTCAGCATCGCGTCGAGGCGTTCGAGCGAGAGCGCCAGGTGAGCGCCGCGCTTGGTGGCCGCGACGGCGTGCACCTCATCGATGATCACCGTCTCGACCCCGCGCAGCGACTCCCGGGCGGCCGAGGTCAGGAGCAGGAACAACGACTCGGGCGTGGTGATCAGGATGTCCGGCGGGGTACGGGTGAAGGCCCGCCGCTCCTCGGCCGGGGTGTCGCCGGTGCGCATGCCGACGGTGATGTCCGGCGGCGGCAGGCCGAGTCGGCCGGAGGCCTGCCGGATGCCGGTCAGCGGCGCCCGCAGGTTGCGCTCGACGTCGACAGCCAGCGCCTTGAGCGGGCTGACGTAGAGCACTCGGCAGCGGTGCCTGGCCTCGCTGGGCACGGGCTCGTGGGCGAGCCGGTCCAGCGACCAGAGGAAGGCGGCCAGCGTCTTGCCCGAGCCGGTCGGCGCGACCACCAGCGCGTTGCCCCCGGCTCCGATGGAACGCCACGCGCCGGCCTGCGCGGCCGTGGGCGCGGCGAAGGCGGCCCGGAACCACTCCCGGGTGGCGAGGCCGAACTGCTCCAGCACGTCTGACACGGCTCCATGGTGCCCCGGCGGTGTGACAGAAATCCGGTGCCGGGGAACATCCGTGCGGGTGACTCCTGGCGAAGCAAGGGTGACAGCCGCGACGAGATGAGCATCAATCAGACGTTGGAGCACAGGATGGGCAGCCGGACAGCGGTTCCGGGGCGCCGGACGGACCATGGTGCTCGCCGGTGACGTGCGGCACCTTGATGTGCACAGAGCGTTGCATCGAGGGCTGCCACCGGACATGCCGCACAGGCTTCACGAACGGGAGGCACCGTGATCCACCGCATTTCCGCCGTACGGCGCCTCGGCAGCGCGGCGATCACCGTGGCGGCGCTGGTGACCGTCGTGCTCTGCGGGACTCCGGCGCAGGCGGCCGGCGACGGCTATGTCAGGCTTGCCCATCTCTCGCCCGACACTCCCGCCGTCGACGTCTATCTGAAGTCCGACTCGGGCGCGGTCAAGGATCAGAAGTTCGACGGCGTCGCGTACGGCGCGATGTCGGATTATCTGCGCCTGCCCACCGGCACGTACTCCGTGGCGATGCGCAGGGCCGGTGCCGCCGCGAGCACCCCGCCGGTGCTGACCACTCAGGTCACGGTGGCCAGGAGCGCGGCGTACACGGTGGCCGGGGTGGGGCGCTACGCCGACCTCGGCCTGCGCGTGCTCAAGGACGACCTGCACCTGCCGAAGGCCGGTGAATCCAAGATCCGGGTCATCCAGGCCTCGGTCCGCGCGCCGGTGCTCGACGTGGGCGGGGCCAACGGCAGGAAGATCGCCGACGCCGTCCAGTTCGCCACGACGACCGGCTACCGCCAGGTCAACCCGGGCAAGTGGACCGTCCGCGTGAAGCCCACCGGCGGCGGCGAGACCAGTGACCTGCCGTGCACGCTCGGTGCCGGCAACGTGTACTCGTTGCTCGTGCTGGACGACAAGAAGGGTGGCCTGAAGCCGGAGCTGCACATCGACGCGGCCCGTCAGGGTGGCGTACCTCGGGGCGGCGTGGCCACCGGCGGGGGCGGCAGCCAACCGCACGACCGGCTACCCATGGCGCTGCTGCTCGCCGGTGTCGCGGCGGTGGCGACGGGCGGGGCCTTCGTCGCGCTCCGGCGTCGCCCTCGGGCCCGCTGACGGCGTACCGGATGACGGTCTCCACCTCCGCGAACGGTCCCGGCCCGGCGACGCCGGAGCCCGAGGCAAGCCCCGACCAGGGCGCCGGCCGGGAGCGGCCCGACCGGGCCGCGGCGCGCCAAGAGCAGGCGGTACGCGGTGAAAGGTCGCGCCTCCTGCTGCCCCTCGTGGTGTCGGCGCTGGTGGCGTTCGTGGTGGCCACCGGCTACCCGATGCTCCGCGAGCCCCGTGGCACCGGCGGGTTGGGCCGCTGGGGCACCACCGTGACCGCCGCCTCCGTGGCGGCGCAACCGTCGGAGGACATGGCGGGTGCGCCGAACCCCTTCCGTACCGTGCCTTCCGAGCTGAGCGGCCCACCGACCCGCCTGCGCGTCCAGGCGATCGGGGTGGACACCGCCCTCGAGACGCTGAAGCTCGGCCCGAACGGTGAGCTGCGACCACCGACGAGCAACGCGCACGCCGGGTGGTACGCGGACGGCACCGCCCCCGGCGACGTGGGCCCGGCCGTCCTCGCCGGGCACGTCGACTCCCGGCGCGGCCCGGCCGTGTTCTACCGGCTGCGCGAGGTCACGGCCGGCGACACGATAGAGGTGATCCGTGCCGGTCACACGGTGACCTTCACCGTCACGTCCACCGCGTGGTACCCGAAGACGGCCTTCCCCACCGAGGAGGTCTACGGGCCCACCCCCGACCGGCAGCTGCGACTCATCACCTGCGGCGGGGTTTTCGACCGCGCCCTGCGGTCATACAAGGACAACCTGGTGGTCTACGCGGTGGCCGGGTGATCAGCGTTCCGCAGGTCAGTCACCGGTGACTATCCTGGGCGAGGAAGCGACGGGTGGGGGCTGATGGCGGTCAGGCGCATGCTCATCGCCGGTCGGTATCGTCTCCTCGAGCCGGTCGGCTCCGGCGGTATGGGCCGGGTCTGGCTCGCCCGCGACGAGATGCTCGACCGCGACGTGGCCGTCAAGGAGTTCGTCCCGCCGGACTGGATGACCGACGAGGAGCAGGCCCGGCTGCGCACCCGTACGCTGCGCGAGGCCCGCAGTGCCGCCCGCCTCAACCACCCGCACGTGGTCCGCATCTACGACGTCGTGCACGCCGACGACCTGCCGTGGATCGTGATGGAGTACGTCCCGTCGCGGTCGCTGCACCAGGTGATCGGCGAGGACGGCCCGTTCGCGCCGGCCGAGGCGGCCCGGATCGGCCTCGACGTGCTCGAGGCGATCACCGCCGCGCACCGGGCCGGCGTGCTGCACCGCGACGTCAAGCCGCACAACGTGCTGATCGGCAGCGACGGCCGGGTGGTGCTCACCGACTTCGGGCTGGCCACGTTCGTCGACGACGGCTCGGTGACCGGCCCGGGCGCGATCGTCGGCTCCCCGCAGTACGTCTCGCCGGAGCGGGCCCGCGACGGCGCATCCACGGTGGAGTCCGATCTCTGGTCCTTCGGCGCCACCCTGTACGCGGCCGTCGAGGGGCGCTCGCCGTTCGCCCGGGACAGCGCCATGGCGACGCTGACCGCCCTGGCCACGGAGGAACCCGACCCGCCGGTGCGAGCCGGCCCGCTGACCCCCGTCCTCGCCCGGTTGCTGTGCCGGGAGCCCACCGAACGACTCACCGGCGCCGAGGCCGCCGAGCGGCTGCGTGGGATCGTGGCGCAGGCCGGGCTGCTGCCGGGCAACCGCAGACTGCCCGGGACGACGTTCGGCCGCGCGGTCGTACCCGGCCCCAGAACGCCCCTCGACGACCGGCCCGGACCGGATCTGCCGCCGCACGCCGGTTCCGGCGTGGTCCCGCGGCCCGCGCCGGACGCGGCGCCGCATCGCGGGCCGGTGCGTCCGCAGCCGGCAAGCCCGGATTCGGCGAGCCCGGATTCGGCGAGCCCAGATTCGGCGAGCCCGGATTCGGCGAGTCCCGCGCCGGGGAACCCAACGCCGGGGAACCCAACGCCGGCGCAGGCCGGCGGTCTCGGTGCCGCGCCCGCCGCGGCCCTGCCCGACATGGTCCATCCGGTCGGGCCCGCCGGTGGGCGGCCGGAGCAACGCCCGAGTGTGCCGTTCGTTCCGGCTCAGCGCGTCGCCCCCGCGGAGATACAGCCGGCCCGTTCCCGCCGGCGGCTCGCCGTCGCCGGGTTGGTCGTGACCGTCCTCGCCGGCACCGGTGTCGCCACCGGCCTGGCGCTGCAGGACGAACCGCCCCGGGCGCAGTCCGGCGCCCTCGCCGCCACGCCACCAGTGGTGACGTCGTCGGGCGCCGGCGGCGGCTCGGGCGGCTTCAGCCCGGTCAACTGCGCCAGCCCGGTGCCGTCGGGGCTGCCCCGCACGCCGGTGCCGGGAGCGTCGACCCGGCGCAACGACTGGGCGCTGCTTCCCGGCTGGTCCTACTTCAGTGATGCCGGCTTCCACCTCGCGGTGCCGGACGGCTGGACCTACCAGACCATCGGCACGACGATCTGCTTCCGGGACCCCGGCAACCTGCGCGTGCTGAGCATCGACCCCGGTCGCAGCCCGCAGGGTGACCCGGTGCGGGCGTGCCGGAAAGAGGTGAGCCGGCTGCGCGCCGCCGGTGACCTGCGCAACTACGCCGAACTGCGGATCGCTCCGGTGCCGGGGCTGGACCGGGCCGCGGACTGGGAGTACACGTACGACGGCCGCGAGGGCGAGCGGATGCACGCGATGACCCGGTGGCTCGCGGCGCGGGACGGCAAGGCGTACGCCATCGGGCTGATGACCCTGGATCTGGACTGGCCCGGCAACTTCGAGAAGTGGGGAATGATCCAGAGCACCTTCTTCACGGACTCCTGAGATATGGCTCTTCCGGTATGAATCTATAGACCGTTCTCTCTGCCATGCTCGGCGTGGCCGCCGCCACACCCCCGGCGACGGCGCCCCCCGAGCCCGCGGAGGACACCCCGTGAGAGCAGTCCCAGTCATCGGCGCGACGGCCTTGCTCGCCGCCCTGTTCGCCGCCCCCGCCCAGGCGGCTCCGGTCCAGGCCGCTGCGGTCCAGGCCGCCCGCGTCCGGGCGGCAGCGGTGGCCCCGCCCGACATCGCGGTCGCGAACGTCAAGGCGCACCTGTCCCAGCTCCAGTCGATCGCCACCGCCAACGGTGGCAACCGGGCGCACGGTCGGCCCGGTTACCTGGCCTCGGTCACCTACGTGAAGGGCCTGCTCGACCAGGCCGGCTTCACCACCCAGCAGCAGTCGTTCACCTACAACGGCGCGACCGGCTACAACCTGATCGCGGACTGGCCCGGTGGGGACACCACGGACACTCTGATGATCGGCGCCCACCTGGACAGCGTCACGGCCGGCCCGGGCATCAACGACAACGGCTCCGGCTCCGCCGCGAACCTCGAGGTGGCGCTGGCCGTCGCGCGTACCGGCTTCCAGCCGGAACGGCACCTGCGCTTCGGCTGGTGGGGCGCCGAGGAGCTGGGCCTGCGCGGCTCCACCGCGTACGTGAACTCGCTGAGCGCCACGCAGAAGGCGAACATCGGCGGCTACCTCAACTTCGACATGGTGGCCTCGCCCAACCCCGGGTACTTCCTGTACGACGGCGACAACTCCGACGGCACCGGTTCGGGTCCCGGGCCCGCCGGCTCGGCGGAGATCGAGGACACCCTGGAGGCGTACTTCGCCTCGATCGGCGTGCCGACCCGCGGCACCGACTTCGACGGCCGCAGCGACTACGGCCCCTTCATCGCGGCCGGCATCCCCGCCGGCGGCATCTTCACCGGGGCCGAGGGCCGCAAGACCGCGGCCCAGGTCACCCTCTGGGGCGGTACGACCGGCGCCTTCGACCCCTGCTACCACGCCTCGTGCGACACCATCTCGAACATCAACGACACCGCGCTGAACCGGAACGCGGACGCGATCGCGGCCACGGTGTGGGCGCTGGCCGACGGCGGTGGCACCGAGCCCCCGCCCACCGGCGTGACGGTGTACTCGGACACGTTCGAAACGGCGACCGGCTGGACCACCAACGCCGGCGCCACCGACACCGCGACCTCCGGCGCCTTCGAGCGCGGTGACCCGGCCGCCACCAGCTCCGGCGTGGCCACCCAGCTCGGTACCACGGTCAGCGGCAGTTACGACCTGGTCACCGGCGCCACGGCCGGCGCCACGGCCGGTGCCAACGACGTGGACGGCGGCACGACGACGGTCCGCTCGCCGGCGATCACCCTGCCGGCCGGCACGCTGACCCTGTCGTTCTCCTGGTACCTCGCGCACCTGAACAACGCCACCAGCGGCGACTACTTCCGGGTCCGGGTCGTCGCCGGGACGACCACCACGACGGTCTTCACCCAGGCCGGGGCGGCGAGCAACCGGGCCGCCGCGTGGCAGGCGGCGACGGTCAATCTCTCCGCGTACGCCGGGCAGTCCATCCGGCTTCAGATCGAGGCGGCGGACACCGGCACGGCCAGCCTGGTCGAGGCGGCGGTGGACAACGTCACCATCACCCGCGCCTGACCTACGGGGGCACCGCGGGGGTACGGCGTCGAGCCGTACCCCCGCTCGGGTCATTGCCCGCGGCCCCTCCGCCGGCGCTGTTATCGTTCTCCGATGAGCGGCAGTATTCAGCCGGGCTCGGCCCGGCTGACCGGTTCCTGGGCGCCCCCTTCACGGGCGCCCGATTCATCGGCGTCCGGTTCGTGGGCGCCCGGTTCGTCGGCGCGGCCATGTTGATCCTGGTGGGCCTGCTGTCGATCATCCTGGTGACGGCCGTGACGGGCTATTTCGTCGCTCAGGAGTTCGGATACGTCGCGGTCGACCGCAACCGCCTGCGCCGGCAGGCCGAGCAGGGCGACAAGGCCGCCGAACGCGGCCTCAAGGTCACCGAGCGCCTCTCGTTCGTGCTGTCCGGCGCGCAGCTCGGTATCACCGTCACCGCCCTGATCGTCGGCTACGTCGCCGAGCCGTTCCTCGGCGAAGGGCTCGCCCAGTTGCTCGGCGTGGCCGGCGTGCCCGACGCGGTGAGCATGCCGCTCGCCCTGGTGCTGGCGCTGCTGATCGCGACCGTGGTGCAGATGGTGCTCGGCGAGCTGGCCCCCAAAAACTTCGCCATCGCCCGGGCGGAAACGGTCGCCAAGGCCTTCAGCCGTTCGACGATGATGTATCTGGCCGTCTTCGGGCCGATCATCAAACTCTTCGACGTCGCGGCCGCGAAGCTGTTGCGCCGGGTCGGCGTCGAGCCGATCGAGGAGCTGCCCGAGGGCGCCACCGAGGAGGATCTCCAGCACATCATCGCCGAATCCCGTGCCGAGGGTCATCTGGATCCGGAGCTTTCGGCGCTGCTCGACCGCGGTCTGGACTTCCGCCGGCGTACCGCGGCCGAGGTGATGGTGCCCCGCGTGGACGTGCACACGGTGCGCGGCAGCGACCCGGCGTCGCGGCTGGTGGAACTGCTGGGCACCGGCCGTTCCCGCTTCCCGGTCCGCGCCGACGCGAGCATCGACGAGATCATCGGGGTGGTCGGCATCGCGGACGTCCTGGCGGTTTCCCCCGCGTCCCGCGCGACGGTGCCGGTCGAATCGCTGGCGGTGCCCCCACTGTTCGTGCCGGCCTCGCTGCGGCTGCCCGCGGTGCTGGACCTGCTGCGCGGTGATCGCCGGCAGCTGGCCTGCGTGGTCGACGAGTACGGCGGCTTCGCCGGAGTCATCACCCTGGAGGACATCGCCGAGGAACTGGTGGGCCCGATCCGCGACGAGGACGACCTGCCGGAGCCTGCTCCGGCGCGGCAGCAGGACGGCTCGTGGATCGTCCCCGCCCGCTGGCGCATCGATGAGGTCGTCGACGCCACGGGCGTCCACCTGCCGGAGAGCGACCAGTACGACACCGTGTCCGGTTTGGTGATGTCCCGGCTGGGCCGGGTGCCGCAGGTCGGTGACGCGGTGTCGCTCGCCTCCGGCGCCGCCCTGGCGGTGCTGTCGGTGGACCGGCACGTGCCGGACGCCGTACGCCTCTCCGCGGCTTCCGATGACGCCGCCGCCTCGGCCGTCGCAGCGTCGGCATCTCCCGACTCCTCCTCGCCCGGGTCACCGCTCGTCGACGAGGAGACCGGATGACCACCACCTGGGCCGTGCTCTGTTCCGTGCTGTTGCTCGCCGGGAACGCGTTCTTCGTCGCCGCCGAGTTCGCCCTGGTGGCGAGCAAGCGCTACCGGCTGGAACACGCGGCAGCGCAGGGCAGCCGGGCCGCCCGCGCCGCCCTCGACGGCAGCCGAGAGCTGTCCCTGATGCTCGCCGCGGCACAGCTCGGCATCACCCTGTGTTCGCTGGGCCTGGGCGCCCTGGCCGAGCCGGCCATCGAGCACCTGGTGCACCCGCTGCTGCACGCCGTCGGGCTGCCCGACGTGCCGAGCGGGATCATCGCCTTCCTGGTCGCGCTGGCCGTCGTCACGTTCCTGCACCTGGTGCTCGGCGAGATGATGCCGAAGTCCTGGGCCATCACCGACCCGGAACGCTCGGCGACGCTGCTGGCCCTGCCGTTCCGCGGCTTCGTCCGGATGGTCCGCCCGGCGCTGCTCGCCCTGAACGCGCTGGCCAACGCGTCCCTCAGGCCGTTCGGGGTGCACCCGCAGGACCAGCTGGCCCAGGCACACGGACC
>Ga0307288_10000358_pt1 | contig 15805 bp, 13 predicted proteins | sample ER_DNA_142_FD_194469 | JGI IMG/M metagenome (GOLD analysis project Ga0307288, IMG submission 194469) | Bulk soil microbial communities from the East River watershed near Crested Butte, Colorado, United States - ER_DNA_142 | ecosystem: Environmental > Terrestrial > Soil > Floodplain | place... | reverse complement strand
ACGTGGGCGGACATCATCCCGGTGTCAGTGCCGCAGCGCTTTCAGCTGGACGTGCTGAGCGACGCTCTTATTGGCCTATTGCCGGAAGGGCCGTCGCTGTATCCCGACGGCGAGATCACCGACGAGCCCGAGGAAACGCTCGTCGCTGAGCTGATCCGCGAAGCCGCTTTGGAGGGCGTACGTGACGAACTGCCGCACTCCATCACCGTCACTGTGGAAGAAATGGGACTTCGTGACGACCGACCCGCGGACAAGCCGCTGCTCGACATTTACGCCTCCTTGGTCGTGGAGCGCGATTCGCAGAAGGGCATTGTGATCGGTCACCGAGGCAGTCGACTGCGCGAGATCGGCGCCGCCGCTCGTCAACAGATTGAGGCCTTGCTCGGCACCCCGGTATTTCTCGATCTGCGTGTCAAGGTGCTCAAGGAGTGGCAACGCAGTGCCAAGCATTTAAACCGACTCGGCTTTTAGCGGTTACGGCTGATAGCGCTGGCATGCCAGGATGCCGCGTATGGTCGCTCATCCCCTTGACCCGCTGTCACCGACCGAATATCAGCAGACGGCGGCGGTGCTACGGAGAGACCAGGGTGTCAGCAACGCCTGGCGCTTCGCGTCCATCGAACTCAAGGAGCCGGCCAAGATCGATGTGAAGGCCTGGCGTGCCGGCGATACGGTGCCACGACGGTCTTTTTCGGTGCTCTGTAACACCGAAACCAATCAGACGTACGAGGCCGCCATCGTCGACCTCATTGCCGAGAGCGTCGAGTCATGGACCCACATCCCAGATGCCTGTCCCAACTTCACTATCGATGAATACCACAATGTTGATCATGCACTACATGAGCACGAGGGTGTCTTGGCCACCTTACAGAAGCGTGGTATTACCGATCCCTCACTCGTACTGTTCGACGTCTGGACCTACGGCAAGGCGGTTATGCCGGAGCAGTGGCATCTCGGCCAAGATCAGGAGAAGTGAGCAGACGATCATGAGCGACACGCGATCATCGGGAGGCCGCGCAGATAGCCCTCTCTGACGCGCAGCCTGATACGTCCTCGGATGCTCAGCGGCACCAGTCAGAATCTAGACACGCAGCTCGTAGGTGTTGAAGACGCGCGACAGTCGGTAACCCAGGGCCTCGTTCACATTGATCATGAAGTTGTTGTCGACGTTGTTCCACGTTTCGATGATCTTGAGCTGCGGTTCCACGTCGGCCAGCCAGCGCATCATGTCGATCTTGAGCAGTAGGCCAAGCCGGTGGCCTCGGTGTTGGCGTGCCACAGCAGTATCAGCCTGACCACCGACCTCGGGCCGGAGCGGATGCACGACTACCATCGTGTGGCCGCCCACTTCACCGGTCTTGCGCTGACGTGCCAGGACGCGATACTCGCGCTCCCCGCGACCCTTGACCGCCGTCTCGAAGTCGGCAAGCCGCTGCCCATCGAACTTTTCGTCCTCGTACGTCAGAGCACCCATAGGTGCGTCGTTGATCGCCGCAGTCACCTCGACTAACTCGCCTAGTACGTCGTCAGCAATGGGTGGCTGCAGTCGTTCGAGACAGTAGTCCGCCGCGGTCGTCTCAGCTAATGCCCACAGTCGCTGCACCTCGGACTGGTCGACGTCGGCCAGCAGCTGACGCCGGCGGGCGTCGCGGCTGGCAGAGCCGAAACCGAACCCTTCGACAAAGCAGCGGGCGCCTTGATCTTCTTCAGCCGTCCCCACCCAGATCGTGCTACGGCCCGCTTCTCGCGTGATCCGCAGCACCTCATTCATGATCACGGAGCCATGGCCACGACGGCGATGATCGGGATGCACGACGATCTCCGCCCAAACCAGATGTAGGTTGTCACGGGTCGGCATTTCCACTGCGAGCACTCCGACTGGGCCAGCCGTATCCTCAGGAACGTAAAGATAGTGCTCTGCGGGCTCGAGGTCCCATCCGTAACGCACCTGCCCGGCCAGCATTTCAGGGATCACTGGGAATGCGTCGGGGTCGTCGATCTGGCGCGCCGCCTCTTCGATGTCGGCGACTGCGGCGACCTGACTTATGTCATCGGGTTTAACGCGTACGAACGGCATCAGACCAGGCTGCCGTACGAACCCTGATCACGCCACGTAATTTCGAGGCGGCGCTGTCTAGTAGCAGCTCACGCAATGCCGACGCTCGCAGCTAGCTGTCTGGGAGCTGCTCGCGCACTGCCGACGCTCGCAGCTCGGGATTTGGCTGTCGCAGGACCGGTGGTGTTACAGTGACGACGTGGCAAGCATCCAGCGCCGTTTCGCGCTGCTTCTCCTCCGCTGCCGCAGCGAGGCCCAGTAGGGGGCCGGCATCCTCGCTGCGGAGACTAGACGTGCTTCCGGTCCGCTCCACATCTACCAGCGAGGAATCAATGTCAGACATTGCCACGTCCGCGGCGTCCAGCGGCTTGAGTTCGTACGGTACGAAGGCGCAAACGGTACGGGTACAGCAGCCCAGCCCAATGCCCTTCCACCGCTATCGCCCGTTTACTCCAATTGATCTTCCGGATCGCACCTGGCCCTCGAATGTGATCACCAAGGCGCCCCGCTGGTTGTCGACCGATCTTCGTGACGGCAACCAGGCGCTGATCGATCCGATGACCCCTGCCCGCAAGCACAAAATGTTCGATCTGCTGGTGCAGATGGGTTACAAGGAAATCGAGATCGGATTTCCCTCTGCCAGCCAGACCGACTTCGACTTCGTCCGGCAGCTGATCGAGCAGGACAAAATCCCCGACGACGTGGTCGTCTCGGTGCTGACCCAAGCCCGCGAGGACCTCATCGAGCGCACCGCGGAGTCAATTGTCGGGGCCAAGACAGCAACCATCCACATGTACAACGCCACAGCGCCGTTGTTCCGCCGCGTGGTCTTCCATGTCGACAAGGCCGAATGCATCGCCTTGGCGACGCGGGGCACTGAGCTGGTAATGAAGTACGCCGAGCAGTATCTGGGCGACGTCGAGTTCGGTTATGAGTATTCGCCGGAGATCTTCACCGGGACCGAGATGGAGTTTGCGGTCGAGGTCTGCAATGCGGTGATGGACGTCTGGCAACCATCGGCAGGCCGGGAGATCATCTTGAACTTGCCGGCCACAGTCGAAATGGCGACACCCAACGTCTACGCCGATCAGATCGAGTGGTTCAGCCGGCACGTGCACAACCGCGAGCATGTCGCCATCTCACTGCATCCGCACAACGATCGTGGCACAGCCACTGCGGCAACCGAGCTGGCCATGATGGCCGGGGCCGATCGCGTCGAGGGCTGCCTATTCGGCCACGGCGAGCGGACCGGCAACGTTGACTTGGTCACGTTGGGCATGAACCTGTTCTCACAAGGAATAGATCCCAAGATCGACTTCTCCCATATCGACGAGATCCGTCGCACTGTGGAGTACTGCACCAACCTGCCGGTCCACCCGCGCCACCCGTACGCGGGCGACCTGGTCTACACCGCGTTTTCTGGCAGTCACCAGGACGCGATCAAGAAAGGCCTTGAGGACCTGGAGAAACGCGCCCAGGCGCAAGGCATCAGCGTTCGTGAGATCGCCTGGCAAGCGCCTTACCTGCCGATCGATCCCTTCGATGTGGGACGCACCTACGAAGCCGTCATCCGGGTGAACTCCCAGTCCGGCAAGGGCGGGGTTGCCTACATCATGAGGTCTGAGCACAACTTGGACTTGCCGAGACGGCTGCAGATCGAGTTCTCCAAGGCCGTACAGGCGCACACTGATGCCGGCGGTGGCGAGGTCAGCGCAAGCAGGCTCTGGGAGATCTTCCAGTTCGAGTACCTCGAGCCGGACACCCCGCTGCGACTCGTCAGCGTCTCGACAGCATCGACTGAGAACGGCCAAACTTCGCTTGCCGCTCAGGTCGTGGCCGACGGCGCAGTCCAAACGATCACTGGCGAAGGAAACGGGCCAGTGTCGGCATTCGTGGACGCCATCTCCACCCTTGATCACCACGTACGCGTACTGGACTACACCGAGCACGCGCTGTCCTCCGGCGGCGACGCGCTCGCCGCGGCGTACGTGGAATGCGAGGTCGGAGAAGGCGAAGACAGCGTGGTCGTATGGGGAGTAGGGATGGACGCAAACATCGTCACCGCCTCACTCAAGGCCGTTACCTCGGCCATCAACCGAGTGAGGTAGGTCCCCTCCCTCGCCGTAGCTGGATCCGATCAGCACGGCGCTCCTGCCAAATTTCCGACCATTGTGGACTTCTCGACACCGAAATCCGGAATTGAGGATTAGAACCCCGCATTGGTCGGAAATTTGCAGGGGATCTCGTACAAGGTCAGCAGTCAGCCGTTACCGAAAGCCATTGGCTGCGGTGTGAGCCGGAACCGTTGGGGAGTAGATCCAGGCCCGGAAGAAGGGCCCAAGATCAACTGTGGTGTACGACTGGGCATCGGCCATCCAGTCCTCGAGCGTGCGACTCCCAGGATCTTGCGCCCAGTCTCGAGAGAACTTGAAGAAGGCATCGTCACCCATCACGTTGCGTAACGCTTGCAGCGTCATTGGGCCGCGTAGGTAAACCGCGTCGAAGAGATGCGCCCGGCCCGGGTCGATCATGGTGATCTTCCAGAAGGCGTCGTTGTCCTTGAGCCGTTCGTAGGCCCGATTCAGAGCATCGTTGGCCTTACGACCGCCAGTTCGCTCGGCAGCTCCCCACTGTGCCCACGACGCATAACCCTCAGTTGTGAAGATGTCATTCCATTGCCGCACGGTGACGTTGTCGCCGAACCACATGTGAGCTAGCTCATGCGTGAGCAGGACTGGCTCGAAATCACGGTTCAGGATCGCCCTCGCGTCGTAGACCGGCCGGGTCTGCGTCTCTAGCCCGCCGAACCACAGCTGATGGACAGGGACAATGCCGCCGATCTCGGTAAAGGGATATGGGCCGAACATTGTCTCCAGCGTCCGGATGCGCTGCCCCGAGGTCATCAACGCCGCAAATGCTGTCTTCCGTTGGTCCGGCGGAAGCTTCTCAGACACTGCATAGACATACGGCAGGCCATGATCGATGCCCTGCTTGAGCTCGTAGTGACCGATGGCCATGAAATTGAGGTAGGACGCCATCGGCTGCCGCGCAACCCAATGCCAGGTGTCGAAATCCTTCTCGTTCCCTGCGTCGGCCGACTCGAGCCGGCCAACGCTGATCGCCTCCATCCCGGTTGGCACCCTGATCGAGACGTCCATCAGAGCGGGATCGGAGGGATGATCATTGGCCGGATACCACCATGCCGAGCTCTCTGGCTCTCCGGCAATGATCCACTCACCATCGCCAGCCCGCCAGGGTTGCTCGTCACCCTGTCGAACCTCGGCAGGCCTGCCCGAGTAGCCGACGACCACCTGGAATGTGCTATTCGCCGCGATCTGCTGTGCGGGCTTGATATAGACGTCGGAAAAGCCTCTCGCAATGGATGCCGCGGGTGCCCCATTGACGCTGACTTTGTCGGTGTGCAGGGCCAGATCGAAGTAGAACGAGTTGAGATGTTGGGTGGCACGCGCACTGATGGTCGTCGTTCCGGTGATGGTCTGCGTCCGAGGATCCCAGTTGATCATGATCTGGTACTTGATCACGTCATAACCGCTGTTGCCGGCCTGCGGGAAATAAGGATCGCCGAGCCCGGGTTCTCCGTCAGTGGCATTCGGATCGAGTGGGGGAGGCGTGGTCACAGTGCTCGGCGGTTGCCGCAGCCGGCTAATCGTCCAAGCCAGGCCGAGAGGTGCCGCCATAACGGCCAGCAAGATCACCGGCATGATGACCGCGAGTATGTAGGCCACCCGGTGGGGTCGCTGCGCGAGCGGCTGTTGCGGTGGGAGCTGCGCTGGTGGCACGGCCGTGAACGCTTGTGACTCGCGGGGTGGCGGCCACCTCGGATCAACGCTCGACATGCGCCAGAGATCTGAGGCTACGGTCCAGGTGCCAGGCAACGAAGGCGGCGGTAATGCCACTGGCCTCCCGTGCCACATGATCATCCACTTGTCGCGTGTCGCGCCAGCGACCCTCGAGCAGCGCACCGAGCAGAGGCAAGGTCTCCGGGGCGGGCCGCGCCGCTCCGGCGGGACGGCATCGCTCGCAGACGGCGCCGCCGAGGGCAGGAGAAAATGCCCGGTGCGGCCCAGCGATACCACAGCGTGCACAGTCAGAGAATGAGGGCGCATATCCGGCAACGGCCAGCGCTCGCAACAGATAAGAGTCCAAGATCAAGGTCGCTGGGCGTTGCCCGTCGGAAGTGCCCTGGTTCAGCGCTCGCAGGGCTCCGACGAGGAGCAGGTACTGCTGAAGTGCTGGTTCGGACTCCTCGACCACCAAGCGGTCGGCGGTCTCCAGCATCACCTGGCCGGCTGTATACGCGGGATAGTCATCGGTGAGCGGCTCACCGAAGGCATCCAGCGATTCGACTTGGGTGATGATGTCCAGCGAGTGCCCGACGGCTAGCTGTAGGTCGATGTGGGAGAACGGTTCGAGTCTGGCGCCGAACTTTGAGGTGGTGCGCCGTACCCCTTTTGCGACCGCGCGAATCTTGCCGTGATGTCGGCTCAGCATTGTGATGATTCGATCCGCCTCGCCGAGCTTGTGCGTGCGAAGAACCACTGCTTCGTCACGGTAGGTCGGCACCTCGATATTGTCCCTGACGTGGCCAAGCTTTCCTCGACTGCGCCGCGCCCGACCCCGCGCCGCAAGCGGAACGCGGAGCCGGAAGCCGGTGGTCGCCAGCCTCGTCCCCCAACACCGCATGCGAGCGGCGCCCGCTCCCCGCAGATACCCCGGGATCGGCTGCCGACCCATGTGGCGATCGTGATGGATGGCAATGGGCGCTGGGCGAAGGCTCGCAACCTGCCGCGTACCGAGGGCCATGCCCGCGGCGAGGCGTCGCTGTTCGATGTCATTGAAGGGGCCATCGAGATTGGGGTGAAGTACCTCTCGGCGTACGCCTTTTCCACCGAAAACTGGAATCGCTCGCCGGATGAAGTCCGCTGGCTGATGGGCTTCAACCGTGATGTGATCAGAAGGCGGCGCGATCAACTCGATGCCATGGGCGTACGAGTGCGCTGGGCCGGCCGGAGGCCACGGCTGTGGCGGAGCGTGATCAGCGAGCTCGAAGACGCCGAGCGTCGCACTGTCGGCAACGACGTCCTAACCCTCCAGTTCTGCGTGAATTACGGCGGCAGGGCGGAGATTGTGGACGCTGCCCGGCGCGTCGCAGCGTTGGCGGCTGAGGGGCGACTCGATCCGCGCAAGCTCACCGAGGAACGATTCCGGCAGTTCCTCGATGAACCTGACATCCCCGACGTCGACCTTTTCATTCGCTCGTCTGGAGAGCAGCGAACGTCCAACTTCTTGCTGTGGCAGAGCGCCTACGCCGAGCTGGTGTTCCTTGATCGATTGTGGCCTGATTTCGACCGCCGTGACCTGTGGCGCGCGATCGAAACCTATGCCCAACGTGATCGGCGCTACGGCGGGGCGGTCCCCAATGTGGTAGCTAGCCAAACCTGAATCTTTCTGCGTGCTGAACGTTTTCGCACTTTTGGTGGCAAACGTCCGGTTCAGGGCCTGAAGGGCCGGCCTTTCAAGCCTTCTGGTGGGAAACGTACGGCCTCAACCTGTTATAGCCCGGCGTTCTTGCCTAGCCAGGCGAGCGCCGGACCCACAGTTGGGGCGTACGTGGAGAAGTTGTGGCCGCCGCTTGGCAGCACGATCGTGCTGACGCCTGGGATACCACTGGCGGCGGCGATGGCCTTCTTGGCATCGGCATAGTGCACTCCGTTCCAGGACTCGCGGTCACCTTTGGACGTGATGATCAACAGGTGTACGGGATAACTCAGTGTGTGCCTGATCAGCCACAGCGGGGAGTTCTGGTTGCGGAGTACCCGGCTGTGGTTGAACAGGTTGCCGGTGGAATGGTCCTCCTCCGCGCCGAAGTAGCCGCCGATGCTGACTGCCGCGACAAATGAGGTCGGGTGGCGTAACAGCATCTTGCTGGCGCAGAAGGCGCCGGTACTCCAACCGATCGTGGACCAATGTGCGGACGTAACGCGGAAGTGCTTGATCACCGCCTCCTTGACGTCGGTAGCCAGCCAGGAGTCGGCCTGCGGACCTCGGGGAATGTCAGTGCATTCGGTGTCCCGTGGTTGCGCGATGGACAGTGGCGGTATCACGGCAACGAACGGCTTTGCCTGACCGGATTTGATCGCCTGCGTCGCGTTGCTTCCGAGATTGAGGGTCTTGAAGATTCCCGCGGGAGTGCCGGGCTGCCCAGGTAAGGCCATCAGGACTGGAAACCTGATCTTCGTCTCAGCGGGCTCGGCGTACTGGGGCGGGAGCCAAATGAGTACCTGCTCGGTCGCTCCAGAAACCTTGCCGTGCACGGTGAGGATGCGGATTTGCCCCTCGCTACCATCAGCTGGAACTAGCTGTCCGGCATCGGCGACGGCGACCTGGCCGCCGCGACGCTCATGTCCAAGAAGTTCATTCCAGGAGTCGTAGAACACATAGACACGGTTCACTGCAGCGAACACGGCGAGGACCGCGACGGCCTGGCAACCAAGGATCATTCCAATACGCAGCACCGTGCCGCCGATTTGCCCGGGGAGTCGTCGCCATGCCAGCGCCAGGGCGATCGGCAAGATGACTGCCGCTGCTATCAGCGAGATCGTCAGAGGAGCCCCAGTCAGACTCACATTGATAGCACGGCTAATGATCTGGTCGGGTTCCTTCGTAATCAGCACCGTCCTCTACCACTTCAAGACCAAGGAAGCCATCAATCAGGCAGTGGTGCGGCTGCTCTCTGGAAACGGCGCCGCTTATATGACTGCGCGCATAACGGCGGTCGATTCCAGTCGCGACACGCTGCGGGCCTACCTGTCGTCGAACCTGCACTTCATCGCCCAGCGCCGCTCACCTTCCGGCCGACCGCCAGGTCTGAGCTGTGATCCTCCAGCACATGGTCGTGATCTCGGCGTTGAGCCGACCTCAGCAGGTACCGCAGGTGCCAAAGATCTCAAGATCGTGGCTGATCTCCCGGAAGCCGTACTCCTCCGCAACGGCGTTGGCCCAGCGCTCGACCGCCGGTCCAGAGACCTCGACCGTACGACCACAGATACGACAGACCAGATGATGATGATGGCCGGTCGAGCAGCGGCGGTACGCCGTTTCGCCCTCGTTGGTCCGGATGGCGTCAAGTTCGCCGGCGTCGGTCATGAGCTGCAGCGTGCGATACACCGTGGTAAGGCCGATGCGCTCGCCGAGATGTCGCAGGTCGTCGTGAATCTGTTGCGCTGTGCGGAAGTCGTGCTGATCGGAAAGGATCTCCGCGACTGCGGCGCGCTGTCGAGTCCGGCGTTGTGCACCTGACGGCTTGGCCCCCCCGGCCTTCGCAGCCTGCCTAGTCGTCATCTCAGTGCTCCTCGACCGCGTCGGCCGGCCGGCTCAGTGCTCGTCGTAGTGATCAGCATGGGCGGCATGTCGATGACCTTCATGGATGAAGTCGGTGTGGTCACCATGCTGTACGGCCGGATGCCCGCAGCCGCGGGCATGGCGGTGAGGGTGGTTCTCGGTGACGGTATGCGGGCTCACTAGTTCATCGTCGTCAACCGGCTCAGGGAGTACGGCCGCGGCGTAGCGCCGTCGCAGGAGGTAGGAGATCGGCCAACTCAGTATGAAGACCCCGATAGCAAGTAGCACGATGAAGGCCCCGGGCGCGGCATCTACCCAGAACGAAGCTGCCGCGCCACCGACCGCCGTGGCAACCCCAATGCCGATGGCACACAGAAGGCCGGCCGTGAAGCCGCGTACCAGGTTGCGTGCTGCGGCGACAGGAACGACCATGAGCGCACTCACGAGCAATAAGCCAACGGTTCGCATCGCCAGTGCGACAGTGACAGCGGCGAGGCTCACGACCGCGATGTTGTAGAGCCGCACGCGCAGGCCCTGAGTCCGAGCAAACTCCTCGTCAGTCGAGACCGCGTACAGCTGCGGTGCCAATCCGAGGGTAGTTACCAAGATCACGATGGCGAGGATGGCGATCAATCTCAGATCGCTTGGAGTCACGGTCGTAAGCGAGCCGAAGAGATACTGCGCCAGGCCTCCGGCACCGACACCAGAGATGCCAGACAAGAAGACGCCGGCGGCCAGGCCGCCGTAGAACAAGATGGCGAGGCCGACGTCACCGGTGGCTTTACCGCGCTGGCGGAGAATCTCGACGACAACCGCACCCGCGACACAGGTGACTACGGCAATCGGAATTGGTGCCGCGCCCGTCAGCAGTGCTAGACCGACGCCTGCCAGAGCTACGTGGCCCAGTCCGTCACCAAGCAGACTCAACCTGCGCTGTACGACGTAGGTGCCTATGGCGGGTGCGATGAGACCAGTGAGCAACGCGGCGATCAACGCCCGCTGCATGAAGGGGTATGACAAGATCTCGATCATGGCTCGATAGCACCGCCCATGAGGGTGTCCTTGCGTCGATCATGGTTGTCATCTCCCTGCTGGGCATGATCGTGATGATGGCCGCTGACTCCACGATGGTGCTGACCAAGATCACCTAGTGGGCCGTCATAGACGACGCGGCCGTCGCTCAAGACGACAGCGCGGTCAATGAGGCTGGCAAGCGGTCCTACCTCGTGCAACACAACCAGCACGCCGGTGCCCGCCGCCAGCAATCCGGCCAGCACTTCTGCGAGCACCCGCTGATGCTCGAGGTCAACTCCAGAGGTGGGCTCATCCAGGACCAAAAGATCTGGCTCGCCTGCAAGCGCCCGGGCGACCAGCACCCGCTGCTGTTGCCCACCTGATAGTCCCGCAATATCGGCGTTCAGCCGGTCGGACAAACCAACCAGAGCGACGGCGTTTTCGATGGCGTCTCGGTCGGCTGGGCTCAGTGGTCGGAACGGCCGCCTGCGTGCCAGCCGTCCTGCAGCGACGACCTCTTTCACCTTCGATCCACCGAGCGGAGCGAGCGAGCGTTGCGGCACGTAGCCGATACGCGACCAATCTCGGAAGTCGCGCAGCGGTGAGCCAAACAGGTTTATGGCGCCCCGCCGGTGAGGGAGCAGGCCGAGCAGCGTACAGACCAAGGTGGACTTTCCAGAACCATTGCCTCCCATCAAGGCGACGGCCTCTCCGGCGCGTACCGAGAGACTGACGCCGCGCAGCACCGGAAGTCCGCCACGCTCGACCGTGACGTCGTGGGCCGCTAGTGTCGTGGGTCCCAAGTTCCCTTGCGCTTGGCGTCGTTCAGGTGCGTGCATCGCAAGGCCGACGAGGGAGGGATACCGGGTCGTATGTCGACCGAGGAGAACGCCGCGAGGTGCGTGCCGGGGCGGCGCGAAGTGTAAAGAGACTAGGGTTCCACGGCACTCGCACCGTATGTGCCTCTAGGAGCATCCCCCCGCCTTTCGCAGCGCCGCCAAGTTGGCAGACATCACTGACAGATAATCCTGCCCGCGGGACTGATCAGTGATGCCCTCGATGGGGTCTAGCACGTCAGTGACAAGACCAAGATCACCGGCAATCGCCCGCGCGACAGCCGGCGAGGTCAGTGTCTCGGAGAAGATCGTGGTCAATCCGTGCTCGGTGGCCAAGCGCTGGACTTCAGCGATCCGTGCCGGCGACGGCTCGGTGTCAGGATTGAGACCACTGATAGCGATCTGGATCAGGTGATACCGCAGAGCCATATAGCCAAAGGCTGCATGAGTCGTGATGAACTCAGTTCGTACACAGTGCGCCAGGCCTGAGCGGAACGACCGATCGAGAGTCCGCAACTCTTTGTTGAGCGCGGCTGCATTACGCGCGTAATCGAGCGCATGATCGGGATCGATCGTCGAAAGTCGTTTTTCTACCACTCGAGCGATCCGAGCGAGGGACGTCGGATCAAGCCATACATGCGGATCGAGATTTGAGTGATGATCAGCAGCCCACTGTCCACTATCAAGATCATCACTACCGCTCGGCAACGGGCGTAACGGGACGACGGTCGTGGTATCGATCACTTGCCGGTTCTCGCTCTGTCGCACAGCCTCATCGACCGCCGGCTGAAAGCCTCTTTCATAGATCACCAGGCTGGCAGTGGTCAGGCTGGCAACCTGCCGAGGCGTGAGCTCGAGGTCATGCGGCTCGGCTCCGGGCTGGGTCAAGTTGGTGACGGCGCCGTGAGCGCCGGCAACGCGCTGAGCGACGAACTGCAGCGGATAGAACGCGGTCACAACAGTCAGCTCACCGCGAGTACTGGTGGAACTGGCCGATCCCGTGCTTGCGCACCCTGTTACGGCTAGCAAGACGAGCAGGCAGCCGAGCAGACTCAGCTGCCGGACGCTAACCGACATGAGAACCATTTTCATTAAGACTCAGCACGAAGTCAAACTCATCGTCGGTTTGACAGAGTTCTGTTATGCCCAAGGACTACTTCGGCGAACGCATTGCGGAGCGCTATGACGAGACAGCTGCCGACATGTTCGACCCTTCCGAGGTCCACCCAGTTGTCGACTTTCTCGCCGATCTGGCCTTCGACGGCACGGCGCTCGAACTCGGGATCGGTACCGGCCGGATCGCGCTACCCCTAGCACAGCGCGGGATCCGCATTCATGGCATTGACCTCTCGGAGGCAATGGTGGCAAGGCTTCGAGCGAAACCGGGTGCCGAGCAGATCAATGTCAGCATCGGTGACTTCGCAACGACAACGGTGCCGGGACAATTCTCAGTCGCCTACCTGGTTTTCAACACGATCATGAATCTGACGACGCAGGACGAACAGGTCGCCTGCTTTCAGAACGTCGCCGCACACCTGGTGCCAGGCGGCCGATTCGTGATTGAGGTAGGCGTGCCGGACTTGCAACGGCTGCCACCCGGCGAAACGATCCGGGCTTTCACCGTGAGCGATACCAGACTTGGCTTCGACGAATACGACATCGCGTCCCAGGGATTGATCTCACATCACTATTGGGTCGTCGACGGCAAGCTGGAGGTCTTTTCGCCACCCTTCCGCTACGTCTGGCCGGCGGAGCTCGACCTGATGGCGCGGCTAGCCGGTATGTCGCTACGGGAGCGCTGGGCCGGTTGGAAACGTGAGCCATTCACTAGCGACAGCACGAGCCATGTCTCGGTCTGGCAGAAGGCCAACTTGTCAGAACCCAGTTGAGCTATGGATCAACTGGGTTCTGACAAGTCGGGCGTCAGATGGGGCTGAGCTCCCGCTCGGTCACCTCGGTAAGCCGCTCAAGCAGCCGGTCGAACACATGCGTGCGGTCGAACTGGACGGCATGCGCGCGAGCCCGCTCAGCCATTGCGGCTTGTTCATTGCTCGGCATGGTGACCGCCACATCCAGCGCGTCGGCGATCGAGTGCGGGCTACCGACCGGGACGATCATGGCCGTGTCGCCAACGGCCTCGGCAATCCCGCCCGTAGTCGTGGTGATCACTGGTCCGCCACCCGCCAGCATCTTCTCCACCAACGCGATCCCGAAGGTCTCGACGAACTCAGGACGCGGCTTGCTAGGCAGCACGAAGGCAGCGCAGCCGGCCATCAAATGTGGCTTCTCATCGTCGTCGACATCGTCGAGGAAGCTGATTCGGTTCGCTGCCGGCGTCTGTGCGGCGAACTCGCGTAGCTGCTGTGCCTCTGGTCCATTGCCAGCGATCACAAGTTGCAGCTCCTTGCACGCTGCGCTGGCGGTGAACCCGGTGATCAAGTCGTCGACGCCCTTGGCGCGCGCCAGTCTGGATAGGAACAGCACATAGCCATCGCGCATCAGCCCTCTCCGGTGGAGGACCTGGTCGGTTTGAGTCGGCGTGATATCGAAATAATCCGCCGTATTGATCGCCGGATAAGAGATCGCGACGCGCTGCCGGCATCGTTGCCCAAAACAGGTGCCATGGCGAACGTCAATCTCCTCAGCCGAGGAGATGATCAACTCCTTGGTGTACTCCGAGACCGCGACCGGTAGGTCGCTATTGAGGTAGGCCGACAGCACCTGCGCGGCTGCGCCGAAGCGCCCATCGCCCGCACAGGAGCGGACCACATTCGTGACATCGGAGCCGACCGCCTCCGCGATAGTGAGGACGGGGACAGGCAGACCCGTGGAGCGGGCGATGCGTAATGCTTCCGATACGGCAAGCGTGTGCGGGCTGAGATAGAGCGAGATGCACACTGTGGGGACGCCGTCGGTGAACAGCTCGACAAGGCGTCCGGTGATCCCTGCGAGGTGGCGCCCGTCAGGGACCTTGTAGTCGCCGACGGGTTCGGGACGTTCCACTTCGATGCCCGTGCTGTATGGCAGCACGCCATCGAGCGGCTTCAGCGGAAGGCCGGACGTGACAAGCAAATCCAGTGGCCAAGTGACGATCTTGACATCGGTGAAACCGCGTTCTAGAGCGACCTCAGCAAGATTCCGCGCCTCACCGGAGTGCCCACAGATCACCGGATCGGCGCGGACAACGATGACGAGCCGACGCTCGTACGACGTGTGCCCCGACGTTTCGTCTCTCGACGCTCCAATCATCGGACCCCCCGTGGTCTGAATGTCCTGGTCTGACTGCCGTTAAGTGTTGATTTTCGAAGCTGATGGCGGCCGTGTCGTAGTGCCCCAGGCCGATGGCTGCGGACCCAGCTGCAGCCGGAGGTGCCCGCCGCGGTGCAGTTCACGCGTTGGCAGCCAACTCCGATTTAGCGTTTCTCCGTTGAAGATTGCGGACTGCACATACTGCGTCGGACCGCCGGCGGCCGGCTCGACGAATCCGGACGTGTCGATCAGCAGCTCCTCGTCGGCGAAGGCAATCCTGGATTCGGCAAATGACGGCACATTGATCAGATAGACGCTCTGGCCGGCTACGGGAAACAGGCCGAGCGAGGCCCATACGTACCAGGAGCTCAAACCGCCCGAGTCGTCGTTGCCTGGGAGCCCGCCAGGGCCGAGACCGAACATGTTGTTGACAATGGCGTGCACCACCTCCGCCGTACGGTCGGGCCGCCCGGCGTAGTGATAGGCCCAGGGTGCTTCCATGTCGGGCTCGTTGTTAAGTCCCTCAAAACGGTTCAGCGCGTACCCCGCGGCCAGGTCTGCTGCGCTTGGCCGTTCGCCCAACTGCTTGACAGGGTCGGCGCCGTAGCCGAAGAAGCGGTCCAGCAAGTCAATGAATGGGCCGTCCCCTCCGGCAAGCTCGATCCGGGACTTCATGTCGTAGAGCAAGCGGAACGAGTAGTTCCATCTGCCGCCTTCGTAGTAGGTGGAGTTCAGGAGCAGTCCGTCGTCAGGGTTGAATGCGTTGACCCACTGACTGGCCAAGCGTTCGAACTGCGTGGCAAGCTGGTTGTCGCCGACGTAATGGGCCACCCTTGCCGTGCATTGGTAGCCGAAGGCCAGGTCGAGGGTGTGCGCAATAGGCTCGGCCAGTCCCCGCAACAGGTAATCCTCGCCGTAGGTGCGTCGCAGATCTGTGTCCATGTGACACAGCGCCCAGTCCCAATCGATGCCAGGCACTCCGAGCTGACACAGATCGGCCAGGAATGTGTGGGCTAGCGCACTGCCTTGTCTGGAGAACCGGTCCGCACCTTTAGCCATCCGGTAGCCGATCGGCAGGTTGCCCTCTTCCTCGCAAATCAGCAGCAGCGCGTTGGCCAATTCGATGGCCCGCGCCGGAAACAGGGCAGTGATCAACGGCAGCTGGGTGCGGTAGATGTCCCACATCGTGCAGATGTCGAACACATAGGGCCCGTCGCTTGGCCACATTGGGCTTTCCTCGGGCGCGAAGCAGGGCTTGATCAGCGCGTGGTACAGAGCAGTGGAGAAG
>Ga0307288_10000357_pt1 | contig 15816 bp, 11 predicted proteins | sample ER_DNA_142_FD_194469 | JGI IMG/M metagenome (GOLD analysis project Ga0307288, IMG submission 194469) | Bulk soil microbial communities from the East River watershed near Crested Butte, Colorado, United States - ER_DNA_142 | ecosystem: Environmental > Terrestrial > Soil > Floodplain | place... | reverse complement strand
GTCGCCGCGCCGGCTGAGCGACATCACGACGCGTACGCACCTGCGCAACACCCGAGCCTACCGCGAGTTCCTGCACCCGCTCGGGACCGAGCACGAGCTCAGCATCGTGACCGGCCGGGTGTCGGCCACCTCGGCTCGCGGCTGGGCGATGAACCGCACCACACACGACTTCACCGACGCCGAACTGGAGCTCTCCCGGGCGCTGCAGCCGGCGCTGTGGCTCCTGGACGTCACCGCCGGAGTGAGTGATCGCCCGTCGGAAGCCCAGCGTGACGTCGCCGGCCGGTACGGCCTCACCGTGCGTGAGCTCGAGGTCCTTCGCTATCTGTCCACGGGGCTGACCGTTGAGGCGATGGGCCGGCAGATGAGAATCAGCGGCCGGACAGTACGCAAGCATCTGGACGGCACGTACCGCAAACTTGACTGCCACGACCGCCTGATCGCCGTCACCAAGGCACGGACGGCCGGACTGATTTGATCGGCCGTTGTCGGTGACCCGAGGAAGCACCCGCTGCAGCCGCGAGACAATTTGTCCTGCCGGTGAGGACGGTGGCGAACGCGCTCGCGCTGGGCGAGTCGGGCAGGGTAGAGAACGCGTCGGCCTCGACCTGAACGTCTGCCGCTAGAGCGCGGATCGCGGCCGGACGAGGTTGCCAGCGGGTCAGTTACGGCCTGCATACAGGTAGACGGTGACCACATCGGCTGCCTCGTAGCTGATCAAGATTCTGCGGCGCGTACCGTCGGTCGTGGGTCCTGCTTCGGCAAGGCCGGAAACGGTCTTGGCGGTGTCCGGGTCCCAGAGGTCGCCCCCGCCGACATTGTGTTTCCCGTCCACCGCCCGGATGCCGGGTGTGAGAGCCACCGTGAACTTTCCCGAAGCGAGGAAACCAGCGAGTTCGGCGCGTGGCATTCGAAACTTCGCCGACAGCCGGGTTTCGAGTCCGTTGCTGTACGCGGCGGACAACAGCACAGTTGCGGGCGGCAAGGTGATGTGGGCGACTGCCTCCACTTGAGATGCGCTGGCGACCTCCGGCGTCGATTGCACCGGCAGGAGTCGGTTGTCCGCCGTGCTGGTGTCTCCCGCCTGCGCGAACGCGGCCATGCTGAACGCGATCAACGAGATTACCAGGCTGAGGCAGGCAAGCACCAGCGCAGCGGTACCCCGCCCGCCCTGGCGCCTTACGGGTGTAGTGGCGGTCATGGTGTGCACGATAGGACGCGCACACTCACCGGCATCATGTGAGCGCACTGATGTCGGCAGGTCACGCCCTCGACACAGCGTCACTCATACTGAGCGTGACACGATCCAGACGGAACCTGCTCGATCGGCGGCACATGAGAGCGGGCCATCGGCGAGGTGCGTCGGGTCCCCGGGCCGCCGGTGCTCACCGGGAGCATCCGCCGGCATGTCGGTGAGTTCGGTCTTGGGCCGAGCGGCCGGCTGTTCGTGGGGGAGCGGAACGAGCGGGAGCTGCCGGTGCCGACGATCAACCGGGTTTGACGGCGGACTCGGGCGGCGGTTTTCACCCTGGAGGTGTACGCCTCGCCGGTGGCGGAAACGCCGTACGACCTACGGCATGCCGCGGTGTCGACGATGCTCAACGGGGCGTTCTCCCCGACCGACGTTGCGGAGATCGCCGGTCAGTCGCCTGAGGTGTTGTGGCGGACGTACGCCAAGTGCCTCGACGGCGGGCAAGCGGAACTTCGCCGTCGAATCGAGGAAGGCTACGGCGCTCGTCCGGGTCTGCCGAACTTCGGCGCGCATTCGGCACAGAGGCTCGGAGGCGGCCAGTGATTACCGGATACAGTCGGACATTTTCGAGTTGACCGGCTTCTATCTGGGCTGGTCAGTGGCTCAGAAGTCCTGATGATGTTCTTGTGCCCCCGGCAGGATTCGAACCTGCGCTTTCGCCTCCGGAGGGCGACGCTCTATCCCCTGAGCTACGGGGGCTCAGCGAGAATGAGCCTAGCAGGCGCCGCGGAGCCATCGCCAATCGGTCCGCGGCGCGCCGCCGGTCAGCTCGCCTGCAGTTCCTTCAGCATCGCGTCGATCAGGTTGATCTCGCTCTGCTGGCCGCGGACCTGCGACTCCGCGAGCCAGGTCACGTCCTCGTTGTCCGTCTCGGTGAGGATCTCCTGGGCCATGTGGATGCCGCCCAGGTGGTGCTGGCGCATCAGCGTCAGGTACTGCACGTCCAGGGCTTTGCCGGTGGCCTTGCGGAGCTCGGCCAGCTGCTCCGGGGTGGCCATGCCGGGCATCAGGCCGTTCTGCACCGAGCCCGCCGAGTCCTTCATCCAGGCCATCGGGGGTGCCGAGCCGGTCGGGCTCAGGTGCCAGTCGCGCAGCCAGGCCTGCATGTAGCCGATCTGGCCGTGCTGGGTCAGCGCGATGTCCCCGCTCAGCGTGACGATGTCGGGGTTCGTCGAGTTCGCGTGGGCGATCATCGACATCTCCACCGCCTGGGAGTGGTGCGTGCTCATGTCGCGCAGGAACCCGGCCTCGGCCGAGTCGTCGCCGGGGGTCGTCAGCCGTGGGACGAGCAGGCCGATGGCCAGCCCCACGAGCAGGCCGAAAACCAGCACCGCGGCGAGCCACACCGCACCGAAGCGGCCGCGGGCGGCTGGGGCGGTGTGGTCGCCGGGCGCGTCGGCATCGGCCGGCGCGCTCCACTCAGCCATTTCGGTGGGCGCGCCCGCTTCGGTGGGCGCGCCCGCTTCGGTGGGCACGCCCGGCTCGGTGGGCGTGCTCGACTCGGTGGGGACGGCCATCAGCTTCCCGCGGGCGCCGCGGCCTGGACCGGGCCGGTTGTCGTGTTGCCGCCCGAACAGGCCGCGTTCGGCTCCAGCGAGGCGTTCAGGCGCAGAGCCTTGATGAACTCGTCGATCTGCTTGTCGTCGGCGTTGTCGACCTTGAGCTGGTAGCCCCACGCCTGCAGCGAGATGTTCTTGTCCAGGTTCGTGATCGGGCTCATCAGCATGTAGTCCCGGCCCTGCACCTTCTTCTGCAGCTTGGCGACCTGGTCGGCGGCGAGGCCCTGCTTGTAGGACACCCAGATCGCGCCGTGCTCGAGGCTGTGCACGGCGTGCTCGTTGGCGATCGGCTGCGCGTAGACGTCACCCATGCAGTTCTGCCAGACGGGGTTGTGCGCGCCGCCCACCGGCGGGTTGGTCACGTAGGTGAGCGGGCCTTCCTTGTGCTCCTGCGAGTTGATCGCCGGGTTGTTCTGCGCGCGGTAGTTGACGATGCCGTTGATCTTGGCGGCCTTGTCCTGCCACGTCTCGTTGCTCTTCATCGAGGCGAACACGCCGTACCCGATGATGCCGACCGCGATCAGCACGACCACACCGGCCACCGCGATCGGTCCCCAGTTGCGGCTGCCGCGGACCGTGACCGGCGCGGTGGGCTTGCGACCCTTACCCTGCGGGCGGCCGCCCGGCCGGTTGCCGGACTTGGATCCGGCGGACTTGGACCCGGTGGACTTGGACCCGGTGGACTTGGCACCGGCGGGCTTCGCGGCCGGCGGCTTGCCCTGGCCGGACGTCTTGTCGACCTTCACGGTGGACGGAACCCTCTCGGGTCCCGGGGTGCTCATGCTCATCGTTCCTCGTCAATCCGATGGAAAGGTCGGGCCGGGCCCGCGAGCAGGCCCCGATACGCCGCCGGGCGCCAAAGTCTACCCGGATAGCATGGCTCGGTGACTCCCGCTGACCTCGCTGCCACCGTTCTCACAGCTGCCCGTGCCGTATTCGACACCCGCGGCCTGGATGTCTCCCTGCTCCCGGGGACCACGACGGTGGAGCGACCCCGTAATCCCGAGCACGGCGACTACGCCTCGACCATAGCCATGCAGCTCGCCAAGAAGGCCGGTGTCGCGCCGCGTGAGCTGGCCGCGGCGCTCGCCGAGGAGCTCAGCAGCCGGCCCGGCATCAAGTCGGTGGAGATCGCGGGGCCGGGCTTCCTCAACATCCGGCTGGACGCGGCCGCCGCCGGCGAGCTGGCGCGCGACGTGGTGCTGGCGGGGCAGGAGTACGGCCGTACCGACCGCCTGGCCGGGCAGCGCATCAACCTGGAGTTCGTCTCCGCCAATCCCACCGGCCCGGTGCACATCGGCGGGGTGCGCTGGGCGGCCGTGGGTGACGCGTTGTCGCGCCTGCTGCGTGCGGCCGGCGCCTCGGTCGGCACCGAGTACTACTTCAACGACGCCGGTTCACAGATCGTGAAGTTCGCGCGATCGCTGTACGCGGCCGCGAAGGGCGAGCCGGCCCCCGAGGACGGGTACGGCGGCGCCTACATCTCGGAGATCGCCAGTGCCGTCCTGGCCGAGGCGCCGGACACCCTGAGGCTCGGCGAGCAGGAGGCGCTCGAGGTCTTCCGGGTCGAGGGCGTGAAGCTGATGTTCGCCGAGATCCGGGCCTCGCTGGAGGAGTTCGGCGTGCACTTCGACACGTACTTCAACGAGAAGGACCTGCACGACCGGGGCGAGCTGCAGGAGGCCCTGGACCGGCTGCGCGAGCAGGGGCACACCTTCGAGCTGGACGGCGCCACCTGGTTGCGGACCACCGACTTCGGCGACGACAAGGACCGGGTGCTGCGCAAGTCGGACGGCGACTGGACGTACTTCGCCGCGGACTGCGCCTATTACCTGGACAAGCGCAAGCGCGGCTTCGACCGGATCGTGATCATGCTGGGCGCCGACCACCACGGCTACATCGGCCGGATGCGGGCGATGGCCGCCTGCTTCGGTGACGACCCGGACGCCAACCTGGAGATCCTCATCGGCCAGCTGGTGAACCTCGTCCGCGACGGCGAACCGGTGCGGATGAGCAAGCGCGCCGGCACGGTCGTGACCCTGGAGGACTTCGTGGACGCGCTCGGCGTCGACGCGGCGCGCTACGCCCTGGCCCGGTACTCCTCGGACTCGCCGATCGACATCGACATCGCCCTGTGGACGAGGGCGAGCAGGGAAAACCCGGTGTACTACGTCCAGTACGTGGCGGCGCGGACGGCGAGCGCCACGCGGCAGGCCGAGGCGGCCGGGCTGACCCGGGGCGACGCCGCGGAGTTCCGCCCCGAGCTGCTCACCCACGAGAAGGAGAACGACCTTCTCAAGGCGCTCGGCGAGTATCCGGCCGTGGTGGCGAGCGCGGCCGAGTTGCGTGAGCCGCACCGGGTGGCCCGCTACCTCGAGGAGGTGGCGGGGGCGTACCACCGGTTCTACGACGATCCGGCCTGCCGGATCATCCCCAAGGGCGACGAGCCGGTCGGCCCGGCCAACCTCTCCCGCCTGTGGCTCAACGACGCCACCCGAACGGTGATCGCCAACGGGTTGGCACTGCTGGGCGTCTCCGCGCCCGAGAGGATGTAGTCATGCGGGCACATGAGGCCGGGGCGCTGCACGGCGACATCGGCAACCGGGGACCGGCGTGGCTGCGGGTCCCGCAGGACGTGAACGCGCTCGTGCCGCAGCTCTGGCCGCGGACCGTGATCCGCGCGGAGCCCGGAGCCCTGGAGATCGGCGGCGTGAGCGTGCTCGACCTCGCCGCGGAGCACGGCACCCCGGCGTATCTGCTGGACGAGGACGACCTGCGGTCGCGCTGCCGCGATTTCGCGGCTGCCTTCGCCGGCGCGGACGTCTACTACGCGGGAAAGTCCTTCCTGTGCAAGGCGGTCGTCAAGATTGTCGAGGAGGAGGGTCTCTTCCTCGACGTCTGTTCCGGCGGTGAGCTGGCCGTGGCGCTGGCGGCCGGCTTCCCGGCCGAACGGATGGGCTTCCACGGCAACAACAAGTCGGTGTCCGAGCTGACCCGGGCGCTGGACGCGGGTGTCGGCCGGATCATTCTGGATTCGTTCCAGGAGATCGACCGGCTCACCGCGCTGGCCCGGGAGAGCGGCAAGCGGCCGAAGGTGCTGATCCGGGTCACGGTCGGCGTCGAGGCGCACACCCACGAGTTCATCGCGACCGCGCACGAGGACCAGAAGTTCGGCTTCTCGCTGGCCGGGGGCGCCGCGTTCGAGGCGGCGATCCGGGTCCTCGACGAGGGCGTGCTCGACCTGCACGGGCTGCACTCGCATATCGGTTCGCAGATCTTCGACACCTCGGGCTTCGAGGTGGCCACCCGCCGGGTGGTCGAGCTGCAGGCGCAGATCCGCGACGCGCGCGGGGTCGAGCTCGCCGAGCTGGACCTGGGCGGTGGCTTCGGCATCGCGTACACGACCCAGGACGACCCGTCGCCGGCCGGTGACCTGGCCAAGCGGATCAACAAGATCATCGCCAGCGAGTGCGACGCCTCGTCGCTGGCGATCCCCCGGCTCTCCATCGAGCCGGGCCGGGCCATCGTGGGACCGTCGGTGTTCACCCTGTACGAGGTGGGCACGGTCAAGGACGTCGACGGCATCCGGACGTACGTGAGCGTGGACGGCGGGATGAGCGACAACATCCGTACGGCGCTCTACGACGCCTCGTTCTCCGCCACCGTGGCCGGCCGCAGGTCCGATGCGCCCCCGCTGCTCGCCCGCGTCGTGGGAAAGCATTGTGAATCCGGGGACATTGTCGTGAAGGATGAATTCCTGCCCGCCGACGTGCAGCCCGGAGATCTTCTCGCCGTGCCCGGTACGGGTGCGTACTGCCGGAGCATGGCCAGCAACTACAACCATGTGCCCCGGCCGCCGGTGGTCGCCGTGCGTGACGGCGCGTCACGCGTGATCGTCCGCCGGGAGACCGAAGATGATCTGCTCGCATTGGATGTGGGATGAGCCCAGCACTGGACAGCGCAGCGAAGGCGTCGATCCGATTGGCTCTGCTCGGCTGCGGCACCGTCGGCAGCGAGGTCGTGCGCCTGCTGCACGAGCAGTCGGCTGACCTGACGGCCCGGATCGGGGCCCCCTTGGAGCTCGTCGGCATCGCGGTGCGCCGCCCCGGCCGCCGGCGGGGCAGCGGGATCGACCCGGCGCTGTTCACGACCGACGCCCTCGGCCTGGTCAAACGCGACGACGTCGACGTGGTCATCGAGGTGGTGGGCGGCATCGAGCCGGCGCGCTCCTGGCTCACCGAGTCGCTGAAGGCCGGCAAGAGCGTGGTCACGGCGAACAAGGCGCTGCTCGCCGAGGACGGGCCCAGCCTGCACGACGCCGCCGCGGAGGGCGGCGCCGACCTCTACTACGAGGCCGCCGTCGCCGGCGCGATCCCGCTGCTGCGCCCGCTGCGCGAGTCGCTGCACGGCGACCGGGTCACCCGGGTCACCGGCATCGTGAACGGCACCACCAACTTCATCCTGTCGTCGATGGACGCCACCGGGGCGGGTTTCGGCGAGGCGCTGGACGAGGCCACCGAGCTGGGGTACGCGGAGGCCGACCCGACCGCCGACGTGGAGGGTTTCGACGCCGCCGCCAAGGCCGCCATCCTCGCGTCGCTCGCCTTCCACACCCGGGTCACCGCCGCGGACGTGTTCCGCGAGGGGATGACCGGCGTGACGGCCGCCGACATGGCCAGCGCCAAGGAGATGGGCTGCACGATCAAGTTGCTGTGCATCGCCCAGCGCGGACCGGACTCGACCGGCAACGAGTCGGTCAGCGTCCGGGTGCACCCGGCCATGATCCCGCGCAGCCACCCGCTGGCCGGCGTCGGCGACGCCTTCAACGCGGTCTTCGTCGAGGCCGAGGCCGCGGGGCAGCTGATGTTCTACGGCCGGGGAGCCGGGGGTACGCCCACCGCCAGCGCGGTGCTCGGCGACATAGTGGCGGCGGCCCGCAACCGCCTCTCCGGCACCCGGGCGCCCAGCGAGAGCTCGTACGCGCACCTGCCGATCCGGCCGATCGGCGAGTCGGTCACCCGGTACCACATCAGCCTCGACGTGGCCGACCGGCAGGGTGTGCTCGCCACGGTGGCGGGCGTGTTCGCCAAGCACGAGGTGTCCATCGCGACGGTGCGGCAGTCCGGCCGGGACGAGGACGCCACGCTGGTGATCGTGACCCACGGCGCGCCGGACGCCAATCTGGCGGCCACCGTGGAGGACCTCCGCTCGCTCGACATCGTCCGCTCGATCGCCAGCGTGCTGCGCGTCGAGGGCGGCTCCTGAGCCGTCCTCGGGGGAAGCCCGCCGGGTGGACGTGATCCCGCTGGGTGGACGGTCGGTCCCGGTATTCGGGTACGTACGGCATGCTGGCACAGTTGACGACGAAGGGGCAGGGCCATGTGGCGGGGTTTGATCGAGGCGTACCGGGACCGGTTGCCGGTCTCCGACACCACCCCCGTGGTCACGCTGCACGAGGGCAACACGCCGCTCGTCCCGGCCCCCGTGCTGTCCCGGCGCACGGGCGCCGATGTGTACCTGAAGGTCGAGGGGGCCAACCCGACCGGCTCCTTCAAGGACCGCGGGATGACCATGGCGGTGTCCAAGGCCGTCGAGGAGGGCTCGAAGGCGATCATCTGCGCCTCGACCGGCAACACCAGCGCCTCCGCGGCCGCGTACGCCGCCCGGGCCGGGCTGACCTGCGCGGTGCTCGTGCCGCAGGGCAAGATCGCGCTGGGCAAGCTCGCCCAGGCGCTCGTGCACGGCGCCAAGCTGCTGCAGGTCAACGGCAACTTCGACGACTGCCTGGCGCTCGCCTCGAAGCTGTCCCAGGACTTCCCGGTGTCCCTGGTGAACTCGGTCAACATCTTCCGCCTGCACGGGCAGAAGACGGCCGCCTTCGAGATCGTCGAGGCGCTGGGCGGCGCACCCGACATCCACTGCCTGCCGGTCGGCAACGCGGGCAACATCTCCGCGTACTGGATGGGCTACCAGGAGGACCAGGCGGCCGGCAACAGCAAGATCGTGCCCCGGATGTACGGCTTCCAGGCCTCCGGCGCGGCCCCGATCGTCAACGGTCAGGTGGTGCCGGAGCCGTCGACGATCGCCACCGCGATCCGCATCGGCAACCCGGCGAGCTGGACCAAGGCGCTCGACGCCCGGGACGCCTCCGGCGGGCTGATCTCGGCGGTGACCGACCGGGAGATCCTGTCGGCGTACCGGCTGCTGGCCCGCGAGGTCGGCGTCTTCGTCGAGCTGGGCAGCGCGGCGAGTGTGGCGGGCCTGCTGCAGCAGGCGGAGGCGGGGATGGTCCCGGCCGGGAGCACGGTGGTCTGCACGGTGACCGGCCACGGGCTCAAGGATCCGGAGTGGGCGATCAGCACGGCGCCGTCGCCCACCACGATCAGGAACGACGTCATGGCGGCGGCGCAGGCCCTCGACCTGACCTGAGCCCTCCCCGCGCGCGTCAGGCTGTTGCGGAATCCTGAGCGGCCGCCGCGCAGCCGTCGTCCCCGCCCGCCTCGGCGTCCTCGGCGGCGACCCGGACGAGCGCCCGCATCGCATCCGCCACCGTGTGCAACTCCTCCTCGGTCAGGCGCCGCAGCAGCCGTGCCTGCTTCTCCGTGCCCGCCGTGATGATGTTGCCGATCATCTCCTTGCCCGTGCCGCTCAGCGTGATCCGGCGGACCCGCCGGTCGTGCCGGTCCTCGGCCCGGGTGACCAGGCCGTGCGTCACCAGGCGGTCGACCATGCCGCTCATCGTCGCCAGGCTGACGCCGAGCAGGCCGGCCAGCTCGCGGCCCGACGTGTCGCCCAGCCGGTAGAGCACCAGCAGGATCTTGAGCTGCGACATGGTCAGCTGGGACGCGAAGAGCGGATCCGAGCGGTCGTACGCAAAAAGGTGCTGCAGCCGCTGCTGTGCGCCCATGATGTCGGCGATGAGTCGGTCGTTCTCCGTCACCGGCACCTCCCAGGTCGAGCGCCGATGGTCGGAGCGCGTCCGTCTTGTGACGGGACGTCATCAGCGGACCCCGGCGAAAACTATTTGTTCGCGTGGGGCAAACTATATGCCTAGGACGAACTTTCACGGGGGAGCACATGTCGTTTCTGACCAGGCTCAGTCTCGCCAACCGGGGGCTCGTCGCCCTCATCGCGGTGGTGATCACCGCGTTCGGCATCTACACGGTGCCGTCGCTCAAGCAGCAGCTGCTGCCGTCGCTCGAGTTCCCGGGCGCGTTCATCGGCGTGGTCGTGCCGGGCGCCAGCCCGGAGATCATGGAAGAGCAGGTGACCAAGCCGATCGAGGACGCCGTCAAGGGCACCGACGGCGTGGACACCATCCAGTCCACGACCAGTGAGGGCTCGGCCACCATCCAGGTGCTCTTCGAGTTCGGCACCGACCTCGACAACGCGGTCAACCAGCTCACCACCTCGGTCAACCGGATCCAGCCGACGCTGCCTGACAAGGTCGAACCGACCATCTTCGCCGGCAGCACCGACGACATCCCCGCGATCATTCTGGCCGCCTCCGACGGCGGCGCCGACCAGGCCGCGCTGGCGAACCGTTTGCAGCGCACCGTCGTGCCCGAGCTCAAGGCGATCGAGGGTGTCCGCGAGGTGGCCGTCACCGGCACCCGCGACGAGCAGGTCGTGATCACCCCCGACCCGGCCAAGCTCGCCGCCGCGGGCGTCGATCCGCGCTCGATCGCCACGCTGCTGCAGAGCAACGGCGTCGCCATCCCGGCCGGCGCGGTCACGGACGGCACCCGCTCGCTGAGCGTTCAGGTCGGCGAGCCGATCGGCTCGGTCGACGAGCTCAAGGGTCTCTACCTCAGCGGCAGCAAGGGACCGGTCCGGCTGGATGCGGTCGCCAAGGTCGCCCAGCAGCTCGCCACCGCAACGTCGTTCACGCGTACGGACGGGGTGGAGAGCCTGGGCATCGCGGTCACCGCGTCGCCCGACGGCAACCCGGTCAACATCTCCCACCAGGTGCGTGACAAGCTCGCCGCCCTGGAGAAGTCCTCGAACGCCACGCTGACCGTCATCACCGACCAGGCGCCGTTCGTGGAGCGCTCGATCGGCAGCCTGACCACCGAGGGCCTGCTCGGCCTGATCATGGCCGTGCTCGTCATTCTGATCTTCTTGATGTCGGTGCGCTCGACGCTGGTCACCGCGGTGTCCATCCCGCTGTCCGTGGTCATCGCGCTGATCGGGCTCAAGCTCGGCGACTACTCGCTCAACCTGCTCACCCTCGGGGCCTTGACCATCGCGGTCGGCCGGGTGGTCGACGACTCCATCGTCGTGCTCGAGAACATCAAACGGCACCTGGAGTACGGCGAGACGAAGGTGCACGCGATCACCTCGGGCGTCAAGGAGGTGGCCGGCGCGGTCACCGCCTCCACGCTCACCACGGTCGCCGTGTTCGCGCCGATCGCGCTGGTCGGCGGCTTCGTCGGGCAGCTCTTCGCCCCGTTCGCCATCACCGTCACGGTGGCGCTGATCGCCTCGCTGTTCGTGTCGCTGACCGTCATCCCCGTGCTCGCGTACTGGTTCCTGCGGCCCGCCGCCGGCGGCTCCGAGTCCGTGGAGGTCCGCCGGGCCGCCGAGGAGAAGGAGCTGCGCAGCCCGCTGCAGCGCGCCTACCTGCCGATCATCGGCTGGGTGACGCGCAGCCGGCTCACCCGGTGGAGCACCGTCGCGGTCGGCGTGGTGATCCTCATCGGCACCCTGGGCCTGGCCAGCAAGCTGGAGACCAACTTCCTCGACGAGTCCGGCCAGGACACCATCGCCATCACCCAGGATCTGCCGGTGGGCACGAGCCTCGCCACGACCGACGAGGCGGCCAAGAAGGTCGAGGCCGTCCTCGCCGCCCGCAGCGACGTCAAGACCTACCAGGTGACCGTCGGCAACGGCGACTTCAACCCGTTCGTCGGATCCGGCGGCGCGAGCGGCGCCAGCTTCACCGTCGCGCTGGCGGAGGACGCCGACGCTGCCAAGGTCTCCGACGAGCTGCGCGAGCAGTTCAAGGGGATGACCGACATCGGTGAGGTCACCGTCGGCAGCGACAGCGGCACCGGATTCGACGGCAGCGCCCTGGCCGTGGTGGTGCAGGCCAGCGACCCGCAGGCGCTGCAGACCGCGACCAAGCAGGTGCAGGACGCGATGGCGGCCACGCCGGAGGTCACCGACGTGAGCAGCACGCTCGCGGCGAGTGTCCCGCGCCTCGACGTCAAGGTGGACCGGGCCGCCGCCGCGGCCCGCGGTCTCACCGAGTCCGCGATCGGCCAGGCGGTCGCCGGGGCGCTGCGCTCCGCGCCGGCCGGCCAGATCGCCGTCGACGGTGTCGGTCAGGACGTCGTCGTCGCGCTGGGCGCGCCGCCGGCGAGTGCCGACGCGCTGCGCAAGTTGCCGCTGCCCACGCCGGCCGGCCAGGCCGTCACGCTCGACTCGGTCGCCGACGTGACGGAGGTCGAAGGCCCGGAGGAGGTCACCCGGATCGACGGCAACCGCAGCGTCACCGTCAACGGCACGGCGACCGGGTCGAACGTCGGCAAGACCACCACGGAGCTGACCAAGAAGCTCGACGCGCTGCAGTTGCCGGCGGGCGCGAGCTTCAAGATCGGCGGCGTCAGCCAGGACCAGGCGGACGCGTTCGCGGACCTCGGCCTGGCGGTGCTCGCGGCGATCGCGATCGTCTTCGTCATCATGGTGGCGACGTTCCGCAGCCTGCTGCAGCCGTTGCTGCTGCTCGTCTCCATCCCGTTCGCGGCGACCGGCGCCATCGCGCTGCTGCTCGCCACGGGCACCCCGCTCGGTGTGCCCGCCCTCGTCGGCGTGCTGATGCTGGTCGGCATCGTGGTGACCAACGCCATCGTGCTGCTCGACCTCATCAACCACTACCGCCGGGCGGGCCTGGGCGTCCGCGAGGCCGTGGTGGAGGGCGGCCGGCACCGGCTGCGCCCGATCCTGATGACCGCCATCGCGACCATCTTCGCGCTGCTGCCGATGGCCCTGGGCCTCACCGGGGAGGGCGGCTTCATCTCGCAGCCACTGGCCATTGTGGTCATCGGCGGCCTGGTGAGCTCGACGCTGCTGACCCTGGTCCTGGTGCCGGCGCTCTACACCATGGTGGAGAACACCAAGCTGAAGGCCCGTACCCGGCGGGAACAGCGCCGGGCGCGTAAGGCGCTGAAGCGCGGCGGCACGACGGCGGCGGCGGAGTCGCCGAGGCACGCGGCGCAGGAGCCGGACGGGGCGGTCCCGGCGCACGATCCGGACGGGGTCCCGGCGGACGACCCGGCGCGGACCACGAGTGGCGGCGCGCACGAGGCGCCGGAGGGCTCGCCGGCCGGGCAGCCGGCGCACTCGACGGCCGAGCCGCAGAGTGGGGCGCTGCGGGGCTACACGGACCAGTTCGAGGTTCTCAAGATGCCGCGCCGGCCGGCGACCCCGCCGCCTGCCTGATCGCCGAGCGGCGACGACAGCACCGCCTGCGGCGGCCGGCCCTTACCGGGTCGGTCGCCGCGCCGCTTCCCGGGCCGGCCGGTAGATTTTGGTACGTGGCGACTCCCTTCTCGGTCCTTACCCGTAACCGCGACTTCCGGCGGCTGTTCTGCGCCGAGCTGGTGGTCTTCGGCTCCGACTGGTTCGTCATGGTGCCGCTGCTGGTGCTGCTGCCCGAGCTGACCGGCAGCGGGGTGTGGGGCGCGCTGGTGCTGGCCGCCGACACGGGGATCAACGCGCTGCTGCTGCCGTACACGGGGACCGTCGCCGACCGGATCGACCGGCGCACCATTCTCATCGCGGCCAATCTGGCCGCGCTCGTCGCGATCCTGCTGCTGTTCACCGTGCGGTCCGCCGCCACCGCGCCGCTTGCCCTGGTTGCCATCGGCGCCGTCGCGGTGGCCAAGGCCTTCTACTCGCCGGCGGCGTCGGCCGCACTGCCGAACGTGGTCGACCCGGCGGACCTCGCCGCGGCCAACTCCGTCGCCGGCTCGGCCTGGGGCACGATGACCATCGTCGGCGCCTCGCTCGGCGGCATCGTCAGCAGCGCTTTCGGGCCCTATGCGAGCTTCGCCGCCGCGGCGGGGAGCCTCGCCGTGGCGGTGGTGCTGACCACGCTGATCCGCCGCCCGCTGCAAGCGCCGCGGGATCCGGACCTCGCGCCGCCGCGGGCCTGGCATGCGCTGATCGAGGCGCTGCGGTACATCGGTGCGCGCCCCCGGCTGCGCGCGCTGGTGACCGTGAAGTCCGCGGTGGGCCTCGGAAACGGGGTGCTGACGGTCTTCCCCCTGCTGGCCGGCCTGTACGGCGTCGGCGCGCTCGGCGCCGGTTTGCTCTTCGCGGTGCGCGGCGCCGGGGCGCTGGTCGGTCCGCTGGTCATGCGTCCGGTGCTCAACCACCGGTCCTGGCTGTTGCCCGGGCTGGCCCTCTCGATGGGCCTGTACGGCCTCAGTTACCTCGGGGTCGCGTTCGCGCCGTGGTTCCCGCTGGTGCTGGCGCTGGTCTTCGTGGCGCACTTCGCGGGCGGCACGAACTGGGTGTTGTCGAACTACGCGCTGCAGGGTGAGGTCCCGGACCGGTTGCGGGGCCGGATCTTCGCGACCGACATGATGCTGGCGACGCTCGCCATCTCGGTGAGCCAGCTGGGCGCCGCCGCGTTCGTGGATCGGGTCGACGAGCGCGTGATCCTGGTGGCGTGCGGGCTGATCACGCTGGTGTACGCGATCGGCTGGCGGCTCGCGACCCGGCGGTTGTCGTTGGCGGAACCCACGGATTCCGGCCCGGACGGGTCCCGGCCGGCCGGCGCGGACGGTATGGCGGAAACGGGTGGCTCGGTGGCGGGCGACGGGCCGGCCGCATGGTGACCACCGTCACCGCCGGACGGGTATTGATCACCGCCTAGCATGAGGCGATGGGCCTGACCTTCGTCTCCGAGCCGGTGCGGGTGCGTACGCCGGCCACCAGCGCCAATCTCGGTCCGGGCTTCGACACGCTGGGCCTGGCGCTCACCCTCTACGACGACCTGAGCGCCCGGGTCACCGGTGACTCCTGGACCGTCTCGGTGACCGGGGAGGGCGCCGGTGAGCTGCCGGGCGACGAGAGCCACCTGGTCGTGCGGGCGATGCTCGCCACCTTCGACGAGCTGGGGGAGCGGCCGCCGGGCGTGGCCGTCGCATGCGTCAACCGGATCCCGCAGGCGCGCGGGCTCGGGTCGTCGTCGGCGGCGATCGTCGGCGGTGTGCAGCTGGCCCGGGCGCTGGTGCGTGAGCAGCTGGACGACGAGGCCGCCCTGCGGATCGCCGCGCGGCTGGAGGGGCATCCGGACAACGTCGCCCCGTGTCTGCTCGGCGGCTTCACCATCGCGTGGACCGAGGCGGCCGGCTCCCGGGCCGTACGGCTGGACGTTGCCGAGGGCGTACGGCCCATGCTGTTCGTTCCCCAGGAACGGGGCCTGACCGCGACGGCGCGGGCCGCGCTGCCCACCGCCGTGCCGCACGCGGACGCCGCGTTCAACACCGGCCGGGCCGCGCTGCTGGTGCACGCGCTGACCAGCGAGCCGGATCTGCTGTTCACCGCTACCGAGGATCGGCTGCACCAGGGGTACCGGGCCGAGGCGATGCCCGGCACCGCCTCGCTGGTGGCGGCGCTGCGGTCGGTCGGGGTTGCGGCGGTTGTCAGCGGCGCCGGCCCGACCGTGCTGGCGCTGAGCCCGGTTCCGCAAGATTTCCGACCCGGAGCGGCATGGCGCGCCGAGTCGCTGGGCGTGGATAGCGGCGGCGCTCTTGTCAGAGGGAGTATGGTGGAACACGCCGAGCGGGGCCCTGTTGCCGCAGGTCGTACGAGTTGACTACGCTCAAGACCTAGCACAGCCGCGAAGCAAGCGATCTCTGCGGTTCGGCGCGCACCCGAGACTCATGGCATTCTGCCGGTTTCATCTCTCATAGGCACGTCGCCGGGCAGCGGATCCTCAGATCGCTGTACTCGCCGAGACCTATCCGTCAACGTCTGACGGGTCGGGAAACC
>Ga0307288_10000355_pt1 | contig 15875 bp, 19 predicted proteins | sample ER_DNA_142_FD_194469 | JGI IMG/M metagenome (GOLD analysis project Ga0307288, IMG submission 194469) | Bulk soil microbial communities from the East River watershed near Crested Butte, Colorado, United States - ER_DNA_142 | ecosystem: Environmental > Terrestrial > Soil > Floodplain | place... | reverse complement strand
AGGCCTCCGATCACGAGGGGGCCGGTGAACCCCTGCCGACCCACCTCGTTGAGTGCGGTGATGAGCGCAGCGACCGTGACGACGACCGCACCCTGGCCTACCCAGTCGATCGCGCGGTCGCGGTTCCGCTCGGAGCTGCCGACGGCTCGCAGCGTCAAGGCGATGCAGACGATGCCGACCGGGATGTTGATGGCGAAGACCCAGCGCCAGCCGAGGGTGTTCGTGATGACCCCGCCCAGAAGCGGCCCCGACGTCGCCGCCACCCCCGCGATCGCGCCCCACAGTCCGAAGGCCCACGCCCGGGACTCGGGGGTGACGTAGACCTGCTGCAGCAGCGCCAGCGAACCCGGGACGAGCAGGGCCGCCCCGACGCCTTCGACGACGCGCAGAGCGGTGAGGACGTTCTCGTCCCAGGCGAGCGCGCAACCCAGCGAGGCGACGGTGAAGATGGCGACGCCGGCGCAGAAGACGCGGCGATGCCCCAACCGGTCGCCGAGCGCCCCGCCGAGCAGCAGCAGCCCGGCGAAGGCCACGGTGTAGCCGTCGACGATCCACTGGACGTCGGTCAGCGACGCCGAGAGGTCGCGGCCGATGGCCGGAGCAGCGACGTTGACGATGGTGACATCGAGAATCACCATGAAGTAGCCGGTGCAGACGGCGAGCAGCGGCGTCAGCCCGGCTCGCCCGACCTTGGCGTCGGACGCTGGTTTCGTCGACACAGGCACATCATCCACCTGCCCGCAGTGGCGCCAGTCTGCGCCGAGCGACAACCGGCCTACCATCGCGCCCGTGAGCGAGATGTCGCAGTCGCCGTCCGGCGTTCCGTATCGTTCCTGGGTCGACCGCATGGTCGAGGGGTTCCGGGCCGACCCGGACCGCGTCGTCGTCCGTGACGCGAGCCGAGGCCTGTCCGCGGGCGACTTCGCCGCGACGATCGACCGGTATGCGTGGGCGCTCGCCGCCCGTGGCATCGGGGCCGGCGATCGGGTCGCCCTGCTGGCGACCGAGTCGCCCGAGGCGCTCGCGGTCCGGTACGCCGTCGCTCTGGTCGGAGCGGCCAGCGTCTTCACTCCCGACACGGGCCGCCCCGAGCAGCTCGTGCGGTTCCTCAAGCAGATCCGTCCAGGGCTGCTCGTCGTCTTCCCGGAGACTGCACCCGACGCACAGGCCGCCGCGGCCAGGATCCTCTCCCACGAGACGGTGTCCGTCGGGCCCGTTGACGGGCTCTCCGACCTGGCCGAAGAGGCCTCTGCTCAGGTCGACACGCCGTTCGCGGGGCGGGCCCGGCCGGACCACCTGGCCGTCCTCATCGCGTCGGGAGGGACGACTGGTGGCTCCAAGGCCAGCATGCGCTCTTTCGACGCATACGCCGCCTTGCTTGGCGACGTACGAGAACCGGACCGAAAACTGTTGGTATGCAGCGCTTTTGCCTACGTCTCTCAGGTCCTGGTCGCACAGACGCTCCTCGGAGGTGGGTCGGTGACGCTCCGGGACCGGTTCGACCCCGCCGAGCTACTCCGAGTGATCGAGGCCGAGGGAATCACCCAGCTCAGCCTCGTCGAACCGCTGCTTGCCGAGTTCGCCGACCATCCCGATCTTTCCGAGCGGGATCTCTCGAGTCTGCGGCGGGTGAGCCACATCGGAGCCGTGGCTCCGGCCAGCTTCCGTCGCCGGCTGCTCGCCCGGCTGGGCCCGATCCTGGTCAACACCTACGGGGCGAGCGAGGCGGGGATGGTCAGCGTGCTGACCGCGCCCGACTACAGCCTCGAAAACCCGGAGCGGCTTGGCACCGCCGGCCGGCCGCGGCCAGGCGTGCACCTTCGTCTCGTTGAGGCCGACGGGACCGCGCTGCCCGACGGCGAGCAGGGCGTCATCGAGGTGCGGTTGCCAGGGATGTCGTCCGGATACTTCGGCCGGCCGGGCGACCCCGCGTTCCACGACGGGTGGTACCGGACCGGCGATCTCGGGTACCTCGACGCCGACGGCTACCTCCACGTCCGCGGTCGGGCCGCCGACGCCCGTGACGTCGAGGGAGTTATCGTGCTTCCGCTCGACCTCGAGGAGGCCACCTGCGATCACCCCGACGTCGTGTACGCGGTGGCGCTGCCGGCCGAACCTGGACCGGACGGGTCGTTCGGAGTGCTGGCGCTGAGGGCCCGCGGATCGTCGGTGCAGGCGGCCGACGTGCGCGCCCACCTCGAACGCCAGGTTGAGCCGCCCGCTGCGGTTGGCGACGTCGTCCTTGTCGACCATCTGCCCGTCACCGAACAGGGCAAGCCCGACCGCTCGATCATCGGCGAGCTGCTGCGGAGGTGAGCCGCGACGCGTACACCGCAAGTGCGATCCGGGGACCGGCCTACGCGACAACCGTCGAACGCCTAGCGCCCACCGCTCCGCGTTGCGGAGAGGCGTCAGATGATCGCCAGGCGCGAGACCGGCGACCGGAGCGCGACCAGCTTTCGGGGGTTGGCGACCAGCTGCAGCGAGCCGACCCGGTCACCGTCGGCTCTGATCGCCAAGGCGCTCACGGGCTCGCCGAGCACCCGGACCACGATGCCGGAGGTTCCGTTGAAGTCCTCGACCGCCGCGACGGCAGCACGCGGCAGCCGCCGCAGGACGGAGACGAGGAACCGGCCAACCTCCTCCCGACCGGAGATGGGCCGCGGCGGCGCCTTGGCGATCCCACCCCCATCGCTGACGAGAACGACGTCGGGCGCCAGCACTTCCAGGAGCGGGGCGATCCCTGCCGTGCGGCAGGCGAGGACGAACCGGCGCAGCACTTCGTCGTGCCGCTTCCGGTCCGACTCGTACCGGACGCGCCCTTCGGCCAGGTGATGTTGCGCGCGATGAACCAGCTGTCGCACGGCTGGCTCGCGACGACCCAGGGCCGCGGCGACCTCGGGGTAGCTGCCGTCGAAGACGACCCTCAGGACGAAGGCCGCCCGCTCCAACGGCGACAGGGTCTCCATGACGGCGAGCACGGCCAGCGACAACGAGCCGGCGAGCTCGACCGTTGCCGACGGATCATCGGTGACCGGATCGCAGGCGACCGGCTCGGGCAGCCACGAACCGGCATAGACTTCGCGCCGAGGTCGCTCGCGGCGCAGCCGGTCGAGCGAGAGCCGGGTGACGACCGTCGTGAGGAACGCCTCGATGCTGTCGACGTCGGCGGGGTTCACGTCCGACCAGCGCAGCCACGACTCCTGCAGCACATCGTCGGCCTCGCCGACCGCACCGAGCATGCGGTAGGCGATGCCCATCAGTCGCGGCCGCTGCTCCTCGAACAGCGCGAGTCGACGCTGCTCTACGAAGGTGTCCGGCATGGAAGTCCTTTCGGCGCGGGCGACCGGTCGTCCACCATGACGACACCGCTGGGGGAAGCCGCGTGACATCGATCGATGGTCTGCCGGCCGTGGCCCTCGGCATGCGGCCCGGGCGCGAGAGCGACCGGCTGTCCCTCGCCGCCCTGCACGCGCGGTCGCGCGCCCACGCGTACGCCGGTCCTCTCGACGACAGGACGACCGGCCGCCTGGGCCAGGAGGCCCTGGACCACTGGACGCAGTGGTTCGCCGGGCGCGCAAGCCGGGACCATCTGCTCCTGGTCGCCGAGGCCTCGCGCGGACTGGTGGGTTTCGGGCTGGTCGAGGGCGACGAGCGGCAGGCGTTGCTGCGAGCCTTGCACGTGGACCCGGCTTGGCACGGCCGCGGGGTGGGCTCCCGACTGCACGACGGGCTGGTGCGCTGGTGCGGTATGCGGACGGTGCAGCTGCACGTGCTCGTTGACAACACCGCGGCGCGCGAGTTCTACGGCCGCCGCGGCTGGACCGACACCGGTGAGCGGCTGACGCATCGGGTCGGCGGCCAGGAGCTGTGTGCGGCGCGCTACCACTTGGAGGACCGAGGGGCGCTGTCCTGACCGGTCCCCACCAGCACGTCGCGCAGGACTGGTCGGTACTGGTCGTCCGCCAGGTCCAGCTCGTCGAGGTCGCCGGCCGCGAACCACCTCACCGCGTCGTGCTCGGCGAGTGCCCGGTTGACCGGTTTGCCGAGCCACCTGGTGACGAGGAACACCGACAGGGTCACCCCACCGTCCCCGACCTGATTCATGACCGCGGCCTCGAGGACGTCGATTCCCAGCTCCTCGTGACATTCACGTCCGAGAGCGGCCCTGGGAGACTCGCCCGGCTCGACGTGGCCGCCGGGCAGGTCCCACACATCGGGGTACCACGCCCGGTCCCGCCGCCGGTGGCAGAGCAGCACACGTTGCCGATCGACGAGGACGGCGCCGACGACCTCGTGCCCGGTCATCCCGGCTCCAGCTCCTGGTCCACGAGAATCCCCATGGCCTGCTGCAGCACGGTGTTGCGCGAGAACGGTCCGTGCTCCGCGGCGAGGAAGTGGTGACCGATGGCCAGGCAGAACGCGAGCACACTGCGCGCCTCGACGTCTTTGGGGCCGCTGCCGACGATGCTCGTGAACAGCTCGCGCAGGTAGCCCATGCGCTGTTCGTCGACCCGCTTCAAGCGTGCCGCCACCCCGGGCTCGCGGCGCGCCCACTCGCGAACCGCGAGGTCCACGGGAAGCAGTCGGTCGCTGGAGAACGTCATCACACCGGCTCGGCGCAGCTTGCGGCGAGGGTCACCGCCCTCCGCCTCGACCCGCTGCCGCACGTCGTGGGTGCTCTCGCGTTCCCACGTCTCGAGCAGCGCCTGAAGGAAGGCCTCCCGACTGCCGAACTGGCCGTAGAAGCCGCCCTTCGTCACGCCCAGAGATGCCGAGAGCACCTCCACCCGCACCGCCTCCGGACCGCCGGAGGCGAGGGCGCGCAGGCCCTCGTCGATCCATTGCTCTCGCGTCGTCCTCGTCACGGCGACCATGTCGGTCAACGTAGCGGGGCCGGCGTTGACAGGTCTGCTCACCAAATATACGGTAGCGTATAAATCAGGGGGCAAGGAGCCATGGCCAGAACGACCGCGAGCGCCGGCCGCGTCGACCGCGTGGTCGGCGTTGAAAACCTTCCCGACCCGGCCCTGCGGCTCAGCTCCCTGGGCTGCGTCGACTACGGCGACTGGTTCAGTCTGGCGACCGACGTGCTGGCGAGCCCGGAGGAGTGGGCTCGGGCCATGTTCGGCAACCTCCCCAACGCCACCGAGCTCTTCATCTGGCGAGGTTTGCTGGGGTTCCGACTGCGACGGGAGCGGTCGCGTGACCGGGTCGCCGGCTGGGCGATCACCTCGCGCAGCACGACGTCGATCCGGCTCGAGGCGGAATCCTGGTTCGTGGCGGGCAACCTCGTCGTCCATGCCTCGGAGGGGCGGGTCTCGCTGGGCACGTTCCTGCGGTACGACCGGGCCCTGGCTCGCGCCGTGTGGACCCCGCTCGCGGCCGTCCACCGCCGAGTGGCTCCCGGTTTGCTCCGCGACGCCGAGGCGGCGATCCTGCGCACTGACGACCACTGAGGGGGTCCGACATCGGACCGCCCCGGGATCAGCCGCGCGGTGCGGCGTCTCCGAGCGGTTCGGCGATCACGACCAGATTGTCCGGATAGTGCGTCTTCGGGTCGTAGGGGCCGGTGCACGTCAACAACACCAGCCGCCCCGGGACCGCCTGCGAGAACGTGTCCGTGCTCGTCGCGAGGCTCGCCTTGGGAACGTCACGGGTCGACACGACGCGGTAGCGCAGCTGGTAGGCGCTGTCGCTCAACTGGACTTCGTCCCCCGGATGCACGTGCAGCAGTCGCGCGAAGAAGCCCACTCCTTGGTCGCGTGCGTCGATGTGCCCGGCGAGCACGACCGAGCCGAAGGCGTCACCGGCCAGCGCCCCGCTCTGCCACCAACCGACCTGCCCCGGGTCGGGGGGCAGGCTCAGCTCCCCCGACGCGGTGGTGTCGATCGTGGTGATGGCCGCGGTCCCGTCGTCGGCGCCCCGAAGCGCGAGGGTGATCGACGTCGGAGCGAACGTCGGCCGCTGGGTGACGCCGACCTGGCCCGCGCGGGCTGGTGGTGCATCGGCACCGAGGTCGGGCCCATCGTCCGGTTGACCGCTGGGCGGCACTGGAGTGGAGACCGAGAGCGAGCGCTCGGCGCCGGAACCGGCCGACGCGGAGGCGGGCTCGGGAGAGGCCGTCGACGCGCCCGGCAGCGCGGCGGCTCCGGGAATGGCGGCGGAAGCCGAGCAGGCCGAGAGCAGCGCCGTGAGGGCGCCCACCGACACGATGCCGGCGAGCGCCCGCGGGCGCCATCTGCTGGGATGGGCTGACGTACGGACGGTCGCGCCCCGGCTCGTCAGGAAGTGCCGCTCGCGCGTCGCGACGCCGCGCGCCGGCCGGCCATGAGGAGCATCGCGGCGACGCCGACGACACCGAGCGCCACCAGCCCGGAGCGGTCGCTCGACCCGTGCGTGGCGGCAACCAGATCCGCCGCCTGGCCGCCGTCCCCGGCGTTGACCGTGCTCGGCGTCGCACCGCTTCCACGGGCCGACAGCGGCAGCACCTGGACGACCGCGTCCATCGAGTTCGTGGCGGCCACACCGATCGCGAAGACGCGCGTCAGCTTGGTCGGCGCGACGGGGACGTCCGCGGGGCCGAACACGACCGGACCGGAGGTGGCGGTCGGCACGATGTCGACCTTGTACGTGCCCGCGGGAACGGTGACGGTCAGCGCCTCGCCGTTGGCGATGTTGGCGAAGAGGACCTTCTGGTCGACCCGCACGTCGGCCGGACCCACTGCCGCCACGTGCGCGACGACGAGTCGGCCGCTGCCCGCGGTGACGGCGTTCAGGTCGTTGGGGAACGTCGTGACGACGGGGGCTTTCGACGGATCGACCTGCCGGTGGATGACGGCGTCGACGTTGGCGCCCGCCGCCAGGGACATCGACGCCGTGACGGTGGCGGTCCCCGTCGGGCTCTCGGCGGTGATCGAGTGGTTTCCGGCCGACAACGTCAGCGGCCCGACGATCGTCTTGGCCGCCGCAGCGGTGGCGACAGACTTGCCGTCCACGGTGATCGTCATGGGAGTGTCCGCGACGCCCTGGACGAGGTAGACGGTGCCGGTCGCCGGTGCGGCGTGCGCATCGACGGCGACCATCGAGGTGGCCAGAGCCACCCCAGGGGCGATGACGAGGCTGGCCACGAGGGCGCGGCGTCGTGACTGTGAGACCAAGGTGTCCTCCTGTTGAGTCGTGGCCGACATCCGGCCCGACGGGATGGTCAGCACGTGCAGTCTCCGAAAACCGTTGGGGTGGTTCGCCTTCGGGGAATGCGGCATGATTTCACAAAATCGGACGGAAGGTGTCGTACGAACGGCGGACCCAGGCCTACACCAAACCCGTCGAATATAAGGGTGTGATGTCGATGCCGCGACCGGTGCTGCTCCAGCGCACCCTCGGCATCCTCGTCGCCGTCGCTCTCGCCGTTTGCGCCGTCGTCGCGGCCCGTCGACCCGAAGTGGTCCGGGTGCCGGAACCGAGCGGTGCGGCCACCTCCGCTCCCGCGGTAGGCCCCGCCGCCACGACGCCGGACACGGCCGGGCCGTCCGCCGCCAGTCTTGCAACGGCCGGTCCGGGCCTGACCGAGCCGGGCATCCATGTGCTCGCCCAAACGGCGGCCGACGGCAGCCTGGAGGTGCTCGAGCGCATCAAGCTGAGTGCGCCCGCCAGCGGACTCTCGGTCGCCCTGCCCCAGGCCACCGGTTCCGGGGTGGCCGGGGCGAACCCCTCCATCGCGGGGTTCCAGGCGCAGGCCAACGGCGGGATCGTCACGGACATGCCCGTGTCCCCGCTGCCCCCCGGCGGTGACCGTCTCGACTTCCCCGGTCCGGCGACCGACATCTCGATGCGGTACCGCCTCGAGGGCGGGGCGGACCGCAGCCAGCCCGCGCCGGTCGGGCGGGTGCTGATCGTCCTTCCGCCGATCACCGCCGCCGACCCGCAGCTCGGCGATCTCGGCGTCGTGGTCGAGGTGGTCGGGGGCAACATCCGCAACCTGGTCTGCCCGAAGCTGCCGGTCAGCGACCAGCTGTGTGGGCGCCAGAACGGACCAGTCTGGTCGACGACGACCATCCCGCTGTCGCGTTCGCTGGTGGTCGCGCAGGTCGACCTGCCCCAGCCCGGACAACGATGACGCACCTGGCCTACCTCGCCGCGGCGACCACCGAGGGCCAAGACCTCATCGCCCAGCTCACGGCCGTCGCCCGGCTGCTGGGCTACCTCGGATTCGTCCTCGTCGTCGGGACGACGTTCTTCCTGGCCTGGCTCTGGCCGCAGGACGTCGTCGAGTGGATCTTCATCCGCCTCTTCTACTGGGGCGCGGCGCTGACCTTCGTGGCAACCGCGCTGGTGGCCGTCTTCTCCGCCCAGGGGTCGTTGGGTGACGCGTTCGTCGGCCGCGAGGGAGCCGCCGCCCTGGCGCGGCTGTCCCTCGTCGCCCTCGGTGTGGCCTTCGGCTGGGAGATGCTGGGGGACGCCCGCCGATGGCGCGTTCCCATCACGCTCTGGCAGCTCGCCCTCGTCGAGACGTACGTGATCGGGTCCGACGCGTGGCGCGAGCCCTGGCTCGTGGCCAAGGTCGTCGCGACGACCGGCCACCTCGGCGCGACGGCGGCCTGGCTCGGCGGCCTCCTTGCTCTTGCGGCGATCCTCGTTCCCAGCGCACATCTCGAGGTGCTGCACGACGTCATCCCGAGGTTCTCGCTGATCGCCGTCGTCAGCGTCGTCACCCTGGTCGTGACCGGAGTTGTCCACGCGCTCGCTGTCGCCGGCTCCATTGCCGCACTCGTGACCTCGGCCTACGGCGCCGTGCTCGCCGTGAAGATCGCGGTTTTCGCCGTGATGCTCCTGCTAGGCAACGTCGGACGTCAGTACGCCGCCCGGCTGGCCCAGCGAAAGGTGACCGAGATCGACGAGTCGGCCTCGGACCGGAGCATCCGAGCCTTCGCCGTCGCGGTCGGGGCCGAGTTCGCCCTCGCGACGGCGGTCCTCGCGACGACCGCGGCCCTGGTCCACGTCGCTCCGGCGGCGTGACGGTGTGACGACCCTCCAGACTCACGGAAGCCGGGCGACGACCACCTGTTCCAGCACGTCCAGCGGCAGCGACCCGGAGTCGAGGACGGCCGAGTGGAAGGTCCGGATGTCGAAGCGGTCGCCCTGGCACTCCTCGGCCTCGCGACGCAGACGCTGGATCTCGAGCCGGCCGACCATGTACGACGTCGCTTGGCCGGGCGACACGACGTACCGGTCCACCTCGGGACGCACGACACCCGCGGACAGCGGCGAGTTGTCGAGCATGAACTGGACGGCTTGGTCGCGGCTCCACCCCAGGGCGTGCAGCCCCGTGTCGACGACCAGGCGGCTGGCCCGCATCGAGTCGGCCGACAGCATCCCGAGCCGTTCGATCGGGCCGCTGTAGAGGCCCATCTCGTCAGACAGCCGCTCGGTATAGAGACCCCAGCCCTCGCTGTATGCCGAGTTGTGCATGTGCTTGCGGAACTCGGGGATCGTCGTCAGCTCGCTCGCGATGGCGATCTGGAGATGGTGCCCGGGGATGCCCTCGTGGAAGGCCATGGCCTCCAGCTCGAACGTTCCCCAAGCGGTGGGATCGGTGACGTTGACGAAAAAGGTTCCTCCGCGGCTGCCGTCGGATGCTGGCGGGAAGTAGAAGGCCTTGGCGCCGGTCGTCGTGCTCTCCACCGCGCAGGGCGCCTGCGGCAGGATCTCGAACCAGTCCCCCATGGCCGCCCACGCGCGGGCCATCGCCGTGGTGGACGCGCTGACCAGCTGCTCGCCGCTGGTGAAGTGGAGGGCGGGGTCGTCACGCATGCGATCGAAGATCTCCTGCAGGTCGGAGGTGCCGAGCGCCTCCTTTCCGAGAGCTCGGTATTCCGCCGCCAAGGACTCGACCTGTCCCAGGCCGATGTCGTGGATGTCTTGCGCGGACAGCCCGGTCGTCGTGAAGTACCGCAGCGTTCGCTTGTATGCGTCGTCGCCGCCCTCGAGGTGGGTCAGACCGCAGCGGTCGTCGGGTCGGGCATGCGGCAGGACCTCGTCGCGAAGAATGTCGCGGTAGGTGGCTAGGCCCGGGCGTAGCCGGGTCTCGACGGTGTCAGCCAGCCGTCCTCGCCAAGCGTCCACGTCGATCGCCGGTGGCGGTCGCAGGGCGGCCACGAACGGGTCTTCGGTCATCGGGCGGGCCAGTGTCCGGTCGATCTGCGCGAGAGTCTCGGTGACGGCGAACGCGGCCGGCGCCCAACCATGGGCGATGCCCTCCCGGTGCCGCTCCGCGTTGTCGACGAACCACCGTCCGGCGCCGGCGAGCATGTCGGGCATAGCGTCTGCGACCGCGGCGTCCGGCAACCTGAGCATGCCGAGGATCAACGGCAAGGCGTCCTGAGGGCCGAAGATCGGGTTCACAGACACCTCGGCGAGCCGCGCCTCGAGCAGGTCAGCGCGGGTAGAGGCCTGGCTGGACAGCACCGCCCGCGTGGTGCGCTGCTGCTCCTCGAGCTCCGTGGCATCGATCTGTTCCGCGCGCTTGGCCACATCACGCAGCCGGGCGATCTCGCGGTCCTCCGCGGCCCGCGAGGCGTCCTCGAACCTTCCCGTCCGGGGGTAGTACCCCAAGAGGTGCGCCTCGGTCGGCTCGGCGGCCAGATGGCCGGCCCAGAACTCCTCGGACAGGGTGGTCAGCACCTCGTGGGACGTCACCAGCGAACCGTAGTACCGGCCACCGGCTCGCATACCGGAGAGGCATACCGGAAACTCGAAGCGGAAACCCGAGTCGCCGCCGAGAGCTCCGGTCGACGAGCGGAAGGAGGTGCGCCCGTGCCCGAGCCGCTCTTCGTCGACCGGGACGACGCCGGCCGGGCTCTCGGTGAGCGCCTGGTCCAACGGCACCGGCCGGGACGGGCCAGGGCGCCGGTAGTGGTCCTCGCCCTACCCCGGGGTGGAGTTCCCGTGGCCGCGCCGGTGGCGACTGCGCTCGACACCACGCTCGAGGTCGTCGTCGCCGTCAAGGTGTCGCGGCCGGGACATCCGGAGGTGGGCATCGGCGCGGTGGCGGAAGACGGCCCACCGGTCTGGGACCCCGACGGTCTGAGAAGCTACGGCCTCCGTCCCGAGGACGATCTCGGCGTCGAACGGGTGCGAGAGGAGGTTCGCCGGCGGATCGACCTTTACCGCTTCGGACGTCCCCTCCCTCCGCTGGCCGGTCGAGAGGTCGTCGTCGTCGACGACGGCATCGCGACCGGGGTGACGGTTCGGGCGACGCTGAGCTGGCTGCGGCATCGCCGTCCGGCGCCCTGGCGGCTCGTCGTCGCGACGCCGGTCTGTTCTCGGTATGCGTCGCAGCAGGCGTGCGCGGACGCGGACGAGGTGGTCAGTCTGGCCGGGCCCGATCCGTTCGGCGCGGTCAGCACCTGGTACCGAGAGTTCGCCCAGCTCACCGACGCGGAGGTGCACGCGACACTGGATCTGGTGCATGACCGCGTCGACCACGGGTAGGGATCAGAAGCGACGACGGGCACGATGCGAGGAGGTCACCGCATGCATCTCGAGACGTTCCACGCCCTGGCAGACGCGCCCCCGCCGTTCGCCAGCGTCACCCTCGATGTCAGCCGGGTGGACCGAGCGGCCGAGGACGACGTGGACCGGCGTTGGCGGGCGGTCGCGGAGACGTTGACCGGTCTCGGCGTCCCGACCGACCTCCTCGCCACCCTCGGCCAGCGGACTCGGGCGGAGACTGGCCGTGGCGGAGAGTGGACCCGCGTGGTGGTGGGCAGCAGCCCAGCCACGCTGCAGGACGCTCTGGTACCGGGCCGCCCGGTGCGGGACGAGGGCACGTGGGGGCCCGTGCCTCAGCTGACCTCCGCGGTCCGTGGACTGGCCGGTCTGGTCCGGCATGCGGTCGTGCGCATCGACCGGACCGGCGCGGACATCGATCTGGCCGGGGGGGCCGACCCGACGCACACGCCCGACAACGTCCACGAGGTTGTCGAGGGCGGCCATGACGTCGTACACAAGGTGCCGGCGGGGGGGTGGTCGCAACGGCGGTTCCAGATGCGCGTGGAGGACTCGTGGGAGCGGAACGCCGAGGCGGTCGCCGAGGCGCTGGTGCGGTTGGTCCGGGCTCAACATCCGGACGTCGTCCTCGTCATGGGCGACGTGCGCGCCGCCGGGCTGCTCGAACGGTATGCCGCGCCCCAGCTGGCCGAACGTCTGGTTCGGCTGAACACCGGAGGCCGAGCGGCGGGGACGTCGCAGACCGCGGAGGACGAGGCGGTGGCCGCGGCGCTGGCTGTTCATCGCGCCGCTCGCGAGGCGGCGCTGGTGGAACGGTTCCGCGAGCAGTTGAGCCGTCAGCAGGATGCGGTCGAGGGCCGTGACGACGTGCTAGAAGTTTTGGATCGTGGCCAGGTCGACGAGGTGCTCATGGTCGACGACCTCCGCTCCGAGGCGACGGTGACCGTCGACGGCGCCAGCGTGCCGGCCGACGCTGCTCTCGTCTGGGCGGCGGTACGGACCCGGGCGGGAGTGACGCTGGTCGACCCGCACCAGGTGGCGCTGCGGGATGGCGTCGGAGCGTTGCTGCGGTGGTCGGACCAGGCCACGCCACACGGAATGACACCGGCGATGCGTGGTCACGGCGAGCACCCGGGATGACGAAGAACGCCGTGTAGGGCGGGCCGCGAGGCCGGTTACGGAGGCGGCTGGGCGCCGGGGTCGGTGAACTCGTCACCCTGCGCCCCAGGACGGTCGCCAGGGCCAAGACCGCTGTCCGGGTCCGCTTTGGCGCGCGACTCTTCGGCCGTCCTCGCCGGCTCGTCCGTCTCCGACGGCACCGCCGAGCGCTGGACGTGGGGGGTGGCGAGCTGCGACTCCTCATCGGCCGGGGACGCTTGCTCCGGGTCTCGCACGTCGTCGCTCATGCACGGGTCCTACCCCGATCCGGCGGTTTGACACCTGCCCGGATTGACGAGGCGGCACACCGGGTACTGCTCTGGCATCCCAGTTGTGCACGTCACCGGAGGAGAGTTGAGATGTCCGACGAACGCGACGAGACCACGGATCTGAGCACCGACCAGGGAGTTCCCGTCGGTGACGCCGATGTCCAGGCCGACATCGACCGGGCATCGCGAGACCGCGGCACGGACGAGCCGTCCACGGAGGACTTTCTCAAGCGTGGCCAGGCCCAGATGGCCAGCGACGAGGGAGAGACCGCCGGTGCCGCCGACGTCGACGCCGACCGGGAGAACACCCGCGGGACCGGCGACGCCCGCTAGCGCCTTGGCCAGCCTCGACTGAGCATCCAGGCGAGGCGAACGTCGTCGGTGGACTACGGGCCGGCCGGACGATCCAGTGAGTCACCGTCGACGTCGAGCACGATGAGCGGGCTGTGCTCGAGCATGTTCTCGACGTCGGTTCGACGCCAGCGCTCGGCTGCCGCCTCGATCAGCGGCCGGCGTTCGTCGGTGTCGGTGACCACTCGGGCGGTCGCCGGGAGGTCCGCGACCACGCGGTGCTTGAGGTGGACGACGACTCGCGGGTCGGTCCTGATGTTGTGGATCCAGTCCCGCGTCCGGTCGGCTCGGGGCATACCCGTCACGAACAACAGACCGCCTTTGTCGTGCAGGAAGATCTCGATCCGCCGCTGCCGGCCGGTTCGGCGGCCGGTCGTCGTCAGGTCGATGACCTGGCTGTGGTGAAGGGCGGTGCGGATGGCGTCATCCACGGGTGCTCTCAGCGTCCACGGACGTCCTCTCGTACGGGTCCGAGGCGGTCAGTCTGTCACGGGCCTTCATGAGTCGCGGCCGGCTGAGCCCTCGCCGGCCGAGCCGCTGACGCCTCAGGTGCCCGCGCGGACGATCTGCTGGATGGCCCAGTGGTTTCCGTCCGGGTCTTCGACGTGGAGGAACCGGCCCCACGCCTGGTCGTCGATCTCGCCGGGGTCGAGGCCGCGCTCACGCAGCTGGCGCTGAGTGTCCTCGATGTCGCTGGTCACGACCTGAAGACCCTTCACCGAACCGGGGGGAGTGTCGGCCAGGCCGATGCCGAAGGCGATCGAGCACGCAGAACCCGGAGGCGTTAGCTGGACGAACCGCAGCTCCGGCGTCATGACGTGGTCGTGGTCGGCGTGGAACCCGAACTGGTCCACGTAGAACGCCTTGGCGCGGTCGACGTCGGAGACGGGGATGACGACGAGCTCGAGACGAAGGTCCATGGGTGCTCTCTTTCGGTCGACGGAAGGTGGTTGCGTCGGTGATCTCAGTCGGGCGGCGGCCTCGGTGGACGCTCTGCGCCGTCGCGGCCCACTCCCGAGTCCAGGAGTCGACGTCGCCCGTGGCGATGCGCTCGACGACCGCGAAGACCTCGCCCAGATCGGGCTGCCACTGGTTGCGGCCGAAAGGCTGCGGCTGAGCTGACCGTCGAAGTCGGGCGTGGGCATGAACGTGACCATTCGGGCTCTGACCGGTGCGACACACGGATGGAACGGGTCTATCGCACCCGCCGACGGCCCAACAAGGAGAACCGCCGACGAAGTGACGGGAGCGCTCGACGGGCACGACGTCACTCAGAAGTCTCGGCGCAGATCCCTCGCAGCTTGTTCGAGCTCGAACTCGATGGATTGAGAACCCAGGTAGTGAGCTTCGCCGCCATTCTTGACCACGAGGATCGGCCCGGTTCCTGGTGGGGGTGCCTCGTGAGTCTGTCCGGACACGTTCGTGGCCAACGTCCAATAGCAGATCCAGCACCACCCGCGGTCCTCTGGATCACCCACCAGGGCGGCCTCGTCACTGATCGGCGGCTGGCGAGACAACAGTGCCTCGGCTCGTTCAGCCGCTGCGTTCGCGTCGATCATCGCTCCCCGTCCCTTCGGCCACAGCGTGCTCCTGTGTGCGTAGGGCGGCCACGCTGCGGGCCCACGCGAGGACCAAGCCTGGCACGAGACCTACGCGCGCTCGGAGAAGGCGATCGACGGCCAGCTCGGCGTCGGACAACGCGCGGGGAGCGTGCGGCGCCGCAGAACACTTCTTCGCTCGGCGACACGCTCGTACGTCGAGCGGGTTTGCTGAGCCGTGTGGTGGGTACCAGCCCGGCCTCGGGCCAAAGAGAGCGAGACCAACCATGCTGATCGTGTTCGGTATCGGGTCGAGCGTCGACCTCGTGACCGCTGTGACCTACGTCTGTGAGCATTGCGGAAACCACGCCCGGCACGACATCTTGCGAGAGCGGCGCCGGCTTAGCCTCTTCTTCATTCCGGTGCTGCCGGTCGGCCGGGCGCGCTACCTGGACGAGTGCACGGTATGCGGCCGAGTGTTGTCGATCTCGGAGTCGGACGCGGAGAACGCCGTTCGGACCGCCAAAGGACCGCAGGACTCGCCGATCTGGTCGCCACAGGACCGGTGATCAGGAGCCTGTCCGGGCGCGGAGAGGGGCGCGAGCCTGAGCGCCGTTCCCCGCCACCGAGAGGGCCGGCGCATACGGTGGGGCCATGGACTGGGTGGCCTCCGCGATCTGGTGGCACTGCTTCCCGCTGCGGTTCGTCGGCGCCGAGGACCGGCTGGACGAGCTACGGGGCGAGGGGCCACAGCACCGGCTGCCGTGGCTGACGTCGTGGTTGGACTACCTGATCGAGCTGGGCTGCAACGGACTGCTGCTCGGACCGGTCTTCGCCGCCACGTCGCACGGCTACGACACTCTCGACTACTTCCGCATCGACTCGCGGCTCGGCGACGATGCCGACTTCGATGACCTGGTGGAGGCCGCTCATGGCCGCGGGATCCGGATCTGCCTGGACGGGGTGTTCAACCACGTCAGCCGCGACCACCCGATCGTGCAGCGCGCCCTCGCCGCCGGACCGGCCTCCGAGGACGGGCGGTGGCTGC
>Ga0307288_10000354_pt1 | contig 15938 bp, 13 predicted proteins | sample ER_DNA_142_FD_194469 | JGI IMG/M metagenome (GOLD analysis project Ga0307288, IMG submission 194469) | Bulk soil microbial communities from the East River watershed near Crested Butte, Colorado, United States - ER_DNA_142 | ecosystem: Environmental > Terrestrial > Soil > Floodplain | place... | reverse complement strand
TATAAACTAGGGGTTAACCTATTTTCAATAAGCACACACCACCTCACTACACCTAAGCATTGCATGCATATGCATCTTGCATATCTGGAATTGTCCCCAAATAGGAAAACCTGGTGGGAAGTCTTGGTTGGCATGGTCCAGGGGGCCGAGTCATACTATCCCCAAAAACCCACCACCTGCTGTCAAGTACTCCTCTTAGGAGGGTATACCAAAGTGGGGGTGCATAGTACCGCTTGACCAGTCCGACGTCCTAGAGATGAAGGGCTGGGAGGTAGATTTTAAAGCCCTCATTGCTGTGGGAACCTTAACTTGTCTTACTATAGCCTAAATTCCATCATGTAGTGGCCATAGAACTACTGAAGTTTAGGACTACCCAGTAGGATGCACCTGAGCACTAAGCAACACTAAGAGGTGATTTGGTTTTGGTTTTTCCTTGGCATGGGAAAAGATGGATTAGATGCTCTGTGAATGTGTGGCTAAACCTTTCACATCTAGGACGAGACTGTTCTTACCCCTAGACCGCTAGACTGAATCATATGGTATTTAGTGAACACCAATCCACCTTGGTAAATGATGTTACTTAAATACCATCTTACTCAAGGTTTAGCCGGGACTGAGGAAAGATTTTTTTTTCTAGACTGACATCATCTTTGTTTTTGTCTTAGGAGGTCATTTGTTTTTTAACATCATTCCATCCCACAAGAAAGTTCCTCTTGAACCGTCCTGGGTCCGCCCATCTCGCCGACAGGTTCGTGTAGAAGAAGTTACACCCCGAATTCAGAATCTCCCATTGTAGCTACTATGTCAAATGAACCCGAAATCCCGGTTCCGCCTGAACCAAGCACTCACGACATTCTAAAGGCTCTGTTGGCCAAAAAGGAAAGCTTTAACCGGGCCATCAAGAAGTCAGTTCCTTCTACTGCACCTCAAGCACCTCCGGTTCAGGTCTTTTATGATTGTGACCAATTTCCTGGCCCGTTGGAAGGCCAAAGCTGCCCAAGTGATTGATCTCCCCCCAGAAAAGGAACAAGTTCGGATAATGATGAATAACATGAGTAGGCAATACCATGACTATTTCTATTTCCAAGCGATGACCACTTATGACTCTTTGGTTGAAGCAGCCACTCGTATTGAAGATGCTATCTACAATGGGACTCATGGATCACAGGTCAAAGAGGCAGATCCAAAAGGAAAGAAGATAGCCCTGGGGGGAACAAGCAAGAACAGTGAAGTCAATATCTTGTCTGACGGAAAACCAAAGACACTCAGGACTTTCACTCCGTTCGGCATAACTCTCAGCCGCGCCTTGGAAAAGAAGCTTAAGAAGCATGGTGTACTGACGCCTTTTCCCCCATCTCCGCCACCAGATCCTCTTCCTCCTAGGTACAAAGCCAATGCCTACTGCAAGTACCATCAGACAAAAGGCCAAAAGTGTTTAAGGCTTAAACATGACATCCAAGACCTTATTGATTCAGGGAAAATTGAGCCACCAAGGGCAAACCGTCCTAATGTCACTACTAATCCCCTACCCACTCATGCTGTACTTCCTCCTGCCAATATAAACATGATCGAGCCAACATTGTCGAGTTGGTAGTCTCTGACTCCCTCCTTATTACGCCAGCCGGAGAAAAGGGAGAAACCGATGGTAGAGACATGACTGGAATCCGGGAGACTGACGAGATTGAGCCCCCACCTCAAGTTCATATGCTCTGGTGGGATGATTTCAACGAAAAATTCCCAACCCCTCCTATTACTCCCTGAAAGCCCAGCAAGTGATGAATCCTTTACCCTTGCTCATATTCTGGAAAATCTTCCCATGTCATAAACCTTCCATTCTGTATAGGTAAACCTTTTAGGGAGAATGGGTTTTTCGGTCTTTCTCACTAATACGTCTTTTTTTTTCGCTCGTCAAATGCTTACCTATCTTCCGCGGAGAATAAGAATGGTGATCGGTTTTCTTCTTTTAAAGAACTTTGTAAATTCATGATTTAAGAACACAGACAGAGAGATATTGACTTTTTTCACATCTGTAACTACATTCTCACATTTCTTTTTTGATCTCATGACTTTTTATGCGATCGGAAAACGAATGAGATCAGAAAGATAGGCGGACGACTTGACCATAAGGTCGGATGTTTCCGTGAGCAGTAAGCAGCGGATCTCCCCTTTTTTGGGGGAAAGCTGGTGGCCCTTTTGGCGTGTTAATTCTTTCGACGGGGCGGCCTTCTTCGTTCGGTAGATCCGGTCGAGGTGGTTTTCGTTTACCAGCGCGTAGGTGGTCTAAGTTCCTATGACCGAGTCTTTCTGGCCCCTGTGAACATATTTTCTTAATGTATTAAAGAGGGCCTCTCTAACCGGTGAAAAGTGGTAGGTGTCCACTAACGGCTATTCCTGGCTCGGCTCCGATAACGCAATTCCGGGAGGAGTCGGTAGTTGGGCACTGGATCCCTTCGGACCTGGAGAACGTGTGACACTGGGTCGGGGTTTGGTGAACCAACAGGTCGCTCCTTTAGTTGAAGTATCGGGCCCCTTTTTCGTTGCCTAGGTTACACCTTCGGAATACCCCAGACGGGGATTTCGCTCTATTCCCCCCAATCTTCACTTTACGCCACGCCGACTCTCCGTCGTGGAATTAGACCAAGGGTCGAAGACCCATACCATAGGACCCCGTCTCCCGTATCTTATCTTTCGCGCGTAGGAGATCGAGACACAGCCTTAGGGCTATGGGGAAAGTAGATCGATTGCCCTAGAATTACAACTACATAGAGGGTCTCTACAAGTCTATAAAGAAGTTTCCAAAAATTGATCGGTAGTAGTCCGGTCGCACCCGAACAATAATATTCCAGAGGGAAATGCACCTAAGATCAAATATTTTGAGCCGGCTTCCGTGGAAAATTCAGACTTTCTTTTTGATGCTGCGATCACATAAAAACATAAACTTTGAAGCTCAATAGCTAAATACATGGCAATTAAATCATGAGCCGGGATCATTAAGAGCATACTGCGAGTAGGAAGTGGAATTAATACAATGAATTCAGAAGCATCAAACCTCTCTTTTTCGAAAGAATCGAAACACATCGAAATGGTACCAGCCGTACTTAATAATAGAAGGATTTGGCAGAAATATGTAAAATTGTCCCTCCTAAAAAAATTATTCCAGAATAAATGGGCAATAGTTAGGAGAGGTGCGCCAGCGGCGAGCAGAAGCAAGGTTATTAGATACCGAAGGAAAGCCCGGCCAGAACCACACGTGCAAGTTTCCCTGCATGTGGCTCGTCCGTGATAACTTCTTCGGATTTGCGTGAACTAGCGGACCGATCACTAAGTGGTTAGTACCTCCAGCATGAGCGAACCTTTTCAGAACTGGTTAGGAATGGGCGCCACTATCCCAGCCCGGATCCAGCCAGGTTCTATTGATCATGTCCCCTTCCCAACAGTTGTACCTTGTCTTGGGGCGTCTTTCTTTGGCTTTACTATCAAGCCCGCCGGAAAAATCAAAGTCTTTCTCTTCCCGTCCCGGGTCATAGTGAGGCGAAGGTGCGTCCACAGAAGAGGAAATCGCAATGCATCTTGCTCAGCAGGCGTAGCTTGGAGTGGGAGTGTTGCGGGAGTAAGGTAAGGAAAGTGGCCTAAGAGAGGAAGCCAAACAAACCAACCAGGGCCTTTTGAGCGCTGCTAAGCTAATATGCGCCAGAGAAAGAAAAGGAGGTAACTATTCGGTCCGGAGCATTGATTCCCCATAACGAATAGGCTAACTCTATCTCTCAATTGCCTATCCTGTGCTCGAGAAGGTCCCCCAGTTCCTCGGCTGCACCTTGAAGTGCATTTAGTTGTCTAACTTTAGACTCGGGATATTCCCCACTCCATGGCATCTTTCGCTCATCCATTCAGCCCGCCCGCCCAGACGCGGCGCCCTTTCGCATTATCATCTACCGCCCTTTCTTTCCTCCCGTCCCTTCACGCATGAAGATCGTCGTATGTATGTTCGACTTCGGTTGCCGGTGCAATAGAATTGGCGGGAGTATATTATGGCGGGATCAGTCACCTGGGCAAACCAAAACCCTCCTCCAAGAAGAATTGTGCTATGCCCCCCCCGATATCCCTATAGAGCGAAAGAGCTGCCTGGTGATCCCTAGGTTGCAGCACGTCCGGTCGTTAACTCCTCGCTAGCTGCCGCCGTTTCTAGGACCGACCGACGCCTCACCTGCATGCACAGGTACCTACGTAGTGTAGTGTCGGTCGCACATTCATAATAGCGTTCGGACTCATGTGCCTTCCTGAACCAGGGGAGTTCCCTTGCTCCTGCTGCGTACGATTAGCCGGCCTTGCGGCGGCAAAAGGATTAGGACGTCCCCCCATGCTAAGGTTCCCTGCGGTCCGGCCGCATTAGGTTAGGGAGCTGGGCGATAATAGCTCCTCCGCATCCCAAGCGCGCTGCCCTCCTAGGCGCGCAACACTAAGTAATCCAAGCCAACCCACATTACTAACTAACGGTGGATAATCATCTTTCTTAGAGGTACTAAATACAACTCCATGAATGAGCAAAATGAAGGTTGCGTTAATGATAAAGATCTCTGGGGAAACCGCTAAAAAAAGATTGAACATGTGGTTCCGAGTTTCGATAACTTCTTCTACTTTCATTTCCTCCGTCTTCAAAATCGCAATCGCAGAGTTAATTCAAAAGTCCTGTTAGGTTATTACATAGCTGCTGCTCCCTGACTTTAACGAATTCCCCTCCGTCGATCCTCCATTTCAAACAAGAGGAGGGCATGGTTATACTCAGCCCTTTCGAGCCTTTCTTTGGATAGGGCTATGCCCTCCCACCGCAGCCTTTGTAGAGCTTCGTAAGAGGCGGTTTTGGCGCTTTTCTCCGCAATGAAATCGTGGTTGTACGAGACAACCTCATAAAAGAAGAGGGATCCTCTTCCATTCTCCTGGAGATCTTTATAAGATTCCTGGAGAGTAGATAGATTTTCAACTGGCTTGCTATCGAGATAGGAACGAACCGCGTGTTCCAAAATAGAAGGTTCGACAGGAAGCAAGGCCCCGCTCCGCGCATAGTGAAGAGAAAATTCCGTGATTAGATCACGTCGTAAAGTCGAGGCCTTTTCAGAAGAAATAAAATGGGTAAGCCGGCCAGGGATGTCCCCCAGCGGCGTATTGTTATTGAGCTCTTGTTGAATGAACGCAACCCAGTCTGGGTCTTGCTCATAAAGGCTCAGATAGAAGTTGAGAGCTTGTAATTGGGTTAGAGTTGGAGGATCTTGAATTTCAGGGGGAAGGGTTATAACTGAGCAGCTGAAATTGACTTGTGCGAAAATCCGGGAGGACAATCCGCAACAAGACAATCATGGATAAAAAGAGAATTTTAAAGAATTTCCATAAAGATGGAAAGTCTTTTTTCAACTTGAAAAAAATAAAATATAGAGATGCCATGTCAGGTGCACCTATCAGAATCGGAACAAACCAATTACCAAATCCACCTATCATCGCCGGCATAACCATAAAAAAGATCATTAAAAAAGCGTGAGCCGTTATTAAAACATTATAAAGTTGATGATTCCCACCAAGAATTTGATCGCCGGGTCGGGCTAATTCCATACGAATCAGTACGGAGAAGCATGTGCCCATCACTCCTGCAATGGCACCGAAGATGAAATATAGAGTACCGATATCCTTGTGGTTAGTGGAGAAGAGCCATCGAACCAGATTTGTCATTTTATTTTCGTTTTGAATTCAAACTTTTATCGGAGAGGGGCCGCAAGGCTGGAAGAGAAGAACCTTAATATTTCGATAACTTCTTGGTGACTTGATTGGTTCCTCAATTTTCACAGTTGGTGACTTGATTGGTTCCTCAATTTTCACAGTTGGTGACTTGATTGGTGAGAGTGAGCAGCATAGACAAGGATGGATTTGTGAATGAGAAATAATAGTTGCCTATATTCAGAGGAATTATTGGGTGAATGAAAAATTGATCCAGTGGGCTCTCCGAAAAATGCGGCACACCTATCTTGAAGGCCTCACTTGCAGTCCCATTTTCCAATAAATCCTGGAACTGCCCTCTTAGAAATTCAAGCTCTTTACTATCCGCATGCACCCGTTCCGCCGCAGCAAGAACTTCGTCGGGATCCTTACCAATCATTAATTTCCCCAACTCCTCGTGTATCGCCGCCTGATATTCTACGACCCTTTCATCTGAAGGGTTTAGACCCGGATGGTCTTCATAAATTCCACTCGAATTCACCTGAATACCACTACCACTAACATTTGTGGCATTACTAGCATTAGATCCTTCCGTCATCGTTTTAACGGAATTCGTGGTTGTATGGATAGAGCTTTGGCTCGAATTCAAGCTTGCTTCATCGAATTCAAATAGACGGCGCTCCCTTAGGAGATCCACCGCTCCACTTTCCGAGGACAAATGGCTTGCCTGGTCGAAATTGAAAACATTCCGTGGGCTTCTCGGATTAAGCATAGGAAATTCCCATCTTTTTCAGCTCTGCTCCCGAAAAGAGAAAGGAGACTGATCTTGACGTCGGCGTTGGTTTTTCCAACCGAAACGAAGAAGTTTTTTATTGGTCTTTATCATGCCATGCGGAACCCTCTCCGTATTAGTAAGCGGGCCCACACCTTCGTAACCCAAGGACCGAAGAACAGAAATTGAAACAACGCAACCGTACTATCTATTTACGATAATTTGATTGTTGACAAGTACAGGCTTCCCTATGGGAATCAAGCTAGAATGGTTTCTTGTAGGACGGGAAATCAACCTCATCCTTTGGTGCACACTAACCGATGAAGCTCAACCCTCTCTCGAACTGAGCCATTTAAGCTTTTTCTTACACAAAGTTCGAGTAGGAAGTAGCGCACCAAATATTGAAGTCTAATTCCTTTAGCTATTTGATCAAGGTGCCTCGTGTGTTCCTTTGAGGGGCAGAGGATCCCAGCTTTAGGAATCTATCAAGTTATACTATACCTGGAACGGCCAAGCATCCAGGGTTCTATATACATCAATTTCCTTTTGGGTAGGACTTTACCGGTTGGGAAAGTAGCTAGAGAAAGTGGACCCCCGGAGGGCATTTAGTGCCTGAACGAGCCCCAAGATTGAGGCCCCGCTTTAGCGGCACTCTAAACAGCTGGTATTAGGTTTGGAAGGTAAAATAGTTGATCCCCGGAACGAGGAACGAGTGGAGGCCCCGCTTTAGCGGCACTAGGTTTGGGAGGTAAAGTAGTTGATCCCCGGAATGAGGAACGAGTGGAGGCACCGCCTGTTACCCGGAATGAGTGGAGGCACTGTCAGATGGGTTAAATGCTCAATTCAATTGTTTAAGTCGAAATCTGCGTTGAAACGAAACCATTACACAAACCTAAACTCTAGACTTCCTGGGCAAACTAAGTGAGAAAATCTTACTGTTTTTGTTATCCAGGGCAAATGAACATACAATTCCTTTTGTCAAGGAAAAAGATCTGTTCTGCTATTGCCCATTGCAGTCAAGGGCAGGGACCCGTGATAAAGACCAGTGCTTAATGCTGGCTTCAAGTCTCAACCCTCAAACCGTAAACAGGGAAACTGTCCCCTCCACACCAACTGATTGGCTGGTTTTCAGCGTCGCAATGCTTCCGTTATGCTATTGAAGGGACATTCCTAAGATCAACAAACCCTCACCTAACACCTGCATTCGAAAATTCCACTCAAAAGACAAGAAAAACAAAGGGAAAAGAATGGTTATGCATTCAACAAAGATGAGTGCTCAATTATGGATTTAAAGACGACTCTTTCTTGCATTTCAATTGATTTGCATAGTTCGGAATTCCTCAACTAGATGGTTTGCCATTTCCTGAGTTGAAGTCAGGGAGCAATCCTGGTTACCCGCCCATTCCTGGACTAGAGGTATCCCTGAACTAGAGGAGTTATCAACTCCACAGTCCGGGGTAGACATTGAAAGGCAATCCGAAAACCAACTGATTGCCTTGTTTTATTCATTGGCTTGTTTTATTCATTCAAACCTACTTGACTTCCTCTTATCGTATGCCATATCCGGGTGACGCCATAAAAGCTGGATTTCCTGCTTATCAGTTGAGTTCTCAAGTTAACAATTCCAGGTAACCTAAAGTATCTACTGCAATCCTGGGCCAATCATGGTTATGACTTCCTCATACAAAAGGCTTTCAATCTGCCACGCATCTGTTCCTCCATTCATGTGGAATTATGCTCAACGAGATGATTGCCCTAAGTCTAGGCTACACTTCCTAAGATCAGTCTCGATAAAGATGGGTTACAGGCTAAATTCGCTAAATCCGAGTGAACAAATCTCGAAATCCTGTTTATGTGGGTTTAAGGAAAACTCAAGGACGGAGCTAATCAATGAGCTGTAATCCTGGTAAAATGCTAAGATCTGGAAATCACACCTTTAAACGAATCTGTTCCTCTTCCTTACGTATAGTTTACCATCTCTGGGATATCGGATAGATTTCCGGCTCCATTGAGGGATTAAAGGCATTAAAGGCCTCTTTACCTATAAGGTGAAATCCGGGTCAGGGTTCGTTTAAAAGTGTGGGACTTATCAACTCGAACAATTGCCTAGCTTATCTGCAATTCGGAGTGATCAAGTTATCAACTCAAAAGGCCTGACATTGCTTTTCTTAAAATCTGGGATAATAGTTGGGTTGAAATCAGCTTTTAAAGGCTGGACTTACTCCTATCCTAGTTGGAATTAAGGAAATCCGCAAATCAGAGGGAGAAAGTTCTCAAACCGAAAGTCGAAGAGGGAGCCCATCTATGAGAAGAAATCCCGGTTGCTTGCTCTGGGCGGGTGGAAGTCGAGTGAGGAATAGTCTCACTTTTCCGTTCAGTAGTTCAGCACATCGGATCGTACAGCAGAGGAGTGAGGTTGTCCCCTCCTCCTATCCAATAGTGGTTGGATACGCCGATCTTTAAAGGGATAGCCAACTGAGTAGCCGTTGAAAGATGATTCCTTCGACCTCTTTCAAGATTTGAACCAGCTTCGAAAAAGAATGGAAAAGCAAGTGAACCTCGCGTCTAGCTGTCGATAGGTCTGATTTCTACACTTGAGTCCGTTAGCAAGTAGATTGCGCGCCCATTTGAGAGGTGGGAAAGAGCTTCGGCAGTTCCATCAACAGTCAATATAGGAAGCAAAGTCAAGCGAAGAAGCAAGGGAAGGAGTGGTTGGTCACCTAGTCAGTGGTAGCGTGGAGACCAAGTCGAGTGAGCCCTAAGTGGCCCCCATAAAGAGTAGAATCCCGCGCTACTACGAAGAGTTCGCTGCTTGTGGAGTCAAGCTGAATGGACTCTCAACTTTAGCAGGAGGTGGTAGCCATTCTTATTGAGAAAGATAAAGAAAGCAAGCTGTGTTCCCAACAGCGAAGGCAAGGAACTTCTGTATGAGAAACATTTCCTGGGCGGGCGGAGATCTTGATTGACCAGAAAAGAAGCAAGTCTATGTCACAAGCAGGGTTTGATGGCACCCGCTACTCTTCCCGAAGAGCTTCTATTCCAATAGCGGATTGTTTCATTCCAATCTTCGAGAGAATGCGAGCGAATTCAAGAGCATGGCAGCTACAGAAGATTTTTCCGTAAAGGATTTCTATTTCAAGAGAGCAGATCTTTTACATAGTTTTCTCGGCAAAGATGGGTTCTCAGGTTAGTGACTTCCTTCCCAGTCATAGATGGTCGACAGATCTTTTGGATTGGTGGTTTCAAGAAGCTAGGGAGTAGTACGCAGATTTGAATCCTTTTTTCTATTTTACTACTTTTTTTCGATCGACAAGGACGGCAAGAGGTTCTTTTCCCTAGTTCCTATATATCTAAAGCCTTACCGAGATGTCACGCAAGAACAAGAAGAAAGAGCCCGCCCCTGTTCTGTGGCGGATAGGCTGAGATGGAATTAGAGGGAGGAATGAACTTGAACTTTTCACCTTCCCCCTTCCTTACCTTAGTAAATAGAAAGGCTAGGAATCAGTCTTCTCCTATGCCTACACTACTACAACCAAAGACCTACTTGAACGACAACAGATGCGGATGAACTCGCTTAGCTGCTCGCTCGGTGAAAGGCTTTCCTGGAAGAAAGTTGAAGACGAGGAACGTATCTCTCATCTTCCTTCTCACCTGGCAGAGGACGGGGATGAACTCCAAGGCCACAGGTCTGGAAAAAGAGCTAACTTTCTGATTACTGCAAAAAAGAAATCAAACCAGTTGGGTGATTCTTTAAAGAGCCTAAATCGAATCTGTACTATTGGTACAGAGCCATAAAGAATGGTCGTAACCATAGATCCATCATCTTCGAGGAGGAGGAAACATAAGTCCAATACGCGTTATGGAAGACTAGGGATTGCTAATCCGTCCACGCGGGAAGCCTTCTCCCTCTCAGGCTCAAGAGTCAAGATAGCCCGCCCTAAACAAGAAGCTGCTTATTCTTTCAAGGATAAAGCTAACCAAAACAAGCTACGGATTGAGCGTACACACTTGGTAATTATTTCCTGCTACATCTGATGAATTCCACAAGTAAAGAAACAAGAGAAGCTAGCTAATAGTCCCTCTTCACTTCCAACTAGTGCTTTGCCTAAGATGAATGAGTAGTTTAAAGCTTGGATCCATGGATGGGAACATGAGGTGGGCTAGCTTCGGATCCACAACAGGTGGAGAGTACCGGGTGAATCATAGGAACGAGAGTCGCTTGTTTGACCCGATGGAAAGCTTTGAACGAATCCGGTGGAAGTGCCTCACTTGGTTGGGCTTCGATAGGTGGAAATGGGAATGGGATCGCCCGAGAAACCATTGGATCTAGCAAATTGATTCATTGTTCTGCCTCTCCCACTGGTGGTGGGTGGCAACCAAAGGACTTGAATCTAGCGTTTGTTCCGGTTGAGCTTTCATTCCTTCGAATAGACGGATAGCTCTTGGAGGAAGGGATGAGCTTTTATCGGAAGGACCTGGCCGATGCAATCGAGAGACTGAGAGGAACTGGACTTGGCAGAGGAATGCATAGAAATATCTGCCTTTGCCAGGAGAATCCAAACCTGCCTAATAGCCTATGAATGTGGAATCCCGTTCGTATTCTTCCTCAAAGCCATATTTGCCTTTATCTGATTTCAACCTATTGATCTTTACTGTGCATGGATATCTTGACTCATGATTCAACAGTTCACATCCCCAGCGAACTCCCTCACACCAACTGGCATTAAAGAGGAGCTGTGCCAAAAAGTGCCATAGCATATATTATTGCTTGCGCAAAGATCGGAATCATACCTCTAGCAGGCATTGTCTTCTGTTACCTAAACAGCTGTCATTTCTACTTTACTGAAATAGAGACTTTCATTGATACTTGAACTATTGACCTGGCTAGCGCTAACGCTTTGCAAGGTAATTGGAGACTGGTCCGCTTGAAATCGCTAGAGTTGAGAAGGGTCTGCTAATCATGGTACGAATTATCTGTTTAGGTAAGTATACTACCGAAGCTGTTATGCCGACAACAGCTGAAATAGCGGAGGTGATTGCCGACACTCTCTATCTATAGGATAAGCAGCTAGATCGATTTCCTAACAGGAGAGTTACTTAGCGTAACAGTAAAACATTGAATTGGACCGCTTCGCCCCTTGGCGGATCTTCCTCCAAGAGAGTCAATGGGACTTGGTCTCGATGTCAACTAAAGAATTGACTGAGTCAGGTATTCCCTTATGAAGGGCTAATGCAGTCGATTTCTTCACATCTTCGGTCAATCGGACTTTTTTCTAGTCTTGCCTTCCTAAAAGGTATTCCCATATCGGGTGAATGACCAGATCGAGATAAGTTGGCCTTCTCTGAATCTATCCGAATCCTGAATCTATCAATAGAAGGACGACGATACTCGAAGACTTTCCACTTTCAGCCCTAAGAGGGAACAACTCTCAAACGTGATAAAAGCCCTATTTTCGGCACCTTCATGCTCCTTCTTGAAAAAAAGGGGTCCAACCCTATAATCTAATCGTTGGGGTTTTGCTTCGTCTTTCTCCTTAGGGACAGACCTCGACTCACTACATGATGGAGTAGACCAAGGCGAAGAACTGATATAGATAGTCATATTGGCCTCTCGCACTGCCAGACTTTTAGTTTGCTTTATTGATTCATGGAATAGATCCCTGACGAAATTCCTTTAAAGAAGGACATCTCTTTCCCTGCCTGCTTCTTGGCCACAACCACAGCTACGGCTAGTAGTATTCATAGGGTCCTTTGATCGCATTCTTTCCCGCTGAAGAGTCTGATCCATCTCCTATCCTTCTTGGGAAAGCTATGGTACTAATGGCTGGCCTAGCTGGCACTTTCTTTATGCTAATCAAACTAGAAGTTCTTTGAGTTGAATAGACGATGACTGGACACTACGGAACTCTTCCTCTCTAATAGGGTCACTGACTCAATTTCATTTCTTTAAGGGAGGGTTCTAGCTGAAGGGCGGTCCTTTTCATCTCTAACTCGAATGTTCGAGCTAATGTTTCCGGTAGTTGGAGTTGCGGGGAAGCTTCCCGGATGAAAAGAGATTGAATGAGAACTGGCAGAATATATGCATGGAGATTGACTTGGTGCGAAGGAAAATAGTAGATCTTCCATAGGCGCTTTTCGGACTACACGCCAGTCTTTTTCACCAAGAGCTTGTTCCGAAATGGAGAAGTACTTTGGAATGATTTTATTGGGACGCTAGTGAGTTAATGAGCACTCTTTGCATGGTTCCATCAACCCTTTTCTTGCGTGTTCTGAATCGACTTCTCATCTATAAAGAAGAGATGCCCCGTAGAAGACTCCAGGCCACCGAAGCTAACAAAAGGCTAAGGAGACCCATTTAGTTCTTTGTTCTTATGCCGACTAAAGCTAGCGGAGCCACAGCTTGAATCTCCCTAGAAATCCCCACTCGTAGCCCTTAGGCTGGGTGTGTTAAGCATATTCGATTGGAAGCTCTTCTTCACCGGGTTAAGCGATGGTAGTTTTAGGCTTGGCTTATCACCATATCCAACCCGAATTCCGTAGTTCGAAAGGAGAATTAGGCTACCTGAGACCAACTGATTATCCAAAACATGAGACTGCTTTCTTAGCAAAGCTTTGCTTGGCTCAACTTAGTCTCTATCTCTAATGGCTAGACCAAGACCCCTGGTCGGATACTTTTATTGAGTCCAAATTACTGATAACTCAAGTGAGTTTTACCTTGTGAAAGTGGCCTCTGAGAAGAAGCCAGCCTCGAATGCCATATTGTTTAAAGGAAATGAATCAATGGTGTCAAATGCCACATCTGGACGAGAGATTCCTAATTCGATTCATACGAAGAGCTGGTGCTCTATCTAACCTGATGGATGTCGGAATAGCTGCTTGCGTGGTTACAAGGGTTCTTCCTTCAACTTCAAGAGCACCAACTCCAGCTTCTCAACCAACTCAACCCGGCACTGTTAAATATCTAACTTCAAGCCTTCTGTCACATCGATCGTTGTGTTCCTTTGGTGGCATTTAAGCTTCAGGGTGGAGCTGGTGCTTGGTGGCATCGCCATCAGGAGGAGCGTAGGTTGAAAGGAGAACCACGTGTAAATCGTTGGCCGCAGATGATCGCACTGTTAAAGGCTAGATTTCAGCCTGCGGAACATGAACAAATGCTGTTTATTCAGTTCCAGAATTGTACGAAAGGAAGCCGAACTGTTGATGAGTATACAGAGGAGTTTTTGAGGCTGCAAGTGAGGTGTAATCTTGCTGAAACTGAAGACCAGCAAGTTGCAAGGTACCTTAATGGGCTCAATGATCTTATCCAGGATCGGTTGATGATGCAACAAATTTGGTCCATCGATCAAGCCCAATCTCTTGCTATGAAGGTGGAGAGACTAATGAAGAATAGAAGGGCATCCAAGGGATTCTTCATCCTTTCCTCGAGCTGAGAACACTTTAAGGAACCAAACCAGCAAGGTAGAAGATAAATATGCCCCGCCTAAAGCGAAGAAAACAGAGGCGAAGCAAACAGTGCCCAAGGGGGGAGAGAAGCCGTCCTCCAGAACCATCAAGTGTTACAAGTGTGGTGAAGAAGGACATATATCCAGCAGCTGTCCAAAGATCAAGTTTGTTAACACCTTTCACCAAGAATCAAGCAGTGAGGAAGCATTGGAAGAGAAGAATCTGAATGACTCGTGAACAAGAATTCTGCGAAGAAGAAGGCGAAGAGGTTGTGTGTGTAATTCAGCGGCTCCTGTGCTCTCCAATACAGCCTGAAGATACACAAAGAAAGAAAATCTTTGAGAGCAAGTGCACTGTTAATGGCAAGGTATGCAAATTGGTGGTCGACAACTGCAGCTGTGAGAATTTGGTTTCTCAAAAGCTTGTGGAGCATTTGAAGCTTGAGACACATCCTCACCCGAATCCTTACACTATTGGCTGGATCAAGAAGGGAGTAAGCATGAGGATTACCATGCAGTGCCATGTGTCTCTTTCATTGGGTAAAAACTATCGCTCAAATGTGTTGTGCGATGTTGTTGATATGGATGCCAGCCATATTCTTCTTGGGAGGCCTTGGCAATATGATGTTGATGCTACACACTGTAGTCTGGAATCCTCTTATTCCTTTATATGGAACAATCTCTAGATTGTTATTCTTCTAAAGAGCATGGAGAAGCCTATTTCTAAAGTGGAGGAGAAGACCATGTTGGCTGTTATTTCCAACCCAAGTGATTTTGTTGAAGATGTGAGGGAATCTATGTCATGTGCTGTACTTGTAGTCAAGGGAGTTTATCTCGCTTCTATTGAGGTTCCAGCAGAGATGCAAGGACTTCTCTCTGCATTTCAATGTATATTGGGAGAGCCTCAACAATTGCCACCCATGAGGGATATTCAGCACCGAATTGATCTAATTCCTGGTGCTAGTCTTCCTAATTTGCCTCACTATCGAATGAATCCAAAGTTGCTGCTATCAGAGAATGGCCAACACCGAAGACCATTTCAGAAGTGAGAAGCTTTCATGGTCTTGCTACATTCTATAGGCGTTTTGTGAAGAACTTCAGTACGGCACATGGCGCCTATCACAGAATGCTTGAAGAAAGGCAAGTTTCACTGGAGTCCACATGCTGAAGCTAGTTTCAAGAAGATCAAAGTGCATCTATCAGATTTTGGTGTTGCCGAACTTTGACAAGACTTTCGAACTTGAATGTGATGCAAGTGGAGTTGGCATTGGTGCTGTCCTATCTCAGGAACGGAAGCCTATTGCTTTCTTCAGTGAGAAGCTAAGTGATGCAAGGAAGAAATGGAGTACATATCAGCAAGAGTTGTATGCTGTATTCAGAGCTTTGAAAACATGGGAGGTTTATTTGCTGCCTAAGGAGTTTCTTGTCTATACTGACCATCAAGCCTTGAAGCATTTCAAAGATCATCAACATGTCGATCGCATGCTGGCAAGATGGGCAGCTTATTTGGAGAGATTCAACTATCTCATTGTCTACAAATCAGGAGCCACAAATCAAGTAGCTGATGCTTTGAGTCGACGTGTTAGTACTCAATTTCATCAACGTTGTCCTCCGTGGTTTTAGTGATGCACTTCACATCTCTAAAAAGAACCTGAACTATCTCATTCGAAATGTGTATCCCATCGATAATTGATTGCAACTCCAGCAATTTGCGCTTCAGTTCCGGGAGTGGAGTGAGAGCTCGTGGATCGAGGAAGAGAGTTGGGGCAATGGCATGGATAAGGCAGTGACGAGAGAAGAGAGAAAAGCTAGCAACGAAAAATGTGCCAATTTCTTTCCATATGTCATAGAGTTGTAGTTTCGTACTACTCCTAGGATGACTTTCCAGTCATCAGATCGTAGTACAATTACGAATTGACCTGAAGTACTAGTAGTAATTTGAAGAAACCAAGTTCGACCTCCATAGAGTCAAAAAGAAGAGTAGGGATTGCTCAACACAATTTGGATTGAGATCGGAAGAG
>Ga0307288_10000353_pt1 | contig 16003 bp, 21 predicted proteins | sample ER_DNA_142_FD_194469 | JGI IMG/M metagenome (GOLD analysis project Ga0307288, IMG submission 194469) | Bulk soil microbial communities from the East River watershed near Crested Butte, Colorado, United States - ER_DNA_142 | ecosystem: Environmental > Terrestrial > Soil > Floodplain | place... | reverse complement strand
GCCGAGGCACCTGGCCGAGCAGGTGCGCAAGCCTTTGACCTCGACTTTTGCTGGTGGCCAGGGGCGGGGTCGAACCGCCGACCTTCCGATTTTCAGTCGGACGCTCGTACCAACTGAGCTACCTGGCCGTGCCCGTCTGGGCGCGCGCAACTATACCGACGCGCCCACCGCAGCCCGAATCTCGATCACCGTTCCGCCAGCCGAGCGGGGAAGCCGCCGGTCGCCACCGGTCCCCACGACTCAGGCGTCACGCGTAGCAGGCACTTCCCCTGCGCCACCATCGCCGAGCGGTAGTCATCCCAGTCCGGGTGCTCGCCCGAGATGGACCGGTAGTAGTCGACCAACGGCTCCAGGGCCCCTGGCAGGTCGATCACCTCGCACGTCCCGTCCACCTGGACCCACGCCCCGTCGAAGTCGTCGCTCAACACCAGTACGGACACCGACGGCGACCGCCGGGCGTTCGCCACCTTCGCCCGCTCGGGGTAGGACGAGATCATCAGACGCCCGTCAGCGTCCACACCACCTGTCACCGGAGACGTCTGCACGCCGCCGGACGTCCGCTGCGTCACAAACACCATGTGGTGCCGCGGCCGCACGAACGACAGGAGCTCCTCACGCGAGACCTCGGTATTGGTGGCGATGGTCCGTGGCACGACAACCATCCTGCCCGGCCCAGAAGTCAGCCCTGTGCCAGCTCCGCCACGTCCTGCCACTTCTCCCACGTCTCGATGCGCGAGGCGTAATCGGCCTGAGCAATCCCGAGCGGCGCCGACCCGAAGAACACCCGCAACGGCGGCTCCTCCGAATCCACGACCCGAAGCAGCGCCGAAGCCGACGCCACCGGATTGCCGGGTGACGACACCCGCTTCGCGCGCGCCTCCTTGGCGTGCTCCCGCACCTCGTCGTAGTCGGCCAACGGCGCAGACCGCGCGGCCGACGACCCCGCCCAGTCCGTCGCATACCCACCCGGCTCGACGAGCGTGACGCGCACGCCGAAGCCGGCGACCTCCTGCGCCAGCGACTGGCTGAACCCCTCCAGCGCCCACTTCGACGCGGCGTACCACCCGGTCATCGGGAACGCCGAGATCCCGCCGATCGACGACACCTGCACGATGTGCCCGAACCCCTGCGCCCGCAGGTACGGCAGAGCCGCCTGCGTCACCCACAGCGCACCGAACAGGTTCGTCTCGAGCTGCGCTCGCGCCTCGGCCTCGCTGACCTCCTCGATGAACCCGAAGTGCCCGTACCCCGCGTTGTTCACCACGACGTCCAGCCGCCCGAACGTCCGATGCGCGCCGGCCACTGCCGCGAAGCACTCCTCCCGCGACGTCACGTCGAGCTCCAGCGGCAGCACCGACTCGCCGAACCGGTCAACCAGTGCGTCCAGCGACGACACGTCCCTCGCCGTCGCGGCGACCTGATCGCCGCGCGCCAGCGCCGCCTCGGCCCACGCACGGCCGAAGCCCCGCGATGTTCCGGTGATGAACCAGACCTTTTCCGCCATGGAGAGCACCCTAGGATCCCCCGGTGAGCATCGAGCGAGTCGGCGTGGTCGGGTGCGGCCTCATGGGCGCGGGGATCGCCGAGGTATGCGCCAGGGCCGGGCTCGACGTCACGGTCGTCGAGTCGAACGACCAGGCGGCCGACTCCGGCCGCCAGCGGCTGACCAAGAGCCTCACTCGAGCCCAGGAGCGCGGCAAGCTCGACAACGCCGAGGAAGTCCTGGGCCGCATCGGCATCGGCACGGAAATGGCCGCCCTGCAGGATCGCCAGCTCGTCGTCGAGGCCATCGTCGAGGACGAGCCGACGAAGGTCGCCCTCTTCCGCCAGCTCGACGAGATCGTCACCGGTCAGGGCGCCATCCTCGCCTCCAACACCAGCTCGATCCCGATCATGAAGCTGGCCGTCGCCACCAAGCGCCCGACCCACGTCCTCGGCATCCACTTCTTCAACCCGGTGCCGGTGCTCTCCCTCGTCGAGCTGGTGCCCAGCCTCCTCACCGCCACCGAGACCACCGACAAGGCGCGCAGCTTCGTCACCGACCAGCTCGGCAAGCACCCCATCGAGTCGCAGGACCGCGCCGGGTTCATCGTCAACGCGCTGCTGATCCCGTTCATCCTCAGTGCGATTCGCATGCTCGAGTCCGGCTTCGCGACCGCCGACGACATCGACGCCGGGCTGGTCCGCGGTGCGGCGCACCCGCAGGGCCCGCTCGCCCTGGCCGACCTCATCGGGCTCGACACCACCAAGGCCGTCGCTGAGTCGCTCTACGAGGAGTTCAAGGAGCCCCTGTATGCGGCACCGCCCCTTCTCAACCGGATGGTCGACGCCGGGCTGCTCGGCCGGAAGACCGGCCGGGGCTTCTACACCTACAGCTGAGCGGAATCGCATACCCCCTAGGGGTAAACTGCCAGCGTGACCGACCAGCACGGCTACCACGACAACAAGGCCGCCCACCTCAAACGGCTGCGCCGCATCGAGGGCCAGATCCGCGGGCTGCAGCGGATGGTCGAGGAGGACAAGTACTGCATCGACATCCTCACCCAGGTGTCCGCCGCGACCAAGGCGCTGCAGTCGTTCTCCCTCGAGCTCCTCGACGAGCACTTGGAGCACTGCGTCGTCGACGCCGCCCGGCGCGGCGGCGAAGAGGCGGACCAGAAGGTTCGAGAGGCCTCGGAGGCGATCGCCCGACTGGTGCGGTCCTGACGGTGTGTAGCCCGCTCAGAGGTAGCGGCGCGGATCGAACTCGTCCAGCGGGATGATCCGGACCCGCGGCAGCGGTGAGGTGAACGCGCCGACGTGGTCCTCCAAGTCGTACAGCTGGAGCCCGCGCTCCTGCAGCCCGGCCAGCTCGACACTGACGTACTCGCGCAGCCCCAGCACACCGACCCGCCGCTGCGCGTCGAGCAGCCGGCTCAGCTGCGGCACGAAGTCGGCGTCGTGGCTGGCCAGGAGCACATCTCCCTGACCAGCTTCGGCGATGGCGTCGAGAGTGCGCTGGATACCGATGTCGACGACCTTCTCGTGCTTGGCTCCAGTCCCGGCGAGCGGGATCGGCTGGAAATCGAGCGCCAGCAGCGCCTGCACGAAGGACATGGGCAGCTGCCCCGCCGTGGCGTTGAGGAAGAACAGCGGTCGGACGGGCGGACCCCACACCGACGAGGCGAAGTCACGGACCCGCTCCCACCGGGGCCGTTCTTCCGGCAGCGGCCGGTGGCCGAGCACCTGCAGCCCGATTGTGGCATCGATGTTCTCGCCGTCGACGAGCAGGTAGGTGGTCGGGTTCTCGGCGGTCACGGGAAACACCTTGGCGTATGCCTGTCCGGCGCCGCGAGCGCACCGCTTGCGCGGCATACTCGCCAGCGTGGCGAAGCGGTGGCCCGGGTGGGTCTACGACGAGGGGACCGAGCCCGACCCGCGGTTCTCGTTCGCCAACGAGCGCACCTTCCTGGCGTGGATCCGCACCTCGCTCGCCCTGCTGGCCGCTGGGGTCGCGCTGGCGGCACTCCCGGTCGCCATCGATGAGACGCCGCGACGCTGGCTGGCCCTGCTCTTCATCGTGCTGGCGCTGTTGGCCGGCGGGACCGGCTGGTGGCGGTGGGCGCAGGCTGAGCGGGCGATGCGGCGCGACGAGAAGCTCCCGGGTTCGGCAACGACCGCGGTCCTGGTCGGCGGGGTGGCGGTGGCCGGCCTGGTCCTGCTCTTCCTCATCGGCCTGAAGTGACCGAGGGACCCGTCCCACGGGACCCCGGCCTCCAGCCGGAACGGACCGCCCTGGCCTGGCAGCGATCCGCGCTCGCGCTGGCGGCCGCGACGATCGTCGTCGGCCGGCTGACCCTCAGCGCGGTCGGTCTCGTCGCCCTGCTCGTCGTCGCGCTTGGCGTCGTCCATGCGGCGGTGATCTTCGCGACGGCCCGGCGGCACTACCGCCTTCGCACCGGCGAGCCGCACCTGTCGGCGTGGCCGACCGGTGTTCATGCCGCACTGCTCAGCGCCCAGGTGGCCGCCCTCGGCGTCCTCGAGATACTGACGGTGCTGCGGTCTTAAAGGAGAAAAGCGAGCGACCCCGACCGGGCTCGAACCGGCGACCTCCGCCGTGACAGGGCGGCGCGCTAACCAACTGCGCTACGGGGCCTCGATGTGCTGCGTATCCCCAACGGGATTCGAACCCGTGCTGCCGCCGTGAAAGGGCGGAGTCCTAGGCCGCTAGACGATGGGGACCCGGATCCGTCGAGGACGTCGAAAGCATAGGTGATGCCGTCCGGGTGGCTCAAATCGCATCCACTCCACAGCCTCTCTCCCAGGAGGCGAAGGGGTTGACTGGTTGCCGTGGCCCCGTGACGGGGTAGTACACCGATCTCAACCGAATTCGAGGAGTGCTGTCCGTATGCGTGGTGTCGTCATGTACGCCCCCGGTGACGTTCGCGTCGAAGACCGTCCCGAGCCGACCATCCTCAAGTCGACGGACGCGGTGATCCGCCTCACGGCGACCTGCATCTGCGGCTCGGACCTGTGGCCCTACCGTGGCGCGGACGACGTCTCTGGACCGACGCCGATGGGGCACGAGTACGCCGGCATCGTCGAAGAGGTCGGGTCGGACGTCAGCACGGTGAAGCCCGGGCAGTTCGTGGTCGGGTCGTTCTTCGCTTCGGACAACACGTGCGAGATCTGCCGGGCCGGTTACCAGTCCTCCTGCGTGCACCGGCAGGGGATCGGGGCCGAGGGAGCCCAGGCCGAGCTCATGCGGGTGCCCTGGGCGGAGGGCACCCTGGTCGCTACGCCGGATGTCCCTTCCGAGGACCTGGTGCCGAGCTTCCTCGCGGCGTCGGACGTGCTCGGCACCGGCTGGTTCGGAGCGGTCGCCGCCGAGGTGGCCCCCGGCAAGACGGTGGCGGTGGTCGGTGACGGTGCCGTGGGCCTGCATGCGGTGTTGGCCGCCCAACAGCTCGGCGCCGAGCGAATCATCGCCATGAGCCGTCACGAACCGCGGCAGCAGCTCGCCCGTGAGTACGGTGCCACCGACATCGTCACCGAACGCGGCGACGAGGGGGTCGCCCGGATCAAGGAGCTGACGGACGGGCTGGGCGCCCACTCGGTCGTGGAGGCGGTCGGCACCCAAGAGTCGATGATGCAGGCCATCCGTTCCACCCGCCCCGGCGGACACGTCGGCTACGTCGGCGTGTCCCACGACGTGGAGCTGCCGGGGGAGCAGTTGTTCTACTCACACGTGCACCTACATGGAGGGCCCGCACCGGTGCGCCGGTTCCTGCCCGACCTGATGGACCGCATCTGGGACCGTCGGATCGACCCGGGCAAGGTGTTCGACCTGGAGCTGCCGCTGGGGGAGGCGGCCGCCGGCTACCAGGCGATGGACACCAGGCAGGCCATCAAGGTCCTGCTCCGTCCTTAACCGTCGACGGTGAACGGCGGCGCTCCTACGGCCTCCCACGTCAGCGAGGGGCAGCCCATTCGAGAACCTTCTCGACCGGCCACGTCGTGACGATCCGCTCCGGTGGGATGCCCAGCCGCTCGGCCCGCTCGCAGCCCAGCGCCTTGAAGTCGAGCTGGCCCGGCGCGTGTGCGTCGGAGTCGATCGTGAACGTGCAGCCGATGTCGGCGGCCAGGTCGATGAGCTCGTCCGGCGGGTCCTTCCGCTCCGGCCGGGAGTTGATCTCGACCGCGGTGTTGCCTTCCAGGCACGCCTCGAACACCGCCTGAGCGTTGAATTCAGACGGAGGCCGCTTTCCCCGGCTGCCCATCACCATCTGGCCGGTGCAGTGCCCGAGGACGTTCACCCGCGGGTTGAGCACCGCGGCGACCATGCGTCGGGTCATCGGCGCGGAGTTCATTCGCAGCTTCGAGTGCACCGAGGCGGTGACGATGTCGAGCTGGTCGAGCATCTCGTCGGTCTGGTCGAGCTCGCCCTCGTCGAGGATGTCAACCTCGATGCCCTTGAGCAGCCGGAACCGGTCACCGAGCGACTCGTTGATCCCGTCGACGATGCGCAGCTGGCGCTTCAGCCGCTCCCCCGAGAGGCCGTTGGCCACCGTCAGCCGCGGCGAGTGGTCGGTGAGGGCGGACCACTCCTGGCCGAGCTCGGCGGCGGTGAGCACCATCTCCTCGATCGGAGACCCGCCGTCGCTCCAGTCGGAGTGCATGTGCAGGTCGCCGGTCAGCGCCGCATACAGCTCCTCACCCCCGCGGGCCAGCGGCGGATACTCCTTCTCCTGCAAGGACTCGAGGTATGCGGGCAGCTCGCCTCTGACCGCCTGCGTGATCACCGCGGCGGTCGAGTCCCCGACGCCCGGCAGGTCCTTGAGGGACTTGGAGTCGGCCCGCTGCTCGAGCTCCTCGTCGGGGATCGACCGGATGGTCTTGACGGCGTTGCGGAACGCCTCGACCCGATAGGTGCCGGCGCGGGAACGCTCGAGCAGGAAGGCGATCCGGCGGAGCGCGTCGACCGGCGTGACGGGGGCGGTCACCGGCTGGACCTGGTGCACGCGGGCCAGTGTGTCAGGGCCCCACGACGTTCAGCGCGTCGCCGTACGCCGTGAGGCGGTCGACGGCCGTCGCGGGAGCGTCCGCGGTCACGCGGACCGCAACCCGGCCGTTTGCGTCGCAGCCCAGGATGACGAGCGTGACCGTCTCCGGGCGCAGCTGGGGGTCGGCAGCCAGCTTGGCCCAAGTCTGGTTGCACTCCGCCAGCGAGTACGCGGACGTCTCGACAACGACCTCCGGGCCGGTTGCGAAAGCGGACTGCACGACGTCGATGGCCCGCTGGTCCGGCCGGGTGAGGTGCAAGAAGACGCGCCCATTGGGCGGGGTGGACGGGTCGAAGGTCAGCGAGGTGAACACCCCGTCGTACGGCGGAGCGGAGAGGACCGTCCGGACTTGGGCGAATGTCACTCGCAGCGAGTCCGGCACGTTGTCCAGCGACATCCCGTCCGGTGGGAGGCTGCCGGGTCCCTTCAGGTCCTGGCCGGCGCCGCCCGGAGCCGCCTCGGGTGCGGATGCGGCGGTCCCTGCGTCGCCCGCCCCGCTGGTCGCGACCCCGCCACCACTGGTGCCGAGGCGGCCCAGCGAGGGAATGGCCAGGGCCCCGATGACCACGGCGGCCGCCGCGCCGACCAGCCCACGGGTCCACGTCTGGCGGCGCTTCAACCGCTCCCGGCCGGCCCGCAGCGCTCGGAACTCGAAGTCCGGCTCCGGCGGGTCCACTGCGTCCATCTCGTGGAGACGGTCGTGGAGGAGGTCCTCGAGGCTGCGGTTCGGGCCTCCGGTCATGACGTCACTTCCTTGCTCGTGCTCTCCGCGTTCGTGCTGTCCGCGCGTTGCGACTCCGGCTCGCCGAGCCGGACCCGCATCGTCGCCAGCCCGCGGGACAGCTGGCTCTTGACGGTGCCCTCGGGAATCCCCAGCTCCTGGGCGATCTGGGGCACGCTGAGGTCCTGGTAGAAACGCAGCACAAGGACGGCGCGCTGATGGGTCGGTAGCTCCCGCAGCAGCGCGGTGAGCGTCACTGTGAGTGCGGTGTCCTTGTCGTCGGTCGGGTGCTCGGGAACCTCGCCGAGGTGCACCTCACGGCGCCACTTCCGCTTCTCGTTGAGGTACGTCCGCAGCATCGTCGTCCGCGTGTAGCTCTCGACCGCCTGGGACGCCGCGATGCGCGGCCACGCGACGTACACCTTGGCCAGCGACTCCTGCACGAGGTCGTCACCGGAGGACCAGTCACCGCACAGCAGGTATGCGGTTCGGCGCAGGGCGAGCGAACGCGCGCGGACGAACTCCATGAACTCCGTGTCCCTGGAGCTGGAGACCGCCATCCGTCACCACCCCTCGAGCCGACCTCACAGGCATACGCCATGAGCAGGACCACTGTCCCGTAGGACAGACACCCGAGAGGGGCGAAACCGTTCCCTCAGCCCGCGGGGATCGGGCCGACCGTCTGGTCGCCGATCTTCGCGAAGCAGATCTCCGCACCGCGGCCGCTCGTCGACATCGACACGTTGCCGGGGCCGACGGACTTGTGGTCGATCTGGCCGCCCGCGCTCAGGACGACGTCGATCTTGGTCGTCGTCGTGAACGTCAGCTTCGCCGTCACCCGGCGACCGTCGCCCTTGGAGCACTGCAGGTTCACGTTGGAGATGCTCGGAGCCGGCGGCTGGGCGGGCGTGGGCGGGGCGCTCGGCTGGGCGGCCGCCGGGGTTTCCACCGGGGCGGTCATCGTGGGCTGCTCCGGTGGCGGCAGGCTGAACGTCGTCGTCGGCGTCCACGACGCAATGGTGGGCGGCGCCGAGGTCGCCGTGTCGCTCGCCGCTGGCACGGGTGTCCCCGATGGCGTGGCCGTCGTCGTGATCGCCGTCGGCGCCACCGCCAGCGCCGGGCCGGTCAGGCTGCTGAAGAGCCAGTAGAGCAGCGCCACCATCGTCACCGCGGCGACCGCCACGCTGATGGCGATGGTCGTGTTACGACGCGCCTCCTGGGAGTCGCCGTCGAAGCTCATCGCTGAGTGTCCATGAGAATGCTCGGATCCTTGTCGCGCTTCCCCCCGCGGCTGGTTCCAGCGGTCAAGGATAGGCGAAGATCGGGCACACGCCGACGTCTGCCGCCGAAGTGCTCATGTCGGTTCGCCCGGTTTGCTCGTGGTCACGTCTGTTGGCGTGGAACCCGACCCATCAGATAGAACTCCGGGTTGGGCATGAGGCCGGTCACACTGGCCATCCGGTTGCTCAGCCCGAACAGGGCCGTGACCGCAGCGATGTCCCAGGCGTCCTCGGGGTCGAACCCGTGCTCGGCCAGCTCCGCGATGTCCGCCTCGGTCACCTCGTGGCTGCGGGCGTTGACCTCGTGCGCGAAGTGGAGCATCGCCCGCTCCCGCGACGTGATGTCCGCGGTGCGGTAGTTCGTGGCGACCTGGTCGGCGAGTAGCGGGTGCTGGGCGTAGATCCGAAGCAGCGCTCCGTGGGCGACGACGCAGTACGTGCACCGGTTCGCTCCGGAGATGCTGGTCACGACCATCTCCCGGTCCGCCTTGGTGAGGGACGAGCCTTCCCGGTCGCCCATGACCGCGTCGTGGTACGCGAAGAACGCCCGGAACTCCGCCGGCCGGCGGGCCAGCAGGAGATAGACGTTCGGCACGAAGCCGGCCTTCTCCTGGACCTCGAGGATCGCCTCCCGGACGTCCTCGGGCACGTCCTCGAGCGACGCATACGGGAAGTGCGGCTCCGTCGCCGTGTCAGCAGGCATACCCGGCATCTTCGCGTATGCGAGTCGCCGCCTACGCTGGGCGCGACATGGACCTCGCCCTTGCCGCCACCGTCTTTTTGACGATCTTCCTGGTCGAGCTCCCCGACAAGACGTTCATCGCGACGCTGGTCCTTGCCACTCGGTACCGGCCGCTGCTGGTCTGGATCGGGGTCACCGCGGCGTTCCTCGTGCAGACCGTCGTGGCGGTGGTCTTCGGCGGGCTGATCAGCCGGCTGCCCGAGACGCCGGTGCACATCCTCGTCGCGGTGCTGTTCCTCGTCGCCGGCATCCTCTTGATCCGCGGCGCGAGCCAGGCCGACGCGGAGGAGGCCGAGACCGAGGAGGAGTTCGCGGCCAAGGCCGCGGTCGACGCGCCCGGCTGGCACGCCGTCACGACCAGCTTCGTCATCCTCTTCCTCGCCGAGTGGGGTGACCTTAGCCAGCTGGCGACCGCGGGGTTTGTTGCGCGCCGCGGCGAGCCGGTGAGCGTCGGCATCGGCGCCTTCCTGGCCCTGGCCATCGTGTCGGCACTAGGCGCGCTGATCGGTCGCGCGCTGCTGAAACGGTTGCGGCTGGCCGTGATTCGTCGCATCGGCGGGGGCATCTGTCTGTTCTTCGCCCTGCTGCTCGCCCTCGACCTGCTCGGGGTGGAGCTGCCCTCCTGGCTGCCGGTCTAGTCGGTCGTCGCCCGCGTCGTTACGCTCGCGGGCAGGGAGGAGGCCGCGTTGTCCTTCGTCACCAGAGGCTTCACCGGTCGGTCACGGGACCGCGACCCGCGGCTGCCGCCGGGTCAAACGCTCGTCGAGGACTGGCCGGTGCTGTCGGCCGGTCCGACTCCGGGCGTCCGCACGTCGGACTGGACCTTCACGATCGCCACCGAGGACGGCACCGTCCACCGGTGGACCTGGGACGAGTTCCTCGCGCTCGGACTGCAGGACATCGAAGTCGACATCCACTGCGTCACGCACTGGTCCAAGCTGGCGATGCCGTGGCGGGGCGTCTCGCTCGACCGCCTCTTCGCCGAGGTCGAGACGACGCAGGACTTCGTCATGGCCCACAGCTACGGCGGGTACACGACGAACGTCCCGCTCGACGAGCTGCTCGACGGGCAGGCCTGGGTCGCCGTCGAGGCCGAGGGCGAGCCGCTCCGGCCCGAGCACGGCGGCCCGGCCCGACTGCTCGTCCCGCACCTGTACTTCTGGAAGAGCGCGAAGTGGGTTCGAGGGCTGGTCATGATGCCGGACGACGAACCCGGCTTCTGGGAGCAGTCCGGCTACCACCTGCACGGCGACCCGTGGCGGGAGGAGCGGTACTGGTGATCGTGCGACGCGCGGCGACCCACGCCGCGTGGCACGTCGGCACGGTCACGGCGACCTCGATGGAGACGCCCACCGCGCGGCGAGTGGTCCTCGACGTGCCGACCTGGCCGGGCAACGACGCCGGACAGCACCTCGACGTCCGGCTGACCGCCCCGGACGGGTACCAGGCGACCCGGTCCTACTCGCTCGCCTCCTCGGGGCCTGCGACGTCGGTCGAGCTGGTCGTGGCGGAGGTCCCGGACGGCGAGGTGTCGCCGTTCCTCGTCCACGACCTGCGGGTCGGCGACGCGGTGGAGCTGCACGGGCCGCTGGGGGCGTTCTTCGTGTGGCGACCCCCCGCTGATGTGGAGGCGGCCGGTATGCCTCCGGTCCAGCTGGTCGCCGGCGGCTCCGGAGTCGTGCCGCTACTGGCGATGGTGCGGTCCCACGTCGGCGCGGGCGACGCGACGCCGTTCCGGCTGCTGTACTCCGTGCGAACCCCGGCTGACGTGTTCTTCCCCGACGAGCTGGCCGCAGCCGCGGAGAAGGGCGCCATGCAGCTGGACCTCGTCTACACGCGAGAGACCCCCACGGGCTGGCCGGACCCGCCGGGGCGGCTGACGCTTACCGGTGTCGAAGCCCGCGTGGTCGCGGTGGCCGACGAACCACGGGTATTCGTCTGCGGCCCAACGGCATTCGTCGAGGCGGTCGCTAAGTGGCTCGTCGATCTGGGGCACCGGCCGGCGTCCATTCGTACCGAACGATTCGGAGGCACGTGATGACCCACCTCGACGGCAACATGCTCGCCGGTGCGTTCGCCGAGCTGTTCACGTTCGACGTGACGACGGCGACCGCCCGCTGCGCGAACTGTGGAGCGGTCGCCGAGCTGGCGACGGCCATGGTCTATGTCTCGGATGCCGGAAGCGTGGTCCGGTGCGCCGGCTGCGACGCGGTGCTCGCCACCGTGGTGCACGCCGAGGGCCGGACCTGGTTCGGTCTGCGGGGGATCACCGCGGTCGAGGTATTTCGTCCCTGAGCGGTCGCGGCGTCACGTCACCGCGGCGGCTGGGGCGCGCTCGCTGGTCAGCGCCCTGAGCGCGGCGGTGTAGTGCGCGCGGTCCACGTCGCCCATGATGTGCCGCTGGATCACGTACCCCATGACGAGCGACAGCAGCGTCTTGGCCACCTCGTCGGGGTCCGTCTCGGACGGCACCCGGCCGTGCTCCTGGGCCCGGCGGGTGACCTCGGCGAGATAGCCGCGCATCGTCGCATACGCGTTTTGAGCGACGTCGAGGATGTCGGGGTTGCGCAGTGCCTCTCCCCAGGCTTGGACGGCGACCTTGGTGATGTCGATCTCGCCCTGGGCGCTCGCCCGGTCGACGATCTCCAGGGCGGCGGCGACCGCATCGACCGGATCGTCCACGCCCTGCGCCAGGATGGCTTCGAAGACGTCTTTGGCGTTGGCGAGCACCCGCTCCTCGACGATCGCCCGGATCAGCGCCTCCTTGCTGGGGAAGTACCGGTAGACGGCTCCGGCCGAGAGACCCGTAGCGGCGATGACCTCGGCCATGCCCGTGGAGTGGAAACCGCCCTCGGCGAACCGGGCCATCGCGGCGAGCAGAATCTGCTCGCGGCGGGCGGCAAGATGGGCGTCGGTCACTTTGGGCATACGGCTAGCGTAGCAAGACGAAGGTTCGTTCTTGACAAGTGACCGTTCGGGGGACATGCTGGTCCGTACAAAACGAACGATCATTCTCTTGCTGGGAGCCCTAGATGTCTGCCACTGCCCGCGCCGCCCAAACCACCGGCACGTCCAACCCCCACAGGCCTGCCCACGCCGGCCGAGGAAAGGTCCTCGCGGTCGCTCTCGGCCTGACCGCCGTGCTGTGCCTGCTCGTCGTCGCCTTCGCGTGGCCGGCGACGCAGCTGGCGCCCCGGTCCCTTCCGATCGTCGTCGCCGGTCCGGCCGAAGCCACCGCGCAGATCGGCGCCGCACTGGACAAGGCCGCACCCGGCGGCTTCGCCGTCACGGTTGTGCCCGACGAGGCGGCGGCGCGTGCCGCGATCGAGCGCCGCGACGCATACGGGGCGGTCGTCCTCGGCCAGACCCCGTCGGTCCTCACCGCCTCGGCTGCCTCACCCGTTGTCGCGCAGCTGCTGACTCAGCTCGCGACGACGTTGGAGGCGCGCCAAGGCGGCGCCGCGGCACCGGCGGTTCGTGTCGTCGACGTCGTTCCACTGCCGGCGACCGACCCACGCGGGGTCGGCCTGGCCGCGCTGGCCCTCCCGCTCGTCCTCGGCGGTCTTCTCGTCGGTGGTGCGCTCACGACCGCGATCTCCGGTGTCGGTCGCCGCGTCCTCGGGGTCTTTCTGACGGCCGTCTTCACCGGTCTGGCGCTGACGGGCATCGCCCACAGCTGGCTCGGCGTGCTCGACGGCGGATGGTGGGCCGAGGCCGGGGTCATCGCGCTCGGCATCGCGGCCGTCGGACTCACCCTCGTCGGACTCGAGGCCCTGTTCGGCTTCGTCGGGCTCGGAGTCGGTGCCGCGGTACTCATGCTGATCGGCAACCCGTTCTCCGGGATGACCAGCGCGCCCGAGATGCTGCCCAGCGGCTGGTCGACGCTCGGCCAGTGGCTCCCGCCTGGAGCGGCGGGGACGCTGCTGCGGTCGGTCAGCTTCTTCGACGGGGCGGGCGGCGCTCGTTCGCTCGGAATCCTCGCCGGTTGGGTCGTTCTTGGTCTGCTGCTCGCCGCCCTGGGGTCGCGAGTTCATCGAGTGCAGCGCGACGACCGCCTCCACACCGCGGCGCCGCCGGTGCCCGCCTGACCACGCTGGCCGACGCTGGTCGTGCGCGACACTGAGCCGTGCGCGACCAGCGTCTGCTGCTTCTGTCGGTATGGGTGTCGGCCGGGTTCGCCGTCGTCTCGAGCGTCTGGGGAATCCTGGTCGGCTCGAGCATGATCGTCTTCGACGGCCTGTATTCGTTTGCCGCCGTTGGTCTTTCGGTCCTCGCCGTGCTGGCGCTGCGGTTCGCGCGCCGAGGTGCGGACCAGCGGTTTCCCTGGGGGCGTGAGGCCGCGGAGCCAGTAGTCGTCGTCGTCAAAGCGGGCCTCCTGGGCGTGCTCTGCGCTTATGCGGCGGTGCAAGGGGTCGCCGACATCCTGGGCGGCGGTCGTGAGGTCGAGATCGGCTGGGCCATCGCGTACGCGGCTTTGGCGACCGTCGTCAGCGTTCTGGTCGGAGGGATCCTGCGGCGTGGCGCCGGTTCCGACCTGGTCAAGGCCGAGGCGGCCGAGTGGCTGGGCGATGCGCTGCTGTCAGCTCTGGTGCTGGTCGGTTTCGTCGTGGCGTTCGGGTTGGTGCGCGCCGACCGCGCCGATCTCGCCGCCTACGTCGACCCGGCGATGGTCGTCCTCGGGTCGGTGATCTTCCTCAAGATCCCGGTCCAGCTGGTGGTCGGCGGGATGCGTGAGCTGCTGTCCATGTCACCGCCGGCGTCCGTACTCGACTCACTGCACGCCGTCGTGGACGAGATTCGTCGCCAGTATGCGTTCGACGACGCGGTGCTCCGGGCCGCCAAGGTCGGTGGCCGGGTGGACGTCGAGGTCGCGTTCGTCGTGGGCGAGCCGTCGCCGGTCCGCACCGTCGAGGACTGTGACGGCGTGCGCGGCGACCTGCACGACCGACTCGCGGGACTGGGCTACGAGCGGTCGCTGACCGTCTCGTTCACCCAAGACCCGCGGTGGGCCGTGTAGGCCTCAGGCGCGGCAGGGGATCGGGCCGCCGTGGAAGGCGATCATGTCCGGCCACACCGCCGGAACGCTGAGCCGCTGGTCCACGGGGTTGCCGGCCAGCTCGGAGTACGCCCGGTGCAGGTTCCCAACGAACCGTTCCGTCTCCGCCCACCCGCTGTACGGGTTCTCCCGGTTCTTCTGGGCGGCCTCGAGCGGCGTCAAGCCGGCGGCGTAGGACTCCCGGGCGACGTCGGCCACGAACGCGACGTAGGCGTCCAGCGTGTCCAGAAGCCTGCCGACCTCGTCGCCTCGGCAGACCGGTCCGTGCCCCGGGGCGAGCACTTCGGGAGCGAAGTCCCGCATCCGCGCGATGGCGGCCGTGAAGCCGGCCACCGAGCCCTCGAGGAGGAACGGCTGGCCGCCCGCGAAGGCGAGGTCGCCGGCATACAGGACCTTCTGCTCCGGCAACCAGACGGCGACATCGTTGCTGGTGTGCGCGCGTCCCATGTGGTGCAGCTCGACCGGAAACTCGTTGAGGTGCAACGTCATCCGGTCCGGGAAGGTGAGCTCAGGCGGCCGGACGGTGAGGTTGCCGTAGTCGGGCGCCGTGATGACCCTGGTGGCTTCGAGCCCGGCGGCGAGCACCTCGTCGCGACACTTCTCGTGCCCGATCACGACGGTCTCTGACGGCAGGAACCCGTTGCCGTAGGTGTGGTCCGGGTGGTGGTGGGTGTTCACGACCGCCTTGGGTGCGCCCTGGCTGACCTTCGCCACCTCCGCCAGGACCGCGCGGTTGCGCCGCTCGGTCGACGTGGTGTCGACCATGACCGCGGTGCCCGTGCCGTCGACGACCACCCCGCAGTTGTTGACCATCCAGCCGCCGTCGGGCTGCACGTACGCATACACGCCCTCGGCCAGCCGGTCCACGTACGGGTTCCCGTCCTCCCACGTCATGGCCCCAGTGAGCCGCATCAGCGGGGAGCCAGACAAGGGCTGAGCCATTGCCATGACTGATTGCTGCATCCGAACCGGCTCGTTCCGCCCGCCCCGGCCGGCTGGTTGACTCTCGTGGTGATTCGGTGGCGTCTGCTCGTCGTGCTGGCCTCCCTGGCCGCCGTTGCCCCTGTCGCGACCGACCTCTACCTGCCCGGGTTTGCAGCTGGAGGAGGTCTTCCATCTCGAGGACCAGCTCGCCGCGCTGGAGAGCGAGTCCGGCTCATAACACCATCGGCCATCCTTGCGGGCCCAAGGGAGGACAGGGCCTAGGAGACGAGCTCCAATGCCGTGGAGCGGCGGATGACGAGCTCGGGGGTGAACCGCTCCTGCTGGTGGGTATGCGGACGTCCCGCGTCGGCGTCGTTGATCTCGGCGAAGAGCAGCTCGGCGGCCCGGCGCCCGAGCGCGTGCCGGGGCTGCCGAACCGAGGACAACGGCACCGCCGCAGACTGGGCGAAGGCGATGTCGTCGTAGCCGATCAACGCCATGTCGGCGGGCACCCGGATCCCGTTTGTCACGAAGCCCTGCAGCAGGCCGATCGCCAGCAGGTCGTTCACGGCAAACACCGCGGTGGGGCGATCGGCGTCGCTCAGTGCCGCGATCTCTTCGGCCGCGGCCGTGCCGCTGGCCGCGTCGAGGCGTGGCGTGGAGAGGACGAGCAAGGACCTGGATGCGGCATCGGCCGCCTCGGAGAGGGCCGTCTGGGCGCCGAGCCGGCGATCACGA
>Ga0307288_10000352_pt1 | contig 16015 bp, 14 predicted proteins | sample ER_DNA_142_FD_194469 | JGI IMG/M metagenome (GOLD analysis project Ga0307288, IMG submission 194469) | Bulk soil microbial communities from the East River watershed near Crested Butte, Colorado, United States - ER_DNA_142 | ecosystem: Environmental > Terrestrial > Soil > Floodplain | place... | reverse complement strand
GCTGGTTCCAGCTGCGGCTGCCGGACGCCACGAACACGTCCGGCACCCGGTTGGTCTTCAGGAAGTCCAGCACGCCGGTGTGCGTCGGCGTGCCCAGCCCGTTCAGAATCGCGAAGACCTTGTCCTGCAGGACCAGCTCGCGGACCACCTGCTGGGTGGTCGCCGGGTTGTAGCCGTCGTCCATGATCTTGTAAGTGATCTTGCGGCCGTGCACGCCGCCGTTCGCGTTCACGTAGTCGAAGTACGCCTTGGTGGCCGGGGCGATCTTCGAGTAGCCGGCGGCGGCCGGGCCGGTCAGCGGCATGTGCGTGCCGACCAGGATCTCGGTGTCGGTCACTCCGGGGACGTTGCCGCCACCGCTGCCACCGCCCCCCTCGTCACCGCTGCAACCGGCGGCGGCGGCGACCAGGGCGACCGCGGCGAGCGCGGACCATATGCGTCTCATGCCTTTCTCCTTCTGGGTCTGAGGGATGCGATACCGCCGGGTGCGGCGAGCATGACAACGATCAAGGTGATGCCGAACAGGGCGAGCGGCAGGTTTCCCTCGAGCCGCTGGGCGACCGCGGGGGAGACGTCGATCGAATCGGTGACGGAGTGGGCGAGCGCGGGGAGCGCCACCAGCAGGACCGCGCCCCAGATCGCGCCGGCCAGGCTGCCCAGCCCGCCGATCACGATCGCCATCACCAGGAACAGCGACAGCGAGAGCGGGAAGGCTCCCGGGGAGACGCTCTGGGCCAGCACGGCGAACAGCGCGCCGCCGAGGCCGGCGCAGGCCGCGCTGACCACAAAAGCCAGGACCTGGGTACGGGCGACGTTCACTCCGGCGAGGCGGGCGGCGGCCTCGTCGTCGCGTACGGCCCGCAGCGCCCGGCCGAACCTGCCGCTGACCAGGGTCGCCAGCAGCAACACGGTGAGCAGCGCGCCGATCCAGGCCAGCCAGGCCTGCCAGCGCTCGTACGGGAAGGCCGCGCCCAGGGCCACCGGCGGCGGATCGACGTACACGGAGAGGCCCTGGTCGCTGTTGAAAGTCTTGTCGAAGGTGCTGGCGATCGCGGGCACCAGCACGGCGACCGCGAGCGTGAGCCCGGCCAGGTAGGGCCCGCGCAACCGCGCCGCCGCCAGCCCGACGACCGCGCCCGCGGCGGTGGCCACGACAATCGCGGCGAGCACGGCCACCAGCAGCGTCCACTGACCGCGGCCGGCCAGCTTCTCCTGAACCAGCGCGACCGTGTACGCCCCGGCGGCCATCAGCGCACCGTGCCCCAGCGACAGCTGCCCGTTCAGTCCGGTGAGGACGGTGAGCCCGGCCGTGACGCAGAGATACGCCCCCACGGTCGCGAGCTGGTAGTTGCGGAACGGCGGCAGCAGATAGCTCAGCACCAGGATCAGAACTGCGGCCGCGACCGTCCACAGCAGATGGCGGCGCTGACCGGGCTGCTTCGCCTGCCGGGGGCCCGCGTCGACCTTGGGGGCCAGCGTGACGCTCATACGGCTCTCGCCGCCGACCGGGAGAACAGCCCGCCGGGCCGGCCCAGCAGCACCACGACCAGCAGGAGCAGCACGGCGATCGGGGCCACGGTCGCGCCCAGGTAGCCACTGACGTAGGAGAGCAGCAGGCCGACGATCAGTCCGCCCGCCACCGCGCCGACCGCGCTGTCCAGGCCGCCCACCACCGCCGCCGTGAACGACGACACGAAGACGATGTCCATCGCGTTCGGATGCAGGCCCAGCTCGGTCGGCAGGACCAGCATGCCGGCCAGCGAGCCGACCGCCGCCGCCAGCGCCCAGCCGAGCGTCAGCATTCCGCCCACGTTCACCCCGAGCAGGCGGGACACGTCGGGCGCGAACGCCGAGGCGCGCATCCGCAGGCCCACCGACGTCCGGGTGAACAGCACCGCCAGCAGCACCACCACGATGAAGACCGCGCCGAAGACGAACAGGTCGAAGGGGGAGAGCAGCGCGATCCCGCCCACGGTGAACGCCTCGCGGCTGAACGGCGCCTCGGCGGGACGGAACTCGTTGCCGTAGATCATGCCGAGCACACCCTGGATGACGAGCACCAGGCCGAGCGCCACGACCACGCCGTTGAGGTGCGACGAGTGGTCGACGAAGCGCATCACCACCCGCTCGGTCGCCGCGCCGAGCACCAGCCCGCCGAGCACCGCCACGACGAATCCCAGCCAGTACGAGCCGGTCGCCGCCGACACCGAGTAGCCCACGTACGCGGTCGCGACCGCCATCGCGCCCTGGGCGAAGTTGACGATCCGGGTGGCTCGCCAGATCAGGACCAGGGCCAGGGCGAACGCGGCGTACACCGCACCCCGGCTCAGGCCGTCGAACGTGAGGAACACGAACCGGTCCATCGCCCTCCCATCGTGGAGATCTTTTCGGTCAGAAACCCAGGTACGCGTGTCGCATGTCCTCGTCATCGCGCAGGGCGGCGGCGTCCGCGTTCGCGACCACCCGGCCGAGCGACATCACGACGCCCGTGTCGGCTACCGACAGGGCGCCGCGCACGTTCTGCTCGACGAGCAGCACGGTGAGCCCCGTCCCGTCCCGCAGGGTGCGCAGCAGCGCCATGATCTGGGCGGTCACCCGGGGCGCCAGGCCCAGCGACGGCTCGTCCAGCAGCAGCAGGCGGGGCCGGCCGACCAGTGCCCGGCCGAGCGCGAGCATCTGTCGTTCCCCGCCGGAGAGCTGATGGCCGGGGAAGCGCCGGCGGCGGGCCAGCGGCTCGAAGAGGCCGTACACCTCGTCCAGGGCGCGCTTGGTGTCGGCCCGGTCGCGGCGCCAGAGGCCGCCGAGGCGCAGGTTCTCGTCCACGGTCAGCTCGGTGACGACGCCGCGGCCCTCGGGCACGTGCGCCACGCCGCGGCGCACCATCTGCTCGACCCGGACCCCGCGCAGGTCCTGCCCTTCGAGCACGACCCGGCCGGCGGCCGGGCGGAGCAGACCCGACAGGGTACGCAGCAGCGTGGTCTTCCCGGCACCGTTCGCGCCCAGGACGGCGGTGATCGAACCCTGGGCCACGGTCAGGTCCACGTCGTGCAGTACCGGGGCGGCGCCGTACCCGACGGTGAGCCCTTGCGCCTCGAGCAGCGCGGTCACGCCGCAGCCCCGAGGTACGCGTCCACCACGGCGGCGTCGGTGCGGATCTCGGCCGGGGTGCCGTGTGCCACCGGCTTGCCGAAGTCCAGCACCAGGATCTCGTCGCACACCGCCATGACCAGGTCCATGTGGTGCTCGACCAGCAGCACCGCGCAGGGCAGGCTCGTGATCAGCTCGGCCAGCTCGGCCAGCTCGTCGGCGCCCAGGCCGCCGGCGGGCTCGTCCAGCAGCAACAGGCGCGGCTGGGCGACGAGCGCGCGGGCCAGCGCGACCCGCTTGCGGACCGCGTACGGCAGACCGCCGGGGAGGGCTTGCGCGTGGCCGGCGACACCGCACCGTTCGAGGGCCTCCCCCGCGGTCTCGGGTTTGCGGCCCGCGTGCTCCGCCCCGACCATCACGTTCTCCAGCACGGTCAGACCGGCGAACAGGCCGACGCCCTGCAGGGTGCGAGCGATGCCGAGCCGCGCCAGCCGGTGCGGGCGCGGCCGCAGCGGCCGGCCGTCCAGCGTGATGCTGCCGGCGGTCGGCGCGACGAAACCGCAGACCACGTTGAAGAGCGTGGTCTTGCCGGCGCCGTTGGGCCCGATGACCCCCACTGTGCGGCCGGGCGGCACCCGCAGGGAAACGCCGTCGAGGGCGACGAGACCGCCGAACCGGACGCCGATCTGGTGGAGGGAAAGGCCTTCGTCGGTGGATTCGGTGGCGGGCGCAGGTGGGGTCATCGTCACCTCGGCACTGAGGGGCGCCGCACCGTCCTGGGTGGAGGAATGCGCGGTCAGCACTAATTACACTTGGAGTGTAAGTTCTTGAGACGCCATGTCAATGCCCTCGAGACATTACCGAAAGTCGATGCCAGGGCAACGGGTCGTGATCCAGGGCCGCACCCGGCCGCTCTGCGGAACCTCGCGGGCATCGCGTTCGTCGCGTGGCTGCACCGGCCCGCACCAGCCTGGACGGCCCCGGTCTATGCGACGTTGATCGGGCGGAACTGCACGCTGACCCGGGGGCCCACCGGCTTCGCCGTCTTCGGGATCGCGTGTTCCCAGGTGCGCTGGCAGGACCCGCCCATCACGATCAGGTCGCCGTGGCCGAGCGGGAAGCGGAGCGTCTGCGCGCCGCCCGCGCGAGGGCGCAGCATGAGGTTGCGGGGCGAGCCGAACGACACGATGGCCACCATGGTGTCCTCCCGGGAGGAGCGGCCCAGGGTGTCGCCGTGCCAGGCCACGCTGTCGCGGCCGTCGCGGTAGAGGCACATGCCCGCGGTCACGAAACCCTCGCCCAGCTCGGCCGCGTAGTGCTCGGACAGCTGGTCACGGGCCCGCGTCAGGATCGGGTGCGGAAGGGGCTCACCGCGGCCGTACCAGCGCAGCAGGCGGGGGACGTCGACCACGCCGTCGTACATCGGGCGGCGCTCGGCGCGCCAGTCGACGTCGCTGAGCAGGGTCTCGAACACCGGATCCGAGCCGTGCACCCAGCCGGGGAGCACGTCGACCCACGCGCCCGCGGTCAACGGGTGCCGCACCAGGCGGCCGGGCAGCGGCTCCAGGGTGGGGGACGGGCCGGCCATCAGATCGAGCATCGACGGCTGGTATGCGCTCACGCCGCCACTCTACGTCGACTCGTACGCCTGTGCGACTCGCTCGATAATGAGCTTTCCGATCGTCCGGCGCGGTGTCAGGCTGAGCGCCATGCTCACCTTCTCCGCGCCGGACGGCACCAGGCTCGCGTACCGCTCGAGCGGCAACGGTGACCCGCTGGTCTGCCTGCCGGGCGGTCCCATGCAGGACGCCGGCTATCTCGGCGATCTCGGCGGTCTGGCCCGGCATCGCCGGCTGATCGTGCTCGACCCGCGCGGCACCGGCGGGTCCGCGGTTCCCGAGGACACCGGTTCCTACCGCTGCGATCGTCAGGTGGGCGACGTCGAGGCCCTGCGGGCGCATCTCGGCCTCCGGCAGATGGATCTGCTCGCTCACTCCGCGGCCACGAACCTGGCGGTGCAGTACGCGGCCCGCCACCCGGAGGCCGTCAGCAGGCTGGTGTTGGTCACCCCGAGCCTGATCGGGGTCGGGATCCCGGTGACCGGCGCGATGCGCCGGGAGACCGCCCAGCTGCGCAAGAACGAGCCCTGGTACCCGGCTGCCGCCGCTGCGCTGACCGCCATCGGCACCGGGAAGGGCACCGACGGTGACTGGGAGGCACTCACCCCGCTTCGCCACGGGCGGTGGGACGCGGCGGCCCAGCGGCATCACGCGGAGTTCAGCGGCCGGATCGCCATGGCCGCGGCCGACATCTTCGCCTCCGACGGCGCCTTCGACCCGGAGGCGACCCGTGCCGCCCTGGCTGCCTTCCGGGCGCCGGTGCTGCTGCTCGCCGGCGAGTACGACGTGAACAGCCCGCCGCCCGCGGTGGCCGAGTACGCCGCGCTGTTCCCGGACGCCACCCTGGTCGTCCAGCCGGGGGCGGGTCACCAGCCGTGGCTCGACGACCCGGACCGGTTCGTGGCCGCCGTGCGGGCGTACCTCGAAAATGCGGAACGGCCCGCCGGAGCGGGCCGTCCCTGACGCTTGTTCAGTCCTTCTCCGGCGTCGGATGCCGGTAGGTGATCCCGTCGCGGAGCGGGAACTCCTGGTCGTCGCCGAACGGCGACGGCCCGCCCGCCTGGTGCGACAGCAGCTCGGCCACGTCCAGCTTGCCGTCGGCGTTCACCGCCGGTGCCTCCGGCGGCCGGGTGCCGGAGCTGCCCAGGCCGGCCGCGACGCCGGTGACGCCCTCGGAGGTGCTGGGCGCCATCGACGCGCCGCCGGAATCGCGGGTCGCCGGGGCCGGTGCGCCGTCGAGCTCGTCCCGGCGGAAGATCTTGCGACCGAGCCAGACCAGCGGGTCGTAGCGGCGGTCCACCACCCGTTCCTTCATCGGGATGATCGCGTTATCCGTGATCTTGATGTGCTCGGGGCAGACCTCGGTGCAGCACTTGGTGATGTTGCAGTAGCCCAGACCCTGGTGCTGCTGCGAGTACTCCTTGCGGTCCGCCCGGGCGTCGAGCGGGTGCATGTCCAGCTCGGCGGCGCGGATGAAGTAGCGCGGACCGGAGAACGCCGGCTTGTTCTCCTCGTGGTCGCGGACCACGTGGCAGGTGTTCTGACAGAGGAAGCACTCGATGCACTTGCGGAACTCCTGCGAGCGTTCCACGTCGATCTGCTGCATCCGGTAGTCGCCCGGCTTGACCCCGGGCGGCGGCGCGAACGCCGGCGTCTCGCGGGCCTTCTCATAGTTGAACGAGACGTCGGTGACCAGGTCCCGGATGATCGGGAACGTGCGCAGCGGCGTGAGGGTGACGGTCTCCTCCTCCTCGAACGTGGACATCCGCGTCATGCACCCGAGCCGGGGCTTGCCGTTGATCTCCATCGAACAGGAACCGCACTTGCCGGCCTTGCAATTCCAGCGGCACGCGAGGTCCGGCGTCTGCGTCGCCTGCAGCCGGTGGATGACGTCGAGTACGACCTCACCCTCGTTCACCTCGACGTCGAAGTCCTCGATCTCACCGCCCGACGCGTCGCCCCGCCACACCCGAAAGTGACGCTTCATTACTTCGCCTCCGTCTTGAGTGCGTCGAAGTCCGTGAGCTCCTCGTCGGTCATGTACTTGCTGAGCTCCGTACGGTCGAAGAGCCTGATGAGCTCGTCGCGCATCCGGGGGACCGGTTTGCGTTCCAGGTGCACGTCGCCCGGGTCGTCGAGCGAGCAGACCAGGTTGATCAGCCGCCACTGCGGGCTCATCTTCGGGAAGTCCTCGCGGGTGTGCCCGCCGCGCGACTCCTCGCGCTCCAGCGCCGCCTTGGCGGTGCACTCCGAGACGATCAGCATGTTCCGCAGGTCCAGCGCCAGGTGCCAGCCCGGGTTGTACTTGCGCCCGCCGGACGCGCCGACGTTCGCCACCCGCTGCTTGAGCTCCTGCAGCTTCTTGAGGGCGTCGGTCAGCTCACCCTCGCGGCGGATGATGCCGACCAGGTCGCCCATCACCGCCTGCAGATCCTGCTGCAACGTGTACGGGTTCTCGCCGTGCTCGCGGCTCAGCGGGGCGAGCGCGGCGTCGAGTGCCGTCTCGACGTCTGGAGTGGACACCTTGGGCCGCCTGCCGACCGCGTCGACGTACGCCGCCGCGTGCTCACCGGCCCGCTTGCCGAACACCAGCAGGTCGGACAGCGAGTTGCCGCCGAGCCGGTTGGAGCCGTGCATGCCGCCGGACACCTCACCGGCCGCGAACAGGCCCTGGACCCGGCCGAACGCCGCCGCCGTGTCCGGGTCGACCTCCACGCCACCCATCACGTAGTGACAGGTCGGGCCGACCTCCATCGGCTCCCTGGTGATGTCGACGTCCGCCAGCTCCTTGAACTGGTGGTACATCGACGGCAGGCGCCGCTGGACCTCCTCGGCCGGGAGCCGGCTGGCGATGTCGAGCAGGACGCCGCCGGCCTTCGTACCCCGGCCCGCCTTGACCTCGCTGTTGATCGCCCGGGCGACCTCGTCGCGGGGCAACAGCTCGGGCGGGCGCCGGTTGTTGTCCGGATCGGAGTACCAGCGGTCCGCCTCCTCCTCGGTCTCCGCATACTGCCGGCGGAAGACGTCGGGGACGTAGTTGAACATGAACCGCTTGCCGTCGGTGTTCTTCAGCACGCCGCCGTCACCGCGGACCGACTCGGTGACCAGGATGCCCTTGACGCTGGGCGGCCACACCATGCCGGTCGGGTGGAACTGCAGGAACTCCATGTTGATGAGCGTGGCGCCGGCCCGCAGGGCGAGGGCGTGACCGTCGCCGGTGTACTCCCACGAGTTCGAGGTGACCTTGTAGGAGCGGCCGACGCCGCCGGTGGCCAGCACCACCGCGGGCGCCTCGAGCAGGATGAACTCGCCCGACTCGCGGTAGTAGCCGAAGGCCCCGGCGATCCGGTCGCCCTCCAGCAGCAGCTCGGTGATGGTGGTCTCGGAGAACACCCGGATCCTGGCGTCGTAGCTGCCGGTCTCCGCGAAGTCCTCCTGCTGCAGCGAGACGATCTTCTGCTGCAGGGTGCGGATCAGCTCCAGGCCGGTACGGTCGCCGACGTGCGCGAGCCGCGGGTACTCGTGGCCGCCGAAGTTGCGCTGGGAGATCTTGCCGTCCTTGGTGCGGTCGAACAGCGCACCGTAGGTCTCCAGCTCCCAGATCCGCTCCGGCGCCTCCTTGGCGTGCAGCTCGGCCATCCGGAAGTTGTTGAGGAACTTGCCGCCGCGCATGGTGTCACCGAAGTGCACCATCCAGTTGTCCTTGCTGTTCACGTTGCCCATGGCCGCGGCCGCGCCGCCCTCGGCCATGACCGTGTGCGCCTTGCCGAACAGCGACTTGGAGATGATCGCCGTCCGCTTGCCGGCGAGCCGGGCCTCGATGGCCGCCCGCAGCCCGGCGCCCCCGGCGCCGATCACGACGACGTCGTAGTGGTGTCGTTCGATTCGGGTTGTCATGGGAGGCCCTCTAGTTGATGAAACGCAGGTCGGGCCACCAGCCCGCCGCCAGCGCCATGATGTAGAAGTCGGTCAGGGCGAGCGTGCCGAGCGTGATCCACGCGAGCATCATGTGCCGGGCGTTGAGCTTCGACACGAAGGTCCAGAAGCGGTACCGCACCGGATGCTTCGAGAAGTGCTTCAGCCGCCCGCCGGCGATGTGCCGGCAGGAGTGGCAGGACAAGGTGTACGCCCACAGCATCACCACGTTGCCGACCAGGATGATGTTGCCCAGCCCGAAGCCGAACTTGTCGCCGGACTGGAACGCGACGATGGCGTCCCAGGTGTTGATGACCGAAATGATGGCGGCGGCGTAGAACGCGTACCGGTGCAGGTTCTGGAAGATCAGCGGGAAGCGCGTCTCACCGGTGTACTTCTCGTGCGCGTCGGGCACGGCGCAGGCCGGCGGCGACAGCCAGAAGGCCCGGTAGTAGGCCTTGCGGTAGTAGTAGCAGGTGAGGCGGAAGAGCAGCAGGAACGGCAGAGTGAGCGCCGCTTCCGGGATGAGCCAGAAACTCGGCAGCGGGGTGCCGAACTCGGCGGACCCCTCGACGCACCGGTCGGTGAGACACGGTGAGTAGAACGGGGTCAGATAGTGGTACTGCTCGACGAAGTACCACTTGTGCATGAACACGCGGACAGTGGCGTAGATCACCCACGCCGACAGTCCCACGAAGGTGATCAGCGGTGGAAACCACCACCGGTCCGTACGCAACGTCCTCGCCGCGATCGCGGCGCGTGAACGCCCCGGATCCGACCTCGTTGCCGTCGTCGTCATTGACGTCTCCCTGACGGTACTGACAGTGGCGTGCATCTGCCGGCGGGCGCGCCTGACTGGGGTTGTGCGTCCGCGAGTGTGTGGCACACGTTACAACGAAGGTCAGCTTCGTGCCGTGTAAGGGAAGGCTTACCGCTCGCTACAGGTCAGGCACGGCCAACCGGCGGATCGGACCGGCGCAGGCGGGCGGTGACCACCGGGTCAGCTGCTCGGCCAGCGAGATCCCGTCGCGGGGCGCGGGGGCGACGTAAAAGGCGGGCGTCCGCGACTTGACCTGCGCGTCGAGGTCCTCGGCGTAGGAGGTACGCGCGTCCAGGAGCTCCCGCCAGCCGTCGGACACCCGCTGGTTGTCCAGGCGGCCGACGTAGATGCGGGTGGCGCCGTTCTCGTTGCGGATGGTGACGGCCCGCGCCTGGGGAGTGGCGGTGGCGCCGGGCGGGACGAGCCGGTTGAGCCGGTCCTCCAGCTCCAGGCAGGCGGCGTCGCGCAGCCGGCGGTCCTCGCGGGCATCGGCGGCGTTGGTCCGGAAGCCGGAGAAGGCGCGCAGGACGGTGAGCCCGCCCGCGCAGATCGCGATGACGACCAGGGCCGCGCCCACGGAGATGCCGGCGACCAACAGGCGGCGCTTGCGTCGCTTCCGGGTTTCCGCTTCCGCCTCGGGCGACCGGGCGGCGCCGGCGGGCGATCCGGCGGGTCTGGAGCCGGTCTTGGCGGATCTCGAGCCGGTGGTCGCCCCGGCGGGTCTGGTGCTCGGGTCCGCTCCGGCGGATCTCGTGCCGGGGTCCGCTCCGGCGGATCTGGTGGCGGAGCCGGCGACCGCTGACCTCGTGCCGGAGGCCGAATCGGGGTCGGCGGATCGGCGCGATCGGAAAAGGCCGGTCGAGCCGGAGTCGGGGGTGATGCCCTGGGCGTCGCGGGACTCTGCGTCGGAGGGTGCGGTCGCCGAGCCCGGGTGCGAGCCCGCGTCGAGGGCAGACGCGGAGACTGCGCCGGCCGGCGGGCCGGTGGTCGGCTCGTCCGCCGTGTCATAGCCGTCGGACTTCTGGTCACGCGGCCCGTCGTTCATCGATCCAGCGCTCACCGGCCCAGTGAAACACGCCGGTCAATGCCTCGCCCGCCGGAGGAACCCGTGCCGACCGCCGGACGTCGTTGCGGGCGCTCGCCCGGCGCCGGCGCGCGGGCTCAGGTAAGAACTTGCATGGGTTTTCCGCCGCGGGTTGGCTCAGGTAAGAACTTGCATGGGTTTTCCGCCGCGGGTTGGCTCAGGTAAGAACTTGCATGGGTTTCCGCCGCGGGTGGCTCAGGTAGAGACGTTGCATGGGATTCCGCTGCGGGTCGGCTCAGCCGGAGGCGTTGCCGGTGAGATTCCAGAACTTCAGGTGCAGGGCCGGGGCCGTGTAGCGCACTCCCGACCACCGATCCGGCAGCGCGATCGCCTCCGCTCCGATCCCCAGCACCGCACCCGGCCCCAGCGCCTGCGGGTACGACTGGGTGAAGCGCATGTTGCCGACCGCCGCCGTCACCTCACCGTCCTCGACGAGCCAGACACCGTTGCGGGTCAGGCCCGTGATGACCAGGCTCTTCTGGTCGAGCACCCGGGTGTACCAGAGGTCCGTGATCAGCAGGCCGCGGCGCATGCCGCGCACCAGGGCGCGCGCCGACGCGGCCGTCGGTCCGGCGCCGTCCGGAGCGCCGTTGCCGGCCTGGCTGCCGTTGCGGGCCTGGCTGCCGTTGCCGGCCTGGCTGCCCTTGCCGGCCTGGCTGGCCAGGGTGCCGTTGGCGGGAGCCGGGGCCAGGCGCAGGTTCGAGGCGATCGGGCCCCACGAGCGCGACACCGCACTGGCGTGGCCGGTCGACGCCGCGCCCACCTCGGCCGCCGACGTGCGGTCGTGGCTCACCGCGGTGGTCCTGCCGTTGTCGACCAGGACCAGCGTGTCGCGTGGCGTGCCCTCCAGGTCGAACGGCAGCGTCGCGCCCAGCGGCTCGTCGGCGATGGTGACTGCCTCGTCGAACTGCTGAGCGCCGAGTTCCGCGAAGGACTGGTGCTGGGCGAACGCCCTGCCGTTGAAGCCGAAGACGGCCAGGTTGTCGAGGAGGTCGGCCACCGCCGTCGGCTCCAGGACGACCTCGTAGCGTCCCGGTGGCAGCTCGCGCGCCCGCGCGCCCGCGCGGGCCTTCGCGGCCGCGCGGGTGCCCAGCGCCGCGCCGTCGAGGTCGGTCAGACGGGGGGCGGCGCGGCGGGCCATGCCGTCCGCGCCGTCGAGGCGGGCGATGCCGTCCATCGCGGCCTCGGCGGTCCGGCCCTCGATGATCTGGCCGGCCGTGTTCGCGAACCCGCCCGAGGCGTACGTCGTGCGGCAGAAGCCCGCCGTCTCCAGGCCGCCGGCCGCCCGGACGAAGTCCCGGACCCGTGCGGCCCGCTCGTGCGGGCCGGCCGCGGCGGTGGCCTCGTCGAAGCCGGGCGACGAGCGCAGCGGGGTCGGCGGGGTCAGACCGGTCCAGGCCGGGTCGGGCGGGACGAGCCGGGAGGCCTCGACCGCGCGTTCGACCAGCGACTGCAGGCCGGCCGCCTCGCTCACCGTGGTGGAGCCGGCCACCGTCCGGCCGTCGACGTGCAGCCGCAGCCGTACGGTCGTGGTGGCGTCGGCGACGTTCTGGTGGATCGCCGAGTTGGCGAATCGGGTCAGCGCCTCGGCGGAGTGCACCGCGATGACCTCGGCCTCGGCGCCCGGCCCGGCCAGTCGCCGGGTCAGCTCGACGACCCGGGCCGCGAGATCGAGCTCGGTGCTCATGCGCACCCCCGGGCGGCTCGGACGCGGTGCCCGATGGGCTGTCGCCGGCTCATCCCCGCACCCCCACCCGCACGTTGGTGAATCGGGCCGGTGCGGCCGGATGGCCGGTGTGCCCGACCTGAGCCGGCTGGCCCTTGCCGCAGTTCGGGGTGCCCCAGGCGACGATCTCCGAGGAGAGCATGTCCATCGACTGCCAGAACTTCGGGCCGATCCCGGTGTACGTCGGGTTGCGTAGCATCCGCCCGCGTCTTCCCTTCTTGATCTCCCAGCCGATCTCGCAGCCGAACTGGAAGTTGAGCCGTCGGTCGTCGATCGACCAGGACCGGTTGATGTCCATCAGCACGCCGTCGTCGGTCGCCGCGATGATCTCGTCGAGGGTGTGCGGGCCCGGCTCCAGGCCGACGTTGGTCATCCGGACCATCGGCAGCCGCGCCCAGCCGTCGGAGCGGACGCTGCCGGCATAGTCGAGCCCGGCCATCGCCGCCGAGTCGCGGCCGGCCAGCACGCCCACCCAGCGGCCGTTGCGGACGGCGTCCCGCTTGACCGCGGGCGAGCCCTCGTCGTCGTAGCCGAAGCTGCCCAGCGCACCGGGGATCGTCGGGTCGATGGTGATGGTCATCAGGTCGGAGCCGTACCGCAGGGTGCCGAGCCGGTCCAGGTCCAGCCAGGACGTGCCGGCGAAGGCCGCCTCCCAGCCCAGGATGCGGTCGAGTTCGATGGCGTGGCCCACCGACTCGTGGATCTGCAGCGCCAGTTGCTCGCCACCGAGGATCAGCGTGGTCTCGCCGGAGGGGCAGAGCGGGGCGGTGAGCAGCGCCCGCGCCTCGTCGGCCATCCGGGCGGCGTTGTCGGTCAGGGCCAGCTCGTCGACCAGCTCCCAGCCGCGGGTGCCGTACTGCCCGCGGTGTGACGGCCAGGAGCGGCGCTGGATCTCGCCGTCGCCGTACGCGCTCGCGGTGATGCCCGCGCCGCACTCGCGGATGTGCTGGTCGATGCGGTGCCCGTCGCTGGAGACGAACCACTTGCGGGTATCCCAGATCTGGTAGAGGCCCTCGGCCAGGTCGGCGCCCGCATCGCGGGCCGCGGCGGTGGCGGCGACGAGCAGGTCGCCCTTGACCGACAGCGGCACCGAGATCGGATCGATCGTGCACTCGCTGGCCCAGCTCGCCGAGCCGGCGCCGGTCGGGACCAGGTCGACCGCCGGGCCCGGGACCAGGGCGCTTGCGGCGGCGATCTCGGCGGCCCGCCGGCCGGCCGCCCGGGCGGCGCCGTCGGAGAGATCGGGTACGGCGTAGAAGCCCCAGCTGGAGCCCACCAGCGCCCGCACCCCGACGCCTGCGCTCTCGTCGGAGCTGAGGTCCTCGACCTCGCCGTCGCGGGCGCTCATGGTCTCGGTACGGCGCAGCATCACCCGTGCGTCCGCGTATCGGGCTCCGGCGTCCAGGGCGGCCTGAACCGCCGTGCCGGCCTCGTCGAAGTGATCCACGCTCATGACCGAGACCCTAGGCGACCCTACCGACATTCTCTGCCCGTCGGGCGATCAGCCGCGGCCGGCCGTGACCGGCTCTCTCAGCCCTGAAAAGGGCGGCCGGGCAGCAGGTCCTCGGGCGCGATGGACGCCACGACCGGTTCCCTGAGGTGCAACTTGTGACCGGGCAGCGTCACGGACCGTTCCCGGTACCGGCCGTCCGCGAGCTCATGGAGATGCAGGGCCTGTGTTGCCTGGTCGACCAGCAGATACCAGGGGATGCCGGCAGTCGCGTAGTAGTGCATCTTGAGCACCTTGTCGGCCGACGCGTTCGACGGCGAAACGATCTCGCAGACGAGCAGCACGGCGCCGGCGTCGATGACGAGCTCATCCAGGTCGATGTCGGTCGTGATGACGAGGTCCGGAATGGGAATACGTCCCGGCTGGAGCCGCACGTTGACCGCTTCCATGACGGTGAGGCCCCGCTCCGCGGCGCCCCGGTCGAGCAGATTGGCGAGTCTGCGGGAGATCATCCGGTGCCGCGGAGTGGGTGCGGGGGTCACGTACAGGCTCCCGTCGAACAGTTCGATGCGCCTGGATGTCTCGCCGAGCGCGAAGAACTCCTCCTCGGTGACCGGCGTGCCCTGGCCCAGGATGGCGGACGTCATGGCGCCGGTTTCCCACAGCCGGGCCATGATCGGCCTGGTCAGAGATCGAGGCCAGTGACCCGGACGAGCTGCATCACCGACTGCTCCACGTACCCCTGTACCGACAGCATGTTGCTGTGCAGCAGCCCGCGTTCCGGCTCCGCCACCAGGTAGCAGGGGATCCTCGCCTGCGCGTACGCGTGCATCTTCAGCGTCCAGTCCACCGTCGCGCTCGCCGGCGAGGTGATCTCGCAGACCAGGCGGACCGACTGCGCCTCGACCAGGGGCTGGTCCAGGTCTACCGCGCCGGCGATGATCAGGTCAGGGACCGCGATCCGGCCCGGGCCCAGCCGCACCGGCACGCCCGCGATCACGTTCAGGTCCGTACGGTTGGCCCGCAGCGCGCCCGCCAGCGCGTGCAGGATGAGCTGGTGGCGCGGCGTGTCGCGGGGACACGTGAGCACCCCGCCGTCCCACAGCTCCGTACGCGCTGAGGTCTCGCCCAGCTGGAGGTAGTCGGACTCGGTTGTCGCCAGGGCTTCCATGGGCAGGCTGCGGCCGATCAGAGCTGACGTCATGCACACTCCCGGGTCACGTAGGCGAGTTCGGTGGACAGGTGGGCGTCGGAGGAGATCAGGAGCGTCGCCGGCGGGGTGACGCTGTGGTGCTCGTAGACGTCGGCGTTGTCGGCGCGACTGCCCAGGTAGCGCTCGGCCCGCGCGGGTGGCAGGTCGGTCCAGTCGAGGACCGGGTCGCGGGCCACCCCGCAGCGGAACAGGTCGGGACGGCGCATCAGCGCCAGGGCCGCCAGCCAGCCGCCGAGCCCGGTGCCGCGGACGGCGACCCGGGTCAGGTCCAGGTCGGGGTGCTTGCCGGTGAGGGCGTGCAGCGCGTCGATCTGGTCGGTCAGCGCCACGTCGGCCAGCCGGCGGTAGACCACCTTCTCGAAGCTGGGCGCGACTCCGGGCGTACCCCGGGTGTCGACGCTGACCACGATGAAGCCGGCGTCGGCCCACCACTGCCGGGCCTGCCATGCGGCCGGGTCGACCACGACCTGCTGGTGGCCCGGTCCCGCGCCCAGCTCGAGCAGCACCGGCAGCCGGGTCCCGGTCACGTGCCCGGTCGGATACAGCACGGCGGAGGGCAAGCGGCGGTCGGTGACCCGCGCCAGCACCGGCTCGGGGTGGTACGGCACCGGGGCCGCCAGCGACGGCAGGGTCAGCACCGCCGCCGCGCCGCGGAAGATCGTCGAGTCGATGACCAGCACGTCGCCGCCGACCTCGGCGGTGTGCCGGCCCGGTGCCGCGGTGAGCCGGCGGGCGCTCGCCGCGCCTGCGCCGAGCGCGGTGCCGACCGCGAAGACGTGCTGTTCGGACGGTTCGCCGTCGGTGCCCTCGATGATCAGCTCGGGGCTGCCGGACGCGCGGGGCAGCACGCCGGCGACCCGGCGGACGTAGAGGGTGGGCGGCGTGATCAGGCTGCCGTCGGCGAAGAGGCAGCGGGCGTCGAAGCCGTCGTGCGCCAGCTCACCGCCGACCAGGACGCGGCCGTCCGGCAACTGCCGGGGGGTGCCGGGTACGGGCTCCACCCAGCGCGCGTCCGCCAGTTCCGCGTGCACCTGCGTCTCGCCGGTCCGCGGGTCGACGGAGAGCACCAGGCCGTGCTGCTGGGTCCGGCGCAGCACGGTG
>Ga0307288_10000347_pt1 | contig 16124 bp, 21 predicted proteins | sample ER_DNA_142_FD_194469 | JGI IMG/M metagenome (GOLD analysis project Ga0307288, IMG submission 194469) | Bulk soil microbial communities from the East River watershed near Crested Butte, Colorado, United States - ER_DNA_142 | ecosystem: Environmental > Terrestrial > Soil > Floodplain | place... | reverse complement strand
CACGGCGTTCGACGGCATCGCCCCGTCCGCCCCGGCGGCCCCGGCCGTGGCGGGCTCCCGGATCGCCGTCCAGATCACACACACCCTGGGCAAGTCCTCCGGTGGCACCTACAACCTGGAGACCGACCTGGATCACCTGGAGGTGCACAACGGCTCCTCGGCCAGCTTCACCCCGAGCGCCTCCACCCTGCTGGGTAACCTCACCGCGAACATCGGCCTGATGATCGCCGCCATCCCGGCGGTCGGCACGTTCAACGTGGAGAGCACGGCGGCCACCTGGTTCAAGATCATCGCCGTGGACCGGTCCGGCAACAAGAGCACGGCCAGCCCGGCGGCCTCGGCCACGGCCCTGCTGATCGACGATGCGCACATCAGCACCCTGACGGTGTCCAAGGTGACGGCCGGGACGATCTCCTCCACCTGGATCAACGCTGGCACCATCACCACGGCGTCGGCCGGGGCCCGGGTAGAACTAGTCGGAGCCGGCCTGAACGCCTACAACTCCGGCGGCGTCAAGACGGTGGAGGTGAAGGGGTCGGACGGCTCGGCCACCATCACCGGTGTGTTCAAGACGGGGTTCGCCGGCGGAGGTACTCCGTACCTCCAGATGACGGATTCGGGTGACCGGACCACCATCGACCTGTTCAACTCCACGGCCAGCGCCAACCTGTCGGCATTCATCAACTCGCCGCAGGACGCCAGTAACTCGTCGATGATCGGTATCAACACCGGCTTTTTCACCTATGCCGGGGTGACCGCTCGGCACCGTCTTTTCCTGTCCAATGCGTCCGGCATTTTCCTGGAATCACCCCGCCAAGGTGGTCCCGGTCTCCCTGTTGGCGGTCAGCTGTATCTTCAGGGAACCAGTTCCGGGGTGATCCAGTACAACACCAGCGGCGTGGCCAACGGTGGTCAGCTCTACATCGACGATGTGAGCACCAAGATCACCACGACGAACACCAACGTCACGGCCGCTGAGGTGGCTCTTTTCGATGATGGCGGCATTTGGGTCACCGGCCGGATGACGAAAGAGAACGAGATCGGCGGAAAGGCTGGTCTCTTTTCCGGGTCGTTCAGCATCAATGCCGGTGGCGGTACGGTGACGGGGTCGTACACCAGCACCATGTCAACCACGCCCTGGCCTATCCTCAACCTGATGGAGAATTCCACTACGGCCCGAGACCACCACATGAAGACCGCGACCACCACGGGGTATTCTTTCTTCGGCCCGAACGTCTCCTGTGAATACACCTTCCTATTCCAGAGGTTGATATGACTCACGCCAAGCACACCACCATTGTCGCTGTGGAGGACAAGGGTGACAGCATCTGGGTGCGTAGCACCATCGGTGAAGGTGAGGGCGCCTACCCCGACACCCACATGATTCCCAAGCTGGCGCTCGGTGTGCGAGCGGCCGAGTACGACCTGGACCCGGAAGACCCCCGCGTCCTGGACATGATCCTGCGGCTTCCGCACCACCCGGAAACCGGCAAGCCTCGGATCGAACGGGCGGACGGGCGGCCGCCGCTCTACTACCTGCCGACGGTGGCCGAGGCCATCGACTTCATGGACGCCCGGGTGGAGGAGGTGCGGGTGGACCGGCTGGCTCCGGCGGCCGACACCGGCAACCGGATGCTGGCCGACGCCGTGACCAACAAGGCCGCCACCAAGGGCCTGGTGCAGGCCCGCGACCACCTCCTCAAGTCCGTGGACAAGCGGTTGGTCGAGCCGATCCAGTATTACCGGGACCAGATCAGGGACGAGGTGAAGCGCGAAGTGGCGCTCACCCCGGCTGATCGGTTGCTCCGATCGTTCGAGCGAGACCGCCAGCGCACACCGGTGCGCAGTCCGATGCTGCCCGACCCCCGTAGACTCCCACTGTGACGACTGCCCAGACACTCAGTGTCGCCGGAGTGGCCTGGCTCACCGTCCTCGGCCTCGTCGTCGGAACGATCAAGGCCATCATCTCCGGTGCCCTGGTCCCCCGGGCCCAGGTGGACGCCATGACCCGGGTGCAGGAGGCCCGGCTCAAGGAGTCCCTGGACCGGGAGCAGGACTGGAAGGCCACGGCCGGGGCGTTGAACGCTACGGTGGCCGAGTACGCCGATCAGTTCGGCCAGCTCCTCACCACCACCAAAACCACCGAGGCGCTCATCCGGGCCCTACCCACCGGACGGAACCGATGACCCAGCCGACCAATGCGGATGAGGCACGGGCGGCACGGCTGGCGGCCGAGGCCAAACTCCAGGAGGCGCGCCAGTCACGCCCCGTAGTCCACGGATTGGTAGGATCACTAGCGCGGATGCTGGAGGAAAACCACTTCAGCCTGCGGTTAGCGGAAGCACTCGGACTGGAGGACGATCGGCGATGATCTTACCGTTAGTGACAGGTTGGCTGATCGGCGCGGCGTGGCTGGCCGCTCTGCTGTTCGTCAGCCGGTTCGTGGTCACCCTCTGGTTCCGCCGGACAGCCGGCCTGATCACCATGTCCTTCATCACCAGCGCGTTCGGCATTCTCTCCCTGGCCCTGCTCGGCACCCTGTTCGGCCAGGACTGGGCCGGCCGGGACATCGTGCGCCTGCTGGTCTACGGGGCGATCAACGTGCTCCTGTGGTCCTGCGCCGTCCTGCTGTGGCGCGACCAGCACCGGGCCGCCCGGCGGAGTACCGTGGTGGACGAGGAGGCACAATCATGAGATTCGAGTCAATCGCGGAATGGCGTCCGCTCGGCGCCGGGAACCCGCCCACCAAGATGGCCCGTCACGACATCATCTGCCTGCACACGATGGTGGGCTACCTGACGTCGACCGACACCATGTTCCGCAAGCAGGGCTACACCGGGGTCGAATCCCACTTCGGCGTCGGCGGCAAGTGGGGTTCGGACGTCAACCGGTCCCAGAACCGGGACGGCCTGATCTACCAGTGGGTGGACACCACCTACCGGGCCGATGCCAACCTGGACGGCAACCACCGGCTGATCTCCATCGAGACGGCCGACAATGCCCCGCAGAAGGCGTCGGACATCGAGTCGTGGACGCCGAAACAGGTCCGCTCCATCATCACGCTGGTGGCCGCGCTGTGCCGGGCCTATGACATCCCGGCCGAGCTGGTGCCCGACTCCAAGCCGGGCCGGCGGGGGATCGCCTACCACCGTCAGGGCATCAACCCGTGGCGGGTGGACGGCGGGGAGACCTGGTCGAATAGCAGAGGCAAGGAGTGCCCGGGAGACCGGCGCATCGCTCAGATCAAAAACGAGATCATCCCGGGTGTGCGCGCCGCGCTCGCCCCCAAGGTGGAGGACATCATGGCGAGCAAGGCTGAACTGAAGGACGCGATCCGCGAAGTGCTGGCGGAGGACAAGGTGATCAAGACGCTGGCCGAGGGGATCTTCACGGCCGACGTGATCGAGGCACCGGACGACGACAAGGCGGCCGACCCGAAGAACCCGACCTGGCAGCTCAGGTCCTACCTCAACCGCTTGGTGAACAACACCAAGAAGGCTCCACCTACTGCCTAGGAGGCACCCTGTGAACCTCATCCGCCGTGAGCCGACGCTCATCCTGTCGGCCGTTTCCGGACTGCTGGCCATCCTGGTCTCGTTCGGGTTCGACGGACTGTCGGCCGAGCAGGCCGGGCTGATCGTCGCCGTCCTGTCCGCCGTGATCGGCCTAGTGAACGCGGTCGCCGTCCGGCCGGTGTCGCCGGCGGCCTTCACCGGGTTCGTGGCGGCCGGTGCCGCCCTGCTGACCAGCTACGGGCTGAACTTCACCCAGGAGCAGGTGGGCTCGGTCCAAGTGGCCGTAGTCGCCCTGCTGGCGCTGGTGACCCGGGTGAGCGTCACACCGGTGTCCGACCCCCGGCCGACGTCGGACGTCGTAGGCTAGGACTACCTCCGGTCAGAGGACGCAACGAGGCCCCACCAGAATTCTGGTGGGGCCTCGGTCGTTCAGCTAATCCTCCAAGCTCTCCATGGACAGGTTGAACGCCCGGCCGTTCGCCGAGAGCAGGCCGACGCCGCCCGGCCGGTCCTCGGCCACCGGTGCCGGCTGGGACAGCTGGTTGAACTGCTCCCGCAGGACGGCGTTCTCCGCCGTGAGCTCCTCCAGCCGGGGGCCCATGGCCTCCACCCCGGCCTGGAGCTCGGCGTTCTCGTGCAGGAGCTGGCTGATCAGCTTGCCGTACTTGGCGTGCACCTGGTTCATCACGTCGGCAAGCTGGATCTGGATCTGCTGTTCGGGCATCAGGCGGTCTCCTTCTTGGCCAGGGCGGCGTAACGCTCCAGCACGTTGGTGGCCCGGACGATCGGGCCCTGGGGGAAGAACGTGTAGTGGGAGACGAGGGCGTCACCCACGATGGAGTTCGGCTGGCCGATCTTGGTGGGCTGGGCCACCGTGTGCCAGTGCTCCTCCTCGTAGGGCACCAGCACACCGGGCCCGTCCGGAAGGTCGGCGTACATCGAGCCGAGCGAGGTGAACACCGACACCGAGAACTGCATCCCGGTGGGGAGCTGGTAGTCCTGGTAGAGGAACAGCTCCTCGGCCGCCCCGGCCTCCACCCGGTCCAGGAGGAGCCGGTGCAGGGCCACGGCGAACCGGCCGTCTGCCCAGCCCACGGCGTCCATGCAGTAGGGGCCGCCGACCTGCGGCCAGATGTAGTCCAGCTCCTCGTTACCGCCCCCACGCTTAGTACCGGCGGCCGGGATCACTCCGGCCTGTTGGGCGTACCAGGAGATGATGGAGTTGTTCCACATCACCGGGAAGCTGGCCACCCCACCGGAGGCCTCCAGCCGATGCACGGCCAGCCGATCCAGGGCGTCCGGGTGGAGATAGACGATGTCGTCGTCAATCCGCAGGTAGACCGTGTTTCGATCGGTCATGTACTCGTAAAAGTAGCCCGTGTTCCGCTGCTTCGGGTGCCGGCGGACCTGGTGAGGCATCCGCTCCTTGAGCTTGATCCACGGGTAGGCGGCGGCCAGCAGGTAGGCGTACCGCAGGTCGTCACCCTGTCCCGGATCGGTGTTCAGGCAGAGCCACCACTCGTCGATGATGCCGCGCTCGTATTCACGCCGGAGGTACTGGGCCAGAATCTTGACGGTGTGCTCCCGGCCGTATGGGGTCCAGGCGATGACGGGTCGGTCCTTGATCATTCCTCGTCCTCTGTCGATGGGTGCTGATCTTCGTACACACTACCGCCCCGATGAACATGCCGACTGCGGCCGGTCCGGGCACGCCGAGCAGGGTGAGTACCCAGACGGTGAGCACGAAACCCCAGAACCAGTAGGCGGCCCGGGCCGGCCAGCTGATCAGGAAGCACCTCACCGGCCGTAGGTCCTCTCGATCATGCCGCACGTCGCCCCGGGCACGCCGTTTCGCCAGCAATCGACGTCCTGCATGATGATCAGGCTGGCCTTGTCCAGGTGGACGGGCGGCTTGGGCACGGTGGTGGGCCCGCTGGCCGGGAGCCGGCGGTGGTGGGCCGGTGCTCCTTGGATGTCCGGGAACGCCAGCGACATCAGCAGGAGTGCGAGCGCGCTGAGGCCGATAAGCATCACCGCGCACGCGGCCCAGAACACGACGTCCCAGGGGTTGCGCTTCATCAGAACAGCACCTGCTCCCACAAGCCACCGATGGACTGGAGGATGTTCCGGCTGGCCCGGGCCCGGCCGGCATCACCCATCGCTCTACGGTTGGCGGCCGAGTCAACCATCGCCTTGAGGTTGGCACTCCACGCCCACGGGGCGTGGTCCCGGACGAGGAGAACCTCTCCGGCCCCGGCCGCCCACTCCCGGTAGGGAGCGATGTCTGAGGCGATGAGTGGAATCCCCATCATCCCGGCCTCCAGCGCCTTGGTGGGGAACTTGGCCTCGGTGAAGCTGTTCGCCCGGTACGGCGCCACCCAGATGTCAAACTGCCGGACAGCCTGGTGGTAGAGCTCGGTCGGGGCCAGCCACTCGAACGCCACGATGCGGTCGCCGAACGGGAGAAGCTTCTGGAGGGCCGGGTGTGCCCGGGGGATGCCGACCAGGTGCAGTTGGGCGGTCGGGGCGTAGGCCATGATCTTCACCAAGGCCGGGATCACCAGGTCCAGGTCATGGGCGGTGGCCGAGGTGCCGGCCCAGCCGATCACCAACGGTCGGTCGGCGGCCTCGTAATCACGCGGCACCGACAGGTGGCCGGCGTGCAGGCCGTTCTCGATGGTGATGATCTGAGGGGCATTGTGTCCGAGGAACAACGCTGCCCGGACAGCATCGCCGATCCGGTCCGACGCCACCGTGATGGTGTCGGCCAGCTCGCACGCGGTCCGGAGATTCTGCTGGACGTCGAACTGCGACCAGTACTCGTACGCCCCGGTGTTGCGCTCCTCCACCCCGAAGTAGTCGTCGTCCAGGTCCAGCACCAGGCGCTTGCCCTGCTCCTTGAACTGGCGCCAGGACTCCAGGGCCTCCGGCCGGGCGATCCGGGAGCCGACGATGACGGACGCCTTGGCCACCACGCTGGCCGGGAGCACCTCACCCACCCAGGTCTGGTGTCCCCGCCAGCCGAGGGCGGTGGCCGGCTGGTCCGCCCGGTACCAGGAGGAGCCGTCCGTGGACGCCGTCCAGAACGCGGCGTAGCCCATCAGGGACGAACCAGGCCGCAGTCGAGGCACTTTCTCGACTCACCATCAATCGTCTGGAACGTACGAGTGTTCTCGTGCGCGCACCTCCGGCTGAACAGGTCTATGGTCGGCTCCCGCCGGCTGGCCTGCTGGGCCTGGTAGCCCGGGAGCCAGTGGGCGGCGTACCAGTCGATGGTGGCCTCCAGGCCCGGGCCGAGCTGAACCAGGTCGGCCGGGTCCATCCCGACGAATTCCAGGGTGGAGGTGTCGGCCACCACCGGCGTGCCGGGGGTCTCGCCCGGGCGCATCGGCAGGTTGACGATCGGCACGGGGTTCACCGGTGAACCGGTGAGCTTGAGAGCGACCTGCTGACGGACGTACTCCGCCACCTGGCCGACCGTGACGGGCCGGACCGAACCGACCTCCACCGGCCGGTCGAACACGATGCCTTCGGCGGCGGACTCCAGCGAGCGGACCAGCGCCTCGGCGCCGTCCCGGACGTAGACCATGTCGGAGACCTGACTGCCATCCCCGTAGACCTCGATCGGATTGCCGGTGAGGGCCCGGCAGATGAACGACGGGGTGATCTTGCGGACCTTGGCCGGGCCGAACGGCGGGGCGATGGACTGGCCCGGGCCGTAGGCGTTGACCAGGCGAACGATGTTGAACTTGCCGCCGCGCTCGGCGTTGAACATCCGGACGAACCGCTCCACCGTGGTCTTACTGATCGAGTAGGTGTTGTCCATCCAGTGGTTGCCCACCCCGATGTACACCCCGGGGATGCCGTACTGGGTGCAGGCCTCCAGAAAGTTCAGACCGCCGACGATGTTGGTCTCGGCCGCCGGCCGGGGGTTGCGGATCGTCTCCTGGGTGCCCAGGCATGCGGCCAGGTGGATGATACCGTCCACGTGAGCGGCCAGCTCAGTCATGGCCGTGGCGTCCCGGACGTCTCCCAGACGCTTCTCGATGCGCTGGCCTAGGCCGTGCTGATGCATAGCGTTCAAGTTGCTGTACTCGGCCACCCTGCCGCGCGAGTCGAACACCACCACCTCGTGGCCGCGCTCTAGGGCTACATCCACGACGTAGCCGCCGATGAAGCCGGCCCCGCCTGTTACACCAATCTTCATGCTGCTGTGCCTCTCGATGGGTAGATCTGACGAACGGTGCAACTGGGGACGATACAGGCCCACCAGCGGCCCCGGTGGACGAAGTAGTGCCGGTGGCCGCGCACGCCGGTGGCGTCGATCAGGGCCTCGATGTCGTCCACGGACTGCTCCTCACGATGGGTGAGGCCCGGCCGCTGGTGTCCGTCCCAGTGGACGGGCCTAACGACCGGGCCGTTCAGGGGTTGATCAGTCCGCGTACGGGTCGTCGTCCTCGTCGTCGGTGTCCGGCACGTCACCGGCATAGTAGGCGTCGGCAATCTGGGTGTCGGCCGTGCTCGGCTCCGGGATGATCCAGGAATAGCAGTTGTTCGGGACGACGACGGCCGGATCGGCAATCGCCTTCTCCAGGTCCTCCGGGGTCGGCCAGTGGTCCTTGTACTTCTTGAGCGGTTTGCGAGTCATCCGGCCGAGCAGGACCGTGTCGGCCTTCTCGTCCAGGATCTCCACTCCGGCATCGACGATCGGTCGGCCGGAGAGGTAGAGGCCGGGGTACTCGCCCTTGTGGGGCCCGGTGAGAACGACGACGTCGGCCTCCAGTTGGCGCGTCTCGCGCTCATCCGGCTTGCCCTCGTTGAACTTGCCGAGTTTGAGGGCGACCGGCTTGACGATCACCAGCTCACCGACGAGGGCGGGCTGTTTCAGGAAGCCACCGGAGCCTCCGGTGGACCTGTACGAGGGGGCCGCCGTGCCCTGGGGCCGGCCGGTGGCGGTGCTTCCGAATTTCGGCATCTCAATCCTTCGCTACGTGGTCACTGGCTACTCGTGCCGTGCTGGTCGATCGTACTGCCGGAGCAGGACTGGGCCTTCGCCCGGGACGGTACTCCCAGTCCTGCTCCGCCTTGGGATTGGATACCCAAGTTCTGGCGGACGGCCGCTGGTCTCCTGGTGCCAGTCACAGCGTGCCGTCCGTCGCGCGCTGTCCGGAGTCGAACCGGGCCACCCTTGCGGGACTCTGCCGTGGGAAGCGTCCTCCCGGGGCGGTACTGCTGTCCCGGCCCTTGGAAAGCTCCCTGGGGAGCCTGCCGACCTGCGAACAAGTGCAACCTTACACGTCCTTGTCCACCCTGTCTAGCCCTGCTGGGCCAGAGCCTCGATGCGCTTCAGGCCGGCCTGGGTGAGCTCCTTGGTCCACTCGCCGGCGGCCAGGGCGTCGGCCCGGATCGTCCGGAGAGTGGCCTTGTCCGGGGCGTTCTGGATCTGATCCAGCCACGTCTTGACCAACTTGGCCGGGGTGAGGGCGTCGAACGGGTCGGTCTCCACGGTGTCCGGGTGCTCGGTGGGCGAGTCCTGGCCGTCCAACGGGTCATCCTCGTCCAGCACCGGCACGCTGACACCCAGCTTGACCTGGTCGGCCGGTGCTGTCGTGATCTCGCCGGTGAGCGCATCGGCGTAGGTCACCTGCTCCCCGGTCTGAACTGCCAGCGGCACGCCGAGCTTGGACGGCAGACCGCAGTCACCGCACACCCACGGGCCGACACCGTCCGCCGGAGCCTTCCAGCCTGCGGACCGGGTGGTGCACCGGCACCAGGTCGGCTCGGCGCCGTCCGCGATCTCGGCGTCGGTCGGGCCACCGTTCAGCGCCCGCTCCTCGTCCGCTACGGCCTGGGCCAGAACGCCCTCGTTCTCACGCTGGAACGACTCCTGCTGTTCGACCACCTTGGCCTTGTGCGGATCAGCCTCACCCAGGCACTTCGGCGACCCCCGGCGGTGGCCCTTGCGGCCACACACCCCGCACCCGCGCTCGCCCGGGCCGGCCAGCGGCGCCAGCCCGGCCTCCGGGCCACTGACGAAAGCCGCCACCTGGTCCGGCTCGGTCCGGATCATCTCAGACTTGCGGATGTCCTCCTGGAGTGCTGCCACCTCAGGAGTCAGTTCGTCGTCGTCCAGGTTCGGGTTCGACTCGGCGGCCACCCGGGCCACGTTCGCGGCGGCACGGTTCTGCTCCGCCACGGTTTGAGCGTCGTATCCCGCTTCGATCCGCTTGGCGGCCTCAGGATCGATCAGATGACGCACCTCGATCGGCTTGGTCGGGCCGACCGGCACCTGATCGACGTTCCGGCTGTTGTATTCCTCGGCCTGCCGAGCAGTCTCCTCAAGCTGTGCACCGATCGTTGCCGTGGTCCGTTCTTCGGCCAGGACGTTGCCGTCCTCCACCGTCACCAGCGGACGCCAGGCCTTCTTGGCCTCCTTACGCCGCCGCCGGGTGCGGTAGGCAGCCTGGAGGTCCTCCTCCAGCGCCACCGGGTCGACGTCACCGATGTGGATCTGGACGCTGGCCTGGCCGGGGAGCACGTGCACCATCAGCACCTTGTCGCGCCTGATCTTCGGCATCGGCCGCCAGTGGGTCCCGTCCCAGATCGCCCAGGCCGTGCCGTAGAGGCCGAGCTGCTGCTGGATCTTCCATGCGCCGTACAGCAACGGGTCGGAGCCGGTCTTGTAGTCGGCCAGGATCAGCTCCCACTCCCCGGTCTCGGGGTTGAGCATCTCGACCACCAGGTCCAGGCGGCCGGCCAGGCCGCCGGCCAGGCCGCCGGCGTCACCGTCCTTCAGGTCGGGCCGGACAACACACACCTCCTGGAGGTCCGGGCGCAGACGGATATTCGCGTCCTGGAACGCCGTCATCACGGCGGCCACGTCGGCTTTCCACGGATCGGGGATGACCAACTCCTTGTCACCCTCCACCCAGCGCTCCAGGAAACCGTGGATCGCTGTGCCCCGGTTACTGGCGGCCTGGCCCTTGGCGTAGTCGAACGCCTGGTCAGCGATCTTGAGCAGACCCGCCTTGTCCTCCAGCCGGGTGGCCGCGGCCAGGGCGTAAAGGTCCTCCCGGGCGCCGAGGCCCTTCACCACCAGGCGCTTGGTCCACTTGAAGATGCCTTCCTTGTCCTCGTGGGTGTCGAGGATGGTGGACACCCGGGTCCACGGCACCAGCATCCCGGTACCGGCCTGGACGCCGTCCGCCGCCGTCATCGGGCCGGAGAGCGGGTACCTCGGGATCTGGTAGCGGTGGTTCCTGATCGGGATGGCCGACTTGGGACCGTCCGTACTGGCGAAACTGGGCACGTGCGCCTCCTGCTGTGGGTGATTCGGTGGACGGGCGGATCAGACGGTGATGATCTCGATCATGTCCGAGACCTGAAGGACCTCGGCCCGTTCGGCGTCGGTACCGTCCCGCCGGGTGTTGATCAAGCGAGCCAGGTATTCGGCCTGGCTCTCGCTCTTGACGATGCCGACGATGGCGTCCGGCCCGCTCACGTAGGGGTACCAGATCAGGTACACGTGCGCTCCTCTGTCGATGAATGTCTATCTACGTACAACCCTACACCTTGCTGGCGTACTTCCGTAGCACGACGGACGCCGAGCCGACCGTGATCATGTCGCCCACGGCGCCTTGCTTCAGGCCGTCGGTCGGGATACCGAGGCTCCTGGCCTTGCGGATCATCGCCTCGGACGGCTTGGACTTCCTCCAGCTCGCGCTCCGGCTGGAGATCGAGTGATCCTCGTCGGTGGCGTAGCGCTCCGCCCAGGCCATGCCGGCCTCCAGGGTGAGCTCGCGCTCGGCCCAATAGGCCTTGCCGCCGTTGGCCGGGATCCGGCCCAGCCGGAAACCGCCCTCGTTCGGGGGATGGGCCAGGAACCAGTAGGCCTCCCGGGTCGGGACGAACCAGACGCCGCCATCGGTCTGGAGCCAGGCCGAGTCGGAGTCGGCGAACAGGTCCACCTCCTCGGCCACCAGCTCGCCGTCGAGGAAGTCCTTGACGTTCGGGTCGATGTACTCGCCACCGAGCTCCTCGGTACCGTCCTCGTCGGTGTAGCTCTCGATCGTCTCCCGTGGGTCGCCCTCGTGACCGGCCAGGTCCTTCAGGCTCACCAGCCGGTGCTTGGCCGAGGAGCCGACGACGTCCAGGACGACGCACTCGGTCTTGCCGCCGGCGGTGAACGGCCGCAGGCCCCGGCCGACGATCTGGATGTAGAGGGCGGCCGACTCGGTGGGCCTGGCGTTCAGGATCGCCTCACACCACGGCGCGTCCCAGCCCTCGGTCAGTACGCCGACGCTCCAGATCACCAGCGTGGTGCCGAGCCGGAACCGTTCGTAGATCCCCTGCCGGGCCTCGTCCAGGGTGTCGCCGGTGATGACCTCGGTGGGGATGCCGGCGTCGGTGAACGCCTCGGCGAACCGGCGGGCGGAGTAGACCGACGGGGCGAACGCCGCCGTGCGCTTGCCGGCGATGTGCTCGGTCCAGGCCCGGACCATCGTGTTGCCGGCGTCAGCGTCCACCATCGCCGCGCCCAGGTCCTCGTCCTGGAAGTCGCCCCGGCTCCGCTTGACCTCGTCCAGCATGAGGTCCTTGACCCGGATGCGGATGCCGCGTGGCTTCACCAGGTAGTGGTTGCGCACCCCGAAACCGATGTCGTAGTCCGCAACGATCTCTTGCCAGGTGTCGCCCAGGGCCCGGGAGTCGCCCCGGCTCAGGGTGGCGGTGAAGCCGGCCCAGGGCATCCCGTTGAACGCGCCGAAGTAGCCCATCGCCTGTTGCCAGGTGTCGGCCGCCGAGTGATGGCACTCGTCCGCGATGCCGAGCTTGAACCGGTCGGCCGGGATCCGGCGGCGGAGCATCTGCCGTTCGGTACCGATGGACGGCACGCTGGCCACCACGACGTCGGCGTCCCACTCGTTCCGGGACCCCTTCACCAGGCCGATCGAGGCCCCGGGCGCCATGCTGTGCACCTTACGCATGGCCTGCTCGGCCAGCTCGGAGCGGTGCACCAGCACGATGGAGCGCTCGAACCGCTGGTGGGCGTCGGCAATCATCTGGCTGAAGATCACCGTCTTGCCGAGCCCGGTGGCCAGCACGTTGGCGGTGCGGTTCACCCGGCCGGTCCCGGTCGGGCGCCTCATCCCCAGGTGCGCCGCCCGGTTGGCCGCCACCGTGTGCTCCTGGTAAGCACGTAATTTGTAGGGTGAGGCTGTCCGATCAACCACCATCAGATGTGCCTCCAAGTCTTGCGCAGAGCGATGCGGGAAATCGTTGCTCGACTCACGCCGTAGGAGTTGGCCAGAGCCGCCAAGCTCACACCGAGCGCCCGTTGCTCCCGGATCGTCCGGACGTTCGTCTCATTCAGCTTGGCCTGGTGATGCCGACTGCCCAGGAGCATCCGGCCGTGCTCGCGCTTGTCGGCCTCGTTCTCCACCTGAGTACTCCAGCGGAGGTTATCGAGTTGGTTATTCGCAGGGTCGCCGTCTATGTGTGCAACGCCAAGGTCTGATAGCCCAATGAACGTCTCGCACACCAGGCGGTGCACGGACAGTTGGCGCCACTGGCCTGCGGTGTAGATGTTGATCCGACGGTAACCATTCTTGTCCGGGAAATGCTTCAGCGTTTTCCCGGATGGACCGATCACTGAGCCGTCGTCACCGACAATCAGCCTGGGGTATGTCGGATGCGGCAGACGGTTGACGGGGCTCACCCACGCCTCCGCTTAGGCTCCGACGACGCCACCCAGTGCCACCGTCCGCTGGCCAGCCGGATGCCGTAGACGTACATCTTTTCGTGGTGGAACTCCGAGACTCCGCGCGCCAGCATGACGGTGGCGCTCCAGCTCAGGCCAGTCATGCTGTCTCCTTGATGATCTGCAGGAGGCGCTCGCCGAGCGTCTTGGGATCGAACGCATGGGCGTACGGACGGCCCTGTCGCTTGCGACGCACCCAGGCCTCCTCATCCAGTTCCCGATCCAACGGCGTCCGCTGGGCGGGATACCGGCCCGGTGACCGGCGGCGGCCGAGCTGGTTGAACGTGAGAGGAAAGAACGTCCTCGGATCCATAGGCGTCTTGCGCCCAGCGCCGGTCACCGGAGCACCATCAGGAGCCAGAGGCCGATCAGGACGATAGGGGCCCAGGCCGCGAGCGCGGCGGCAAGGATGATGAGCGCCTTCATCAGGCGGCCAGGGAGTAGTCGGGGGTGGCCCGGCGCCGAGGCGTGGTGCCGGACCGGCGCATCCGCGGCAGGCCCGGGGCCCGGTGCTTCGGGCCCTTGCCGGCCCTGCGGTCGGCGCCGAGGGTGGCCAGCGTGGTGAACCAGCCCAGCAGGGCGAACGTGAGGATCAGGGGATTGTCCATGTCGTGCTCCGTTCTCGATGGGTAGTGGCGTCAGCCTAGCGACGTCGCCCACTATGTGCAACCTTGTACATCCTGACAAGGGCGTATACAGTCAGGGTTGACAACGATGGACGATCAAGGAGTCACCCATGCCTAAATCCGAGAACACCGACGAGGCGGCCGAGCTCACCCGTGGCGCGGCCGCCGAGCTGGCCGGCGTCGACATCCGCACCATCGACCGCTGGGCCAACGAGGGCCGGCTCACCAGGCATAAGGTGGGCGGAATGCAGTGGGTGCGTTTTCAGCGGGCCGAGGTGCTGGCCATGCGCCAGCCGGAGCCCGTGGACCCGTTCTCTGAGTAACGGGAACGGCCGCCCCGGAGGGACGGCCGCCGCAACCCATCGAGATCGCAATCGGAAGGCTACCCCACATGACCGAGCCCTACCAGGCAACCCTCGGTTTCAACCCCCATCAGGTCGCCGAGCTGGCCAAGCGGGCCATCACGCCGGAGCAGGCCGCCGCGGCCGGGGTGATCCCGGTGCTCACGGACGCCGATCTGCCGACCGGGCTGGTGCCGGAGTATTGGACCGAGGCCAACGGGTACCTACCGGGCCTGCTGTTCCCCCTGGTCAGCCCGACGCCGGGCGTGCCGGTCCAGTACCAGCTCAAGCCGGACTCACCCCACGTCAATGAGGACGGCACCACCTCGAAGTACCTGTTCCCCAAGGGGTTTCAGCCCGTGCTCCACGTGGCCCGGCACGTGCCGGGGGCGATGAGGGCCCTGCTGGTGGAGGGCACCCATCAGGTGATCGCCGCCGCGCTCTATGCCCCCGCCAACTGCAGCGTCTACGGCATCTCCGGATGCTGGAGCTGGCAGTCCGGCGGGGAGCCGACCGAGGACCTGATGGACCTGGCCGGGATCGGTGACGCCGTTATCGTGCTGGACGCCGACGCGGCGACCAACCTGCAGGTCTACGAGGCCGGCCTGGCCCTGGCCACCGAGCTGGCCATCTACGGCGTCGAGTCGGTGAAGTTCGCCCAGGTGCCCGGCCGCGGCAAGGACGGCCTGGACGACGTGCTGGCCAAGCGGCCGGAGGCCGTCCGGCACCGGCTGATGGAGCTGATGGTGACCGAGGCCATCGCCAAGCCGGCACCGACCAAGCCGAGCCGGACCGAGGCCGCCCGCAAGGAGGCCGCGGCACGTCGGGAGGAGCGGGCCTCGGCGCCCGGCGGGATGTTCTTCGACCCGGTGTCCGGCGGCCTGCTGGTGAAGACGCTCTCGGAGTTCATCCGGGAGTCCTACCCGGCCGCCCTGTCGGCCGAGGGCAAGGTGTCGATGTACGACAACGGGGTCTACGGCATCGACGGCCTGAGCTTCCTGTCCGCCATCACCCAGCTCCTCGGTGAGCGGTTCATCGCCGGCCACCACACCAACACCGAGAAGTTCACCACCGGCGAGCTGGCCAACGAGGGCCGTTTCCTGCCCGACCGGATGACGGCACCCCTGCTGAACGTGCCGAACGGGATGGTGGACCTGGTGACCGGTGAGCTCCTGCCGCACTCACCGGACTACTTCAGTACCGCTCAGTTCTCGGTGCCCTGGGATCCGGCCGCCCGGGCACCGGTCTACGAGCGGTGGCTGGAGGAGTCGATCGGCGCCGGACAGATGGCCGACCTGGAGGAAGCGGCCAGCGCGATCCTCGACCCGTCCTCGACGCCGACCAAGGCGCTGTTCCTGTTCGGGCCGTCCCGGTCCGGCAAGTCGACGTTCCTGCGACTGCTGATGGCGCTAGCCGGCGTCCGCAACACCTCCGGCGTCACCCTGCACCAGTTGGTGGAGAACCGGTTCATGGCGGCCAACGTCTACGGCAAGCTCCTGAACGTGGCTGCGGACCTGTCGGCCAACCACGTGGAGGACCTGTCGATCTTCAAGCTGATGACGGGTGAGGACCTGATCATGGCCGACCGGAAGTACGGCGGTCAGTTCTCGTTCACCAACCGGGCCTTGTTCGCCTTCAGCGCCAACGAGCTACCGACCGTGGGTGAGGGGAGCCGGGCCTACTCCGAGCGCATCAAGCCGTTCCAGTTCGGCCGGACGTTCGCCGGCCGGGAGGACCCCTCGATCGAACTGGCCATGCTCCAGGAGCTCCCCGGCATCCTCGTCCGGTGGGTGGCCGCCTGGCGGGCCCGGCGTGAGCGTGGGGTGGCACTGGTGACCGACCCGGCGGTGCGCGAGACGTTCGAGATCTCCTCGGACAAGGTCCG
>Ga0307288_10000344_pt1 | contig 16269 bp, 13 predicted proteins | sample ER_DNA_142_FD_194469 | JGI IMG/M metagenome (GOLD analysis project Ga0307288, IMG submission 194469) | Bulk soil microbial communities from the East River watershed near Crested Butte, Colorado, United States - ER_DNA_142 | ecosystem: Environmental > Terrestrial > Soil > Floodplain | place... | reverse complement strand
CCGCTGGGACTGTGTCGTACAGCAGCCGGACCAACCGTTCTGAGGTAGTAAAGGGCTCCCGCTTCCGCTCGGTGACGATCCGCCGAGCAATCCGATCGGCAAACCGCTCTTCGCCGTACGTCCGCAGGATCCGAGCTAGCTCCGCCTGGGAGTAGGTGTTGAGAACCTCCGCCGCGGTCAGTTCCTGGCGTCCCATCCGCATATCCAACGGCGCATTTTGGGCGTACGCGAAGCCGCGTTCCGGATCATCGATCTGAAGTGAGGAGACCCCGAGGTCGAGCAGAATCCCTTGGACTTTCGGCCGCCGTAGCCTGGCGAGCACCTGGGGCAGCTCGTCGAAGACGGCCTCGACGAGGGTAATCCGGTCGGCGAACTCGGCGAGCCGCTTGGCGGCCAGTGCCAGGGCGCGCCGGTCACGGTCCAGCCCGATCAGCTGGGCTTGCGGGCAGGCAGTCAGTAGCGCATGGGCGTGGCCGCCAAGGCCGAGCGTGCAGTCGACGAGAACGCAGTCGGTGTCGCCGGACGGCTCAGTCAGCGGTGCGTCGAGCGCAGGCGCCAGCAGCGCAACGATCTCCGTCAGCATGACGGGTACGTGCAACTCCTGCTGAGCACCCATCCGACATCTCGACCCTTCATCCGTACTGACTCCCTTTCCGACTTGTCAGCGTCTCAAGGGGCTATAGCACTTTGAGACTGACAAGTCGGAAGAGAGTTTGCGGCCGTGGCTCGTGTAGAGGGGTTTCAACCCGAGATCCGCGGGGAGTCCTACCTGGCACCGGGGAAGTTGTGTCAGGGAGTCGAACCTGCGGGTTGAAGCCTCACTACACGAGCCGTTTTGCTGCCTGCCTTTTGTGCTCCTCAGCCTCCGGGGAAGAGGGTTTGATTCAGTTCGGCAAATGCCGGTTCCTTCTCAGCGGAGTACAGCTCCCATGCGGCTGGGTTCCAGACCTCCACGCGATCGATCGCCCCGACCACAACGCAGTCCTTGTCGAGCCCCGCGTATGACCTCAGATCCGGCGGGATCGTGATCCGGCCCTGCTTGTCTGGGGTCTCGTTCGAGGCTCCCGAGGCGAGTATCCGCTGGTAGTCCCGAACGCCTTGCTGGCTGGAGGAGGCGCTCCTCACGGTTTTGGTCATTTCGACGAACACACTGATCGGCCAGACCGCCAAGCAATGCTCCTGGAATTTCGCGATCACGAGGCCGTCAGCAAGTTCGTCGCGGAACTTCGCCGGAAGGATCAGGCGGCCTTTGTCGTCGAGTTTCGGAGTGTGAGTGCCGAGGAACACCGACCACTCTCCTCACTCCACTTCTCGCCCGCCCTTGCCATCCATTGGGCTCCACTTTGCGCCACTATAAACCACTTCTCCCCACATCGCACGTCATATTCGCCTGCTTCTTTTGTTTCGGCGTGTTGGCGCCCGTGGATCGCCCAGAGGGACAGAGTGCCGAGGCGCGCGGAGACCACGTAGGGTTTGGTCATGTCCCTGGGCTATGAGAAGGCGGCCGACATCGGGCGACATCCTGAATCGGCGTACTCTCTCGGCGACGTCGTCCAGGTCATGGGACAGGTCAGGCACGCCATGGAAAGCGTGATCGAGGGCAAACGGAGCTCCATCGATCTTGCGTTGGTCGTGCTGCTGGCCGAAGGTCACCTCTTGGTCGAGGATGTGCCCGGGGTGGGCAAAACCATGCTCGCCAAGGCCTTGGGCCGCTCGATCGCCTGTTCGGTACGCCGGGTGCAATTCACGCCTGACCTGCTGCCATCGGACATCACCGGCGTCTCGGTGTTCAACCAAGAGACCCGCGACTTCGAGTTCAAGCCGGGCGGCATCTTTGCCAACATCGTTGTTGGTGACGAGATCAACCGTGCCTCACCAAAGACGCAGTCGGCCCTCCTGGAATCGATGGAAGAACGCCAAGTGAGCGTCGACGGTACGACCTATCTCTTGGAGCCACCCTTCATGGTGGTGGCAACCCAGAACCCGATCGAGATGGAGGGCACCTATCCGCTGCCCGAAGCGCAGCGAGACCGGTTCATGGCGCGCATCCAGATGGGCTATCCGACCCCCAACTCCGAACTCGACATGCTGGAATCTCACGGCTCGTCAGATCCGCTCGCCGCGCTGCAGCCAGTGACCGATGGCGCCACCATCCGGGGATTGATCGAGGCGGTCAAGCGGGTCTACGTAAGCCCTGCTGTGAAGCACTACATCGTTCAAGTAGTCAATGCCACGCGTAACTCCCGGGATCTCCGGCTTGGTGCCTCACCACGGGCGACGCTGCAACTACTCCGGGCGAGTCGGGCTTTCGCGGCATTGTCCGGCCGCGACTACGTCACCCCGGACGATGTGGCGGCTCTCGGCGTGTCAGTGTTGGCGCATCGGGTGTTGCCGTCGACAGATGCCCAGCTCGCGCGCCGTACGGTGAACGATGTCATTGCCCAAGCAATTCAATCTGTTCACATTCCTGACCGGAGATAGCAAATCGTGACGCGTCCGTGGCGGCTGCTCACCCATCGTGGACGGTTCTTCGTGCTGATCGGCCTCGTCGTAGTGCTGGTGGCGATGGCAGCCGGCCAGCGCGATGTCATGCGACTGGGTCTGCTGTTGGTGTCCTTGCCCGTCATCGCCGCCGTTCTGGTTTCCCGGGCCCGGCTCCGGATGTCGTGCGAGCGCTACATTGAGCCCGCGCAGGTCCCTTTAGGCTCACCGATGAAGGGCCAGATCATCCTCGGCCAAGATGGCAGGCTTCCGGCGGGGATCCTGCTGCTGGAGGATTCGGTTCCGCGAGAGCTGGGGAACCGACCGCGATTCCTGGTGGATCGGGCAGATGTGCGGTGGCGACGAGTAGTCGAGTATCCGCTGCTGGGACGGGTGCGCGGCCGTTTCTCCACCGGCCCGCTGACCGTACGAACAGTTGATCCCTTCGGCCTAGTCCAGCTTGATCGGCAATTCGTCGCCACCAGTGAAGTCATGGTGACCCCGCGGATAGTCCCGCTACCGACAATCCGAACCATTGGCGGCGGCGGCAGTACCGGCGAGAGTCGACCGCATCGGGTGGGCGTCGTGGGTCAGGACGACGCGCTGGTACGCGAATACCGGCAGGGTGATGATGTACGCCGGATTCACTGGCGCTCCACTGCCCGTTGGGGCGACCTCATGGTGCGGCGCGAGGAGCAGGCATGGGATCCCAGCGCCAGTATCGTGCTGGATTCCCGAGGGAGCGCTCACGCCGGCCGCGGTATGCAGAACTCTCTGGAATGGGCAATTTCCGCGGCGGCGTCGATCGGCATCCACTTCCTCGACGACGGCTTTGCTATCGAAATCTACGAAGCCGACGGACCGTTGCACATCAGCGGGGCGATGGGGCAGCACAGCTCGGTGTCACAGGAACTCGTGATCAGCCGGCTCACCGACCTAAGGCCGCGGGCAACGACGATGATTCACTACGCCGTGGAATCGGCCACCGTGGACCGGCCAGGACAGCTGGCTATTGCGATCATGGGCCGGATGACGGCACGTGATGCGCACTCACTGCTCCGGGTACGACGCAATCGGGCGCAAGGCCTGGCCATGCTGCTGGATGTCGACACCTTTGCTGACGAGCCGGCGAACCAACAGCAACGGGCACAGCACGAGCTCGCGGGCCAAATCCTGCGTGACAACCAGTGGCGGGTCATCGATGTACCGCGCGGCATGGGCGTTGCCGACGCGTGGTCGGCCCTCGAGCAGCTCAACACGGCGGCCTGATATGCGCGCCTCCGACCGAAGCATCATCGCCGTCACCATCTCGGTCATGTTGGCCTGCCTTACGGTGACCCCGCTGACTCAGGATGCCAGCTTCGTCCTCTTCAGCTGGGTGTTGATCATGGCGATTGGCTCCGCGACTTTGGGCCTGCGGCGCAGTGGGCTGGCCAATAGTATGGTGCTCACCGCTCAGCTTGTGATCTTGCTGCTTTACTCCCTGGGCCTGGGCCTGACTCTCAGCAGCCCGACAAGCGACATCAGCACCCCATGGTTCGAGCATTATCCGTCACTCTGGGCGGCCGGCATCGAACACATGCGCACCCAGGCTTCTCCTATGGAGGCCGACAATGGAGTGAAGCTGATTTTTGTGACGGTGATCGGCATGATCATGATCCTGACCGATTTGCTCGTCTCGGGAGTGGGTCGGCCGGCTTGGGCCATCGCACCGCCGGCCACGTTGTTTCTCGTGCCAGCCCTCGGCTTAGGCACCGACACCGGAGTGATCAGCTTCTGCTACATCGCCGTCGGCTATCTGGCGATCTTGATCGCCGAGGGCTTGAACTCAACGGCACGATGGACACGCGGGCTATCCCGGGACTCCGCTGAGGGTTTCGGCGGCGCAACGCCTGTGGTCTGGCGCGCCGCCGGCTATCTTGCTGTCCCAGCCATTATCGGAACCATTGTGCTTGGTTTCGCCTTGCCAACCTTGTATCTGCCCGGCATCGGTTTCGGTAACGGTCCTGGCGGCAACGGTCCGCTCCAACTGACCGATCCGACGCTGGATTTGCGCCGCAATCTCAACCAGCCGGAGGATCGCGACGTCATCGAATATCAGACCACCGCCCCGGACGGTGTCTACCTCCGATTGGCATCGCTGCCGCAACTGAGCGGAAACGGCTGGACCAATGTCCAAATCCGGCTGAACCCCGGAGAGACCCTGCCAGCCATCCCGGGACTGAGCAGTGAGCCGAACGCCAAGCGCCGGACCACGATCAAGGTGTTGGACTTCGCATCTCAATACCTGCCACTGCCCTATGCGCCGCGAAGCTTCGACGCAGCTGGAGACTGGCGGTTTGATGCCAACTCGTTGATCGTGGTGAACGCACGTGAGCGTGCGCAAGATCTTCGTCGGCTGACCTACACCGTCGAAAGTGTTGACGTGAAGCCCGACGCCAGGGAGCTGAATGACGCTGTTGCCGGTACGCCGGCCGATGCCGCAGTTACTGCAGCCATTCCGTCCGATCTGCCGAACTCACTGGTCCAGGTAGCCAATCGAGTAACGGCGAAGGCCGACACGGCAGCAGGCAAGGCCGCGGCCATTCAGGCGTATCTCCGCAGCAGCCAGTTCACCTACAGCACCGAGCCACTGCCCGGCAGCGGATATGAGGCGATGCAAAATTTCCTGCTCCGAGATCACCGGGGTTATTGCGAGCAGTTCGCGTCTGCGATGGCCATGATGGCGCGGGTGGTCGGTATCCCCTCGCGGGTGTCGGTCGGCTTCCTGCCTGGCGAGCAGGACCAGGACGTCTGGAAGGTCTCGATCCGCGATATGCATGCCTGGCCGGAGCTGTACTTCGCCAATTACGGCTGGGTGCGGTTCGAGCCCACGCCTGCCAGCGTCACTGGTTCGGCACCGGCATGGACGATTCAAAACGCCGGATCATCCGACTCCGATCCTTCTGCCAACCCGACCTCTGAGTCGACCGACAGCGAGACCTCGCCGGGCGCCGAACAATCGGTCGCGCCAAGCGTGCAGCCGAACGAGCCTGGGCAAGCGGCCGGTGCTGGCTGGGGACGGACCTTGATCTCGACCGGCATTGCTCTGGTGCTGTTGGTGATCTTGGCGGCGCCGGCGACCATTCGAATGCGACGCCGCAGCACCCGCCTCAGCGGGACAGGGCCGGCTGAAGAGCAGGTGGAGGCTGCGTGGGCCGAGATCAGAGACACCGTCGTGGACTACGGCGGATCGTGGCCCGATGGCTCACCTCGAGCGATTGGGCAGGAGATGGCGAATCGGCTCGATGAGGAAGAGTCTGAGTCGATGAGCCGGGTTGCCACGCTTGTTGAGCGGTCTCGCTATGCCCGCGCCTTCGACGATGGAGGCGCAGTAGGCGAGCTACCAAAGATGACTGCCGACATCCGGCACGGCGTGGCTGAGCCGACGGATTGGCGACACAAGCTGACGGCGTTGCTGTTTCCGCGGTCGCTGTTCCGGCGTACACCCAAAGAGCCGTAACGGGTTAGCCCGTTACGGCCACTGACTCGTCAGCGATGATTCACAAACCGCGTCGGCGGAGCCGACTTACAAGCCTTCGTCGCGCCGGCGCCGCCAGCGTTCCTCCATCTTGTCCATGAACCCTTGCCCATCATGGGCGCGGGATCCCTGGGAGGTCTTCGCTCGATCGCGTCCATTGCCCGCATCGGCGTTGCCGCCGACGTGCTGCCAGGAATAGATGGCGGTCACCGCGGCCGCGACCATGATCACGAAGCCAAGGACGCTAAGGAACGGGTTGATCGAAATACCTGCGATGAGGAGGCCGAGGCCGGCGAAGAACCCCACACCGGCAATTGCCGCGCGACGCCGATGGACTCGCCGTACGCTGGTCCCCCGGAGTGCGTTGACCAGCTTGGGATCCTCGGCCGCAAGCGCGGCTTCCATCTGCTCGAGAAGCCGTTGCTCCTCATCTGAGAGGGCCACTGGCCACCTCCCAAGGGTCTCGTCGTACGCGTGCCGTCATGATACGCCTCTCACCCGTGAGGAGGAGATTCGATCCGTTCGGATACTGAATACCCACTGACGTGTGACTTGTGCACCATTGTCGACGGCATAGGGCCTCGTCCTTAGCTGGGCGATGTGGCTCCAGTCTAAGTTGCAGCGGAAGTATGGAAAACACCCAAACCGGCAATTGGCCAGCCATCGCGCCGGCTAAATGCGGCGAGTGAGTACTGCTCTTTGAACCGCCCCCGGCCCGAATTTTCCGACCGCCGCATCTATAGCAAGATCAGCTTCTCGCCATCCTCGTTCCGGGTCGGTTAGTTGTGGTTGCCAGTACACACGGTGGCGGTCGATGAGCTGCTCGACACGTACACCAACGCGGCGGATTCGGGCCCGTCCGACGCCGAGGCGCTCGTAGAGCTGCAGCGCCTGCGCGTAAATCTCGTCGGTGACGTCGGTGGCTGTTGGCATCGTGGTAGAGCGCGTTAGCTCGGTGAAATCAGCGAACCGCACCGTGATCGAGATGGTACGGCCGAGCATGCGTTGCTTCCGCATTCGACGGGCGGTGCGATCCGCCATCCGAAGCAGCTCCCGACGTACGGTGTCGGGGTCATCTGTGTCCCGGCCAAAGGTCTCCTGCGAGCCGACGCTGTGCTCGGGTTCCATGGGAGTCACGCGTCGACGGTCTCTGCCCCACGCGAGCTCGCTGAGCATGCCGCTGGCGTGGGGACCGAATGCTGGCCGCAACGTGGCGCGTGGAGTGTGAGCAAGATCGCCGACGGTAAAGATGCCAAGACGATGCAGCTTCTGTGCGGTCACATTTCCCACGCCCCACATCGCCTCGACCGGAAGCGGATGCAGGAAGGCGACGACCCGATCAGGCAACACCTCAACCAGTCCATCGGGCTTCGCAGCCCGCGAAGCGACCTTGGCAATGAACTTGGTTGGACCGATGCCTACCGAGCAGGTGATCTGCTGCTCATCAGACACCACGGCACGCACATATTCACCGATCTCAGCCGGGCTCCCAAACATGCGCACCGCGCCGGTCAAGTCCAGGAATGCTTCATCGATCGATGCCGATTCGACCACCGCCGCGACCGACCGGAAGACGGCGACGATCGCCTTCGACACCGCGGTGTAGCTGTCGAAATCGGGTGCTAGGAACGTCGCTTTCGGGGCTAGTCGCCTGGCCTCGGTAGACGACATTCCAGACCGTACGCCCTTCGCTCGTGCCTCGTATGTCGCCGAAAGCACCACGCCGCGAGGTGAGCCGCCAACGATGACTGCCTTGCCGCGCAGCTCGGGGCGCCGACGCAGCTCGACGGAGGCATAGAAGGCGTCCATGTCAACGTGCATGACGATTCTCGGGCTGAGCTGTCGCATAGGCCGAACGCCTCCTATCGAACGAGTGTTCGACAGCACGCTAGCTCGCCCCTCTGACAGCTAGCGGGAAGCCGCGTCCATTGCGGGCGGCACGACTCGAACCGCCCCATCCCGAACTCCGCTGAATCCGACAGCCCGCTCTACCAGGCGCAGAAAGGCTGTGGCGTCTCTGACCATGTCATCGGCCTCACGTGCGCTGACAATCGAGGTTGCGCCGGCACGGATGGCATCACGCTTGCCTTCGGTGGCTGCGAAGAATGCGGCCCACTCGGCAAGCTCCGGAGCGACCTCGGCAAGCATCCGCCAGGCATTCCGAGGCCGACCCGTTGAACGCGGCCGACCAGTTGGGCGGGGCCCACCAGTGGAGCGGCCCGTGGTTGTAGGCGCGCGGTAAGTCAGCACAATGGCAACAACTCGTAGTGCCGCAAGGTGGGCAGCCAAGTACCGGTCGCTGGGCCGTCGCGCGAGCTCGGCTTCGGCAAGGGAGCTGCGAGCACGCTGCAGGTCATCGTTGCTGGCCATCGAAGTAAAGTCCTCTGGGTCGATCTGGTCCACTGTCAGGGGTCGTATGCACAAGCCGCGATCGGCACTCGATGCAGATAGGGGTCGAGTTCTATCTGCATCGAGACGTCTGCATCGAAGCATTCCGAGCGCGTGGCGAACTGAAGCCGTGTTCGACTTGAGTACGGTGTTCGACTCGAATGCCGTGTTCGCATCGAGTGCGGTGTTGAATTCAATGCGGTGTGAATTCAATGCGGTGTTGAATTCAGTACAGAGTGGGCATCTTTTAGAACGCCTGTTCGAACAAGAACTACGCTACACCTTAGGCCCGACAGTTCGTCAAGAGTGTACGCTGACGGATTCGCGAACCTCTCGACGACGCGGCGGGGGATCTGAAGCAAGCTTTCAATAAGCAAGACCGGAATTAGACCCGGTGGTGATCGGACGCATTAGATTCAGGGCTGACAACTCAACAGGTCAGGAGTTGTAGACCGTGCCGCAGCAGTATCAGCCGTTCCTCCATGACCTGATCACCGTGCTCGCTGCGCCCACCCAAGTGCTCTCTCGATCCAGCGGCGAGATTGCTTCCTGGGACGATCGGCAAACGATCCAGGGCTTGATTCACGCCGACGTACGGGTACTGAGTGCACTCACCGTCACAATCAATGGCGAGCCGGGCGAACACCTCGCCACGGAGCTTGACGGCAATTGCGCGCAGTTCACATTCCTGCTCCCCGCGGCTCGCGCGGGACTCGGTGTTGCGGCCGATGCCCAACTGCGGCTCGATTGGTTCCGTCTCGTCGAGCCCGGCCAGCTCGCCGAGACGCTGATGATCAGCTCGCAACGTCTAGCTGCCATCGAGGTCGACCTCAGGGTTGAACTGGCATGTGATTTTGCGCCGCTGGAGTTGATCAGGGTCGGCCAGCCCACGACGGCCACCCCGTTCCCGGAACCGTCAGGAGATCATTTCGCCTGGGTACACGAGGATATGGCGCTGTCACTAGTCGCCGAAGGCGCCAATCTGACGGTGTCTGATGATCATTCCCGGCTGACTCTGCATTGGCGAGTGACCGTGCCCGCCGATGGTCAGATCGACGTGCCCTGGCGGCTGGGCGTGCAGGACACCGGCAGCGTTGTCGTCGTGCCGTCGGCGCCGCCACTCAAGATCACAGACCTGACCGGTAACCAGAGCGCTGACCATGGCCTCCAGCCCTGGCTCGCCAGGTCGCTGGAAGATCTCAATGGTCTGTGGATGGCGACCCGCGATGCACCCGATGAAGGTTTCTTCGCTGCCGGATCACCGTGGTATCTCACGCTGTTCGGACGAGACAGCATCTGGGCGGCACGGATGGTGCTGCCACTGGATTTGGCACCGGCACGCGGCACCCTACGCACGCTTGCCCGACGGCAGGGCGAGCGGGTCGATGTTGCCGCCGCCGAGGAGCCGGGCAAGATCCTGCACGAGCTGCGCCGCACCACCACACGCTTTGGTACGAGCTGGCTGCCGGCGGTCTATTACGGCGCCATCGACGCGACGCCGTTGTGGATCTGCCTGCTGCACGATGCCTGGCGGGCGGGCCTCCCGGAGCCTGATGTTGCGGACCTGGTACCGGCGCTGGAAAGGGCGCTGGCGTGGCTCATTGACTGTGGCGACGCCGATGACGACGGCTTTCTTGAGTATCGCGACGCCAGCGGACATGGCCTGGCCAATCACGGTTGGAAGGACTCCTTCGACTCAATCCGTTTCCACGACGGACGGGTCGCCGAGGGACCTGTCGCCATCTGCGAGGCGCAGGGTTACGCATATGAGGCAGCGATTGACGGTGCGACTTTGCTCGATGCGTTCGGCCGCCCGGGAGCAGACCGCTACCGGTCCTGGGCCGCTGAGCTGGCAGATCGGTTCCGCGCCAGCTTCTGGTGCGGAACCGGTGAGAATCGCTATCCCGCGCTTGCTCTAGATGGGAACAAGCGACCAGTCGACTCGCTGACTAGCAACATCGGCCACCTCCTAGGTACCGGCATTGTGAACGCCGATGAGGAATTGCTGATCGCCAAGCTGGTGGCAAGTCCAGCTCTGGATTCAGGATTGGGCCTGCGCACGATGGCAGTCACTGACGCCGGATATGCACCGCTGAGTTATCACTGCGGCTCGGTCTGGCCGCATGACACCGCGATCGTCATTGCCGGTCTGGTTCGGGCCGGGCTGGCGGAGTACGCCACCGGTCTTATTGAGGGTTTGCTGCGCGCGTCGATCGCCTTCGAGCAACGGTTGCCAGAACTGTGGAGCGGCGAAGGACGACCGATTCCTTATCCGGTCGCGTGCCGTCCGCAAGCTTGGTCCGCCGCCTCCGCAGTTGTGGTTGCGCACGCGCTCAATGTCCTCTGATTTAGGGTCCTCTGATTTAGGCGTCCTCTGATTTAGGCGTCCTCCGATCAAAGGGCCACTGTGATCCAAGCCTCTCGGACCCAGGGCCATATGATCCAGCCCATGCCCGACAACTCCCGCAAGACTGCGCTTATCACGGGCGCATCGTCCGGCATTGGCGAGGCCACTGCCCTGCAGCTCGCCGAACTTGGCTACACCGTCTACGCCGGCGCCAGGCGCGTCGAGCGGATGTCGGATCTGGCCGATCGCGGCATTCGCACCAGAGCAGTCGACATCACCGATGACGCAACCGTGGTGGCATTGGTGGAGACGATCATCGCTGAGACCGGGCGCCTCGACGTACTAGTCAACAATGCCGGCTATGGGTCATACGGCGCCTTGGAGGACGTGCCAATCGAGGAGGCGCGACGTCAGTTCGAGGTCAACCTGTTCGGCCTCGCGCGTCTCACTCAGCTCGTGCTGCCTCAGATGCGAGCGCAGCGGGACGGCTACATCGTGAACGTCTCATCGATGGGCGGCAAGATCTGGGAGCCGCTTGGCAGCTGGTACCACGCAAGCAAGTTCGCCGTCGAGGGACTCAGCGACAGCCTGCGTGTCGAGGTCGCCGAGTTCGGCATCAAGGTCGTGATCATTCAACCCGGAAGCATCCGAAGCGAATGGTCCGGGATCGCGGCCGACCAGTTGGAAGCGACGTCCGCGAATACTCCCTACGCCGGGCAGGCCAAGATCATGGGGGCAGTGCTGCGTGGAGTTGATCAGATGCGGTTGGCGTCTGGTCCTGAGGTGGTAGCCGAGGTCATCGCCAAGGCGGTGCAGAGCTCCAGACCGCGGACCCGATACGTCGTCGGTGGCGGGGCCCGCGGCATCTTACTGGCAGAACGAATCCTGCCGGATCGCGGCTTCGACAGGTTCATCCGGTTGGGTTACCGCTTGGCCGCGCGGATTTGATTGCTCCGCTCGCTGCGCTCGCTCCGCGCGGATCGCGCTGGGAAGCCGCCTTTTTCGTCGTCGCCTCACCACGGCGGCGCGCGATCCGAGTTGATATCGCTACCCGCCCCAACCCATGTTGAAGACCTCGAACGTGGCCGCCATGGGGACTCCAAATCGAGTTCCGGCTTGGCGCGCTCCACTTTCCAAGAATTCGGCGGGATCGAAGAATTCCCATCCCAGCCCATCGATGTAGGCCTTGTGAGCGGCGAGAGAGGCGACTCCCCGTTCGAAGGTTTGAGTGGTCTCCACAGCATGCTTTCCGTCTGGTGAGAAAGCCGCCCACACCTCTTTGACGCCGCCCCAGGGCTCCAGCCCATCAGTGATCTGCTCGTGGAACACCCAGCGATTTCCCGCATCACGTACGGCATCCAAAGTGGCTCGCCCAGTGGCAATGTGGTCGGCCTGATTGAGCGCCTGACCACCCCAGGTATCCCGGAAGTTATTGGTGATCACGATCTCGGGCTGGTGGCGCCGTACGGCCGCACAGATCGCTTGGCGGAGCCGAACTCCGTACTCCAGCACACCGTCGGGCAGCCCCAGAAACTCCACGGTGTCGACTCCGACGATCTTCGCTGACTCAATCTCCTCGGCCTCCCGCACCCGCCGGGCTTCGGCTGGTTCCATGCCGTCGATGCCGGCCTCGCCGCTGGTCACCATGGCATACACCACAGTCTTTCCTTGATCAGTCCAGCGGGCCACGGCGGCCGCGGTACCGAATTCAAGATCATCTGGATGGGCGACGACGCAGAGTGCACTCGTCCACGACTCATCGACGGCTTCGAGATCAGGCATGCGCCATAGCGTATGGCTGCGTTGGCAGTGGTCGAGGGCCCCACCCCCTACGCTCCTCTCATGGAACTGCCTCAAGTCGCGACAGGCTGATGCCCGATCCCGTGATCGTGATCGGCGGCAGCTTGGCGGGCTTGGCTGCGGCGGCGCGCCTCGCCAAGGCCGGGCATGCCGTCGAGCTCTACGAAAGATCAGACGAGCTGGGTGGAACCTGGGCGCCGCACCAGCTCCAGAGCGGTGTCACGGTCGACAATGCGCCGGCGATCATCGGCTTCCCGGCACCATGGCGTGACCTGTTCCGAAAGAGTGGGCGGCCGCTGGAAGCCGAGCTTGGCAGGATGGGCTACGCCTTGGAGCCGGCCGGGCCGCCGACCATGATCTTTGCCGACGGGTCGGAGCTCGCGCTGCCGAGCGACCGCGGCGGCCAGTACGCCAATGTGGCTGCGGCGTACGGCCGTGCGGTAGCCGACCGCTGGCAGCAGCTCCTCGATCGCCTCGGCGAAGTGTGGCAGACCCTCCGGGGCCTCGGTTTGGAGGCTGAACTGCGCAGCGGTCGCCAGCTGAACAGAACCATCCGGCAGAGTCTGTTCGGACGTCGCCTGACCGTCGCGGACCTCGCAACATCGATAGATCACGAGCACCTTGGGGCACTGATTCGCAGCGTCGCCTACCGCTCCGGCTCGGTTCCGGAGCAGACGCCGGCATTCGCGGCGGTCGAGTTGTCGATCATGCGTACCTTCGGGCGTTGGCAGGTACAGCCGCTGGACCCAGACACCGGATTCGACATTGGCCGGTCCTCAATCCTCGTCGAGGCGTTGGCGGCGCGCCTGGCGCTTCGCAAGGTTGAGGTTCACCTCGGCTGCCCTATCGAAAGCATCAAGATCCGGAACGGTCAGGTGGCCGGTATCGCGACCGGCGCGGGAGACCGCCCCGCGGCCGCGGTCGTCGTCACCTGCGATCCATGGCAGGCCTTCAACGAGCTGCTTCCGGACACCTCAACGCGTCACATTCGGCGTCGGCTGCGCAACCTGAGCCCGGCAGCAGCTCCGACGATTACGCATCAGGAAGCCGAGCCGCCGACCGAGCTCGTTAGGGAGACAGTCCGCCTCAGCGATGCCGGCATACCGAGAGTGAGCTACCTCCGCCAACAAGCCGGCGCTGGGTTGCGGACAGTTCACGACTTCGCGGAGGTGCTCCCCCGTCCTTCGTACGGTGTGGCGTGGAATGGCTTCCCGAGCTGGCTGAGCCGACCGCAGGTGACGACCGAAATTCCCGGCCTGTACGCCGCCAGCCCATCTTCGCCGGCCGGCCCCAGCCCATCGCACGTCGTGCTCTCCGCCGCCCTAGCGGCGTACGGCTGTCACGACTACCTGGACGACCGGACTTGATCACGGCAACTTTGGCGACCCAGGCAACTTCCGTATACTTAGATGTTTGTTCTTCTGAGTAAGGATCTTCCTTCTTGACCGACGCGCAGCGCGACGTGGCAAACGCATCACCGGCTGCTAGCACACTCGAGCGCGAGCTGGCCGCCGAGCAGGCGCATGTAGATCTCGTGTACGAGCGGCTCGCCGAAGCGACCCGCTCGGCCCAATCGGTCGCTCGGGCTGGGCTTTCCCTCTACCAGTCGGACCGCAACTCCTTCGTACGCGAGGAGGACGGGACCGGCCTCTACGAGCGCGATGTCTTCGCATTCCAGGCCGCACGACGCCTGGCCGTACTGGATGCCGAGCAGGAAGGGTTGGTCTTCGGCCGGTTGGACCGGACTGACGGGGAGGTCCGTTACGTCGGCCGGATCGGTGTTCGTGATGCCGACTACGAGCCACTCGTCATCGACTGGCGAGCACCGGCGGCCGAACCCTTCTATCGGGCCACTCCCAGCAACCCGATGGATGTGATCCGCCGCCGCGTACTGCACTGCCGTGGCGACCGGGTGGTCGGAATCGAAGACGATCTTCTGGACGGTGAACACGGCGATCACGAACTGGTGGTAATCGGAGAAGGCGCACTGCTGGCCGCCCTCGGCCGCGCCCGCGATCACACCATGCGGGACATCGTCGCCACCATCCAAGCCGAGCAGGATGAGGCCATCCGGGCTCCGTACCAGGGCTTCACGATGATCTCCGGCGGCCCTGGGACCGGAAAGACAGTCGTGGCTTTGCACCGCGCCGCGTACCTGCTCTACTCAAACCGCCGCCGTTTCGAGTCCGGCGGCGTCTTGGTGGTCGGACCGAGCCGGGTCTTCATGAACTACATCGCCCGAGTGCTGCCCTCACTCGGTGAGGCTTCGGTCACGCTGCGCTCGATTGGGGCGGTCGCTTCCGATGTGGTTCGGATTACCGGTGATCGTGTTGATGATCCGCAGACAGCGGCAATCAAGGGCAGCCTGCGGATGGTCAAGGTGCTGCGCCGCTTGGTGCAAGAGCCGCCGCAAGAGGTGCCGCTCCTGCTGCGCATCACCGTAGACGGCAATGTGCTGGGCTTGACCGCCGACACATTGGCGCGAATCCGCTCCCAAGTCCTTGCCCACCACAAGCTCAACAGCGCCCGGGAGGCAGTCGAAAAGGAGCTGCTGAAAGCGCTTTGGCGGGTCTGGACGCCCGACTCAGATGACGAGCTTGATCACGATCAGGAACTTGAGGAGTTCGGCGACCGGGTGTCGGAACTTGCCTCCTTTCGGATGTTTCTCAACGCTTGGTGGCCGGCGGTCAGCGCACCCCAAGCGCTGTCCCGCCTGGCCGACGTCGAGCTGCTCAAGCGAATTTCGACGTCGATGTTGTCCAACGCGGAGTGCGAGGTGCTCAGCGCGAGCTATCGGGATGCGACGGATTGGACCGCAGCCGATGGCGCGCTCCTCGATGAGCTGGTGCACCTACTCGGTCCGGTGCCAGTGCAAGAGGAGCCGGAGCTCGCCGGTCTTCCCGATCTCGACTCCGGCGTTCAAGAGGTCTTCACGACCGCGGATCTGCTGTCCACGGTACGAGAATCAGACCCGTTCGAACTTCCACACGAGACGTATGCGCACGTGCTGGTCGACGAGGCGCAAGATGTCAGCCCGATGCAGTGGCGGATGCTGAGGCGGCGCGGCGCCAGCGCCAGCTGGACCATTGTCGGCGACCCTGCGCAGAGTTCTTTGACCGATACCCAGGAAGCCAACCGTGCGATCGAAGAGATCATCGGAACAGCCCCGGTACGGCACTTCCGCCTGAGCACCAACTATCGCAGCCCCTCGGAGGTCTTTAACCTGGCCGCGAAGGTAGTCGTCGCAGATTTCCCGGACGCCGACCTTCCCACAGCGGTGCGCTCAACCGGCCATGAACCGCAGCTCTTGATGCCGGCAGACGCCGCACCGGAGAATCCCACGATTCCCGCCGCCATGATCAACATCGTGCGGTCACTGCTCGCCGAGGTGGAAGGCACAATCGGCGTCATCTGCCCGCCGTCGACCAAGGACGAACTTGCCACTCACTTGGAACGAGCAGGGCTGCCAGGGGCCGAACGCGTTGTCGTGATCACAGCGCAGCAGGCGAAAGGGCTCGAGTACGACGCAGTTTTGGTGATCACGCCGGATGACATTGTGGCGGAATCTCCGGGCGGCGTCCGGGCGCTTTACGTGGCACTCACCCGGCCAACGCAGCGCCTGGTTACGCTCGACGCCGCACCTGATGCAAGTTGGCGTAAATCTCTCGAGTAGCTCGAGAACGGTTCTGGGTAAAGAAGTGCAGTCCCGGTGCGCCGCGGCTCAACAACTCCT
>Ga0307288_10000342_pt1 | contig 16338 bp, 18 predicted proteins | sample ER_DNA_142_FD_194469 | JGI IMG/M metagenome (GOLD analysis project Ga0307288, IMG submission 194469) | Bulk soil microbial communities from the East River watershed near Crested Butte, Colorado, United States - ER_DNA_142 | ecosystem: Environmental > Terrestrial > Soil > Floodplain | place... | reverse complement strand
GACGCCTCCGTGCTCGTCGTCAACAGCAAGATCTCCTCGGTGAAGGACCTCCTGCCGGTGCTCGAGAAGGTCATGCAGAGCGGCAAGCCGCTGCTGATCATCGCCGAGGACGTCGACGGTGAGGCCCTGGCGACGCTGATCGTCAACAAGATCCGGGGCACCTTCAAGTCGGTCGCCGTCAAGGCGCCCGGCTTCGGTGACCGGCGCAAGGCCATGCTCGTCGACATCGCCATCCTCACCGGTGGCCAGGTCATCTCCGAGGAGGTCGGCCTCAAGCTCGAGAACGCCGACCTCGACCTGCTGGGCAAGGCCCGCAAGGTCGTCGTCACCAAGGACGACACGACCATCGTCGAGGACCAGGAGGACCGCGCCCCGATCGAGGGCCGGATCGCCCAGATCAAGGCGGAGATCGAGAAGTCCGACTCCGACTACGACCGGGAGAAGCTCCAGGAGCGCCTCGCCAAGCTCGCCGGCGGCGTCGCCGTCATCAAGGCGGGCGCAGCCACCGAGGTCGAGCTCAAGGAGCGCAAGCACCGCATCGAGGACGCGGTCCGCAACGCCAAGGCCGCCGTCGAGGAGGGCATCGTCGCCGGTGGTGGCGTGGCCCTGCTCCAGGCGACCAACAAGGTGTTCGAGAAGCTCGACCTCGACGGTGACGAGGCCACCGGCGCCAACATCGTGCGCGTCGCGGCCGAGGCTCCGTTGAAGCAGATCGCCATCAACGCCGGCCACGAGGGCGGCGTCGTCGCCGAGCGGGTCCGCGGCCTGGGCAAGGGCGAAGGGCTCAATGCGCAGACCGGCGAGTACGTCGACATGCTCAAGGCCGGCATCAACGACCCGGTCAAGGTGACCCGGTCCGCGCTGCAGAACGCGGCCAGCATCGCCGCGCTGTTCCTCACGACCGAGGCGGTCATCGCCGACAAGCCCGAGAAGGCCGCTCCGGCCATGCCGGGTGGCGACGGCGGCATGGGCGGCATGGACTTCTGAGTCCCGCGCTCCCGTCTCATCTGCGAGGCGGCTCCCCGGTTCACCCGGGGGCCGCCTCCGCGGTTGGGGCCGGCCCTCAGTGGGCGAACATGCCACGCACGCCCTGCTCGGTCTCGGCGTAGCTGCCGCTCGCCCGCGAGGTGAGCGCCGCGATCTGGGCGAGGTCCTCGCGGACCCGGCCCTGCAGGGCGCTCCACTCGCCGACGACACCCTGGAACTCGGTCGCCGCCGCGCCGGTCCACGACCCCTCCAATGAGGTGAGCCGGGCGTGCATGGCGCCGACAGAGGACTCGATCTCGGCGGCGATGCCGGACATGTCGGAGGCGGCGGCCTGGATGCGGTCGGTGTCGACGGTGAACATGGGTCCTCCTGCGGTTGGATGTTTCCGCCGACGCTAGGCCGCCGCGTCCGAAGGCCTCGCCCGATGTCCACAGCCCACTAGCGTGAGCCGCGATGACCATCTGGATCGACCAGCCGATCTGGCCCCGCCACGGCACGGTCTTTGCCCACCTCATCAGCGACACGTCGCTCGAAGAGCTGCATGCCTTCGCGCTGCGGGTCGGGCTGCACCCGCGGTCGTTCGAGGGCGACCACTACGACGTGCCGCAGGAGCGGTACGCGGCGGTGCTCGCGGCCGGTGCGACGTCGACGAGCGGCGCCGACGTGGTTCGGAGGCTGGTCGCCAGCGGCCTGCGGCTCCGCAAGCGGCGCGGCGACCGGCCGGTGGCCCGCATACCCGCTCTCGTCTTCCCCGACGGCACCCGCGCCTCGGTGGACCTGGTCGCCTCCGACCGCCCCGTCACCGCCAGGGAGGTCTTTGCGGCGATGGCCTTCGTCCAGGACGACGCCGGCCGGTTCGCGGTCGTCCACTCGCCCCGTCGCGACGCCTGGGGATCGCCCGGCGGGTGGCTCGAGCCCGGCGAGTCCGTCGCCGACGCCGCGGTCCGCGAGATCCGCGAGGAGACCGGGCTGCTGGTCCCGGTCGACGACCTCGAGGTATGCGCGTACGAGCGGTTCACGGTGGACGGCGAGGTCCGCGGGCGATGGCGGCCGGGACGCAGCTATCTGCAGGTCTTCCGGCTCCGGGTGCACGAGGCGGCGCCCGCCCTGGCCGCGACCGAGGACGATGTCGACGGCTGGCGCTGGGTGGACCGCGGGGAGTTCGAGCGGCTGTGCGGTGCCGACTTCTGGTGGCCGCTGGTGCCGCGTCTGTTCGGGTAGCTGTCCGCGGGGTGCCCTAGCGTCGGTTCCATGCCGACGACCTTCGGAATGTGCTTCCCTCGAGAGCTGCCCGGTGCCGTGGTGACCGAGTTCGCAAGGCGGCTTGACGCCGGCGGCGTCGACGAGCTCTGGCTCATCGAGGACTGCTTCTTCACCACGGCGCCCCCGCTGGCGGCTGCGGCGCTCGCCACGACGGAGCGGCTGACGGTGGGTCTCGGGATCCTGCCCGCGGTGGCCCGGACCGCGGCCGTCACCGCCATGGAGATCGCGACGCTCGCCAGCATCGGCCCAGGAAGGGTGGTCGGCGGCATCGGCCACGGCATCCAGTCGTGGATGGCGCAGATGGGTGTCGCGACGGCGTCACCGCTGACCACGCTCGACGAGGTGATCTCCTCGGTACGCCGGCTGTTGCGGGGCGAGACGGTGACCTTCCGCGGCCGCGAGGTCACGCTCGAGGGAGTCCGCCTCGAGCACGTCCCCGATCCGGTACCCCCGGTCCTCGCGGGGGTGACCGGACCGAAGTCGCTGGCGCTCGCCGGGCGCGTCGCCGACGGGGTCCTCCTCGCGGGGCCGAGCACCGTTCCTCACGTCCGGGCCGCCCGGCGTGCGGTGGAGGCCGAGAGCCCGTCGGCGTTCCACATCGTCACCTTCACCCACGTGGCGGTCGCTCAGGACCGCGAGGACGCCTACGCCGAGCTCGCCCCGTTCGTTGCCGAGTCGCTCGACTCGCCGGGGTTCCGCGACCTGCCATTCATCGACGACATGCGGCAGCGCCACGACCAACGCGGGCTCGACGGCCTCGTCGGGATGCCGCGCGACTGGTGGCTTCAGATCGGGGCGATCGGCACCCTCGACGACGCCATCGAGCACGTCGCGCTCCTCGAAGCCGAGGGCGTGACCGGCGTGGCGTTCTTCCCGACACCGAAGCTCGACGTCGCCCGCCGTCAGGTGGACGACGTCGTCGCGATCGCCGCGTCCCGATGACGGCCCTGGGTCAGGACGGAGGGTCGTAGAGGAGCTCGCGCCGGTCGAGGAAGCGGTCGTTGTATGGCCCGAGCGACTTGTCGCCGGCCGTGGCGGGGTCGATGTCGGCCCAGAGCACAGCTTCGCGAGCGGTCTCGCCGGGCGCGGTGGCCGGCCCGGCCAGCAGGTACCCGCTGGGCGCGATGATCGAGGTGCCCCCGACCCACCGCGTACCGCGCTCGTCGCCGCACCGGTCGGCGACCACGACGTAGACCCCGTAGTACGCCGCCACCGCCTGCGCCTTGACCACCTCGATCGCCCGCTGGTCCGGCGGGTGGTCGATCACCGGCCAGTTGGCGGGGACGGTGACGATGTCAGCTCCGGCCTCTGCAGCGATGCGCACGAGCTCCGGGAACTCCAAGTCGTAACAGATGAGCACGGCGACGACGCCGCAGCGAGTGGTCACGACGAGTGGCCTCTCGTCTGCGGGAGTGAAGAAGAGCTTTTCCTCGGACCAGAGGTGCGACTTGCGGTAGACGCCGAGGACGTCGCCGTCTTGGACGACGACGGCGGCATTCGAGAGGGTGTGACCTTCACGTAGCGCCATCCCCACGACGACCGTCACCGGCATCTCACGGGAGATGCGGCACAGAGCGGACACACTCGGGCCGTCGAGCGGCTCGGCGGCGGCCCAGGCCTCGTCCCGGTCTCGGAAGCAGCAACCCGACGGTGCGAGCTCAGGGAGAACGACAAGGTCCGCTCCCTCCGCCGCGGCCGCGCGGACGGCCTCGACCAGTCGCTCGGTCGTTGGTGCCTGCGTGACGTCGGCTGCGACCTGGGCGGCCGCCACCCTTACGTGCGTCACTCGTCCTCGGTGGCCGTGTTGAGAACCGAGGTGGGTGCGAGATAGCTGTTCGCGTCGAGCACCTGGCCCGCGCCCCGAGCCGCGGTCACCACCCCCGCGTCCCACTCGAGCGTGACCCGTCCGTCGCCGCCGTTGACGACGAGGAGCTCGCCCCACCCCGGCGTCGCCGACTGACCCGCCTGGGGATCGACCATGGTGAACGAGCGCCACGCGCCCGCAGGAATGGAAAGCGCGTCCTGCGGTCCGAGTGCCACGGTCTGCTCGTCGCCGTCGGTGTTGAGGCGGACCTCCCACCGCCCGGACTTCACCGTGACGACCTGGGTCGCCTCGTGTCGGTGGCGGAGCATCCCCTCGCCGGCGGTGGCGCGCAGCCAGGCGAGGTTGAAGTTATGCGGCTCGTGCAGTGGCGGGATGACGCGCCGGTCCTCGACCATGCCGTAGCCGATCACCGGCGCCAGCTGGGCGTTGCCCTCCGGCAGGCCCGAGCAGAGGAAGGGCCGTTCCACCCACCGGCGGTCGGCGGGGGTGATGACCCGGGTCCGGAACTGCTCGACGGTGAACCGGTCAAGCCGGTCGATCTCATCCGGAGGCATCGGCGAGATGAGCTCGACGTCCGTCGGCACCTCGTCGCCGGCTGCTGTGTCGATGAGGCGGTTGTCCGCGGTCAGCCGCAGCCCGTAGCCCTCCGCCTCCTTGAGCACGGTCGGCCCCCAGATGATGCCGCCGGTGTCGTCGCGGCCGAGGACCGTGAGCAGGATGCCGTCATCCGGCCCCTCGTTGGTGAAGCCCCGGAAGATCCAGGTCGGCACCGAGATGATGTCGCCGTCGGTCGACACGTACTCGCCCTGGCTGCCGTCCGCGCCCCAGCGGAGCCGGTATTCACCACCGAAGTTGATGAACACCTCGGCGGTGAAGTGCATGTGCAGGCTGTTGGTCGTCCCGCGGGGCATCCCGGCGGCGCCGAGGCTGAACCCGTGCGGCTCGGTGAGGTTGACGAACTGCTGCGCACTCTGCGAGACGCCGGACCCGATGAAGGAGTAGTTGTCCTTCCGGTCCGAGCCGGGCGTCCGGCAGTCGATGAACGCTGCCTTGCACGGCACCCAGTCGCTCCGCAGGATGGTTCGGCGTCGCACCTCGTCAGGGGTCACGGTGGTCTGGCTCATGGCTGGCCCGGAACGGGCAGTCCTTTCAACGGGAGGGGAGTTGGCGGCGGTAGTGGCGGTGGACCGGACGGTCAGTAGATGTTCGCGTTCACGTCGACGGAGCCGTCGCCGCGCGTGTTGTTGATCTGCGCGCGGAGGGCGAGCTGGTCGTACACCCGGGCCTCACGGACGATGCGCCCGCCCTGGACGAGGAACTGCGAGATCCCCATGAGGTCCACCGGCTGGTAGGTGAGCGGACCGAAGGTCGCGTTGCCTCGGTAGGTGGCCTTCATCTGCCAGAGGACGGCGATCCGCAGACCGGCGTAGCGCTCGGAGAAGTTCGTCTGCACGTCCCGGACGGCGAACGTCGCGTCTGGGAAAGGAGCGACGAGGTCCAGCAGGTCACGCTGGTAGCCGTCGGGACGGATGACCGTGGTGTCACCGATGGTCTGCAGCACGAGGTCGCGGATCATGAAGTCCGGAACCCGGTTGAGGTGCCGGCGGTTCCAGACGTCCTCGATGAACTCGAGGACCATCTCGCACTCGGGCCGGTAGTCGTCCGGTCGGGGGCCGCTGTCACCCTCGGTCAGCACGTCGGCCGGCGCCGGGTTGGCCCAGGAGCCCTGGTATCCGGCGAACTCGAGCCGCAGCGCGGCCTCCTCGGGGTCGATGCCCGCTTGCAGGGCGCCGGCCAGCGTGTCGCGGGCGAGCCACTCCTCGACCATCCGCCCACGCCGGTAGAGGCAGTTGGCGATGGTCCGGCTCCGGAAGAACGGGAAGGTGGCGGCGTTGACCCCCGTCTGGTTGCGGTCGACCGACAGCACGAGGTGGGAGCTGAGGAACGCATCGTCGCCCCGCGCCTCCCAGACGACGTCCTCCGCCTGACCGACGCGCTGCGGTGTCTGGGCGATGCGCACCAGGCTGCCGTCGATGACGCCCTGACGGCCGATCGTGGTCCCGAGGGCCCCGTGCACGACGGAGTCGGGTTCGTAGTTGTCCTCGATGAACGCGACATCCCGCTGCACCCAGATGAGGTCGGTGACCTCGCGGATGAAGTCGTCCGGATCTGCGTACGGCTTGTAGGCCACCGGGTTGAGCGCCATGGTTCCTCTCACTGAGCGGGAAAACGCCTGCGGCCAACTCAGTGTATACGTATGTATTCACGACGGTCTACACCCGGTCGGCATCTGCGGATGGGGGTCCGAGCGTCCGTCGGCGCACCAGATGACTGGGGAGGACGACATGGTCGTATGCGGTCGTGGGGGAGTCGACCAGGCTCACCACCAGCCGGGCCGCCTCTCGCGACATGCCGGCGAGGTCGTAGGCAACCGTGGTGAGCTGCACCAGCGGCCAGCCCGACGTGGGCAGGTCGTCGAAGCCGACGATCGAGAGGAACTCCGGAATCTGGACTCCCCGTTGCACCGCGGCGTTCAACGCCCCGAGCGCGACGACGTCGTTCGCGCAGACCAGCACGGTCGGAGGGTCGTCGAGATCCAGCAGCTCCAGACACGCCCGGAAACCGGTGTCGAAGTCGAACGGCCCGTGCCGGACGTCTTGGCGCCGGAGATAGACGTCGTGCTCCTCGAGCAGGCTGCGCAGGACCGTCTCGCGGCTCTCCCCGGTGCTCGTCGTGGGTGGACCGAACACCGCCCCGACGTGACGGTGACCGAGACCGATGATCTCGTCGACGAGCTCCGCCATGCCCGGTTGGGGATCCACGGTGACGGAGCTCGAGTCGACCGACGGGGCGGTGCGGTTGAAGTAGACGAACGGCAGGTTGCGGTCACGGAGTCGGCCGGGAAGGGCCGAGTCCAGGGTGGTGGTGGCGAGCACCACCCCGGACAGGCCGGTAGCCACGATCTGTTCGGCGATGGGGGCGCTCTCGGACGCCTCGGTCAGGAGGACGAGCTCGTACCCGTGTCGGATCAGCTCGTCGTGGAGATGGGGGATCACGTGGCTGTAGAACTGGTTCTGCAGGTCGGTCACCACCAGGCCGACCCGGGTGGAGTGGCCGAGCGCGAGCGCGCGACCGATCGCGTTGGGCGCGTACCCCAGCGCGGCGGCGGCCCGGCGAACCCGCTCCTTGGTCTTCTCCGAGACCTTGTCGCTGTCACGTAACGCCCGCGAGACCGTCGGCTGCGAGACGCCGGCCAGCCGCGCCACGTCGAAGCTCGTGATCACCGGACCTCCTCGATGCGTAAGACCCGGACCGGCGGCGTTGACGTGACCGGTTGCGGGCGGTCAGTATAGTTGACATACGCATGTCATCAGCGGATCCCGCTCGTTGGTGACCCGACGGGTCCGGAGGCTCATGAAGGCGCGAGGTCGACGGTGCCATCCCTGAAGGCCCGGCTCCGCTCCGGAGAGAGCCTGGTCGGTGCGCTGGTGCGGATGCCGTGCGACGAGGTCGTCGAGATGCTGGCCGTCGCCGGCATGGACTTCCTGGTCATCGACTGTGAGCACGGTCCCGCCGACGTCATGGCGTTGCGTGCGCACATCGCGCTGGCTGAGGTGCACGGGGTGCCGGTTCTGGTCCGTCCGGGGGAGCGCGAGCCGGGGCTCATCCTCCGTGCGCTCGACCAAGGGGCGCACGGCATCGTGGCCCCGCACATCGAGACGCCCGGGGAAGCCGAGGATCTCGTGGCCATGGTGCACTATCCGCCGGTCGGACGGCGTGGGTTCGCGACCTACCCGCGGGCCGGACGGTTCGGCACGGTCTCGGCCGCCGACCACCGGCGGAACGCGGCTGACACGCTCGTCATCACCATGCTCGAGTCGCCAGGCGCTGCCGCCTTGTCGGCGGAGATCCTTCGCACTCCCCGCGTCGACGGGTACCTCATCGGCGCCGCCGACCTGGCCGCGTCGACCGGGGAGGGCGACCCTCCGGTCGCCGAGTCGGTCGCGGCGATCCATCGCGGCGGTATGGAGGCCGGTTGCTGGCGGGCCGAGCTGGCCGGCGGGGTCGAGGACGCGGAACGGGTGCGCGAGGCGGGCGCCCGGTTGGTGGTCTACAACGTGGCCCAGGTGATGATGCGGGTCTTCGGCGACCTCACCGCGTTGTCCGACCGGTCCACCGCCAGCTGAGGGCGGATCAGCCGTCCACCCGCGTCAGCCAGTCGGTCATCGCCTCGGCCACGGCCGGGCCGTGGGACAGGGTGGCCAGGTGAGGCGCTCCGCGGATGACGACGAGCTCCGATCCCCGCACCAGGGCCTGGATCTCGGAATGCCGGTCCAGCGGGCAGAGCTGGTCGTCGGCCGGGGCGACCACGGTGCACGGGACGGTCACCCCACGCAGCCCGGGCCGCTCGTCGGTCCGCGTCCGCTGGATCTGCAATTGAGCCGCCAGCTCGTCCGACCCGATGTCGTCGGCCAGCTCCAGCGCCCGCTTCCGCAGCGCCGGTGCGGCGTCGGCGCCGACGAGGGCCGGGAGAAGATCCCGCTGCAGGTCGCGCGGGGTCTCAGCGGCCGCCAACCTGGCCAGCTCGGCCCGCCAGACCGCGTGTTGGGTGTCCGTGGGCGGCCGCGAGTTCGTCGCGACGAGGAACAGCCCGGCCACCCGCTCCGGAGCCAGGCGGTGCACGGCCATGGCGACGATGGCGCCGAGGCTGAGCCCACCCAGCGCGAAGCGCGTCGGCAGCCGGTCCAGCAGCGCCTCGACCTGACCGTCCAGACTCGGCCGGTCCAGCCGCGCGACGACCACCTCGCGCGGCGGAGGGTCGGACTCTGCGGATGCCAGCTCGGCGACCGGGTCGTCCCATAGCCCCGGCCCGCAGTTCATGCCCGGGAGCAGGACGAGCGGTACCCGCATACCGACCCCGTGGAGCGGGTCAGCCCTTCACGGAGCCGGCGTTGAGACCGGCCACGATGTACTTCTGGGCGATGAAGGCGAAGGCGATGGCGGGGATCGTGAACAGGACCGCGGCCGCGCCGGCCTGCTGGAGCATCGGCAGCGTCTGTCCGAGCTGCGTGGCGATGAAGACCGGCACGGTCCGGGCGTTGACGTCCGTGAGGATCGTCGCCGTCAGGTACTCCTGGAAGGCGAAGAGGAAGACGAAGATCCCGGCGGTGAGGATGCCCGGTCCCATCAGCGGGATCATCACCCGTCGCAGCACCTGGAACCGGGTGCAGCCGTCCATCATCGCCGCCTCGTCGAGGGTGTCGGGGATGTCGGCGAAGAAGTTGCGCAGCAGCCAGATCGTGAAGGGTTGGTTGATCGCGACGAGGGCGAGGGCCAGGGCGAACGTCGTGTCGTAGAGACCCACCGAGCGGGCGATGTCGTACATCGGCAGGACGACCGCGAACCGGGGAAGCGCGCGGAACACCAGCGCCACCACGAGGAGGACCGTCGAGATCCAGCCGGGCGCGCGGGAGAGTGCGTATGCGGCGGGCAGCCCCAGCACCAGCGCGAGCACCGTGCTGATGACCGCCACGACGAGGGTGTTGATGACGTACTGGTAGAAGTTCGTCGTCTGCCACAGGTCGACGAACGTGTCGAAGGTCGGTTGCCAGACGAAGACCGGCGGGTTGAGGAAGGCCACGTCGGTGGGCTTGGTCACCGACGCCGCGGTCCAGATGATCGGGCTCAGCATGGCCAGACAGGTGAGCAGGAGGAAGCCGCCCACCAGGACCGACGTCCCGGTGATCCGGCGCTTCCGCGGGGCCGCTTCAACCGCGGCGATGCGACGGCTCGTGAGTTCTGGAGTCGCCGCGCTCATCATCGGCTCCCTTCTCGGGCGGTGGCCCGGATCGACGGGATGAGCAGGATCCCGATGATGATGATGAGCAGGACGTTGATCGCGCTGCCCAGCCCGAGCTGCTGACCGCCGTCTTTGAAGGCGACGCTGTAGATGTAGAACATGATCGACTCGTTGCCGATGGCCGCCGCCTGTGGCGAGAGCGCGACCAGAGGGTCGAAGATGCGCACGACGTCCATCAACGAAATGAGGATGACGAAGCCGATCACCCCGCGAACGCTGGGGATGATGACGTTCCAGTGCAGCCGGAAGGGGCCGGCGCCGTCGATCTTCGCGGCCTCCAGCACCTCCGGGTTGACCGACTGCAGGCCGGCCAGGATGACGAGCATCGCGAAGGGCAGCAGGAACCAGACGATGTTGAGGACGAGCACCACGCGGTTAGGCCACGTGTCGGTGAACCACAGCAGATCCTGTCCGGTCAACTGGGCGATGAAGTAGTTGACCGGCCCTCCGAAGTTGGAGTCGAAGAGCCAGGAGAACATCGTCGCGCCGACCAGACCGGGGATGACATACGCCAGCAGGAGCAGCCCGAGCACGAGCGGGCGCATCCGCCGCAGTCGGTTCACCGCGGTGGCCAGGAGGTAGCCGAGAACGAGCAGGATCGCGGTGACCACCAGGGTGAGCCCCACCGTGAAGACGACGGCCCGCTGGAACCGCGCGTCGCTGAGGGCGGTGGTGTAGTTCTGTAAGCCGATGAACGTCCCGGGATCCCCATAGTTGACTCGTTGCAGGCTCCACTCGATCGTCCGGTAGAGAGGGATGGCCAGCAGGCTGACCATCACCACCAGGCTCGGCGCGACCAGCGCCCAGTACTCGCGCTTCCTCATGCTCACCTCCGGTAGAGCGCCGGCCGTCTCCTCGAGGAAATCGGAGAGACGGCCGGCGCCGGGTGATCGGGCCTTACTTGGCCGCCGCGATGGCCGCGGTGGCGGCCTGCTGCATCTGGGTGACGCCCTCGTCCGCCGACGTCTTGCCCAGCACGACGTTGGCGATGATCGGCGTGATCTTGTTGCTGACGTCAGCGGTCCACGGGTACGGCTCGGCCGGCGGAGCCGACGTGATCGAGACGTTGGCGGCGGCCGCATACGGGCTGCTCGAGTCGCTGACCATGCCGGTCCGAGCCGGGTAGGCCGCGGGCAGCGAGGCCTTGGAGGCGTCGACACTGACCGACGACGCGATCATCTGGAAGAGCGCGTCCTTGTCCAGGGCCGTGTTGTTCGGGATCGACCAGCCGTCCACCGAGAGCGTGTCGTAGAGCTTCGGGCTGTCGGCGGCCACCTTCGGCGGCGGCGCGAAGGCGAAGTTCTTGGAGAACTTGCTGTTCTTCTCGAGGGTGAGGTCGTTCATGCGGCCGGAGAACATGATCGCGATCGCGGCCGTGCCGTTGTACATCTGCTGCTGCACGGCCGGCTGCGCGAAAGTCGTCACCTGCGGGTCCATGTACGGCTTGAGCGCCAGCATCTCCTCCAGGGCCTGCTTGGCCTGGGGCTTGTCGAAGTTCGCCGTCTTGGTGTCGAAGTTCGTCAGGTTGGTGCCCAGGCTGCCGAGGATGCAGTCGTATGACGTGACGATGTCAGCGGTCGCGAGCCATGGCAGGGCGATGGGGTACTTGATGCCCGCCTTGTCCTGGATGGTCTTGGCCGCCGACTTCAGCTCCTCGAAGGTGGTCGGCGGCTTGAGGCCGACCTGGTCGAAGACGTCCTTGCGGTAAGCCATGATGTACATCTGCGCCTGCATGGGCAGCGCGTACAGCTTCCCGTCGTAGGTCATCGCGGCGCGCATGTCCTTGCTGATGTCGTTCAGCTTGTAGGCGTCCGCGTGCTTGGCGTAGAGGTCGTCGAGCGGGGCGAGCTTGCTCTGGGAGCCGTACTGGGGGATGACGAACCCGTAGGTCTCGACGATGTCGTAGGTGCCGCTGGCCCCGGCCAGAGTCGCCGTCGTCTTCTGCACCTGGCCCGGGAAGTCGATGGGCTCGTGTTTGAGGGTGTAGTCGTTCTTGGAGCAGCTCGACACCATCGTGTTGGTGAACGGGTCGATCGCCGAGGAGTTGTAGGCCAGGACGTTGACCGTGGTCGGCGAGCTCGGCTTGGGGACGTCGCACGTCACCTGGGTGGCGGTGGCGGACGTCGTCTTCGAACCGGCCCCACAGGCGGAGAGGGCCAGCACGGCCACGGCGGTCAGGGCGACGGCCCCGTGAGTACGGAGAGAGGGTCTCATTACTGCTCCAGTCGGATCGGGGTCGGGGTGGAGGTGGGTACTACTGCATGCGAATTCATGCGTGGAGGAACTCGAGGCGGAGCTGGGCGCTGTCCCGGTGGGCGTGGAGCTTCTCGAAGTCGGAGATGAGCACCACGGGCTCGGCCTGTGCGCGGGTGGAGTCCGCAGTCGCGCGCTGGTAGGTCACCAGCTTGAGGAACCCGGAGACCGACAGCCCACCGGTGAACCGGGCGTTCCGGCCCGTGGGCAGGACGTGGTTGGTGCCGGACATGCCCTTGTCGGCGTAGGCCACGGTCGACCACGGGCCGAGGAAGAGAGACCCGTAGCTGGTCAGGTTGTCGAGGTACCACGGCAGGTCGTCGGCGAGCACCTCGAGGTGTTCCGGCGCCAAGGTGTCCATCAGGGCGACGGCGAGGTCCCGGCTCTCGACGAGGTAGATCGAGCCGAAGTCGCGCCAGGCGGCGCCGGCGATCTCGCGGGTGGAGAGGGAGGCGAGCTGCCGATCGATCTCGGCGGGGACCTCACGCGCCAGTCGCTCGGACGTGGTCACCAGACAGGCGGGCGACGTCGGGCCATGCTCGGCCTGGCCTAGTAGGTCGGCGGCGACCATCTCGGTGGTGGCGGTGTCGTCGGCGATCACGGCGACCTCCGAGGGGCCGGCCAGGACGTCGATGCCGACCCGACCGAACAGCTGCCTTTTCGCCTCGGCGACAAAGGCATTCCCTGCCCCCACAAGCATGTCGGCCGCTGGAGCGTCCAACAGCCCGAAGGCCATGGCCGCGAGCGCCTGCACCCCACCGAGGGCGAAGACTCGCTCGGCCCCGGAGGCGTATGCGGCGTAGAGAACCGCCGGGTGAGGCTCACCGTGGAGGCTCGGCGGGGTGCAGCTCAGGACGTTGGGCACTCCGGCCACGGAGGCGACGCCCACCGTCATGAAGGCGCTCGCGAGCAGCGGGAACCGGCCGGCCGGCAGGTACGCGCCGACGGTCTGAACAGGGATGTAGCGCTGCCCGCAGACGACGCCGGGGAGGACCTCCTCCTCGAAGTCCTCCAGATGGTCGCGCTGCATGCTCGCGAACCGTCGGGTGCGTTCCGCGCCGGCATCCAGCGCCTCGCGGAGCGCTCGGGGCAGGCCGTCGCCGGCGCCGCGCAGCTGCTGAGCCGTCACCTCGAACGACGTCCCCGACCAGCCGTCGAGCCGCTCCGCGTACTCGCGCACGGCGACCAGACCGCGTGCCTCGATGTCCGACAGCATCCGCGACACGGTCGCGGCGACCTCGGGGTCGCGCTGCGCGGGGGTGTCCGGACCGGGCGGCTCCTTGACGACCGTGATGCCGTTGCCGAGGCGAACCTTGTCCTCGTCATTGAGGTGCATACGCATACACTGGCAGTGCTGGGCCACCCGGGCAAGTGCGTGTCGAAATCGTTGTCGAGATGAGCCCGGCCGGGCCGCCCGGCGCGCGGTGGCCGCGCGACTGGTCCGCGGTTCGGTCAGGCCGCCGTGGAGTCGGGGCCCGGATCGCCGCCCTCGGCTCGCACGACCAGCCGGCCGACGTAGTGGATCCACCCGTCGCGGTGCATGTCGACAGCGAGGAGGGGAAGCCCGGAGTGGACGAGGGTGAGCAGTGTGCCGCCGACGCCGTCCGGCTCGAACGTCACCTCCACGGCGGAGGAGCCCGGGGGGACCGGTGACGCGTCGCCCTCCCAGCCCCACGTGAACGCGATGCGGCGTGGCGGCTCGACCACGGTAAACCGGCCGGAGGCCCACCCGTCGCCCCGGACGTTCATCCGGAAGACGCCGCCGGGCCTCGGGTCGATCTCGGCCGTGTGGCCTTGCCACGACAGCCACCGATCGCGGTCGGTGAAGAACGCGAACACCGTCGCTGGACGCGCCCGGATAGCCCGCCGCACCACGACGACGTCCTGGCTCACGGCCGGCCGTCCGATTCTGGCGGCGGTGTGGTCTCCGTGCGCTCCGCCAGCGCCGCCAAGCGGTCGAGCTGGCCGTTCCACTGTGCTTCGAGATATGTCGCCAGCGGCCCGAGCGCCGCTCGGTCGGCACGGTAGAAGCGTCGGGTCCCCGCGTGACGGACGGTGACCAGGCCGGCGTCGCGGAGCACCTTGAGGTGCTGCGAGACCGCCCCGAAGGTCACGTCGAACGCGGCCGCGAGGTCGCCGGCGCTGCGCTCGGCAGTCCAGCACAGCCGCAGGATCTCCTGGCGGCGCGGCTCGGCGATCACCTTGACGGCGTCCATCCGCTGGAGTTTACGTTCCCACTAAATCTTGTGGAAACGAGTCGGCGGCAGCTATTTTAGATTAGACTAAATAAGGAGGGAACGATGGCCGACATGCACCACCTCGTCGAGGTTGAGGGCGTCGATGCCGATGCGGCGTACTCCGCCCTGACGACGTCGGACGGCGTCACGGCTTGGTGGACGAGCCGGGCCGAGGTGCCCGGCGCACGAGTTGGCGACGTGCTCCGACTGAGCTTCCCGGATACTCCGATGACGTGGGACATGCGGATTGCGGAGACCGACGGGCGGACCGGACTGCGCTGGGAGTGCCTCGGCGGTCCGCCGGGCTGGCCCGGCACTGAGGTTGCGTGGGGCCTGGAGAAGACCGGTTCGGGGGCGGTAGTCCGGCTCGACCACACTGGCTTCTCCACGGTCGACGATATGTTCCGCATCGTGACGGTGGGCTGGTCGCGGATGCTGCTCTCGCTCAAGGCGTACCTGGAGTCCGGTCGACGCCAGCCGTTCTTCGACTTCTGATGTCCGTCGACGTGCGAACCGAGGTCGTCATCGCCCGGCCCAGCGACGACGTGGCGGCGTTCGCCACCGAGCCCGCCAATGCCCCCCTGTGGTACGCCAACATCCAGTCGGTACGGCTGCGGACCGACCCGCCGGTGCGGGTGGGATCCACGATGGACTTCGTGGCGCGGTTTCTCGGCCGCCGGCTGGCCTACACCTACGAAGTCGTCGAGCTGGTGCCCGGCGAGCGCCTCGTCATGCGAACCGCGCAAGGCCCGTTCCCGATGGAGACGACGTACACATGGGAACCCGTCGGTGAGACGGCCACCCGTATGACGCTACGCAACCGAGGGGAGCCAGCCGGGTTCTCCAAGGTGACGGCGCCGGCGATGGGTGCCGCCATGCGTCGAGCCAACGAGAAGGACCTCACCGCGTTGAAGCGGCTGCTGGAGGCCGGGGCTCACTGATGGACATCCCGACCTCAGTCAGGCGGAGGCCTCCGACCCTCTCGGTGATAGCCGGGCCAGTTCTCGGTCGAGGTTCACGCGAGCCGGCCCGTCCCAGCGCTGGCGGCCGTAGACGGTGAGGTAGATCCCGCTATCCCCGACGAGGTCGCGCAGGATCTGGGCGCGAGCCGTGCGGAACCGCTCCTCGGGCACCGTCGCATACTCCTCGCGCACCTGCTCGCAGTACTCGTCGAACCGTTGCTCGGGTGAGGCAAGGATCCACAGGTCGGCGTCGTGGAAGGCCCGGTGCAGGGGCGAATCGCGTCGGACGGCGTGGTCCGCGGTCATCCGGACCAGCTCGACGACGCTGGTGACGGACGCCGCATCGAGGCGGACCCTCGGAAGGAGCAGCTCGGCCAGCTCGGCGCTAGCCGACTCGTTGGCGCCGATCACAGCGGAGGGGTCGTAGACCGCGTCATGCAGCCACGCCGCGATGCGCCCCAAGGCCGCGTCGGCGTCCCCCAGCTCACCGGCGTCGGTGAGGTCCTCGAAGGCCCAGAACATCTCGACGAGGTGCCGGGTCGAGTGATACCGCCGGTGCGGTTCGGCCCAGCGCGCCAGCAGCTCGGTCCCCGTCGCCGCCACCTCCGCCGCGCTCGCGCGCGGGCTCAGCGCGGTGACGTCCTGGGTCCACCACGTGATGAGCGCCGGCACGTCGGCCAGTCTGGCAAGCGGTCACGCCAGTTCGGCGGGCAGGTCGGCCGAGTGCACGACGGTCAGCTCCGAGACCGCCCGGGTGAGGACGACGTAGAGCCGGCGCAGCCCGGTCCGATCATCCGGCTCGTCGGCGGCGATCGTCGCCGGCTCCACGACGACCACCCGGTCGAACTCGAGACCCTTGGCCACCGTGGCCGGAACCACGTCGACCTGGTGCTCGACGTCACCGTGGTCGGCCCCGAGCACGCCGTGCTTCATCGCCCGGCGAGCCAGCGC
>Ga0307288_10000340_pt1 | contig 16347 bp, 16 predicted proteins | sample ER_DNA_142_FD_194469 | JGI IMG/M metagenome (GOLD analysis project Ga0307288, IMG submission 194469) | Bulk soil microbial communities from the East River watershed near Crested Butte, Colorado, United States - ER_DNA_142 | ecosystem: Environmental > Terrestrial > Soil > Floodplain | place... | reverse complement strand
CCACACCGATTCAGGGCTCGTCGACCGGATGTACCCACCGGCGACCCTCCAGCGGCTCCGAGCCCTCAAGACCCTCTGGGACCCGAACAACCTGTTCCGGCGCAACCACAACATCCTGCCCGGCTGAACGCCGGCCCGGCGGTCTCAAGAGGAGCCCACGTTGGCGATTGCTCCGGGCGTCAACCCGTCGAACCGGGCGGAGAGCCGGGGTACGGCCCGGGAACCGGCATTCGGATGTTATGGGCGTCGAGCGCCGACTTGATCCGCGTTCGCAGCTCTCGCTGCACGGTGTCGCGCTCGTTCGCGCGGACCTTCGCGGTGACCCGCACAGTGACCTGTCCTTGGGCCATGGACTCGATCCCGGTCACCGACGGTGCATCGAGGAGCAGGTCCTTCCACGGCTCCTCGGTGGTCAGCGGCTCGCTCGCGGCGCCAAGGATCCCCGTGACCCGGGCGACGTCCTCGGTGTAGGCAACCTGGACGTCCACGACGGCAACCGACCACCCCTGGCTGCGGTTGCCGAGCCGGAGGATCTCGCCGTTGCGCATGTACCAGACGACGCCGTCGCCGTCACGTAGGCGGGTGATCCGCAGGGTCACCTCTTCGACGGTGCCGACCACCGTCCCGGTGTCTACGACGTCACCCACCCCGTACTGGTCCTCGACGATCATGAAGAGGCCGGACAGCGTGTCCTTGACGAGGCTCTGGGCGCCGAAGCCGATGGCCAGGCCGGCGACGCCCGCCGACGCGAGCAGTGGGGCGAGCGGGATGCCGAGCAAGTCGAGGATCATCAGCAGCGCGGTGCCGACGATGATGAAAGAGACCGAGCTCTTGATGATCGTGGCAGCGGTGGCGATCCGCTGATCATGTCGCGCGCTGTCGTAACCGGTCGCACTGGCGATGACGCCGCCGACCGCGCCCAGTGCCTTGAGCCGCTCCATGTGCCGCTTGTTGGCGTTCCGCACGTACCGGTCGACGAGCCGGTGCGAGATGAACCGCGCCAGGGCGGCGACGAGCAGGATGACGACGATGCGCAGCGGCACCCCTACCAGCGTCTCCCACGGCTCGGGCAGCGCCGTCGGGACGAGGTGTGAGGCCAATGCGTTCAGTCGGTCAACCACGCTTCGCGTCGCACTGCTGGGCCACCACGGCGGTCCGCGCGGCGTCGAGCTTCTCGAGCACCAACCGCCGAAGCGCGTGCGGCGCGCCCTCGTTCGCGGCGAGCCACGACTCGGTCGCCTCCACCAGCTCGGGACTGGCCAGGCCGAGCGGGTAGAAGGCCAGCGGATACTCCTTGCCGATGATCCGCTCGCGAATCGCCGCCGATCGCCCGTTCCACACCGGCAGCAGCGCGTCGAAGAACCGCGGCACGTAGGACTCGAGCAGCGACTGGTCGAGGGCGCGGTTCCATCCGGACGACAGTGCCTCGATGACGGCGTTCGGCTGGCCGTCTTCCTCGACGGCGAGCCGCCAGGCCTCGGCCTTGGCCTCCACGGTCGGGCGGGCCGCCCGCGCGTGGAACGCCTTCTCGCGCCCGGCATTGGTGTCGTCACGGGCCAGCTCGCCGGCGATCTCCTCGTCCGTGGCGTCGCCGAGTGCGGCGAGCGCCGACAGCAGCGACCAGCGCAGGTCCTGGTCGAGCTCGAGGCCCGGGTAGGGCTGGTTGCCGTCGAACGCCGCCCGCAGCCGGGCGACGTCATCCGCACTGCGCGCTGCGCGGGCGAACGCGCCGACCAGCTGCAGCTGTCGGTCGCTCCCGGGCTCGGCGTCCTCCGCCATCTTCCGCAACGCCTCGGCGACCTTGGCCTGGGTCTCCTCACGGTGCTCGGGCGCGCAGAACAGCGTCGCCGACGTCAGCAGCTGCGACGGGATCTGCTTGGTGGTCTGGAGGATGGTTCGGATCACCGTGGAGTGCGTCTCGGTGGCCAGCGACGCCAGGAGCAGGTCGACGAAGTCGCGGGCCGGCATCGCACCCTCGCGGACCATCTCCCAGAACGCGCCGATGACCAGCGACCGGGGGAGGCTCTCCGCGAAGTCCGCCGTGTGGTCCAGCAACGTGGCGTACGAGCGGTCGTCGAAGCGCAGCTTCGCGTAGGTCAGGTCGTCGTCGTTGGGCAGCAGCACATCCGGCTGCGGCAGCCCGACAAGCTCGGGCACCTCGGTGCGCGCGCCGTTGACGTCGAGCTCGTGCCGTCCGACCCGCACCAGCTTCCCGTCCTCGAGCGAGTACCGGCCGATCGCGATCCGGTGCGGCCGCAAGGTGGGGCATGAGTCGGCCGCGGTCTGGTGGACGGCGGCCGACGTGATGATCCCCTCGGGGTCGGTCACGAGCTCCATCGCCACCGTGTTGACACCGGCGGTCTTCAGCCACAGGTCCGACCACCGGCCGAGGTCGCGGCCGGATGCCGCCTCGAGCTCGGCGAGCAGGTCCGCGAACCGGGTGTTGCCCCACGCATACTTCTCGAAGTAGCTGCGCAGGCCGGCGACGAAGGGCCGGACGCCGACGTAGGCCACCAGCTGCTTGAGGATCGCGCCGCCCTTAGCGTAGGTGATCCCGTCGAAGTTGATGAGGACGTCGTCGAGGTCGCGGATGTCGGCGTAGACCGGGTGCGTCGACGGGAGCTGGTCCTGTTGGTAAGCCCAGGTCTTCTCGTGGCTCTGGAACGTCGTCCACGCCCCGGTCCAGTGCGTCGCCTCGGCCTGGCAGTACGTGGAGGCCCACTCTGCGAACGACTCGTTGAGCCAGAGGTCGTCCCACCACTGCATCGTCACGAGGTCGCCGAACCACATGTGGGCGAGCTCGTGGAGAATGGTGAGCCCGCGCCGCTCGACCAGCGGCTCAGCCACCTTGCCCCGGAAGACGTAGACCTCGGTGATGGTCACGCAGCCGGCGTTCTCCATAGCTCCGGCGTTGTACTCAGGCGTGAAGATCTGGTCGTACTTCTCGAACGGGTAGGCCGAGTCGAACTCCCGCTCGAAGAAGTCGAACCCGATCTTCGTGAGGTCGAGGATGTTGTCGGCGTCGAGGTACTCGGCAAGCGAGCGACGGGCGTACACCCCCAGCTCGACCGGACCCCGACGGCTCCGGACAATGTCGGTCGTGCCGACGTACGGACCGGACACCAGCGCGGTGACGTACGGAGAGAGTCGCGGAGTGGCCGCGAAGGTCCATGTCGCGAGCGCCGTGCCGTCGCGGTCGCCGGCGGGCGTCGGCTCGACCGTCGGTGAGACGGAGCGCACCGTCCAGTGCGCGGGCGCGGTGACGGAAAAAGCGAAGGTGGCCTTGAGATCGGGCTGCTCGAACACGGCGAAGACGCGGCGCGTGTCCGCGACCTCGAACTGGGAGTAGAGGTAGACCTCGCCGTCGACCGGGTCCACGAACCGGTGCATCCCCTCGCCGGTGTTGGTGTAAAGCGCCGTCGCCTCGACGACGAGCTCGTTCTCGGCAGCCAGCCCACTCAGGGCGATGCGGGAGTCGGCCCAGGCGGTGGCGGGGTCGAGGCGGCGGCCGTTGAGGACCACCGACTCGACGGACTCGCCCACGAAGTCGATGAACGTCTCGGCGCCCTCCCTGGCCCCGAACCGGACCGTGCTCCTCGTCGCGAAGGACGTCGGACCGCCGGCCAGGTCGAGGACGACGTCGTACGAGTGGACCGTGAGCAGGTCGGCGCGGGCCGCCGCCTCCTCGCGGGTGAGGTTCTGGCCGGGCACTGGGAGGCTCCTGCACGCTCGGGGTCAGGGCAGACCCGGGTATGCGGGTATGCCCGGGCCGCCGTCCATGCTCTCACGGCGCGCCGTGGTCCTTGACCTGGTGAAAGGATGCCCACTATGACCCCGACGGCGGCCCGCACTGGCCGGGCGACCACACGACACAGGGGCTCCACCGGCCGCAGGGCGGAGGTGCGGATGTGGTTCGACCCCGCGTGTCCGTGGGCCTGGATGACCTCGCGCTGGCTCATGGAAGTCGAGAAGGTCCGCGACATCGACGTGACCTGGCGGGTGATGAGCCTGTCGGTCCTCAACGAGAAGCGGGACCTGGCCAAGGGCTACCGGGCTTTCCTGGACGACTCGTGGGGGCCGGTGCGGGTGGTCATCGCCGCGCAGGAGCAGTACGGCGACAAGGTCCTCAAGCCGCTCTACGACGCGATGGGCACGCGGATCCACCTCAAGCGGATGCAGAACCGCGACACGATCATCGCCGAGTCGCTCGAGGAGGTCGGCCTGCCCGCCGACCTGGCCAAGGCGGCGCACCAGAAGAAGTACGACCGGGCGCTGCGGCGCAGCCATCGGGAGGGGATCGACCTGGTCGGGACCGACGTGGGTACGCCGGTGATCGCCTTCGGCGACATCGCCTTCTTCGGTCCGGTGGTCACACCGGCGCCGAAGGGTGAGGCGGCGGGTCGACTGTGGGACGGTTGCGTCCTCGTCGCGGGCACGCCAGGGTTCTACGAGCTCAAGCGCACCCGCACGCAAGGCCCGATCTTCGACTGACGACAGGACGAGGACATGCGCGTACACATCGGCGGCGACCACGCGGCATACGAGCTCCAGCTCGCACTGGTCTCCCACCTGCAGGAGACGGGCCACGACGTGACGAACCACGGGCCGCACGTCTTCGACGCCGAGGACGACTACCCCGTCGCCGTGCTGCGCGCAGCCCAGGCCGTCGCGGAGGACCCGGGTTCGCTCGGCATCGTGCTCGGGGGGTCCGGCAACGGCGAGCAGATGGCGGCGAACAAGGTCAAGGGGATCCGCGCGGCACTCTGCTGGACGTCCGAGCTGGCCCAGCTCGCGCGCGAGCACAACGACGCCCAGGTGGTCTCGATCGGGGGCCGGTTTACCGCCACCGAGGAGGCCAAGGAGATCGTCGACACCTTCCTGGCCACCAAGTTCTCCGGCGTCGACCGGCACCTGCGCCGCCTCGAGATGGTGTCGGCCTACGAGCAGGACGGAACGCTCCCGCCGGAGCCGGCCACCGCGTAGCGGTCTGGCGCTGGTGGGGGTCGGCCACTCGTCCGATCCCATGCTCGCCCGTTTGGGTGAAGATGCCCACGCTTCGCGTGGCAGCGACCTAGATTGGCGGGATCATGACGCCGTCCAGCACCCTTCCGCGCCGCCGCGCGTCGCGGATCATCTCCGCTGCCCTCCAGCCGGAGGTTGCCCGGTCGTCGCGCTCGGCCGTCGTCACCCAGACCCTGCTGCTCATCGCCATCGGCGTGACGCTGTTGTGGATCGGATGGGGGTGGCCGCGGCTGCCGTTCACCGTATACGCACCGTTCGTCGTCGTCGGCGGTCTCTATCTCACTCCTGGTGCCTTCCTCGTCGTGGGAGGCACCTACCTCGTCGAGATGGGGGCGCTGACCGTCCGCACCAGCCAGTTCCCCGCGATCTCGCAGCTGGCCCAGATCATCGCGCTCGCCGCGCTGGCCATCGTCATCGTCCTCATGTCGGCGACCTCGCGCTCACGGGCCCGGCTCGGGGTGCAGGGCAGCCGCGGGGAGTCGATGTTCGTCGACCTCCGCGATCGCCTCAAGGCCTTCGGTGAGCTGCCGGTGCTGCCTGGCGGCTGGCACGCCGAGAGGGCCGTCGAGTCCGCGTACGGTCAGTCGTTCTCCGGCGACTTCGTCGTCGCGACTAAGTCGGCGGACGGGCGCTGGTTCGAGGTCGTGCTCGTCGACGTGTCCGGCAAGGGAGTGCAGGCCGGGACTCGCGCGCTGCTGCTGTCCGGCGCCCTCGGCGGACTGCTCGGCGAGCAGGAGCCGAACCGGTTCTTGACAGCCGCGAACAACTACCTGCTGCGGCAGAGGTGGGACGAGGGCTTCGCGACTGCGGTGCACGTGTCGATCGACCTGGCCACCGGCGACTACACGATCGGCAGCGCGGGGCACCCGCCCGCCGTCCAGTTCAACAACGGCTCCGGACGTTGGGAGGTGCTCGGCGAGGCGGCCGGGCCGCTGCTCGGCGTCATCGACGACGCGACCTACATCCGGTCCTACCGCCGGCTGGGCCGCGGCGACGCGCTGGTGCTCTACACCGACGGCGTGGTCGAGTCCCGGTTCCGCGACCTCACCGTCGGGGTGGACCGGATGCTCGGCGCAGCAGAGCGCCTCGTCCGCGGCGGGTTCGCCGGCGGAGCGAAGCGGCTCTGCGCGTCGGCGCGGGCGGGCGAGACCGACGACCGCGCCGTGGTGATGATCTGGCGGGACTGACCGTCAGGACTCGGGAGCGTCGTCCTGTCCACCGAGGTTGCCGAGAGCGTCCTTGGCTCGCTGGGCGCCCTGGTCGATCTGCTCGGAGTGCTCGCCGCCGGTGCGCTGGTCGATCGCGTCACCCGCCTTGTCGATCCCGGCGTCTGCCTGGTCGCCGTGCTGCTCCAGGAAGTCCTCACCCTGGTCCTTCATGTTGTCGAACGCGCTCATGAAACCGGCTCCTGCGGTCGATGGTCCCCGAGGGGTCTGACTCCGTCAGGCTAAGCGCATGCCCATGAGTGCGCCCGTCGGAAACCGGTCCGAACCAGAAACGGATCGGATCCGCACGTACGCGGGTCGACACGGTCGGCTCTCCGCGCTCACCCGGGACCGCCTGGACCGGTACCTGCCGGCGCGAGCCCTGCCGCCGGGGCCGCTCGTGCCGGTCGAGGCATTCGGGCGCCAGGCGCCGGTCGTCCTCGACGTCGGCTGCGGACACGGGGCCGCGGCCATCGCGTATGCGTCGACCCATCCCATGCACGACGTGCTCGCCGTCGACGTCCACGTGCCGGGGATGGCCCGCCTCCTGGCCGCTTCCGATGTCGCCGGGGTCGCGAACATGCGGGTCGAGATCGGCGACGCGGTGGCGTTGTTGACCGACCGCGTGAAGCCCGGCCAGCTGGCGGCGGTTCACCTGTTCTTCCCCGATCCGTGGCCCAAGCTCAAGCACGCGAAGCGGCGGTTCGTGCGGGCGTCCACGCTGGACCTGCTGGCCTCGCGGTTGGTCACAGGCGGCTACGTCCTCATCGCTACGGACCAACCCGCATACGCCGAGCACGTCCGGACGGAGGTGCGGGCGCACGGCGGGTTCGTGGTTCTGGACGCGCCGAGGCCCGCGTGGAGACCGATGGACGGGTTCGAACGCAAGGGAATGGCGGCCGGCCGGACGGTCGTCGACCTGCGGCTCGACGTGCGAGACCCCGCTAAGGGCTTCGCGCCCTGAGTGGCCGGTCGTGGCGGTCGGCGTGGCCGCGATGGCAGCGGTTCTCGGAATACTGCTGGTCATCATCGGGGGAGCGATCCGGCCGCTGAGGAACGCTGCCGACGATGAGGTCGTTGCGGCCTCCAGGGTGCCAAACCGCGAGTAGCGCGCGTCTGCGGACCGGCGTTCAGGACTGCTGGACGTCTCCCGGCCCCCGTGCGACGACCTGTGGCTCGACCGGCGTCAGACCTGGCCCTGGCGCGCCCGCAGGTAGAGCGGGAAGAAAACCACCCACAGAACCAGGCAGACCGCCGCCCACGCCGCGGGCGTCTCGACCCTCAGTGACCCCGACCACAGGAGCACCGGCTGGCCCGCTTCGGCATGGGTCGTGGCGTCCTGGTAGACCCACGCCACGTCACGAGCAGCAGCGCGAGGAAGACCAGCGCAACGAGGGAACTGGATGACAACTGGATCCCCTCCTCGGCGCCGGCGGACCGGGTCTGCTCTGCCGAGGCTAGAGCCGGTGCCTGTGAGAGCGTGGTCCAGCCGAGATGTGTCATCGCGCCGGCCGTCGGCCAAAGAGGAAACACCGTGCCCAGCTCCACGCTCGACATCCACCAGCTGGAGTCGCTGCGCGACGTCTACCGAGACCTCCACGCGAACCCGGAGCTGTCGTTCGCGGAACACCGCACCGCCGGAGTCGTCGCGGCCTGGCTGCGCGATCACGGGTTCGAGGTCATCGAGAACGTCGGCCGGACCGGCGTCGTTGGGGTCCTGGCCAACGGCATCGGCGCGGTCGTCGCCCTGCGCGCCGACATGGACGCGCTGCCGGTGGCCGAGGACACGGGCTTGCCGTACGCGAGCACGGTCCGGGCGGCGTCCGCCGGCGAATACGTGCCGGTCATGCACGCGTGCGGCCACGACATGCACGTCGCCTGCCTGCTGGGTGCCTGCGCTGAGCTCGTCGGGGCGCGCGAGGAATGGAGCGGGACCGTCGTCGCGATCTTCCAACCGGCCGAGGAGCTGGCCCAGGGTGCACAGGCGATGGTCGACGACGGTCTCTACGACCGGGTGCCGCGGCCGGACGTCGTCCTCGGGCAGCACGTCGCGCCGCTGCCCGCCGGTACGGTCGGCATCCGGGCCGGAGACTTCTGGGCGGCGAGCGACAGCCTGCGGGTCGTGCTCTACGGCGCCGGCGGGCACGGCTCACGTCCCGAGACGACCGTGGACCCGGTGGTCATGGCCGCGGCGTTCGTCATGCGGCTGCAGACGATCGTCTCCCGCCAGGTCGCCGCCGCCGACACCGCGGTCGTGACGATCGGCTCGCTCAACGCCGGGACCAAGGCGAACATCATCCCGGACTCCGCAGAGCTGATGATGAACGTGCGCAGCGTCGACCCAGAGGTCCGCTCGCGGGTGCTGGCGGCGATCACGAGGATCGCCCGGGCCGAGGCGGCGGCCGCCGGCGCCCCGCGTGAGCCGGAGATCACGCTCTTCGAGTCCGCGCCCACCCTCACGAACGACCCCGCGGCCATGGCGCGCACACTGCCGGCGCTCGCGTCCGTGGTCGGGCCGGAGCGGGTCATCGACCCAGGCCCGATTCCCAGCAGCGAGGACGTCCCGATCCTCGCCACGTCGATCGGCGTTCCGCTCGTGTTCTGGCTCCTCGGCGGGGCTGACCCTGTGGTGTATGCGGGGGCCCGCACCGTCGAGGAGATGCAGGCCGTGGTCGGCCGGATCCCGTCGAACCACTCTCCCCTCTACGCGCCGGTCATCAGCCCCACGCTGGAGCTGGGGATCAGCACTCTTGTGACGGCCGCCCGCGTCTGGCTGGGCTAGTGCGCCGGCGGGCGCGTGCGGTCAGCGCTGGGAGGCCGGGGTTGATGTTCGTGAGTTCTCTTACCGTGTTCGTCATGGCCGACGCTGCGGCAGACCACTCACGCCTACGTCTTCTGTGTCCGCAATGGCAAGGTGCCGGCACCGAGAGCATCCGGCTGTTCGTCGAGGGCGACAATCTCGGGGCACTGAACCTGTACGCGACGGTCCCCGACGCGTTCACCGATGACGACGAGTCGGTGGGGCTGCTTCTAGCGGCTCATGCCGCGATCGCCATGAAGGCGACCCGTAACGACATCAACCTGCGGGCCGCCCTGGTCAACCGGGACCTCATCGGCCAGGCCAAGGGCATCCTCATGGAGCGGCTGAAGAGCGACCAGGTCGAAGCGTTCGGACTGCTGAGCCAGGCCTCCAAGCGCAGCAACCGCAAACTCATCGCCATCGCCGAAGAGCTCACCCTCACCGGCGACCTTCGAAGCACGACCTGGTAGCTCACGCTTGCTTACAGGCCTTTGACCGCCCGGATGGCCGCGGCGACGCGGGGGAACCCGATGTAGGGGAAGCAGTGCACCAGTGCAGCCACGACCTCGGCCTTGGAGTTGCCGACCTGGAGGCAGGCGCGCCCGTGCGGACCCAGTTGAGCGGAGGTGTCGCCCATCGTGGCGAGAGCGCACAGGACCAGGAGTTCGCGCTGCGCCAGAGTCAACCCGTCGCGCGTGTAGAAGTCACCGAAGCAGAACTCGGTGAGGAACCGGGGCAGGGCCTCGTTGAACGGCTCGGGCAGGTCGGCCAGATCATCCTTGATCTCGTTGCCGTAGAGGGGCGCCTGCTCGGCGAGGCCCTTGGAGTACCGCTCCGCGTCCGTGACTGCGCCTTGCGCTGGCAGCGGCAGAGGGATGTCGTGGTCCCGGAAGACTTCGTTGATGGTGGCGACCGCGTTGAGGGTACGAGGGAAGCCGAGGAACGGGGCCAGCTGGTATACCGCTTCACGGATCTGGACGGCCGGGACGCCGACGTTGAGGGCGGCTCGCGTGTGTGACCTCAGCTGCGGCGGGGCCTGCAGACAGGCCAGGACGGTGACGGTGATCAGTTCGCGCGCCTGGTCGTCGAGGACACCGGTGTCGAAGACGTCTCCGAAGATGAAGCCGCGCAGGATCTCCATCAACTCCGGATCGTCCTCGGCTGGGGCGACGTCGCGAGGCCCGAAGAGTCGTTGGTAGGTGGCCTCGGCGTGCTGGTGACGTTCGGAGCTTTGACCGGTGGCAGCCATGGTGCTCACTGTTCCCGGCGCAGCTGCCTCCGTCCAGTTTCCGCCGACGGAAGCGTCCCTGAGAATCGGCATACGAGGTGGACAAACGCTGACCGCGGTGAGGTATCGGGAGCGGGCGACGAGAATCGAACTCGCGTTGCCAGTTTGGAAGACTGGGGCTCTACCATTGAGCTACGCCCGCGCGGCCCGACGGTCAGGCGCCCGGCGGGTTTCGGGGCGTTAGCCTAATGCCCGCTCTCGCGCGGCACCGAATCGTCGGACCCAGCCGGGCGGGCGGCGGGGTATGGCGCAGCTTGGTAGCGCGTCCGCTTTGGGAGCGGAAGGCCGCAGGTTCAAATCCTGTTACCCCGACTCGGTGACCGCACGTCAGCCGCGGCGTGTGACCGGGCCGTCCTGGGCGCCGCCGCCGAACCCCAACACCTCGCGCAATCCGGTGCAGGCGCCGTCGGCCTCGAGCCTTGCGACGATCTTGTCGACGGTCCGCAGGGACGGCCACACGTGGACCGCCAACAGCAGCACCGAGATCGCGGCCCCCAGGTCGTAGAGGAGCACGGTCCGGCCCGCGACGAACGCCAAGGCGATCCCGATGATCGCCACCGACTCGGCCAGCGCGAGCCGCAGCATCAGCGTCGAGCGGAACGCGTTCATCGCCGCCTCCCGTGCCTGCTCCGGAGGCAGCGACGGGGACACCGGCTTGACGCGGTAGCCGAATGACTGCAGCACCGCATACACGGCGACCCCGATCAGCAGCAGCAGCACGACCGCCCACAGCGGAGGTGCTCCGAAACCGAGGACGAACATCAGCGCCACCGCCATGAGGAACAGCGCGCCGACCACGGCTCCGACGAGCATGCGCAGAGTGAGCACGACCGGGGTCTTCTGTGCCGAGGCCACGGACCCACGGTAGCCACCTCGGCCAGGCCGGTGACCGCGCGTTCGGGCGTATGCGCGTCAGCGGCTAGCATGGGCCCTTGGTCGCTCGGCGCCGTCCGCCGTGTGCGAGCGGGCCGGTTCCGCGCCCGCGGAGAGCCGACGCCACCGGCCCAGCGACCTGCCAGCGCATCCCGCCCGCCGACCTGCCCGGAGATCAGCAGTGAAGAGTGCCCTCGAGACCGTCAACCCGACCCGGGTCAAGATGACCGTCGAGGTGCCGTACGACGAGCTGAAGCCCAGCCTCGACGCGGCATACAAGACCATCGGCCAGCAGATCCAGGTCCCCGGCTTCCGGCGCGGCAAGGTCCCGTCGCGGATCATCGACCAGCGCGTCGGGCGCGGTGCCGTCCTTCAGGAGGCGGTCAACGAGGCGCTGCCGCTGTTCTACGGCCAGGCGGTCGACGAGAACAAGGTGCGCCCGCTCGGCCAGCCCGAGGTCGACGTCACCGAGGTGCCCGCCGAGGAGGGGCAGGAGCTCAAGTTCACCGCGGAGGTGGACGTCCGGCCCGACATCGCGATGCCGGACTACTCCGGCATCACCGTCGAGGTGGACGCGGTCCAGGCCGCCGAGGACGACGTCGACCAGCGGATCACCGAGCTGCGGCAGCGGTTCGGGACGTTGAAGGGCGTGGACCGGCCGGCGCAGGACGGTGACTTCGTCTCGCTCGACCTGTCGGCCACGATCGAGGGCGAGGAGGTCGACTCGGTCAAGGGCGTCTCCTACGAGGTGGGCACCAACAACATGCTCGAGGGCATCGACGAGGCGCTCGTCGGGATGTCCGCGGGTGAGACCAAGGAGTTCCAGGCGCCGCTGGCCGGCGGCGACCGCGAGGGCCAGGTGGCCGACTGTGTCGTGACCGTCCAATCGGTCAAGGAGCGCGAGCTGCCCGAGCTCGACGACGACTTCGCCCAGCTGGCGTCCGAGTTCGACACGCTCGACGAACTGCGGGCCGACGTCGTCAAGCAGGTGGAGCAGGTCAAGCGCTTCGAGCAGGGCGTGCAGGCGCGTGACAAGGTTCTCGAGCAGCTCCTCGACGCCACCGACGTCCCGATCCCCGAGGGCATCGTCGAGGCCGAGGTCCACTCCCACCTCGAGGGCGAGAACCGCCTCGAGGACGAGGAGCACCGGGCCGAGGTCGACGAGTCGACCCGCAAGGCGCTGCGTGCCCAGCTCCTCCTCGACGCGATCGTCGAGAAGGAGGAGATCCGGGTCGAGCAGCCAGAGCTCGTCGAGTACATCGTCATGTCGGCCCAGCAGTACGGCATGGATCCGAACCAGTTCGCCCAGTCCATCGACCAGCAGGGCCAGGTCCCCGCGATGGTCGCCGAGGTCGCCCGTCGCAAGGCGCTGGCCCACGTCCTCGAGCAGGCATCCGTCGTCGACACGAACGGCGCGGTGATCGACCTCGACCAGGCGGTGCCCCAATCCGACGCCGGAGCCTCGATCGCCGACGACGAGAGCGCGTCCGCCGCCCAGGCCTGACCCCGTCGGGCCTGTGGACCGGCCCCGTCCGCGCCGAAAAGCGGCCTAGACTGGAGATTCCCCGACTCGAACCCGTCGAGCCAGTCCACAGTGCCCCAGCACGAAGCAGGCGGACGATGCACCCACGGCGCCGCGCCACGGCCATCGTCGCGGCGATGGTCGCCGCGGCTGGGTTCGGCGCGTCCTCCGCGGTCGCGTTGCCGACCAAGACGGACGACCCCCAGTCCGGTGGTGTCCTGCCCCGCGCGGTTCCCGCGGCGGGCACGTTCTACCCCACGACCGTCGCCCGGCTGCTCGGGACGAACGGCACCGGGTATGCGGTCGAGCCAGGCGCCGGTGCGACCATCGCCGTCGCCGGCCGCGCGGGTCTGCCGAGGTCCGGCATCTCCGCGGTCGTCGTGAACGTCATCGCGGTCGCGGGTCCGACGGACGCCGCGCTCTCGTTTGGGCCGGCCGGGACGCCGCCGGCACCTCCCTTGCTCGTCGCGCCCGCCGGCATCACCCGGTCCGCCCTGCTGACGCTGCCCCTCGGCTCGGGTGACTCCATCGCCGTGACGACCACGGCGTCAGCCGACGTGGCTGCGGACGTCGTCGGCTTCTACGCCGCCGACGACACGGTGCTGGGCAGCCTCGGCGTCTCGGGCGGGTACCAGCCCGTCGACGTAACGCGGGTGTTCGACAGCGACACGGCCCAGCCGCTCGCGGCCGGCGGCCGGCAGCTGCTGGCCGTCGACCTCGGGACCGCGGCTACGCCGCATACCACGGCACTGCTCGTCCGGGCCACCGTCAAGGGCGCCCAGGCATCGGGAACCCTCACGGTGGGCTCCACCGTCGAGGCGGCTCCGTCCGTACCCTTCGTCGCCGCGGTCCCGGCCTCCAACCTCGCCGTCGTCGCGGCGTCGGCTGACACCGACGGACGCCTCGACGTTGCGGTGACGAACGCGTCAACCGGCGCCACCGGCGTCGCGGTGGACCTCGTCGGGTTCTACGACGACGGAGCGCTCGGACCCAACTTGCGGTTCCGGCCGCTGCCACAGACCCGGGTCGTCGACACGTCGAGCGGGCTCGGGACGGGCGCGCTCCAGCCGGGACGCCGCACGACGGTGACGCCCCGTGACAGCGTGGTGGGCAACAGCACGTTCGGCCTGGTCGGCGTCGCAACGACCACACCCGCCGGCGGGCCGGCAGCGGTCAGCGTCGACTCCCCGGAGGCCACGCCGACCACCGACGTCGAGGTGGCCGCCGGTGCCACCTCGGTTCCGGTGCAGACGGAGGTCAGCGCTGCTCGCGGCCTGGCGTTGCAGTCCCGGGCCGGCAGTGCCCCGACGGGAGTGACCGTGGACGTCACCGGCTCGTTCGAGGCATACCCGCCTGTGACGAACCCCGTCGCCCGCGGCTGGGTCGCGCCGGTGTCCGGTTGGCAGGTCTCGGCGACCGCGCGCTGACGACCCCGACCTGCGCGAGATGCGCTCAGGGCGAACACGGTCCGGACCGGGATTCGTGCGTCCAACCCCGACGTTAGGGTCATTGCGAAGCACGACCGGACTCACGACCTGATGGAGGCCACTGTGGCCAACGACCACGAGATCGTCGCCGCCGGCGAGACCCAGACGCTCGGCCTGGACGACCACATCTACAACCGCCTGCTCAAGGAGCGGATCATCTTCCTCGGCTCCGAGGTGCGCGACGACAACGCCAACGCGATCTGCGCGCAGATGCTTCTCCTCGCCGCCGAGGACCCGAACAAGGACATCTGGCTCTACATCAACAGCCCGGGCGGCTCGGTGACCGCGGGCATGGCCATCTTCGACACCATGCAGTGGGTCCCCAACGACGTCGCCACCGTCGCGATGGGGATGGCCGCGTCGATGGGCCAGTTCCTCCTCAGCGCCGGTACTCCCGGGAAGCGGTATGCAACGCCGCACGCCCGCGTCATGATGCACCAGCCATCGGGCGGCATCGGCGGCACGGCCAGCGACATCAAGATCCAGGCGGAGCAGATGCTCCACATCAAGAAGCAGATGGCCGAGCTCATCGCCGAGCACACTGGGCAGCCGCTCGACCAGATCGAGCGCGACTCCGACCGCGACCGGTGGTTCACCGCGGAGGAGGCCAAGAAGTACGGGTTCGTGGACCAGGTCTTCACGCGGGCGGCCCAAGCCGAGCGCGGGAACGACCAGGGTGACGCGCCGTTGACCGGAGACGCCAGCACGAACGGAGACAGCAAGTGACCGGCATCAACTACGCGCCGCAGGGCCGCTACATCCTGCCGCAGTTCGAGGAGCGCACGTCCTACGGGATGAAGCGCCTCGACCCCTACACGAAGATGTTCGAGGACCGGATCATCTTCCTCGGCGTCCAGGTCGACGATGCGTCGGCCGACGACATCATCGCGCAGCTCATCGTGCTGGAGTCGCAGGATCCCGACCGCGACATCTTGATGTACATCAATAGCCCGGGCGGCTCGTTCACGGCCATGACGGCGATCTACGACACGATGCAGTACATCCGGCCGGACATCCAGACCTTCGTCGTCGGGCAGGCCGCGTCGGCGGCTGCCGTCCTGACGGCGGCGGGGGCCAAGGGCAAGCGGTTCGCCCTGCCCAACGCCCGGATCCTCATCCACCAGCCGGCGTTGGCCGGCGGTGACTACGGTCAGGCGTCCGACATCGAGATCCAGGCCAACGAGGTGCTCCGGATGCGCACCTGGCTGGAGGAGACGCTGGCCAAGCACACCGGACGCACCCCGGAGCAAGTCAACGAGGACATCGAGCGCGACAAGATCCTGTCGGCGGACACCGCCAAGGAGTACGGCATCATCGACGACGTGCTGCTGTCCCGGAAGGGCTCGGCGGACGGCTGAGGCGTCTATCCGGCGTCGCGTTCGCGCTGGGGACGGGTCCGCGGGATGAGGACGTCGCGGACCCTCCCCGCATGTCCGCCGAGAGCGGAACGGGCGAATGGGGCGTGCGGCGCGGCCGGGTCTGCGCGTGTAATAGGAGCGGACAGGCGGTCGGACCGGTAGCGTCAGTCGGACCGCGGCCCCCGGAAAGCAGCTCCCGGACAGCAGGAGGACCCACGTGGCACGCATCGGAGACGGTGGCGACCTCCTGAAGTGCTCGTTCTGCGGGAAGTCGCAGAAGCAGGTCAAGAAGCTCATCGCCGGACCGGGTGTCTACATCTGCGACGAGTGCGTCGACCTCTGCAACGAGATCATCGAGGAGGAGCTCGCCGAGTCCTCCGAGCTCGGCCTCGACGAGCTGCCCAAGCCGCGTGAGATCTTCGAGTTCCTCCAGAACTACGTCGTCGGCCAGGACACTGCCAAGAAGGCGCTCGCCGTCGCGGTGTACAACCACTACAAGCGCATCCAAGCGGGTGAGTCCGGTCCGGTCAAGAAGGACTCCGACCACGTCGACATCGCGAAGTCCAACATCCTGCTGATCGGCCCGACCGGCTGCGGCAAGACCTACCTCGCGCAGACGCTGGCCAAGATGCTCAACGTCCCGTTCGCCATCGCGGACGCCACGGCCCTGACGGAGGCCGGCTACGTCGGTGAGGACGTCGAGAACATCCTGCTGAAGCTCATCCAGGCCGCCGACTACGACGTCAAGAAGGCGGAGACCGGGATCATCTACATCGACGAGGTCGACAAGAT